>JADMIO010823400.1_pt1 | contig 65487 bp, 44 predicted proteins | sample 8958161 | NCBI WGS metagenome assembly JADMIO01 (sample SAMN16585339, study PRJNA669376) | soil metagenome | isolation source: Crop rotation soil | place: USA: Cullars Rotation, Alabama | collected 2011
GAGGGAAATCACACTTTTTCATTTCCGTTCGACTTTAATCGGCCCGAGCTGGCGGGAATGGGTTCCGGTCTTTTTAGGATGACACTGCGTTCCGTAACCGCCGCAACGGTCACGACCTCGGCGCCGGTTTTGTATTTCAAGGGGCGGCCGGCCCCTTCGCTGGTGATGAACGCCGACGATCCATTTCTCCTCAAGTGCAGTGCCAGCGCGGGAGATCCCGATGCATCCCCGGATTACGAATATACGTTTCATTTTGTCCGCACACGAGATCGCGAGGAAGTTGCGACGGTCAGTCAAACGACTTCCGCAGCGAGCCTGACACAGGCCGATCTGGAACTGCCGGCCTTGGAGGACTGGGAAGACTACGATGTCACGCTAAAGGTAACGGATTCGCTGAATCGAATGGGCGCGGTGGGGCAGGGATTGACCGGCCAGACGACCATCCACGTGCATGCCAACGCGGGGCCGATTGTGTCGTTAAGCGGACTGAGCGACGGCGCAGTTTTTCAGGCGCAGAAGCTGCCTTATGTGGTGACCTTTGGAGCGATGGCGATTGACGATGCGCCGGGGAGCATCACGCTGCAGGCGGACGTTGATGGAGACGGAATTCCCGAGGCGGAGGCCACCGTCAGCAACTACGCTTCGGCGTCATTGAGCGTGCCGGTACGTGCGTCGAGGGTGGAGACAATAAGCGTGCGGGGCATCGACGACAAGGGCCAGGCGGGACCCTACACCACTAAAAGAATACGCGTCAACACGCCGCCGAACATTTCGATCGACCCAAAACTGATGCAGCTAAAAGGGGGAAACTATCTTCCGGTCCAATTGGTCGCGACGGATACCTTCAGTGATCGGATCACGGTGGAACTTAGTCTGGACGGTAATGGGCAGCCGGCCATCTCGCAAGACGTTGATAGTAATATCACAACTACGCTTTTTGTGCCTGTTTCGGGTGTTAGCGTTCCCCACACGCTTCTAGCTCGGGCGAAGGATGGCGACGGCGCCTTCAGTGCCTTCGTTAAGCGAACCATTCAACCCAAAACACCGCCGACGCTGACGATCCTGTCGCCAGCTGATGGAACTGGCTTCAACACTAGTGCAACTTTGCCCGTGGGCATGATTCGAACAATAAAACTTCAAGTTTTGGCGCACGATGAGTATTTTTCGACGCTTCAGGTATTCATTGATTTAGACGGCGATGGCCTGGGCGAATTGAGCTATCAGATTGACTCCGACACACCAACCACGTTGAGCTTAAACATCCCCAGCCTGGGACTGAAGACCCTATCAGCCTGGGCGGTGGATGTGACGGGATTCAATGGAGTGCAAAGCGCAGTTACCAAGTTTAATTTTGTAATGAATGAATTCCCGACCGTGCGTGCACAGCTGTCGCCGGGTGGTAGTGTCATGAATGTTGACGGTACGTTCCCGTACTTTACGGCCTACTTATATAGCGGGCTTACGGACAAATTCGGCCGTCCAGATAGTCTGCACTGGAATTTCTTTGACGGCACCACCGCGGACACATCTCAATCATCTTACATAACTCATGATTACGCATCTCTGGGACTTCATCAGGCGAGCGTAAAAGCAACAGATATATACGGAGCATCCTCCGCAGAAAGCCTGCTGCTATTTCGCCTAAACGATCAACCGCAGGCGTTATTGCAGGCATTCTCACCAGGCTACGAGGACACTTTATTCCATCGCTACGTCATCCAACGAGATCAGGAAACAAGCTTTGCACTGCGCGCTTATAACATGGAGCGCGATGATTATCCGCTGCGTTTGAAGGTTACCTTCGAGGTCACAGACATTGTACATCCCCCCAAAGTCGACTACTCTACTTTGGTCGATCCACCTGCGGACAAGAACGTACCCCATATCAAAGATATCATCGTAAGGCACACGTATCATACGACGAGGGATTTCAATTTGCGTTTTGACGTTGGTGAAAGAATCTCGAATACCGAGACAACTACTACTCGGTACTTGCTGATTCATGTGGTCGACCCCCCTGTCAACGCGACCGCCAGTTGGGATTCTTATAAATGAGCCGGGGCGTGGGGGAGTAGTCTATTTACTAGCGTGGAGTGGAAGTATGCAATGGCTTGCCCGAGTTCGCCACCAATTTGGACAACTGGGATTCCCGGCGTGCCTGGCGCTGCTCATTTTCGTCTTGGCCATGCAACCGGCGAGCGCTCAGGCTTCAACGCTGACAATTTTGAGCCCGGCATCGGGCGACGAAATTCGGGGCGATGGCGCGGACCTGAAAAACGTTGTCAGATTCTCCACGCTTCAGCCTTCAGACTTCGGTTATTACGTCGACATTAGCGAAGTGGACCAAGACGCGCCGACTCATCCGGCGATCGGATTGCCGGTTTCGATTACCGTGTTGGCGACGGCCGTAATCCCAGAGGGAAATCACACTTTTTCATTTCCGTTCGACTTTAATCGGCCCGAGCTGGCGGGAATGGGTTCCGGTCTTTTTAGGATGACACTGCGTTCCGTAACCGCCGCAACGGTCACGACCTCGGCGCCGGTTTTGTATTTCAAGGGGCGGCCGGCCCCTTCGCTGGTGATGAACGCCGATGACCCTTTCCTCCTCAAGTGCAGCGCCACCGCGGGAGATCCCGATGCGTCCCCAGATTACGAATATACATTTCATTTTGTCCGCACAAGAGATCGCGAGGAAGTTGCGGCGCTTCGCCATAGGACTTCATCCGAAAGCCTGACGCAGGCCGACCTGGAACTGCCGGCATTGGAAGGCTGGGAAGATTACGATGTCACGCTGAGTGTTACGGATTCGCTTAACCGCACGGGCACGGCGGGGCAGGGATTGACTGGCCAGACGACCATCCACGTGCATGCCAACGCCGGGCCTATTGTGTCTTTAAGCGGTCTCAGCGACGGCGCAGTTTTTCAGGCGCAGAGGCTGCCCTATGTGGTGACCTTTGGCGCGATGGCGATCGACGACGTGCCGGGAAGCATCACGCTGCAGGCGGACGTTGATGGAAACGGAATTCCCGAGGCGGAGGCTACCGTCAGCAATTACGCTTCGGCGTCATTGAGCGTGCCGGTCCTTACGTCGCGGGTGGTGGAGATGCGTGTACGAGGCATCGACGACAAGGGGCAAGCGGGACCTTTCGCCACTAAAAGAATTCGCGTCAACACGCCGCCGAACATTTCGATCGACCCAAAACTGATGCAGTTTAAAGGGGGAAGCTATCTTCCGGTTCAACTGGTCGCCACGGATTCCTTTAGCGACCGGATAAAGGTGGAACTTAGTCTGGACGGTAGCGGGCAGGCGACCATCTCGCAAGACGTTGATAGCAATATCACAACTACGCTTTTTGTGCCCGTTTCGGATGCCAGCGTTACCCACATGCTCCTGGTTCGCGCGATAGATGGGGACGGGATTCCCAGTGCCTACATTAAACGCACTATTGAACCAAAAGCGTCGCCAACCCTTACCATCCTATCACCAACACATGATTTGTACTTTGTTCCCAACAGCACAGTGTCTGCCAGTAATCCGTGGAATGTCCAACTCGTCTTGATGGCGCACGACGATTACATCTCGCCGCTGGATTTATACTTTGACGGTAATGGTGATGGCTTCGCAGAGTCGGTCTATCAAATTGCCTCCGACACGCCTACTACAATAAGCGTCAATATCACCAGCATGGGTGCCCATACCATTTCAGCCTGGGCGTTTGATGCACCGGGAGTTAATGGACTGCAAAGCTCAATTGTGAAGTTAAATTTAGTGTTAAATGATATCCCATTTGTCCGGCAGCTTACACAAATTTCATTGGTTAACCTGCAGAGTGATTTGCCACCGTATCGCATCGGATGGAGTTTTCAATCGAAACAGGATTTCAACGACGAATACGGAATGCCAAATACCATCCACGTTGATTTCCTAGACGGGACCATCGGGGAAACAATTGCGGGCCTGCAGCTTGACCACGCTTACCAATCCATGGGGATGCATCGATTGAGCTACAAGGTCAGCGACGTCTATGGCGAGAGTTCCGCCGAGGTATTCAGAGATTTCCGCCTTAATGACACGCCTCGGCCATCGCTTCAGGGTCACTCGGCGGTGTATGATTCTATTCACCTAAAATACGTTGTCCAAAAGGATCAGGAGACCAGCTTTTCACTGCGTGCCTTCAATATGGAGCGCGATGCAAATCCGCTGCGCTTGAAGGTTCAGTTCGAGCCAACAGTTCCCGCTGAATATACGCTGGACGATCCACCCGTGGACAAGAGCGTAGCGCATGTTAAGGACATCATCGTGCGGCACACGTTTCGCACGGCCGGAGATTTTCAAATGCGTTTTGAAGTGGGTGAGAAGATTCAAAACCAATCGTCGACCGGGACGTTGGTGCTGTTCATCAATGTAGTCGACCCGAATCCGCCCCCTTCGCCGACTCCCACTCCCCATATAAACTCGGCGGGAAATTGGAATGGTTACAAATGAGCGAGATCGTAGTCTATTTCTTGCCACGGAGCGGAAGCAATCGGAAGAAGTGGCTTGCCCGAGTTCGTCACAAATGTGGACAACTGGGATTCCCGGCGCGCCTGGCGCTGCTCATTTTCGTCTTGGCCATGCAACCGGCGAGCGCTCAGGCTTCAACGCTGACGATTTTGAGCCCGGCGGCGGGCGACGAGATTCGAGGCGATGGCGCGGATTTAAAAAACGCGGTCAGATTTTCGACGCTTCAGCCTTCGGAGTTCGGTTATTACGTCGACATTAGCGAAGTGGATCAAGACGCTCCGACTCACCCGGCAATCGGATTGCCGGTTTCGATTGCCGTGTTGGCGACGGCCGTAATCCCAGAGGGAAATCACACTTTTTCATTTCCGTTCGACTTTAATCGGCCCGAGCTGGCGGAAATGGGTTCGGGTCTTTTTAAGATGACACTGCGTTCCGTAACCGCCGCAACGGTCACGAGCTCGGCACCGGTTTTGTATTTCAAAGGGCGGCCAGTCCCCTCACTTGAGCTAAACGCCGACGATCCTTTCCTCCTCAAGTGCAGCGCCAGCGCCGGAGATCCTGATGCATCACCGGATTACGAATATAGAATTCAATTTGTCCGTTCAAGAGATCGAGAGGAAGTTGCGACGGTCAATCGAACGACTTCCTCTGCGGGCCTGACCCAAGCCGACCTGGAACTGCCGGCATTGGAGGGTTGGGAAGACTACGATGTGACGCTGAGTGTGGCGGATTCGCTCAACCGGACGGGCGCGGCGGGGCAGGGATTGACTGGCCAGACGACCATCCACGTGCATGCCAACGCGGGGCCGATTGTGTCTTTAAGCGGGCTGAGCGACGGCGCAGTTTTTCAGGCGCAGACGCTGCCTTACGTGGTGACCTTTGGCGCGATGGCGATTGACGATGCGCCGGGAAGCATCACGCTGCAGGCGGACGCTGATGGAGATGGAATTCCGGAAGCGGAGGTAAAAGTTAACAACTACGGATCGGCAACGCTCCGCTTGCCGATCAATACGCCGGAGATTGTGACGGTGCGGGTGCGCGCCATCGACGATAAAGGTCAAGTGGGCGGTTATACTGTTAAGACAATTCGAGTTAATATGCCGCCTAGCATTTCAATCGATCCTAAGCTGACAAAACTTGGGGGAGGAGACTATCTTCCGGTCATATTGACGGCCTATGACTCCTTTAGCGATCGCTTGACGGTGGAGCTCAGTTTAAACAGCGACGGCACTCCGGAAGCTTCGCAAGTGGTTGAAAACGGTGTTCAAACGACAATCCTTCTTCCCGTTTCGGGCAAAGGACCGTTTACGCTTCTCGCCCGCGCGGTGGATGGCAACGGGGCCGCAAGCGCCTATACCAAGAGCATGATTCAGGAAAATACGCCGCCTACGATTACAGTTTTGTCTCCGGTTGACGGAAGTGTATTATCCAGATCGTTCGACTTGGTTGTTCTTGTTCACGATGACTATAGTGCTCAAGCTCAGATTGTAGCTGATACGGATAACGACGGTATTGGTGATTCATTTAAACAAATACCATGCGACGTACCATCAAGTGTAACGGTATCACTGCCGTCGCCAGGCACCAGATCGCTTTCAATTTGGGCATTAGATTCGCTCGGCATTAATGGCCTTGAGAGTGAGCACGTAAGGCGGACTGTTGTGACGAATGATGTTCCACGATTCACGATATCCGACAAAACCCTATTCACGTTCGACAGCCTGGTGCCGCCCTCCACAATTAAATTGTCGCGGGGGTTATTTGATGATATTGGTCAACCTTACACCGCCCATTGGGATTTTTTAGATGGAACGACTACAGACACGGTGAGTGCGCTGAATGAACACGGAGTCTCTGCAACGCATACATTCCAATCACTAGGCCGGCGTCGCGTCATCGTGAAGGCGACGGATTTTTTTGGGGAATCAACCGATGCGCTTAATTACGAGATACAATTGAATGATAGGCCCCAGGTATTCCTGCAGTCGATTCAACCATCCGTCTACGATCCTTTAATCAATAAATATCTCATCCAAAAAGGACAGGAGACGAACTTTGGTTTTCGCGCTAATAATGTGGAGCACGATCGGAATGCATTGCGAATAAAATCAAGTTTTGAGCCGGCAGGGCCTGGGGAATATATATTGGATAATCCACCAGCCGACGGGAACCAGGCCCATACGAAAGACGTCGTTATGAAACATACTTATTACGAGACGGGGAGTCGATCGGTGCGTTTTGACGTGGGTGAGAAATATATCAATGATTATTCAACAGGGACGCTGACGCTAAATGTTTTGGTCGTGGAAACGCTGCCGAACCACAACGCCGTAAAAACCTGGAACCGCTACCGGTAGTGCAAATTGAAAGCGTGATCAAAATATTTGCGGCGCGGGCATTTGGTGTCCGCGCCTCATTTTTTTGCAGTTCCAATATTGCCGGCAGGATGCCTGCGCTCCATGGGTATGGGCTACTCGCGCAGGGAGGCCGGGTCGTGGGGGGCGTGGTCGATTTGGATTCTGATGCCGAGGCGGTCTTCGATGCCGCGATCTAGGGCTTCGCCTAGCGCGGGGGTGGCGAGGGCTTCGAGCATGTTTAGTTTGTCGGCGGGGACGGCGCGGCGGCAGGGCTCGATGGTGATGTGACCCGCGACGCGCTCGAGGCGCAGGATGCCTTCGCCGGCGGCCTTGACGAAGCCCTTGACGCGCAACAGGGAGTCGGGGAGGGCCCGAAGCAGGGTGTCGAGTTCCGTGCGATTCATGTGCGTAAAGAGGTGAATGCGGCAGGAGAGCGTGTCGTCGGGGAGCGCTATGCCGGGACCAGGAAGGCTGGTGCCGCTATCGAGCGCGGCGCTGCCGGGTTCCATGAATTCCTCGTATCCGACGCGGCCTTCGACGGTGGCGAGAACCGGGACGGCGGAGTTGATTTCAGCAATCGTTTCGCGCGTGGCCTGGATTTGATCGGGTGACGCGAGGTCGCAACGGTTGATGATGACGAGATCGGCGTACTGAACCTGCTCGTTGACGATGGCGAGCTGGCGGTGGTAGGCCGGGAATCGCGAGGCTTCGACGACGGCGACGATACGCTCAAGTTTTACACGGCCGGCGAGCGTGGGCCACTCCAGCGTGCGGCGCAGGTTCACGATGCTCGTGGTGCCGGACGCTTCCATGTAGAGGCAGTCGAATTCACCGGAGTCTAGCAATTTGCCGATGCCGCCGGCAAAGCCCGTGGCCAGGGTGCAGCAGGCGCAGCCTTCGCTGAGTTGCAGGACGTTGGCAGCGCCGCCGGGAACGAGCAGCGTGTCGAGGTCGGCACGGCCGAAGTCGTTGAGGATGATGCCGATATGGCCCGGCAGGCCGTTGCGCAGCAAGTAGTTAAGCAGCGTGGTTTTGCCACTGCCGAGGAAGCCGCTGACGAGGATAAGGGGTGTTCTTTTGGAAACCATGACCGCGTCGCCAGGAGCATGTTGACAATGTCAAATGAAGTATTTTAACGGCGGCTACGATTCGGTTCCAAGCGACTTGGCGCGCTCGGGACACTCGACCGAATGGAGGGAATAGTAGCCAGAACTTGCCAAGCTCTCAAACATAATTCTAACCAAAAATGAGTTTAGGGAAAGTGGCGGTCGCAGGATGGGGAAATTAATTTTTCAGTTATTAAGCTACAGTGAGCCGTAATCGTTGGCTTCGCCTGCGCCTTCGGGGCGTTCGGGGCGCGATTTGGTCTGCATTTCAGCAAGAAAATAAGCGATATGCGGGGTGTAGAGTTCGGGCTCAAGAAGAAAGGAATCATGGCCTTTTTCGGAGTGCTCGGTGACGTGGCGGGTTTTGGCGCCGGCGGCTTTAAGCGCGTCGCAGAGTTCCTGCTGCTCGTCGGGCCAGTAGCAGACGTCGCTATCGATGGAAAAGACGAGGAAATCCAAGTTCTTGCAGGGGGCGAAGGCTTTGGCGAGCGTGCCGCCGCGCGTGGTGAGGTCGAAGCGCTGCCACATGTTGACGATGCGCAGGTAGCTGTTGGCGTCGAAGCGCTCCACGAATTTTTTGCCGTGGTGCAGCATGTAGGATTCGATTTGATACTGCAGGCGGTAGCCTTTGAGGTCGTTTTGCGCCTGCACGATCTCGCCGCGCGCGCGGTCTTCCATGACGTGAAGATGGACAAAACTTTTGTGCGAAATGATGCGCGCCAATATGAGGCCCATGCGCGGCGGCGCGCCCTCGTAGTAATCGCCGTAATTGAAGTTGTGGTCTTCCTCGATGGCGAAGATTTGCTCGAAGTTGTGGAGTCGGTGCAGCGTCGTGGCGCGCGCGCCGGTGGCGATGGGGATGAGGCAATGGACGCGCTCGGGGTAGCGCGTGGCGAGTTCCAGGACCATCATGCCGCCCAGCGAACCGCCCACCGCGGCGAGGAGCGTTTTGATGCCGAGGTGATCGAGCAGGCGCATCTGGGTGTTGACGACATCGGCGGCGGTGACGACCGGGAAGCGGCGGCCATAGGGTTTGCCGGTGGCGGGGTCGGGGGACATCGGGCCGGTGGAGCCGTAGCAGCCGCCGAGGTAGTTGGCGCAGACGATGAAGTATTTGTTGGTGTCCAGCGCGAGGCCCGGGCCGATGAAGCCATCCCACCAGCCGTCCTGGCAGTCGTCGCTCCACAGCGATCCAACGCCCTGCACGGCGGGATTATGGCCTGCGGCATGCTGGCTGCCGGTGAGCGTGTGAAATAGCAGGATGGCATTATCGCGCGCGGCGTTGAGGTGGCCATAGGTCTGATAAGCGAGCGTGATGGGGCCAAAGGCCGCACCATTTTCAAGGAAGAAGACATCCTCCCTGGGATCGCCAAACGTGAAGAACTTAGTTTCGACAAGCTCGCGCTTTTTCATGGCTCTCCTGCTGCGTCCGACCGACCGCGGGATCTGCGGGGCGTCGGACATGGCACCGCCGACAACTTACAATCGCTCAATACTTTAGAAAATTGCGCGGAGCGCGTCAACGGGAGCCTGTGGCTGACGGTCCATTGGCGCGCGCGGGGGACGTCAGTTTAGTTCAAAACGATCAAGGAAAAAGCCCAGTGCGCGGTGATCGCCGGTTTCGCCCGGTTTGGCTGGACTAAAGGTTCCGCCGAGCGTGATGCGAAAGCGATGGATGCCGGGAACAAGGGGACGGGGAAGATGAAACGTAAGATTGCCGTAGTCGGCAGAAGTTGCCATCTCTGATAGCGCAGGAGAAGCGCTTCCGCTCTGCGGATCGAGTTCAAGATTGACCTGACGATTGGCGATTTCGCGGGGAAGAAAACCCACCAGGGAGACTTGCGTGAGGGAGGAACCGGCCCAGACCGGAATTTCGATTTCGAAAACTTTGCCGGTCCAGCGGTGATTGCTGGTAGGTACGCCTTCGCGCTCGTAAGAGGGGGAGCGCAAGAAAAATTCGTCGCCAAGATCACCGATGTTTATCGAGTAGGTTGGGGAGTGGGTAGAGGCTTGCGTTGTGGATGTTTGATAATCGCCCGGGCGAAGCGCGATACAGCACGCTCCCAGCAGGCAAATGCCGGGGGCATCGTCGGGAGGAATTGTGCCGGGTTTGCGGACCGAGGCTTCGTGTGGGACCTGGGCGGTGAGCGTGGCCATGCGGGAATTGCCGCGGCAGATCGTAACAAGGCTGAAGCGTCCGGGAGGCGGCGCGAGGCGGACCGATTGCGAGCCGTCGACTTTAAGATCAAGTTGTGCATCGAGCAGTTGGCCGGTGTTCTCGCCAGCCACAACGAATGCAAAAAATGAATCGTCCTTGACCAGGGGAAGCTCAAACTGCCATTGCGAGAGGCCGCTGCCGAGGAGGAGCATTTGTCCGCCCATCCGGCGACCGACAACCCAGCTACCGGGCGGGCGGGGTGTATTGAGCGCGACGATGGACCAGTCTTTGAGCGGTGGCAGCACGGCGCGATTGCCGAACATTCCGGTCCAAAGCTCGATGGAGTCGGCATCAGCGATGTAAAGATGGCGCAGCGCGCCGTCGGGAAGGCCGCGCAGCACATAGGCGGATAGATTATATGAGGTGTAGATGGGCCGGACTGAGGACGCTTTGCTAAACAGCGCCCGCGTTCGAGTCATTTGGGAATCTCGCTCCTGACCGGAACCCGTGGTGAGAATCAGTGTGCAGGAGGTAAGGTGCACCGGCAATAAGTCAGTTGTGTGATAAGGGGCAAGGGGAATGGGCGCGAAATCCAGATGCGAGGGTACAGGGTTGATGGGGTAAGAAAAGATCGGCAGGCCGAGCGGAGCGAGATCCATAATAGTGTTGCTTGCGGGATAAATGGAAACATCGCGCGGGAATCGGAGCGTGGCGAAGGCATTAACCACGAGCAGAGCAAATACGGATAAGCGCAAGAAGGATGAGCCGGGGCTAAAATTGGATGACTGAAATAGAGTTGCGGCGGGCAACAGCAAGAGCGGCAGGAACAGAATCCCATGGCGCGCCACTGAGAAGACCGGCCAATACCATTTAGAAAAGCACCACAGTAAGATGAACGGACAGGCAGCGGCAAGATAGATCACTGGGATGGCGGGTGAGGCAGGATGGGGCCGTGAGCCGCGGCGAAATAATGCGGCAAGAGGCAATAATCCCAACATCGCGACGCCGAGCAACCATGATAGCACAAGCGAGGAGGGAAACGCGCCGGCATTGGGGACGGAATAGAAAAGCGTTCCGCCCAAGGTCTCGGCCCAACTGGGGGCATGATAGACCTGGTCAATGCGGCCGTTGTGCAATTGGCGCCAAAGTATGCGAGACCAGGGCAGGAAGGCCAATGCGTTGGCGACCGCGGCGGAGAGCACCCAGTTAATGGATGGAAATTTTCCGGAAGGATTCAAAAGCGGAAAAAGTATCGCTAGCGAGATGAAGCAGGCGGAGAAGACCAGACAATGATAGTGCGTGTAACAGGCGGCCGTTAGCGAAAGCGCAAATATCAGCCACCCGGCGCGCGGACGGCGGGGGGCAACAAGCCAGCCTGCGATTGCCAAAAGTTCGAAGAGCAGCCCGAGACCATACATTCGGGCATCCTGGCTGAAGTGCAGAAAAGGGGCGCAGGTGGCCCAGAGCAGCGAGGCCGCGATTCCGGACCGGGATCCGGCGAGATGCCGTCCGATCAAGCCGGCAAGCAGGACCGCTGCCAAACCGACTAGCAGCGTGAACAGAACCATGCCGTTTGGCGTATGCCCAAAGTGCAGCCATGCCGCCATAAGCCAATAGAATAAGGGAGGATGGACATCGGCGACGATTTGCCGATTCATTTCGGAGAGATCGAGGGTCGTCAGCCAGAAGGTGAAGGATTCGTCGACGCGCCATGGATCGGTGGCGGCGCCGAGCGAACCGAGCACCGCATATAAAATTCCGGCAGCGGCCAGCGAAAGAGCAAAGGGTGCTTCGTGCCGCCAGCGAATGTGAGTCGCCTCCGGTTATCGTATTCGCCGCCCCGGTGGCCTAACGCACAGGCTGGCTCATCATGGCGTCGCGTTTGGCTTTGAACTCGGTGCCGGGGTTCCATTGCGGGAGGGTTGTGCCGTTGGAGACCTGCATGCCGAGGTCGAACATGAGCTGGGCGTCGGCCACGGCGCCGGCGAGGTCCCAGTCGGGTTTCACTTCGTCGCTGACCTGATGGTAGTCCTTGGCGACGTATTCCTTGCGCTTGGCGATGCCGTAGCCGGCGGGCTTGCCGATGAAGTCGGTGCCGGCGGAGGTGTGAATCGCGGGGACGCCCTGTTTGGCGAACTCGAACTCGTCGTTGCGGTAGAAGCCGCCTTTTTCGGGCTCGGGATCGCCAAGGATGACGCGGCCATGCTGGCCGGCGAGCGCGCCGAGCATCTCTTCGAGCGTCGTGTTGCCGCGGCCGACGATGACGAGGTCCTTGGTGATGCCCCAGAGGTTCATGCCGTCGAAGTTGAGATCGGCGACGGTTTTGCTCAGCGGATAAAGCGGGTTTTCGGCGTAGTATTTGGCGCCGAGCAGGCCTTTTTCTTCGGCGGTCGTGGCGAGGAAAAGGATGCTGCGCTTGGGCGGGGTCTTTAGCGCGGCGTAGGCTTTGGCTTCTTCGAGCAGCGCGGCGGTGCCGGAGGCGTTGTCGGCGGCGCCGTTGTAGATCTTATCGCGGCCCAGGGCCTTGTCGTTGCGGCCGAGGTGATCCCAGTGCGCGGAGTAGACGACGTACTCGTTTTTCAATTGCGGGTCGGAGCCTTCCAGTTTGGCGACGACGTTTTTGGACTGCACGACGCGTACGGTGTTCTTGAGATTGAAGCTGGCCTTGGCGGCGAGCGGGACGGGTTTGAAGTCTTTACTGAGCGCGGCTTTTTTGAGCGCGCTGTAATCCTGGCCGCCGGCGGCGCAGAGTTTGGTCGCGGTGGACGTGGTGACCCAGACTTCGGCGCCGACGCGGTAGGCTTTGTCGTCGCGGGCGGCGATGCCGAATTGTTCGAGCGCCCAGCTTGAGGAAATTACGGTCCAGGGATAGCCGGCGGGGCCCGTTTCATGGACGATGATTGCGGCGGCGGCGCCTTTTTCGGAGGCGATTTCGTATTTGTACGTCCAGCGGCCATAGTAAGTCATGGCCCGGCCTTTAAACATTTTGTCGTCGAGCTTGCCGGGGTCGGCGGGGTCGGGAATCGGCGGATCGCCAACCAGCATGACGATCGTTTTGCCGCGCACGTCGAGACCTTTGTAGTCGTCCCAACCATACTCGGGGGCGACGATGCCGTAGCCGACGAAGACGACGTCGGAGTCAGTGACTTTGATTTCGGGATTCATCTGATGCGAGACGGCCATGTAATCGCGCAGGCCTTGCAACTTGGTAACGGTCCCTCCCGCGGAGTATGAAGCCTCGGAGGTGCTGCTGAAACCGGCGAGGGGGACATTTTGAATGTAGCTGCCGTCGGGATTGCCGGGTTTGAGGCCGAGTTTCTTGAATTCGGCTTCGATGTAGGCGGTGGCTTTTACCTCGCCGGGTGTGCCGGGACCGCGGCCTTCATACTCGTCGGAGGCGAGGGTTTTGATGTGCGCGAGGAGCGCGGGGGCCGTGATGACGGAGGCGCCTTCGGATGAGGGCGCTGGAGTTTGCGCGCCGCCTTGCGTAGCGGCGGTGACCAGAGCGATAAGGGCGGCGGCGGCCGAGAATCCGATGAGCGTCCGTTTCATGGGTGATCCTTTGGAGTCATTCAATGGCGATCGTTGGTTGGGAATCAATCGCCGCTTAGCTTTGCGAGGCGATGAGCGCTTGTTCCAAATCTGCTGTGATGTCTTCGATGTTTTCGATGCCTACCGAGAGGCGGACCATTTCGGGTTTGACGCCGGCGTCGGCCATTTGCTTTTCGTCGAGCTGCGAATGCGTCGTCGTGGCGGGATGAATTGCGAGGCTCTTGGCGTCGCCTACGTTGGCGAGGTGCGAAAAGAGTTTTAGCGAGTTGATAAATCTTGCACCGGCCGCCTTGCCGCCGCGAATGCCGAAGACGACCATGCCGCCGAAGCCGTTTTTCAGATATTTGCTCGCGACGGCGTGTTGCGAGTCGTCGACGAGGCCGGGGTAATTGACCCACTCGACGAGGTGATGCGCCTTCAGGTAATCGGCGACGGCCATGGCGTTTTCGCAGTGGCGCTGCATGCGCAGCGGGAGCGTTTCGATGCCCTGCAGGAAGATCCAGGAATTGTCGGGCGAGATGCAGGCGCCGAGATTGCGCAACGGGACGAGGCGCATGCGCAAAATGAAAGCGAGCGGGCTCAGGTCGCCGAGATCGTGTGCCCAGCGCATGCCGTGGTAGCTCATGTCGGGCTCATTATAGAATTTGAATTTGGGATCTTTCCAATCGAACTTGCAGGAGTCGACAACCACGCCGCCGATGCCGGTGCCGTGGCCGCCGAGCCATTTGGTGAGCGAGTGGACGACGATATCCGCGCCGTGCTCCAGCGGGCGCAACAGATAGGGCGTGGTGAACGTGCTGTCGACGACAAGCGGGATGTGATGTTTTTTGGCGATGGCGCCGATGGCGTCAAGATCGGCAACGTCGAGGCCGGGGTTGCCGATCGTTTCGCAAAATAGAAGTTTGGTTTTCGGCGTGATCGCTTTTTCGAAGTTGTTGGGGTCGCGGGGATCGACAAAGCGCGTGGTGATGCCCTGCTGCGGCAGGATGTTGTCGAACATCGTGTAGGTGCCGCCGTAGAGGTTGGATGCCGAGACGATTTCGTCGCCGACCTGGCAGATGTTGATGATCGAATAGTAGATCGCGCTGGTGCCCGAGGCGAGCGCCAGACCCGCGCCGCCGCCTTCCAGCGCGGCCATGCGCTGCTCGAGGACATCGGTGGTGGGGTTCATGAGGCGCGTGTAGACGTTGCCCAGCTCCTTGAGGCCAAAAAGATTGGCTGCGTGCTCGGTGTTCTTGAAAACGTAGGAACTGGTGCGATAAACGGGAACGCCGCGCGAAAGGGTCACGGCATCGGGCTTCTGGCCGGCGTGCAGACAAAGCGTTTCAAGGCGCGGCGTCGTCGATTCGGTCATCGGCTGAAATCCTTTTAGATTGTAATTTTGTAAAGGTGCCCGTCCCGTCGCTACCGTGGGTCTATCACGGGCGCGGGATTCATCGTTTTACGCCTCATTTCACCGCTAATCAAACTGAAAAGAGACTTGCCGCCGCGTAGTACGTCCGGAGCAATGTTCACATTCCAGGCGCTCGCTGCGAACAGCAGTTCGTCATCCCCGCGCGCTGTTTTCAATGAGCCGGGCAATAAGCGCAGTCCAGCCGGTTTGGTGGCTGGCGCCGAGGCCTTTGCCGGTTTCGCCGTGGAAATATTCATGGAACAGGACGAGGTCCTTCCAGTGGGGGTCCGTGGCGTAATGCGAGACGCCGCCGTGGATCGGGCGCTGAGGATTGACGTTATTTTCACCGGAGTTTTCGGCAGTAGCATTTTCGGGCATGAAAAGTTTGGTCAGGCGATGGGTTAGATCGGCGGCTACTTGTTTCAGCGTCATCATGTTGCCGGAGCCGGTGGGGCATTCGACTTGGAAGGCGTCTTCATAGAAGTGGTGATAGCGCTCGAAGGCTTCGATGAGCAGGTAGTTGAGCGGCATCCAGACGGGACCGCGCCAGTTGGAGTTGCCGCCGAACATGCCGGAGTCGCTTTCGCCGGGGATGTAGCGAATTTCGGTATCGCGGCCCGAGACGGCGTCGTGGAAGACGTAGGGTTTATCGAGATGCACGCGCGAGAGCGAACGCACGCCGTAGGGCGAGAGGAATTCGTTTTCGTCGAGGACGTAGCGCAGCATGCGGCGCAGGCGCTCCTGTGATGGTAGCGCGAGCAGGCGGTGCGTCTCGCCGTCGCCGTGCTCGGAAGTTTCCATGTAGCTAATGGTGCGCGAGAGATCGCGGCGATGCTTGAGAAACCATGCCATGCGCTTGCGAAAACCGGGGAGCTTCTTGAGGCGCTCGTCTTCGAGGACTTCGACGGCGAACAGGGGAATGAGGCCAACCATGGAGCGGACGCGCAGAGGCGTGACGTCGCCGCGCAGCCAGATTTGATCGTAGTAAAAACCGTCGGTATCGTCCCACAAGCCCCAGCCGCCGACGTGATTGATGGCGTCGGCGATCGAGATGAAGTGCTCGAAGAATTTTGAGGCGATGTCTTCGTAGGCGGGGTTGATTTCGGAGAGTTCGAGCGCGATGGAGAGCATCGTGCCGCAGAAAAAGCCCATCCAGGCGGTGCCATCGGCCTGCTCCAGCCAGCCGCCTTGCGGCAGGGGCTTGCTGCGGTCGAAGACGCCGATGTTATCGAGGCCGAGGAAGCCGCCCGCGAAAACATTGTTGCCGCGCGGGTCCTTGCGATTGACCCACCACGTGAAGTTGAGCAGCAGCTTGTGGAACACGCGCTCGAGGAAGGCCGTGTCGCGCTGGCCGCGCGGGGCGGTGAGCTTGTAGACGCGCCATGCGGCCCAGGCCTGCACCGGAGGGTTGACGTCGCTGAAGTCGAATTCGTAGGCCGGGATCTGGCCGCTGGGATGGAGATACCACTCGCGCAACAGCAGCTCAAGCTGTCCCTTGGCGAAATCGGGATCGATCTTGGCGAGCGGAAGCGTGTGGAAGGCCAGATCCCATGCGGCGAACCACGGATACTCCCATGAATCGGGCATGGAAAGAATGTCGCGGCTGTAGACCTGCTTCCAATCCATGTTGCGGATGTGGCGATGGGCTTCGGGGGGCGCCGGCTCATCGGGGTCGCCGCGCAGCCAGTCTTCAACGATGTAATGATAAAACTGCTTGGACCAAAGGAGTCCGGCGTAGGCCTGACGCGCGACGTTGCGCTGCTCGGGCGTGAGATTGGCGGGGAGCGTGGCGTCGTAGAATTCGTCGGCTTCGCTGCGGCGGAGGGCGAATGTATCGTCGAAGGGTTGCCCGAAGGCGGGGTTGGATTTTTCTTGATCGGCCGCGCGCAGGCGCATGCGCAGTACGGCGCTGGAGCCGGCGGCGATTTCGGTTTTGTAGTACCAGGCTACTTTTGAGCCGTATTGACGGGGGTTTACGGCGTCCTTGCGGTTATCGATCAGATAATCGTGAAAAGCATCGCGCACCCAGGCGGATTCGTTGGGCACTCCGTAGAGGACTTTCAGATTGGAATGATTTTCGGTGAACAGCATTTCGGGAGTGAGCGGTTTTGCTGAATCGGAGGGACGCAGGCCGTCGGATTCCATGAGGAAAGGCTCGAGCCCTTGATGCGTGGTGCGTACGGCGTTGGTGTCGGACGTGGAATCGCGATCCATTTCGAGACGCGGCTTGAGCGTGCAGCCTTCGTGCGTGCAACCCCACGTCCAGGTGTTGCGAAACCAAAGCGTGGGTAGGAGGTGCAGCGTTGCGGCTTCGGGGCCGCGGTTGAAGGCTTCGATGCGAATGAGCAGATCGTTGTCGTCGGCCTTGGCGTACTCCACGAAGATATCGAAGTAGCGGCTATCGTCGAGCACGCCGGTATCTTCGAGTTCGTATTCGGGATCGTGGCGGGCGCGGGCGCGATTTTCAATGCGGAGTTTATCGTAGGGGAACTTGGCCTGCGGATATTTGTAGAGACCCTTCATGTAGGTGTGCGATGGGGTGGCGTCGAGGAAGTAGTAGCACTCCTTGACGTCCTCGCCGTGGTTGCCTTCCTCGTTGCTCAGGCCGAAGAGGCGTTCCTTCAGGATGGGGTCTTTGCCGTTCCATAACGCAATGGAAAAGCAGAGGCGGCACTCGCGGTCGCAGATGCCCAGCAGGCCGTCCTCGCCCCAGCGATAGGCGCGGCGGCGGGCGTCGTCGAAGGGGAAATAGCGCCAGACGTCGCCGTCGGCGGAGTAGTCTTCGCGCACCGTGCCCCACTGGCGCTCGGCGAGGTAGGGGCCCCAGCGCTTCCAGTTTTTGCTGCGCGCGGCGTCTTCGGCGAGGCGGGCGTGCTCCGCGGTAGTGCATGTTGCTTGTGATTTGGGTGGCGGTTGGTTACGCGGCATGCAAAATCCTTCGCGCGTGGCGCAGGGCATCACTATACATCGCGGGGGGAAAAGGTGAATTAGATTTGCGGGGTGGCGAAGTTACGCGGAGGTCATCGCTTGCATTGCTTGCATTTTTTGGGGCAGACGTAAGAAACTCGATGGATGAAGATTGCATTGGCACAGATCAATTTGACCGTAGGCGCGCTGGAGGCTAATTGCGCGCGGGCGCTGGATGCTTGGCGGCGGGCGGCGAGGCTGGGGGCGGATCTGGTTGTGTTTCCGGAGCTGACGGTGATGGGGTATCCGCCGAAGGATCTGGTGGAACTGCCGGCGTTTATCGAGGCCAACGTGAAGGCGCTGCATGGGCTGGCGGAGCAAATGGTGACCGCGCCGGGGGTGGGCAAAGCGCCGGGGGCGATTGTGGGGTTTGTGCAGCCCAACGCGGGGCCGGAGGGAAAGGGGCTGTATAACGCGGCGGCGCTGATTGACGAAGGGAAGATCGTTTCGCAACACTACAAGACATTGCTGCCGACGTACGACGTGTTCGATGAGGGGCGGCACTTTGAGCCGGCGCCGGAGTTGCAGGTGGCAGTGTTTCGCGGGCGGCGCATTGCACTGACGATCTGCGAGGATTTTTGGAACAACGACATTCATGCGCCGCGGCGGCTTTATCATCGCGACCCGATCGAGGAGCTGGCGGCGCGCGGCGTGGATTTGATTATTAATATTAGTGCATCGCCGTACTCGCTGGGCAAGCGGCGGGTGCGGGCGAAGATTTATGGTGATGCGGCGCGGCGCTGGAAGTTGCCGCTGGTGCAGGTGAATCTGGTGGGCGGCAACGACAATTTGATTTTTGACGGCTGGAGCAATGTGTGGGATACACGCGGGCGGATCGCGGCACAGGCGGCATTGTTTGAGGAAGATTTGGTATTGTGGGAAGAGGACTCAACTACGCCGAGCACCGCGCCGAGGATCGAGGAAGGCGAAGAGGATTTGTATCGCGCGCTGACGCTGGGGATTCGCGATTACTTTGGCAAATGCGGGTTCAGGCGCGCGCTGATTGGGCTCTCGGGGGGGATTGACTCGGCGCTGACGGCGGTGCTGGCGGCGGATGCGCTGGGGGCGGAAAATGTAGTTGGCGTGGCGATGCCTTCGCGGTTTAGTTCATCGCATAGTCTGGATGATGCGCGGGCGCTGGCGCGGAATTTGAAGATCGAACTGCGCGAGATTGAGATTGAGCCGCTCGTGGAGGCCTATACGGCGCAGCTTGCGCCGCATTTTGCGGGGACGGCGGCGGGCGTGGCGGAAGAAAATATTCAGTCGCGGGTGCGCGGGAATCTGCTGATGGCGTTGAGTAATAAATTTGGCTGGCTGGTGCTTTCCACGGGCAATAAATCGGAGCTGGCGACGGGCTACTGCACACTATATGGCGACATGAGCGGCGGGTTGGCCGTGCTGGCCGACGTGCTGAAGACGGAAGTTTACGCGCTGTCGAATTGGATCAATCGCGAGCGTGAGCGCATCCCGACGAGTTCGATTACGAAGCCGCCTTCGGCGGAACTGCGTGAGGGGCAAAAGGACAGTGACTCGCTGCCGCTTTACGATGTGCTGGATCCGATCATTGCAGCTTATGTTGAGGAGCAGGTGGCGGCGGAGGCGATTATTGCGCGCGGGTTTGATGAGGCGCTGGTGCGGCGCGTGCTGGGGATGATCGATCGCGCGGAATACAAGCGCCAGCAGGCGCCGCCGGGGCTCAAGATTACGCAGAAGGCGTTTGGCAGCGGGCGGCGGATGCCGATTGCGCGAGGTGAGTGGCGGGCTTAGATTTTTCCAAATAAAGTATATCGGATTTATCTGGATCAGGTTCGAATGGATTTGGAGAGGCGCATGGCGCGCCGCCCTTTGAATTCGGTAGGGCCTGCCATGGCATTTCATTTCTAGAAAATACTATTTGCGTGGAAATAGTTCAGATGCTACATTCCGGCCTTCATATTTACGGTTGTTAAATAATTATTGTTCCGGCTGTCCAAGAAGAGAATAGGACCCGCTTAAGAGGGGTTTTATCCAACGGCTTCCGCCAATGGTATACATCAAGGCATTACATCAATTCCTGGTGAGGTAGAACTATGCATGCGATTTTTCGGTGGTCAAGATTGTTGATCGTTGCGGCGCTGATTTTGTGCGGCACGCAATTCAGTTACGCTGCGACGTTTGATCTCACTCCCGTGCAAGTGGGTGACGGGCCGTTTCAGACCGTCAGCATCGGCGGAAAGAATTACACGCAGGTTCTGAATGATGGCGCTGGTCCGGCGAATTATATCTATTATGACGTGCCGGCGTCGTATACCGTCTCAGGCCAGCCTGTGTACATTCAGGTGTTTTATCTGGAATACGGGTACGGCCAAGTCAATGTGCACTATGACAGCAATTACACCAGCGGGACGGTGATTGAACAATCGTATATCGTTTCCGAGGAATCGTATGGCAAGGACTGCGTCAATCGCAAGGGAGCGCGCGAGGCGGTGTTTCTGCTGCAGAAACCGAAGCTCTCGGGGCGGGAGAATAACAGTACCGATCTGCGTTTGTTCAGCACGCTGTCGGGGGGCCGTCTGACGATCGAGAAGGCCGTGCTGTGGACAACGCCGCCGCCGCTATACACCGCAAACGCGGCCAAACCGTGGCTTGCGGCGTACTCGGGTACGACGCGGACTGATATCGATGCCACGACACTCGATGGGAAAGTGCTTGCCGGATACCAGGGGTGGTTCAACACGCCCGGCGACGGTGCTGAGTTGGGTTTCCGCCATTGGAGCCGGGACCGCTACCATCTTTTTCCTCATGCTACGGGACTAGGGTCGGGCACGATCAACGTCGAATACTGGCCAGAAGTTTTGCAATACGCGGCGAACGACGTTTACCAAACGACGATGACGCTGACGACGACGGCTCCGGCTTATTTGTACAGTCCATTCAAGAAGGGGTCCGTACTGGAACATTTCCACTGGATGCGGCAGTACGGGATCGACGGGGTTTTTCTGAGCCGATTTGTATCGGACACGCGTGATCCGGCAGTTTTCAGGCATGACAATCAAGTCTTGAACAATGTGCGAGAGGGGGCGCATGTGGAGGGTCGCGTCTGGGCGATCATGTATGACGTGACCGACAACTTGTCGAATACGGCGGACATTATCAACGATTGGAAGTTCATGTGCGACCAGGTGAAGGCGCGGGACGATTCGCGATATCTGCATCATGCGGGCAAACCGGTGGTGATGATTTGGGGTTATGGTTTCACTGACCGCAACTGGACGCCAGCGCAGGCGACGCAGGTGATCAACTTTTTCAAGAACGATCCGGTGTACGGCGGCGCTTACGTGATTGGCGGGGTGGACCCGGGGTGGAGAACGCTGACCGCAGGCTCGCGCACTGATCCGGCGTGGTCGACGGTTTATCGGTCGTTCGATGCGATCAGTCCGTGGGATACCGGGCGATATGCAAATTTGAGCCAGCTTGCGTCATTTCAGTCGAATACGTGGGCGCCGGATCTGACGGAATTGAACAGCTTAAATAAAGGGTACGTGCCTGTGGCGTTTCCTGGCTTCTCATGGGACAACTTGCAGAATCTGGCGCCGGGGACGTCGAAAATTGCACGGCTGCAGGGCGACTTTTACTGGAAGCAGTTTTACTATATGAAATCACTGGGAGTTAAAACAGTTTTCGTCGGGATGTTTGACGAAGTGGATGAAGGGACGGCTATTTACAAAGTGAATAACGTGATCCCGACGCAAAGTTATTTCCTGAACTATGAAGGGAAGCCGTCGGATTGGTATCTCAAACTGACGGGCTCGGCGGGGTTGATGATGAGGGGAACGATTCCGCTCAGCTTCACGATTCCCACAAGTTTTCCTTTTCCCAACCCCGCGAATGTGATGGGCGCGGGGGAGTGGGAGAGCTATCGGTAGTATTTGTTAGAGCGTTGTTGCTGGCCCGTTGAAGAAGATCTATTGGAAATTACGCTCACAAAAACTCTAAAGAATTCGAGTTTATCCCATATCCCATTAAAAACTCGCCCGGCCTTATGTTAGGCTGGCAAGCGGATGAGTGCGCATTGTTTCTGAGATTGCGCAGGGATCCGATTTGCAAGCGCGGAGCGGGTTACGAAATCTGAATCTTCCATTTTGGCGGTAGAGGGTTTGTCCAAGCATTACGGCGCTACTCGGGCGCTGGAGGGGCTTGATTTGGCTTTGCCTGATGGGGGCGGGATATTTGGGTTTTTGGGGCCTAATGGGGCAGGGAAGACTACTTCGATTCGGATTTTGCTGGGGCTGCTGCGGGCTTCGGCGGGGGAGGCTCGGATTTTTGGGCTTGATTGCTGGCGCGAGGGGCCGGCGATACGGCGGGAGCTGGGGTATCTGCCGGGGGATCCGCGGTTTTATGCGCGGCTGACGGGCGAGGCGACCGTCAAGCTGGCGGGGGCGATTCGCGGGGCGGATTTATTGCCGCATGCGCGGCGGCTGGCGGAGGAGTTCGATTTTAATCTGAAGATTCGCGCGGGGACGATGTCGCGCGGGACGCAGCAGAAGCTGGGACTTATTTTGGCGATGGCGCATGAGCCGCGGCTGCTGATTCTGGATGAACCAACCAATGGGCTGGACCCGATTATTGTTGATCGGCTGATGAATCATCTGCGCGGGCTGGCGGCGCGGGGGCGGACGGTTTTTTTCTCGAGTCATGCGCTGAGCACGGTGGAGCAGCTTTGCGATCGGGTGGCGATCTTGCGGCAGGGGAAACTTGTGGCCGACACGACGCTGGATGAACTGCGCGCACGGGCGGCGCGTGAAGTTCAGGTATGGTGGCGCGGGGCGGCGCGGGCGGCGGCGGATGGTTTGCCGGCGGTGGGTTTGCCGGCGGGGTTGGAGGTTATTGGTGAGGGTGAAATGGGAACGGGAAGTTCGGGGGAGGGCGGTCCGTCGCGATATCGCTGGCGCGGGGCGATTGATCCGCTGATGCGCTGGCTGACGGGGGACGGGATGCCGCCGATTGAGGATCTGGTGATTTCGCCGCCGGATTTGGAAAGTATTTTTCATGAGTATTATCGATGATGCGGGGTTGCTGACTAGGAATTGCCTTCCAGCTTGGGCATAGGGTAGCATGAACTGAAGCGGGAGAATACTCTATGAGTCCATTGACACTTAAAGCTCATTTTGATGGAACGCACATTACACTGGATGAGCCGTTTGATTTGCAGCCCGATATGCAACTGGCAGTCGTTGTTTTTCCTACCGCCGACGATCGGGAAAGGGCGGAGTGGGGCAAGAATGCGGCTGCGGGGCTGGCGCGAGCCTATTCCGAAAGTGAACCGGAGTATACGCCTGAGGATATTAAATCATGAAGGAAGGCGATGTGGCTCTGACACCGTTGCCTCAGGTGGATGGAGTAATGAAGAATCGTCCCGTCATTGTCTTGCGAAGGATGCCGCCGTTTAACGATTTGCTCGTTTGCGGAGTGAGTTCACAAGTCCAGCGCGCTGACTTGGATTTTGACGAAACAATTGAGCCGAGCCATGTGGATTTTGCCGCGAGCGGCTTGAAGGTCGCGTCGCTTATTCGATTGGGATTTCTAGCCGTATTTCCTGCAAGTCACTTCACGGGAAGAATTGGCTCCGTTTCCGCCGAACGCCATTCACGTCTGCTTGCTCGATTGAGCGATCATCTACGTCCATAAATGTTGTTGTCATGGACGCTCATGAACCGTGGCTTGATTGTTAAATCTTTTCGTGAAATTTGGCCGGCTACGCTGGGGCTGGGGTTGCTTTTGTTTTTGGGGGCGATGGCGATTGCTTTTGTTACGCGGCAGGTGGGGGGGAATGAGTTTGCGGGGTTACTGAAGTCGGGGTTTTTGCAAAGCATGATCAGCAGCATGGTGGGGGTGCGCGTGACGGCGGACTTGGGGAAGCTGGTGGCGCAGACGCTGACGTGGACTGATCCGCTTATCCTGATCATTCTTTTTGCGCATCGCGTGACGATTTGCACGCAGCTTCCGGCCGGGGAGATCGATCGCGGGACGATTGACGTGCTGATGGCGCTGCCGGTGTCGCGGCGGCAGGTTTATGTTTGCCATACGCTGGTTTGGATTGGCTCGGGGGTTTTTATTATTTTAGCGGGGATCGCGGGGGACTGGTGCGGGGCTCACTGGGCGCACGATACGCTGGCGCCGGGGGCGCGGGTGTTTATTGTGTTTGTGAATGGGGTAGCGCTTTATTTGGCCTGGGGCGGTTTTTCGTATTTCGTTTCGTGTTTGTCATCGCGGCGCGGGAGCGCGATTGCCGTTTTGCTTTCGGTGTTTGTCGGGCTCAGTTTGCTGGGCGTTGTTTCGGAGACCGTGAGCGTGGCAAAGACGCTTAATCAATACACGCCGATGTATTATTTTCGGCCGCTATTCATCTTTCGCGATGGCGTTTGGCCGGTGGCGTCGATTATGAAATTACTGGCTGCGGGAATTGTTTTTTGGACGGCGGGGTTGATTGTTTTTCAGCGGCGGGACTTGCATACGGCTTAAGATTACTTAATTTTGAATGTTGGAAAATCAAATAGGGCAATCCCCTATGGCATTAAGGGGACGATTCACCTTCCTTACTATATTTTGGACTGCTATACCTTCCCCTGCACGAGCGGCCGGGTGCCGCTCGACTGAGCCCGGGAAAGAAGGTATGGCCTTATGGAATCAACGCTTCCTCAAATTTCGCTTACTGGATTGCGGCGCAAGGCGCGTGCGGTTGCGCTTCTTACGCTGATTGCCACGGCGCCGCTCACGTTAAGCTGCTACGGGCGCTTTCCGATGACGCGGCTGATTTATCGCGTCAATGGTGAAATTGGCGGTTCGGTGGGCAACGATCACTCGCAACATGGTTTTGTGCGATCGATCGTGATGTGGGTTTTCCTTATCATCCCGGTTTATGAATTGGCCTCGATTATTGACATATTTGTGTTGAACTTAATCGAGTTCTGGGGCGGCGGGCCGGTGGAATTGGGTGAACATATCGCTCCGGACGGGACGCGCGTGGCGACGGTGCCTTCGGCTGATGGCAAGACGGCGATGGTGACGGTCACCAGCAAAAACGGCAAGGTTCTGGGACGGCAGCAGCTTGTAAAGGTTTCGGATCAGCTTCTGGAAGTGCGCAACGAGAACGGGACGCTCGCGGGCACGGCCGAGAAGAACGCCAACGGCGACATGACGTTCAAGGATGCTTCGGGGCGCACGGTCAGCATCGTTCCGGCATCGCACGTTCCCGCATCGCATACCTTGTAGCGGTCACGGCGCACGCGTTTGGCGCCGCGATCAAAGTTTCGTTTGACGCGTTAGTGCATAAAACTGGCCCTTACTGACATAACCCATTCCTCTTATCCCCCGGTGACAGGCCGGGGGATTTTTTTTGGGGGGGTGTCTGTTTTTTTAATCAAGTTGCCCGACCATTCACTCGAAGAAGTAAGTGATGCACCGCGTCCGGCTGCGAGGGGTTTGGTTATCTTTTTGAGAAAGGATTGGCCTTATGGTGGATCTGAACTACGGCGAAATCATCGCGCTGATCCTTGGCGTGTTTGTGATGCTGGCGATTGTGGCGCGGCTGGATCAGGTGTCGAGGCTGGACGGCTGGCGCTGGCTTGTGGCGGCGTATTGCTGCCTGCTGGCCGGGGGTTTGCTTACCGTTTCTGAAGCGCTGGCCTTTGGCGCGCAACAAAATGTCATTGAACATCTGTGCTACACGGCAAGTGTGATTCTGGTGACGTGCTGGATCTGGCGCCGGCCATCCGAAGGGCGTGGCGCGCTATGAACGCAGCGATCTTACTGAGTCTTGCCGGCGCGGGCGCGGGATTGGTTGGACTGGCGGGCATTTTGCGCCGCCGCGGGGGCGTCAGCGACTGGCATGAGGGGAAAGTCGCGTTGCTGCTGCTGTTGCTGATCGGTTTTTCGCGCGATCTGATTTATGTCATGGGCAGCAGATTCGATGGGCCGGCATTTAACGCCGTGGGAGACATCATCAAGGTGATGATGCCGCTGTTTTGGGTGTTTTTTCTTTATGGGACGATGACCACGCAACAGGTTCGCAAGCTGCGCAAAAATGAAGAGGCGCTGAACCTGAAACAGGACATTCTAACGGCGCTGATGGAGCATTTGCCGGACAAGATTTATTTCAAGGACCTGCACAGCCGGTTTATTTGCGTGAACCGCGGGCAGGCGCGGGCGATGAACATTGAGAATGAGGCGGAGCTGGTCGGCAAGTCGGACTTCGACATGTATTCCGAGGACCACGCCTGGCCGGCGTTCCGCATGGAGCAGAAAATCATCCACAGCGGCGAGCCGATGGTGAACTTCGAAGAAAGCGAAACGTGGCCCGATGGGCGCGTGACGTGGGTTTCGAGCACGAAGATGCCGCTGACCGACAAAGACGGGAAGATGATCGGCACGTTTGGCTTCTCGCGCGACATCACGGCGAGCAAGGAAGCGGAAGTCATGCTGCGGAAGCAGGCCGCGGAACTGATCGCGGCCAAGGAACTGGCCGAGGCCGCGAACGTGAGCAAGAGCGAGTTTCTGGCGAACATGAGCCACGAGATTCGCACGCCGATGAACGGCGTGCTGGGGATGACGAACCTGCTGCTGGACACCGAACTGAGCCGCGAGCAGCGGCTGTTCACCGAAACGGCGCGCAACAGCGCCGAGGCACTGCTGGCGATTATCAACGAGATTCTTGATTTCTCGAAAATCGAAGCGGGCAAAATGGAAGTCGAGATGCTCGATTTCAATCTGCGCGCCGTGGTCGAGGAACTGAACGATCTGCTGGCCGTGAAACCGCAGGAAAAGGGGCTGGAATACGTTTGCCTGATCGACCCGGAAGTACCCTCACTGCTTCAGGGCGACCCGGGGCGGCTGCGTCAGATCCTGACCAATTTGATCGGCAACGCGATCAAGTTCACGCAGCAAGGCGAGGTTGTGCTGCACGTCAAAGTGGACAAGGAAATGCAAAACGGCGTGAAGCTGCGCTTTGTGGTGCGCGACACAGGGATTGGCATTCCGGCGGAGAAACTACAGAGCCTGTTTGAACCGTTCACACAGGTAGATGCCTCGACGACGCGGCGCTACGGCGGCACGGGGCTGGGGTTGACGATCGCCAAGCGGCTGTGCGAGCTAATGGGCGGCGAACTGGAAGTGGACAGCGCGCCGGGGATGGGGACGACGTTTCAGTTTACCGTGCTGTTCGACAAGCAAGCCGACCAGAGCGCGAAGGACATGGAACTGCCCGAGGATATTCGCGGCAAGCGCATGCTGATTGTCGACGACAACTCCACGAACCGGCTGATGCTGAAGAAGCTGCTGGCGGCGTGGCATTGCCACTACAATGAAGCGAGCGACGCGCGCATGGCGGTGCGCATGCTGCGCGAAGCAGCGGAAAAGAACGAACCTTATCACATCGCGATTCTCGACATGCAGATGCCTGAGATCGACGGGATGACGCTGGGCAAGATCATCAAGCGCGATCCGCAGATTCTGCGGACGCATTTGCTGATGATGACTTCGATGACGATGCAGGGCGACATTTCGCGACTTGAGGAAATCGGTTTTGCGGCGTATCTGACCAAGCCCGTCAAACAGTCCAAGCTCTACGACTGCCTGACGACGCTGATCAATCGCAAGGCGGATAAGGATGACGCGAAATCGCAGGCGATCATCACGCAGTACTCCGCGACGAATGTGGCAAAGCGCAAGCTGCGCATTTTGCTGGCCGAAGATAACGCCACGAACCAGTTGCTGGCGCTCAAGCTGCTGGAAAAGCTGGGATACCGCGTCGATGCCGTGGGCAATGGCAAGGAAGCCGTGAAAGCCCTGGAAATGATCGCCTATGATCTCGTGCTGATGGACGTGCAAATGCCGGAGATGGACGGCTTTGAAGCGACGCGGTGCATTCGCGATGAGAATTCGGCGGTGCGCGATCATAAGGTTCCGGTCATTGCCATGACGGCGCATGCCTTGAACGGCGACCGCGAGCGTTGCCTGGCGATGGGGATGGACGACTATCTGAGTAAACCGGTGCAAGCGAGCGAGATGGACGGCGTACTGAAGAAGTGGCTGCGGCGCTCACGGAGCTATGCCGAGGCCCGCGCGAACGTGAATGCGGCAGGGGCTTTGGCCCAGGCGGCGGCGGCGTTGACGGCGGGGACCGCGGGGCAGGCGGATGTTGTTGTTCATGCGCATGGCAATGGGAACGCGAATGGCAAAGCGTCCACGGACGCTCTTCCGCTGTTTGATATTCAGCGTCCGCTGGAATTGCTGGAAGGCGACCGTTCGATTCTTAGCGAGGTGCTGAAAGTTTTTTTGGTGGATGCACCGGGGCGGATTGCCGAACTGCGAAATGCATTGGAACAGGGCGATGCAACGGCTACGCGGCGCCAGGCTCATGCGCTGAAAGGCGCGGCGGGGAGCGTGGGGGCGCTGAGCCTGCAGGCGCTCGCGGCACAAGCCGAGCGCGCCGCCGAAGCGCAGGATCTGCCGCGCGCGGCCATGCTGTTGCCGAACGTGGAAACGCAGTTTAATGAGTTGCGGGTGGTGCTGAGCGAGCACTGCAAGAGCTGAGTTTTTCGCCGACCTGATCAGAAATCATAATAGTTGTTCATTTCATTCGCCCTCGCCCGCGCGGGTTGCGCGGGTTTGGCGCTAATGATACTCTCGCCACGCATGCTTATTGGCGGTGCGATTGCGAGATGCCGCTGCGTGCCGTTTCAAATTCCACGCGCCACGCATGCGGAGACTCATGGCATTTTATCAAGTCAAACCTGATCGCGAACGGGCCGCGGGCTGGCTGATTTTTGAAGTCGCGGATATTCCGTTTTATGTGCAGCCGTTTTTCTTGCTGCTGGTGGCGTATCTTGCGATGCCTGTGGCGCAGAACCATCATTCCATGGCGCTGGCCGGCATGTTTGGGTTGGTTGTTTTCATTTCGTTGATCGTCCACGAAGCGGGACATGCGCTGGCTTGCAGGTTGTTTGGATTGCAACCGATCACCGTTGTACTGCACGGATTTGGCGGTTACACGTCGCATCCGCCGACGACACATCCGCGCAGTCTGGCGATTATCGCGGCGGGGCCCCTGGGGACCGTATTGATGATCGTCCTAGGCATGGGGATTCCCTATTTTTTTCCTGGAGTCATGCGATATCAGGCATCGGACTTTGTGTTCGGCTGGATGGCGTCGCTAAACTTTTTATGGCTCGTCGTGAACATCCTGCCGATTTTTCCGATGGATGGGGGACAGTTCCTTTTTCATTTGCTGACGTTTGTCTGGCGTGAGCCGCGCGCGATTCGAATTACGGCGATTGTTTCACTGGTGGTTTGCCTGATGGTGGCGGCGGTGATGTACTACTTTTCGCAGGGGTTTTCGATCAACATGATACTGCTGGCGATGTTTGCCAGTCAGAATATTGATATTTTGCGGCGGACGCGGTTGTGAGTTTGAATAATCGGATGACATTTCGTTTTAGATATCGTGTGGCGCGAGTTGTGATGCTTGCGGCGCTTCCTTTTTTTATTGCGGCTTGCGCGAGTGCTCCGCCGCGTGCGCCTTATCCGCATGAATCGATTTTGACGGTGATCGCGGAGCTGAAGATTCAGCTTAACAAGGATCCTTACCGATTTGCGCCGGGGACGGATTTGGAGGGCGGGAATATTTATCGCGTAACGCTGGCGCGGCTGAAATCGCTGGAGACGATGGCGGGGCCGGAGTATGCCGACGTGCTGGCTTATGCGGAAGGCGAATGCAGCGAACGGCTGGGGTCGTGGACGCTGGCGCGGGATGCGTTTCGCAGCGCGGCGGCGCGCGAGACGTCGCTGGCGGCGGACGCGACGCGTCGCGCCAATATCGATGAGAAGTTTGCGGCGGCCACCGATCGCGCGCAGTTTGGACATACGTTGCAGGGATACCTGAATGATTTGACGGTGATGCAGCGGCGGCTGGAGGATCTGGCGGCGACGAAGCCGGGGTATCCGTATGACTCGTTTTTGAAATTGGAACGGCAGCGCGGACTGGAAGAAGCGGTGCGGCTTAATTTTACGAATCGCATGGTGCTGGCCGACGGACTGCAAAAGGTTTTGCAGGAAGCGGGCAAGCAACTGGAAACCGAATTTGCCGATGGCTGGCGGCACAGTGAAAATATGCTGCAGCTCGGGGCGGTTTACGAAACGCTGGCGCGCGATCTGGCGTCGCAGCATCCGCCGGAGGGCGCGGAGTTCGACGCGCAGGGGGCGTGGGCAACGTGGATCGAACAGGCGCGGCAGGCGTATCGGCAGGTGGCCGAAAAAGACGGCGACCCGGCGAAACCGGAGGGAATTGCGCGCGTGCGGGCGCTGGAGGCCTATACTTTGCGGGTGCAGACGCTGGGGCGGTAGGGATGTTTTCGAAATTGGACGCGGGGTAGGCCGGAGTAAAGGAACTGGTGTGCTGACGAAAACTGAAGCTCTGGAATTAGTTTCGAGTAAACTCTCCAAGATGAGCTCTTTGGATGATCCTTTTGCCATCAACGACTCATCTACGATTGAGCGGGACTTTGGGTGGGTGCTTTTCTACAACTCAAAGAAATTCCTGGAGTCTGGGGAATTTCAATACAAGCTGGCGGGAAACGGTCCTGTCATAGTTAACAAGCGGAGCGGTGAGGTCGAGTTTTGCGCGAGCCATAAACCGGTGGATGAATGCATCAAGGAATACGAATCGAAATTGAATGGGGATAAGGAGCAGGCGATTAATCTATTTTGCCAGTGGGAGGTGTAAGATGGGAGTCGATATTGCCGTTGGGCTGATTGATTGGTGCGATGAGTACTCTGCGCAGAATGGGCTCAATCTCCAACGCGTGGCGCAGGGCTGTTTGCAACGCAACGGCTTGCCCCATTTTGAAGAGCCCACCGGCGAAAATTGCCCAGATAGTGGTGGAAATCGAGTTTATGCCGTTGAGGATCTGGCTGAGTATTGCCGCCAACAGCAGTTGCCGTACAATCAGTTGCGCCATTTCACATCTTCTCAATATCAGCTCATCGTGCCCGTGGACTTCGCCGAACCGTTGCCTATGTTCGCCGATCGGTCGCCGGAGAGTTACGGATTGGAGCCGTATCTTACTCCTGAAGAATATGTTCGCCAAAATCCTATCCCGGGACCGAGATGGAACGGATTCTTTTTCACTCCTCCCAATAAAGTCTATTTGCTTTCCAGTCAGCAGGTCATGCGAGAGATCGCGGATTTGAGTTTGCAATGGGGGTTCTCTGTAGAGGCACTTTTGAAAGAGGAGTATGTGGGTCGGCTCCTTATAGAAGTACGTGAGAACAAGGAGCCGCCTCCTTTCTATGGAGCTAGCCTGCTCTTTGATTGCTGTTTCAGATCGATTCAGTATCAATATGCGGTATGCATTGCGTAGCGAAATCGCAAAATCTTTATGATGGCCTAGTGTGCCAAGAACGACTGGGGATCATGCCTGCAGCAAACCACCCGCCCCAATCCGCTTGCATCCCGCATGCGCCATTGGGTTGATATGTGTTGCCGATAAGATGGCGGCGCCGCCAAACCGGTAGGGATCGCGCGCGTGCGGGCGCTGGAGGCTTATACTTTGCGGGTGCAGTCGCTGGGGCGGCAGGGGCTTAATTGGTGAAGTGCGAGGTGAACGGTGGGCATCGATATCTATGTTGGATTAGGACTCTCCGATCCACTGGCGTTCGTGGAAGATTGGAAGTGGGCGCTTAACAGAGTCATTCAGGACTGCTTGAAGCGCAATGGATTCCCAGAGTTCAAGGAGTCTGAGGGACCTTCCGGTAGAGGACTCGATAGATTGTACATTGTCGACGAACTGGGTGCGTATTGTCGCAATCGGCGGCTTCCCTATGACCAATTGCAGTGCCTTACCTGTTCCCAGTATCAAGTGATTGTTCCAATCGATTTCCCGCAGCCAGTACCGGAGTTCCCGGGCTGTACGCCTCAAGACTATGGATTAGATCCAATCTCGACGCCAGATACCTGTCCGGGACGCCAACACATCAGCGAGCGTTGGCATAATTTCTTGTTCACACCGGCCGAGGAGATTTACATGCTTTCCTCCAAGAAACTGATGCGCGAGATCGTCGAGTTTATCGTTGGAGAAACTGATCTCGACCCCAATCTGATCGTTGAGAACCGAATGGAGGAGCTTGACGCCACCAAGTATGCGGATGATGACACTTTTCCCATATGGGGCGCACTGCGGCTTTACAATGCGTGCAAGTTATCCGTTGACTACAAACAGATAGTCTTTTTCAATTAGCGACTCTTTTCCGCGCATTTGACAATAACGCCAGTGAATGAAAACGCCGCCCCAATCCGCTTGCATCCCGCGGGCGCTAATGGGTTAATGTGTGTTGCCGATAAGATGGCGGCGCGGTGGGTCCGTTGTGTTCGGGCGGTCCTCGCGAATCGCACCCTTCCCGCAGGTTTTTCATGGTTCAAGACGCTAAATCCGGCCCTACTCCGTTTGGTTCTTCCGATCTTCCGGCTGCGGCACCCGTGGCGCTGGGGGCGGGGCATCCTTTGCGGCTGGAGCTGATCCTTAAATCGGCGCCGGGTGAGCCGGGGGAGGACCCGTTTGTCATCCTGAGCGATGACCCGGCGCGGGCGCGGGTTTATCTGGGGCGGATCATGGCGGGGGAGCAGACGGTACTGCGCTATGTGGCCGTCAAAGTGCAGCCGCGGCGTGGAGAGCCTTCGGGACTTGAAGGGCAATCGCTGAACCAGGCGGCGCGCGACCGGCGCTGGCTGGCGGAGTGGCGGCATTACGCGGCGCTGGCGCCGGTGGTGGGCGCGGCCGATGCGGTGACGCCGGATTTTGGGTCTTCGGGTGCCTCTGGGTCGCCGGGATTTTCCGGCGTGACGCCGGTTTTGTTTGTCGAGCCGGGGGAGGCGCGCGCGGGGAAGGCGGCGCAGCCGGGGGCGTGGCCTCCGCTGGTTTACTGCACGGTGCAGCGGCGGCTGTTTGCTGCGCGAGCGCGCGACGGAGCGGTGCTGCGGGTGTGCCGCGATAACAAGGTTTTGGCGCAGTATGGGCTGCCGCCTTACGGGGGCGGGCAGACGTTTTTGTGGGACCCGGAGTCGGAGGCGGCGCGGGGCGAGGGGAACGCCGAGCCGAATTTTTATCAGGTGCCGGGGCAGCCGGGGATGGGCGATGAAGTCGACAACGACACGCTGCACCCGCGGGCGGAGGCTTTTGACGAGTGTTTGCGCGGGATGGCGGATCTGGCGCTGGAGCCGACGCGGACTGTGGACCCCAAGACGGCGGATGGGCTTAAGCGGCTGGCGGAACTGGCGGCGGGGTTTCCGTGCATGCTGACGGCGGAGTGTCTGCAGGACCTTTCGGGGGCGCATGCGCCGAGCCACATCGAGCCGTGGCTTTTGGATGAGACCTGGGCGCTGGTTTTGGAACTGAACGCGCTGCATTACGACGAATACTGCGATCTGCTGGGCGGGATTGAAGAGAAGGCTTTCAATGAACGCTATATGGGCCCGGCGGCGGCGGCGGGGCAGCGGCTACGGCTGCAGCAGCCGGCGGTGAAGCGGCAGTTTGGGCGGCGCTTGCTGTTCGATCAGGATGCCTCGGGGATCGATGCGCTGGAGATGTTTCGGCTGAAGTGGAGTTTGTTTGGGCAGCTTGTGTCGGGGGTGCAGGAGTATCACCGGCGGACTGGGGCGCCGCATTTACGGCTTTCGCCGCGGCACGCGATGGTGCAGGTGGCGGCGCTGGGGCCGGGGTTGCCGGCGCACTGGCAATTTGAGACGCGGCTGGTGAGTTTGGGGTCGCCGACGCTGGACTTATCAGAGTTTTCGAACCAGTTTGAGGAAGCTCCGGAGCTTTACGTGCCGCCGGTGGGGTCGGACCCGCTTTACGAGGCGGAATTGGTGCGCAATAGCTCGTTTGGGATTATTCAGCGCGGGGACTTTTTGCTGACGGCGGTGGAGGAGCTGGGGGGCGGGCACTTCAAGATCAAGGGGCAGGTGCATCACGACGGGATCGGGCTGCGCTGGCTTAGCACCAAGGACCATCTTATGGTCAATTTAGGGCGTCATTTGGTCGCGGACGCTGCCGTGGATTTTTTGGCGACACGCGATGAGGTCAAGGAATACTCGCAGCGGGTGATTCATTTGCAAAGTCGGCCAATTAAATTGGATGCGGCGAAGCGGGCGGCGGTGGAGAAGTTGCGCGGGATTCGCGTGCCAAATGCGACGTTTAGATTGCTGCCGGCGCTGCATGTGCCTTGCGACCTTTATAGCCTGGGGATGCTGCTGTTTCGCTCGCTGGTGGTTAATGATGCGCAGGGAATTGGCGAGGTGGCGCTGGGGCTGGAGGATTTGCGGCAGGATCTGGCGTCGCTGGCGGACATTGAATGTGACGAGGGGCAGGACGCTTACTTTTGGGACGCGCTGTTGCGGGGGCACCGCGAGCCGGCGGTGGCGGAGCTTTTTGAGCGGCGAAACATCTTTTTCCACGAGCATCAGCGGGTTAAAGAGCGGCCCAACGCGGTGCCGAAGAATCTTTGGAGCGAGGCACTGGCGATTGGGCTCAGGCTGGTGACGCAGTTTGAGAATTTCAGCTTTTGCGCGAATCATGGCGACTATGACCCGGCGTACCCGGCGCAGAAAGTGGAAACGCTGGCGCGGAGAGTTGAAGAATTGCAGCGTAAGATTGATACGGCGCTATTTGCGCTGACGGCGCGCAACGCCGAGGTAAGGCAGGCGCTGGAGAAGGTGACGCAGGAGTCGCTGGTTGGATAGTTGAAGAGTGAAGAGTAAAGAATTCGGAATTGAGAAGCCTTGTGGCTGTTTTGGCGCTGGTATACGATTGATGCTTCACGAGTTGTCCGCGAATGGGCGGGCTAAATTGATCAGGGACTGATGGGTTTTACGGCATGGCTGACGGTGGCGACAACACCCCTTTTCTGGCGCTGGAGGTCATGGCTGGGCCGCTGGACGGCATGAGCTATGAGGGTCGGCAGGAGAAGACTTTGCTGGGGCGCTCGGATGGGGCAGCGCCGGACAAGTCGCGCAATCATCTGGTGCTGTTGCGCGACTCTTACGCATCCAGTTTTCACGCCAGCATTTACAAGGATTCGGGCAAGTGGTGGCTCGTTGACGAGGGGAGCACCAACGGCACTTGGGTGGGCCGCAAGAAGCTGGAGCATAAGAAGCCGGTTGAGCTGCACGAAGGAGAATTGTTCGTCGCGGGAAATAGCGTCATTCGCTTCACGACGAAGTCGGCGGGGATGCCGGCGGTGGATGCGGGGGCGGCTACGCGGCTCTCGCCTGCCTCGCAGACGGTGATGAACCGGGCGCGCACGGCGGCCAAAGACAAAGACGTGCCGTGGGTGGGCGCGGCGAGTTTGTTTACGGCGATTGCGGAGATGGAAACCTCGCCGATACCGGATTTTTTTATTGAGCTGGGGATGTCGCCGGAACAGGCGATCAATATTGTCAATGACTGGAAGCGCTGGGAGGGCGACCTGGCGTGGATTGAAAGCGATGTGCTGCGCGGTAAGAAATTCAGCGAGCGCATGATGCGGTCAATCCTGCCGACGCCGCGGCTGCAATTGATCCTGACGCTGGCAGCGCGCGCGGCGGAGAATGGCGGATCGGGGCAGATTGAACCGATCCATATGCTGCTGGGAATTTTTCAGGAACCGGGCAATCGCGTGTCGCTGGCGTTTGAAGCGACGGGGCGGCCGAACCAGAAAATCGCCGGGATGATCGAGAAGGTCATCAAGCAGCATTTTGCGCCGCTGACACCGGAGCCGGTGGAGTCGACGATTTCCATTCCGCAGCCCAAGGCCGCGCCCGCGTTGCCGGCAGTGCCGGCGCGCAAGCCGGTGGATCCGGAAACGTGGATGCTGGCGCGGACGCTGATGGACAAGCTGCAAGTTTTGCAATTTGAGTTTCATCTGGCGGAGCCGGGGGTGCGGCTTGATGCGCTGTGCGGCGTGTTGCGCGATGGGCTGGCGCAGGCGCCGCCCGCCAAGCGGCCGGCGGTGATTGAAGTGTTGCATGAACTTTTTCCGGTGCTGCGCGAGGCGCTGCTGCCGGTGGCGCTGCGCACGGCGCCGGTCAGCGAAGCGACGCCGGCCTCGATTGACGCGCTGAACGTGAATCAGACGATTGATGAGTCGTCGATGCCTCCGGAATTGCAGGGCCGCGGCGCAAAGGGGGGCAAAGGCTCACAGAACGGCGGAGCGGGAGCTGGAAATGCGAAGGGCAACGGCGGGAGCGCGGGGGGCGGCAAAGGGGATGGCAATCGGGATTCGGGCGTTGATACCGAATTGCTGCTGCAACAGATCTTTGGCGGCGAGCGCAAGACCGGGAGCGGGCACGGGACGGAAGCGGGACCGTTTCTGGATTTGACGCAGAACCTTTATCGCTTTGCACTGGACATGGAGCAGCTTGCCAAGAGCCTGGTGCAGACGCTGCATGGCGGCGGCGGGGGCGAATCGCGTTACTTTTTGCCGTTCACGGTGCAGGATCTGAAGATGATGATCCAGAAGCTGCTGGCCACAAACGAAGAAGAGACAGTGATGGAGATTCGCGATTATTTGTACGATCTGGGGCACTGGATCGTGGCGCTGATCGCGGCGCACCAGAAGGCCTCGACGCAGTGGAACAATGATCTGTGGGAGCGGATCAGTCCGCAGGCGATCAGGAATGAGGCGAAGGTGTCGTCGCTGAACAAGGCGCTGGGGCTGGGCAAGGCGGATTTGTGGCAAACGTATGAGCGTATTGCGAGGGATCTGAAACCGGAAGTAATCGAAGACCAGTTGAACGAGAAGATTGGGCGGCTCGCGACGGAAGAGTTTAGGCGGTTGAGCGCGCACCATTGAGTTGATGAAGAGTGAAAGATGGGGAATTCAGAAGCCAGAAATCAGAAGAGAGAATTGAGAAGAGTTTAGTTGCGCGATGGTGTGATTTGAGTTTTTGAAGTTCGATTTATTGTTTGGTTACATTTTACTGCGCCGACGGTTCGGCTCGAAATATTTGGATTTTGGATTTTGAGGCGGGATTTTTTTGTATCGCACATCTGGAAACTATAGGAGTCGCGCAGGTGATGAAAACTAAACTGGGGATGATGATGTTGCTGGGGATTTTGGCGGTGGGGTGTTGCCGGTTGCCGGTTTGCACTAAGACTGTCTATCTGTACCGCGATACTGATGTGAACGCGGGGCGGCCTTGCGCGGTGGATATTATTTATCCCAAGGACGTGGCGGAGCGGGACAAGATTGTGAATGAGATTGGGCCGGGCAAGTGGTTTACCAGCGATCTATATGACCGCGTGCATAAGGAAAAGGTGTGGATGGACAGCGAAGTGAAAATGGTGCCGCTGATCACGAAGGATAAGAATGATCCGTTTGTTGTGATTTTTGCGGAGTTTACGACTCCTGACCCGAGCCCTGCGCGTGGGCGGGAGCCGTATTTGTGGTTTTCGAAGGATCGGCGGCCAAAGGGGAAAAAGACGGAATACATTGCGATCCACAATGGAAGTTTGGAACGGCTGGACGGGAAACCTTCGGGACGAAGGTGAGCGGAGTATACGAGTCTGGCGAGATTTTCAGGCAATCTAGTTGAACGCGGCCGTATTGAAACGAATGGTAGCCCAATAAAAGGAAGTCCGCCCAAGGATGAGTGAATTTACTGAGTTAAATTGGAGCGAAGGGATGTTCCTTCGCCCGCACCATTTGCAGCAGTCGAGCCGCTATTTGCAGGCGAACTTGCAGCGCGAGATTGCGATTGCGCGGCCTTATGCCTGGGGGATCCAGAAGATCAATCTTTCGAACGCGGATCTGGAGAGCGCGAATTTTTCGATTCGCTCTTGCGACATCCGTCTGAAGAGCGGAGCGAGGATTGTGGCGCCGCATAATGCGGAATTTGAGCCGCGCGGGTTCAAGAAGGAACTGGATAGCGCGGGCGGGCTGCTGGATGTGTTCATCGGGCTGCCGCTGATGATGGACCGCGAACCGAACACGCTGATGATGAGCGAAGAGACGCCGATGTATCACCGGCGTTACACGGCGCAGCTTACCGAGGTCGTCGACGAAAACACGGGACAGAACGCGCAGCCGATCGAAATCCGCAAGCTGAACCCGAAGATATTCTTCCGCGGCGAAGACATGACGGGTTACGAGACGATGCAGATCGCGCGGCTAGAGCGCTCGGGGTTTGAACAGAACAAGCCGATTTTGTCGCGAGGGTTTATTCCGCCGATCCTGGTGATGGAAGCGTGGCCATCGCTTTACGATTATTGCCAGGACATCTATCAACAACTTCTGGCGAAAAATCGCGCGCTGGTGAGTCAGATCGCGGGGCGCAAGATTTCGTTTGGCTCGGAGGGCGTGGGCGGGCCGGAGGTGATGCTCAAGTTGAACATCACGAACAGCTACGTGGCCTTCCTGCGGCAAATGACGAGCGTGCCGCATTTGCATCCGTTCGATACGTTTATGGAGCTGTGTCGACTGGCTGGCGATCTGGCGCTGTTTGACGATGCGCGCGGGATTCCCGATCTGCCGCTTTACGATCACGATGACCTCGGCAAATGCTGGCTGGAACTGCTGCGGTTGCTGGAGAAATACATCAACAACATTCTGCCGACGACGTTCATCCGGCGACGCTTCGAGCCGGTGGAGAATCGGCGCGAGGTGGCGCTGGAAGATACGTGGCTGGGGCCGGAAGTGGCGTTTTATCTTGGATTCGAGACAGACATGGACGACGACAAGATCGACCGTGAAGTTTCGTTCCTCAAGATGGGATCGGTGGAGGATTTGCCGACGCTGATTAATCGCCGCCTGCCAGGCCTGATGCTGCGGCGGGTGCGGCGCACGCCGATTGGGTTGCCGGATCGGCCGAACAATCATTACTTCCGCATGTCGCGCGATGGGCGATTCTGGGACAGCATTTTGGGTACAAAGGTGCTGTCGTCGTACGGCCTTTCCGATAACACACTGGAACTCTACTTGTATGTATTGCTGAAGCCCGCCGAGGGAGACGAAGCATGACGCTAAGCGAAGTTGCATCGGATTTATTTCTTTTTTTGGTGACGTTTCGTCGTCAGGTGCGCAAGGGGCTGACGCCCGACGCGCGGCAGGTGCGCGCGCAACTGCTGGAGATCTTTGACGAAATGGGCCGCAAGGTGCGCGACGACGCCAAGCTGGCGAAGCTTTACGAGAAGGCGCGCTACACGCTGGTGATCACGGCCGACGAAATCCTGATCAACTCCAACTGGGCTTACTCGCAGCAGTGGGAAGATGAAATTCTGGAATACGAATTTTTCAAGACGCGCATTGCCGGTGAGAAATTCTTCATGATGGTCGAGGACCTTCAGGATAATGAAGAAGAGCTGGCCGAAATCTTTTACCTGTGCCTGTGCCTGGGCTTTGTGGGCCGCTACAAGGAAGATGCCGAGGAATTGCGGCGGCTGAAGCGGCGGCTCTACCGCATGGTGCCGGGGCGGATTAATGATGAAGAAAAACGCGTGACGCCCGATGCCTACTTTGTCGGCGAAGGGATTGTCGATATTCGCCAGCCGCTTGTGAACTTGGGGCGCATTGCGATTATTTGCGGTGTGCTGCTGGTGGCGCTGTGGATCGGGTTTATTTACTACAAGCATTCGCTTTCGCAATCGATCGTTGTATACGCGGCCGAAATGCGCAAGGCGATATCGCCGGGGAATATTGGTTCGGCGGCAGGAGGGGCTGCTGCCGCTCCGGTTGTGGGCGGTGTGGTGCCGACGAATGCGGTGGTGCCCGCGGCGGCCACACCTGTGGTTACGGCCACACCGGCGTCGATATTTCCGGGAGCGGCCGCGCCCGCGGCAACGGCGGTGGTGGCCACGCCTCCGCCTGTGGTTGCGACGGCAACGCCTTCGCCAACACCTGCACCGACGCCGGTTCCGACGCCCACACCCGCACCGACTCCGGCGCAGTCGATTTTTGGCGGGCCGGTGATTACGCCGACAGCGCGATAGCCACTTTTTTTGGATCGAACATCAAAGATGCGACTTAAGCATCCATGCAACTGCAACACCAACGCAATTACATCAGGGCCGACGGAACAATTTGAGACCATTCGCAGGAGTTAAAGCCCAATCATGATAGAACAACTTGCCGGTATTCCCATGCTTCAGAAGTTCCTGATCGGCGGCGGCGTTGTCATGTCGCTGCTGGTGCTGGTGCCTGGGGCCAAATTGCGCGGGATTGTGTTTGCGGGATGCCTTCTCGCCGCGTTTCTGGTGTGGCTGTTCAACAAGGGGATTTTGAAGGCGCGCAAAGTCAAGGCGAGCGCGTTTGACCGCGGGTTGCAGGCCGACGCCAACAAGCCGACGAAGGGCAAAGCGGAATCGCGCAAGGCCGTGTCGGAACTGGCGGAGCGCTGGAACAAGGCGATTGCGCAGCTTAAGTCGTCGGGGCTTAGCCTTTACGATCTGCCGTGGTACATGCTGATCGGCGAGCCGCAGTCGGGCAAGAGCACGACGCTAAAGCAATCGGGGCTGGAGTTTCCGGTAGGGACGGAGGCGCTGTCGGGCGCGGGCGGCACGCGCAACTGCGACTGGTGGTTCACGAATGAGGCGATCATTCTCGACACCGCGGGGCGCTTTACGTTTCAGGAAAAGAATGCGCCGGACGCCGAGGAATGGAACGGCTTCCTGCACATGATCAAGAAGAATCGGCCGGCGTGTCCGATCAACGGGATCATCATGACGATCCCGTGCACTTCGCTGCTGAGCGATGAGCCGGAAGTGCGCGAAGAGAAGGCGCGCAACATTCGCGAGAAGCTGACGCAGATTCAGAAGGAACTGGGCGTGCAGTTTCCGGTGTTCATTTTGCTCACCAAGGCTGATCAGGTTTTGGGGTTCACGGAGTTTTTCTCGAGGCTCGGGGCGACCGAACAGCGTCAGCTTGTGGGGTGGTCGATGCCGGGGCCGTTTATTCAGGCTTACAATCCGGATTCGTTTAACGAGATCTTTCCGAAAATGTACGACCGCATTCACAAGTGGCGGCTGAAGCTGCTGGGTGAAGATTTGAGCCTGACCGACGTGGATAAGATGTATGTGTTTCCGGAAGAGTTTCTGGCGCTGCGCGAACCGCTGCATGATTACCTGAAAACCATTTTCGTGAAGACGCATTACCTGGCGCCGTTGTTTTTCCGCGGATTTTATTTTACGTCGGGTCTGCAACAGGGCAAGCCGGTGGCCAAGGCCTGCGCGGCGATGATCCGCAATGCGGGGGCGGGGGCGGAGGAAATTGTTGAGCATCTGCAAAAAATCTTCGAGCGTTCGCGCGCGTTTTTCATCCGCGATTTTTATCTGGAGAAGCTGTTTCCTGAACGCAGCATGGTGATTCATAGCGAAGGCGCGGTGAAGCGCGATCGTAAGTTGGGGATCGCCTCCGTGTGGGCCAGCGCGATACTGCTGGTTTTGACGCTGGGGTTTGTAGGCTGGCGCGCAATGGATATGCGCAAAGGCATCGGCAAGATCGATGACGTGGCGAAAAAGGTTTACACAACTTTTAGTGATGACCTGGCGCGCATTAAGAAGGGTGACACGTCGGCCCACAGTACTGAAGAAGCGGCGAGCAGCGTAAAGCTGGCGGCGGAGTTCGAGAAGGATTCGGCAGATACGCTGCAGAGTCTGCCGGGGCTGGCGCTGCCGCTGCAGGATATGTACTGGGTTTACTACATCCAGAACGTGCTGCAGGATCAGGGGCGCGCACTTTACGGCAAGATTGAGAAGACGCCGGCGGGGGCGAGTATTTCTGATGCGGCGGTGGGAGCAGAGTACGCCACGTACGCCAAGATGTGGAGCATTAGCGACGCGTGGCTGGATCATACGAGCAGCAACGCGGATTTTGGATACAGCGAGCAAGTGGCCTGGCCGCAAATGTTGCAGACGGGCGTGACGCCGGAGACGCAGAAGCAGTTTCAATCGGGACTTGAGAAACTGCGCGGCGTGATCAAACAGGATTTGGATTTCAAGTCGCAGCCTGCGGCGCTGGCGCTCGTTCCGGGGCATCAATTGCCGACACAGAACACGGCGATCCGCAAGGAAGTCGAGTTTGTTTCGGGAAATTTTAAACCGGTCGATGCGGCGACGGTGCAGGCGATCGTGAACGCCGCGACGGGGCTGCGCAACACGTATGGGCAATCGATTGGCGGTGTGCTCGGGATTTCCTGCGGTTACGCGGATCCGACGGCTGATCCGTTCTCGACGGCGCGCACGGCGATTGCGGGGATACGGGCGTCGTTTGGCGGGCTTGATAAGATCATGGAGGAGAACAAGACGCTGCTGCTTTCGATGGGTGCGGATCCCAATTCGATCATGTCGGCATTTGGACAACTGGGCTGGGCGAATGCCACGGTGCCGGGGAGCGCACAGACGGCGCTTATTTCGTATGTGAAGGGCAAGGCGACGGACATCGCCACGCGGATGCAGAGCGAAGCGGCGGCGGCGCGACTGCCGTTGCAGAGCGTGACCGACGTGGTGATCACGAGCGGCACGCTGGTGCGCAGTCCGGTGCTGGGATACGTCGATCAGGGCCTCAGGCGCATGGAGGCGCTGGCCGACGCGCAGAATGCATTTATCAAGAAGATCGCGGCGAGCACGGACATTAAGAATACTGATGCGTTGAAGCAGGTTTCGGATTTGTGGTTGCAGGATAAGGCGCGCGGAGCGGCCAAGGAATGGGCCGACGCGTTTGCGGCGCGCACGGATATTCCGCCGGCCTGGCAGGTGCCGCAACTGGCGCTAGTGATGCAGAAGATGGTGAAGGATGGCGATGAAAGCACGCGCGTGGAGGCGTGGTTGGCCTATGCCAAGGCGGTGATGCCGGGGACGCTGCTTTCGAGCAACCAGATTGCCGAGGCGACGTTGACGGTTGATCCACCTTCGGGGGCGCAGCCGGATCGCGTGACGAAAGCGACCGCGGATTTGCAGGGGCTGATTGACTCGCTGACGAAATTCAAAGGCGAGGTGACTTGCGACAAGAGCCTGGCGCGGCTGGGGACGAAGATTACGGATGTAGCGAGCGTACAAAAGCAGAACCAGACGAACTTTTTGGCTTATTGGAAATCGGGATATAACCGCTGGGATCCTTCGGCGTGGATTAATGGCATAAGTACCTGGGAGGCGTTCAAAGCGGAACCGCTGTTGCAGGGGGCGACGCTCTCGATGCGCGTTAAGGGCGATCTTGCGCGCTTCGTGTCGAACGTCGGCGGCTACAAGGAGAAGGGCGGTTCGGTGGGCGATCTTTCGCAGCCCCTGGCGGACTTATCACAATTCGTTTCGCCGGGGTCGGTGCTGGAGCAGAACGCAAATCAGTTCAGCGACACGATCAGCGAGATGGACAAGAACATGCTGACGGCAAAGACGCAGCTCGCGCAAAACGGGGCTAATGGACAGTTGCGCGACAAGACGATCGATCTGATCGCGACGCGTTCGTCATCGCTCAATTCCAAGTTCGATTATTATCCGAAAAAGGTCCGTGCGCTGCTGGCGGGGGCGCAGAAGGAATTTGAGAACGAACTGGATCGCTTCCTGACGCGCTGGTCGAAAGACTTGGCGGGCAAATTCCCGTTTGCGGTCGATACGGCGGCGATCAAGACGACTGACAATGAAGTCGTGATTCCGCAAGCGACGGCGAAGCTGCTGCGCGACTTCTATTACGGGCCGGAGAGCCTGCCGGTCTATCTGACGAAATACGAGACGCTTTACAAAGAGTGGGTTGTGATTCCGGAGAACAAGCCGGCGCAGGATTTCTTTAACGATTGCCTGAAGCTGCGCGACTTTTTGTTTACCGATGCCACGAAGGGCGAATTCCGGCCATTGTCGGTTGAAGGAACCTATACTGGGTTCGACGGCAAGAAGGCCGAGGACCTGCGCGAGATCAGTGAGCGGCTGGACTTCACGATGCCTTCGGCGGCTCCGCAACCGGTGACGGGACGGTGGCGCTCGCAGGTGCCGGGGAGTAGCAGCACGTTCGCCTGGACGCCGGGCGACTATGGGGCGAACAAGATGACGTTCAAGAGCTCGCTGGAGCGCGGCGACAATCCGAACACGGCGCAGGTGACCGTGGGGGGTGATTTCGCGCCGCTGGCATATATCGTAACGCAGAGCGTGGCGCCGGAGGCGGAGTCGCGCAAGTTCACGAGCAAGTTCGGCGTTGTGCCGCCCAACAACAAGCAGCGCTACCTTGTTAATTTCGTGTTCACGATCGATCGCTCGATGCCAAAGATGCCCGACTGGAGCGTGATGAAGAAATGGATGAAGTAGAGGTTGAAGTTATGGCTGGGGGCAGGGGCAAAACTGCCGCCGCATGATGTAACCCGAGACCTTTGGAAACGAAAGGCGCGGTGAGGGATGAAGTTCGGTCCATTTCAAAACTTCAAGGATAAGTTTCTCTCGCGTGGCAAGGGCCGCATCGAGGCATACACGTTGTGCGCCTATGGCAAGCTGCCGATCTACAAGGATTACATCCTGTGGGAATGCAACGCGGGGGGCTCGGCGGAGTTCAAGCGCTGGCTGGATGATGCCTTCGGGATGTCGTGGGAGGAATTTGAAGGTAAAGGCGTGACGCTGCGCGGGCCGGCTCGGGCAATGCTGCTGCTGCCGGGGGGCAAGCATGCGGCGGCTATGTCGATCTGGCCGAGCACCGATGAAGGCGGGCTGCGCAAGTTTCCGTTTTGCGTTTTTTCGATTTTTTCACGTGGGGACATTGTGGGACGCGGTGTGCGCGGGGCGATAGAGTCGCTGCAGCCCGTGTGGCGCTCGCTGGAGTGCCAATACAAGGCGATGAAGGAATGCCGCTCGATTGATGAACTGTATTCGTATCTGCAACGCGCCACACCGCTGCTGGATGACGAAGTCGCGCCGAGTGACAGTGAGCTTGATCTGGCGACGTGGTTCGCCGATCTGGACGCGACACACGGAAATGGCTGCCGCGCGGCGGCGGAGCGCACGGCGCGGTCGACGATTTCGGCGTATCGCAGTTTTCCGGAGCAGGGTGAGTCGCTGGCCGTGCGTGTGCCGCTGGCCACGGGGCAGGATGTGGCGGCGCAGGCGGAACTGTGGGCGGAAGTGTTTCAAAGCAACATCAAGAAGATGGCGGCTTTCCCGAGTTTGATTATTGAAATGGAGGATGGTGGTGGGCAGCCGAAGGCGTTGGGATTGGTGTGGCGTGAACTGAAGAAGGAAGACGCGCGGCTGTTCGGCGAGCAGATTGAATCGTATGAGTTTATTGAAAATTTGGTGGAGAGTGGGGTTCCGCGTACTGTTGATGGCGCGGCGGCGGATCCTGTGCCGGCGGATGGCGCGGCATGGGTGGCGGGGTTGGGGCAGGGGTGATGAAAGCCTGGTTTGGACATGGCGTGCGCGCAGAAAATCTGTCGCCCGCGTTGCGGGCTTGAAAAATTTTTTGATCGTTCATCTAGGGCTTACGACCTAGGCTAAAAGCTGCCACCCGCTAGGCGGGTTGGGCTAGTGGATGATTTTGAAAGCGCATTGCGGATTAGAACGCTCAGAGTAGATTCCCATTTGTGACGATGGTAGAAGGAACTTTTCATGCCGCCTGATATATCTCAAATCGCCGCACTCGGAATCGAACCTACGACTGCAAATCCGCCGGTGGGGGTTAGTTTGCAGGATGAGATTGATTTCGATCAGTTGCAGAACGACGTGCAGTATTTGATCACGGGACTGACAGCGAACAGCGAAATGCAGGCGATCGGGCAGCGGGAACCGGCGACATGGGAGCAGATTTCGGATCGCGCGTTTGAGATGCTGCAGAAGCGTTCCAAGGACATGCGCGTGGCGAGTTTTCTGACGATTTCGATGGTGTATGTGCGGGGGTATGAGGGGTTGAAGCCGTGCCTTGAAATGCTCCATGGGCTTCTGACGACGTTTTGGGACAATTTGTATCCGCCGCTGAAAATGCTGCGCGGCCGCATCAATGCGATCGATTTCATTTCATCCAAAGTTGCCGGGGAAAGCGATGAACCCGGTGGACGCATGCTGCTGCATCAGCAGAAGCTGCTGGCGGGCTGGGACGAGATGCTGTCAAACAATCCGTCCAGTTCCGAGCGCGCCGCGATGCTGGAAGAGATCATGGTGCAGACCGAGGCGCTGCGAGGTGTAACCGAAGCGGTCGGCAAACTGCGCGATTTGATCTACGAGAAATTTCCGGCTGACAAATTGCCGTCGATTACAAGTCTGCGCGAAGCGACGACGAATGCGCTGGGCGTGCTGGATGATTTTGTAAAGCGCAACAAGCCCAAAGAGGCCGCGGCGGGCGATGCGGCGGCTTCGGGGGGCGGCGGGACATCGGGAGGTGGCGGTGGCGGCAGCGGATCAACGCAACGCGCATCGTCTGGCGGCGGTGGAGGCGGCATGGCCACGGGGCCGATGGAATCGGTCGCTGATGTGTTTAAAGTTTTGGGACGCGCGGCGGTGGTGCTGCGGCAGGCGGATCCCTCGCGTGCGGCTTCATACCGGCTTAACCGCTGGGCGGTATGGATGGAATGGGACGTGGAGCCGCCGACGACCGATGGACGGCTGACGCGCATCCCCGATCCGCAGAAACCGGAACTTGACCAGGCGCGCGCGCTGCTCTCCGCGAGCAACTGGATGCAGCTTCTTAATTCATCCGAGGATCGTTTTTCGGCCACACCTATTCTGCTTGATCGGCAGTACTGGATTTACATGGCGCTGGGGGGGATGGGTCCGGCGTTCAAAGGGGCGCAGGAGGCGGTGCGCGATGAGTTGCATCAGTTCCTGAAGCGACTGCCCAATCTGCCGCGACTGGCCTATAGCAGCGGCACGCCATTTGCCGACGACACGACGCAGGCGTGGATTGCGCAGGTGGTGATGGTGGAAGGCGGCGGTGGCGGCGGCGGGATGTCATCGGGGGGCGGCGGGGCGGCCAATGATGAATCATTGACTGCGGCATTGGCTGATGCACGGGCCTTGATGGCGGACGGTAAGCAGGCGGATGCCATTCGGCTGTTGCACAACGGACCACCCGCGCCGCAATCGGGGCGCTCGCGCTACCTGTGGCGCATGGCGCTGGCGCAGCTTGCCACCGATGGTGGGAAAGCACGACAGGCCGCACCACTGTGGGAAGAACTGCTGTCGGTGATTGACGAATACAAGCTGGAAGGTTGGGAGCCGTCGCTGTGCCTGCCGGTTTACCGCGCGCTGTGGCGGGTATTGAAGGGCGACAAGACGCAGGCGGTTGCTTCGGAGAATATTTTTCGGCGGTTATGCCGACTTGATCCGGCGGCGGCACTGGAAGGATAATCCTGGAAACAGCATGAAAGTTAATCGGCATGGCGAGTGGGCACGGGGGAAGACGGGCGATGAAACGTATCTTGCTTCTGGCAATTTATTCCATGTTGCTGCCATGGATGGCCTCAAGAGCGATTGCGCAGCTCACTGAAGCGGAAGAAATCAATTCCACGCTGGCGCCGGGATTCCGTGTTTTCGCCGCATCCATCAACGACATCGGCTGGTATTATACGGCGCACTCGAATTATCAGCTTGTTCGCATCAACACGAAGTTTCTTGGTTTTTCGGGTAATCCCGATGACGTTAATCGCAATGTCGCCATCGCGCTGTATACCGAGCGGCCCGCGCTTGGCGGCACGATGCTTACGTCGGAGACATTCAACTCGTCGATCGCCCGCGGATTCCTGAACGGCGCAAACCTTTCGGTTCCGATAAATGTAACAAGCGGCACACAGTATTTTATTGGGATCCACAATACGTCCAATCTTGGTGTTTGTGTACCGGAGTGGAACGATTCCGACGGAAGTCCGGTTAATGCGAACGAAGTGAATCTCATCAATTGGGCCAGTTCGTTTGCCGCGAACAACGGGCAATTTACCACGCTCATTCCGCCCGACCCCGGTGTTCCCAAGCCGCCTTTCGCCGCGCCGATTTTGCAGTTCATGAAGCCGGCGACCGCGACTCCCACCCCCACGCCGACACCGACGCCTCCGCCAGGGGGCTGCATCCCCAATCCCAGCATTCCGGTCATCACCAACGCCAATCTGCCGTTCCATCAAACGGTGCGAACGCAGGCCAATCTGGGTGACATGCAACTTTTTTTTGCCGGCGACGAGCTTGTGTTTCCCGATGCGTTCTGGCGCTTTCTGCCGAGTCAAAGCGGCAGTTACCTCATCAAAGTGGAGGGCTATGATCTGGCGCTGGGAGTGATGCAGGGCACTTGCTGCAATGCGCTCGAAGATTATTCGCAGGATTTTTATTACGGCGGAGAAGTTGCCGTCAGACAGCTCAATGAGAACATGCAGTATTTGATCGTGGCGAAGGGCAATCGGATGGGATCGATCGGCGACGTCAGCGTCACGATCGATGGACCGCTCGTGAAGACGGTCAACGACCTTTGGACGAGTGCAACGATTATCAGTCCCGCAGCCCTGCCTTATGCGAAAACATTCAACACGTACATGAATAGCGACACATTCACGCCCGCCGCAGTGCTTGCGTCGGATTTTGGCGAGGCCGGCGGACCGGATGCTTGGTGGAAGTTCACACCTGCGGTTTCGGGGCTGTATGAAGTGCGATTGGAAAGCCCGGAGATTTTTTCGGCGCTGGGCATTTACACCGGCACGTATCCCGCGCTGAGCGAAGTGGGTTCGGTTGATTCCGGCAATCATGGCTGCCACCTCGTGCGGCACTTGGATGCGGGGACGACGTATTCGATTCTGGCCGACGGCCACGGACCCGGTGCAAGCGGCGAAATGGTGCTGAGCGTGCGGGGACCGGGCGCGCCCACGGTGAACGCCACAGCTCAGACGGCAACGGTGGTTACGACGGATTCGCTTCCATTCATTACGGAATTCGATACCACGTTTAATGGCTCGATCGTTGACGGATCCACTCCTGTGAGCCTGGAAGGGGGCAACGCACCGGATGCGTGGTGGAAGTTCACGCCATCGGCGACCGGGCTTTACGTCATCGGACTTAAGTCGATCGATGGGCCGGAGTTTGAACCCGATCGCTCGTTGATCGACGAATCATTCACGGTCTTTACTGGCGATCCGGCGCATCTTAGCGAAGTCAGTTCGCTGGACGAAACAAACTCCGGCGAAATGGCAAAGTTGACGCTTACGGCGGGCACCACTTACTACATTCTGGCTGAAGGGCGCAGTAGCATGAGCGATTTTGGCCAGATGAGGCTGCTGGTGGATGGCCCGGCGCATCCGGCGCCGAATAATCTTTGCACCAACGCCATCATCATTCCTCCGGCCATTCTGCCGGCTTCGATTTATCTGAATACGCTGGGATCGGGAAGTTTTTTTGATTCACCGATCGTACTGGAGTTTGACGGAGCTGGAGGGGGACCGGAAGCGTGGTACAGGTTCACGCCGACCGTCTCGGGATTCTACGTGGCGGCGCTGGATTTGGATACCGGGGGTCTGGGATTGAACCTCGATGTAACGGTCAGCATCTTTTCGGGCGATTGCGCCGAGCTGGAGCCGATTGGAGCGGCAGACGATGCGGATGGAATCTTTTCGACTCCCGAACGCGCCAGGGCGTATCTTACGGCCGGAACGGAATACCGCATTTGTTGCGAAGGATATTCATCGACGGATGCCGGACCAATGCGTCTGCTTTTGAGCGGACCTTATTCGCCGTCCTACAACGATGCGTGCAGTGCAAATGCCATCAACGGAGCGGAAGGCTGGACGCTTTACGACTGAAGCGCGGAGCTTTGAGGACTCGGCGCGACTGGACAAATTGCCGACGGATATGATATTAAGACATCCAAGGATTTTGACGATGAGTCTGGCGCACGGCACTGTGCGCCTTTCTCCCGTGTTGTGTGGCGTGCGCTCATTTTTGAATCGCGATCAGCGGAGCGCTCCTGATGGAGAACCCCAGCCAGCTCGAACAAACGCCACCCGCGGCACGGCCTGTTCCGATGGAAGTGAACAGGGACGCGCTCTTGGCTGCACCGTCGATTCACTCGATTACGCCTGAACTCAGTCTTGTCATACCCACACTCAATGAAGAGGCCAATCTGCCCGAGGTTCTGGCGCGGGCGCGGGCTTTGATGCAGAGACTCGGTTTGCGCTATGAAATCCTGGTGGCCGATGGAGGATCGAGCGATGCCACGTGCGAAATTGCCGACGGCTCCGGCGCGCGCACGCTTCGTGAGACCCTGGGGCGCGGACGCCATTATGGCGAAGCGCTTTGCGATGGGCTGAGGCAGGCGAGTGGTGAATACATTGTCACCATGGATTGCGATCTATCCCATGCGCCTGAATTCATCGAGCAATTGTGGAACTCGCGCAACGACGCGGACGTGGTGATCGCCTCGCGATATGTGCGCGGCGGGGCGAGCGATGCTTCCAGCTTCCGGCATTCGCTGAGCGTCATTCTGAATTTTGGTTTTACGCGCATGTTTCGACTGCCGCTGCATGACGTATCGAGCGGCTATCGGCTCTATCGCCGGAATGCGCTTGAAGAATTGAAATTGCGGTCCCGCGACTTCGATGTTTTGGAAGAAATTGTGGTTGCCGCTTTGGATGCGGGAAAAACCGCGAAGGAGATTCCGTTCCATTATCGCGTGAGGCGCGCGGGACACTCGCATGCGCGTCTTGTGCGCTGCGGGCGGGCATACCTGGCAACCATGTGGCGGCTGCTGCGGCGCGAAACAAAATGCTGAATTAGTACGCGGGGAAGCCTACATCACCGGAAGTTTGAGTCCCTGATAGACCGCGCGCACCCAGACAAGCCAGCTTGCAAGTAGGTAGATGGCGAGCAGAAATTGAAATGTGGAGGCCTGCATCAGCAGATCAAGGCTGAGGAATTGATGGGCGGAGTCGATGAAATCGCCGAGCGATTGTGAATACCATTCCACGATCCAGCCCTGCGCGCCGTCAATAAGCAGCACAACGGTGAGCGCCAGGGGTCCGAAGCACAGCCAGACAATGGAGACCTCGGAATTGAGCCCCAGCGGCGTGGAGACTTCGCGCACGGCACAACCGTAGAGTTGATAGAAGAGGACCGGCACAAAGAGCAGCGCGGCGAGGGCGGCGATGAGCACCTGCTCGCGGACCATCAGCGCCGCGGCGACAACGATTGCGAGATCGGCGAGAATGTAAACGTACGGCTTGAGCACCGATTTACCACCGATGCGCGCCCAGACGGCCGGCAGCAGCGGGGGGATGCAGGCGAGGAAAAAGTTACCGACGAAGCGGGCGCCGAGCGACTCGCCTGTCTTGGCAACAAGGTAGGCGTTACCAATTAGAAAACATGCGACGAGAAATCCTTGCACGGAGCGCGTATCGGTGTGGATCTGCGTGCCGGGGAGAGCCAGGCCATTGCGGCTCATCCATGCCGAGCCGAACCATAGCAGCGCGGGAACGCCCTGCAGGAAAAGTAACGTGATTAAGAAGCGTACGGCCTTGGCTGTATCGGGTTTCAGCGCCGCAGGGCCCTTATAAGGGGCAGTTAGTGAATCCGTGGCGCGCCGCCGCTCATCGGAAAGCGCGTCTTCGATGCGCCGCTCGATGACTTCCCCGCACATGCGGCAATTACGCATTTCGGGGGGATTAATTTCGCCACATTGCAAACAACGCATTGGAATTTCCTCTATCCGCGGAAAAGCGGAGCCATTCGCGCCCCTCGCGGGAGGCGGTATTCATTTATCGGACGTTATACCCCCCAGGCTTGACACCTGTACATGCCATTGCGAACGTCTCCTGGCGGAAACACTCGAGGCGGCGTTTGTCGTATCCCGATCGGAGATGGAAATCGATTTCGCGCGGTTTGAGATTCTAAAAAAAGTTGCGGCGGCGATTGAGTTCTACACTCAAGGTGCCGATAGACAGATATAGGAGCCCTCTGCCCCGCGACGCGCTGCGACCCGCAGAATCCCCACTCGGGTGTTTGCGCGGCGCGGCGGGGGCGCTCCGCCAAGTGTATAAAGACGGTCGTGAAGGCGGTCTTAAGGAGCGATGCGATGTTATCGTCGATCCAGCAGGCGGCTTCCAGCATACAGGCGGTCTCGCGCGGCTACGGAAGCGGAAACGGCGCCGTGACCAATCCTGCCGGGGCCGGGCCGCGAGCCGTAAAGGCCCCTGAAGCGAGCTTACCGGAAAAAGCCGCGGGAAATAATCAATCGCCAGCCAGAGAGGCCCGCGAAACGGATGAAGCAGGGGTTCAGGATGAACGGCAGGATGCCGCGCAACAATTGGTGAGTGCGATCGAAACCAAGACGAGCGTCCGAGCCAATCTGGCCGTGATTAAGACGGCGGACCTTATGCTCGGGTCGTTGCTGGACGTCGTAGCATAACGCTGCATTGGCAAGTCATTTGGACGCTACGACCGCAAGCTACCGAATGTGGCGTTGCTGGCGGAAACGGGTGAATCCGAAAACCCAAGTTGAACCTTAAATCTATTGGGCTCGTCGAGCGATGCATCCAGCCTAATGCCCATTAGTTCGCACAGCGCGCTGACCAGCGGAAGGCCAAGACCGCTGTGGGCGCTGTCGGTGCGCGCGGCATCTTTTTGCCAAAAGGGCTCGAAGAGATGCGCGAGATCTTCGGGCTTTAGCGTGGCATTGGTGTTGGCGATGCGCAGCGTGACCTTGTCATTGACAGCGAGAAGACGGACTTCAATTTTTCCACCGGCCGGCGTGTGAGCGACGGCGTTGGCATAAAGATTTTGCAAGACGCGCTCCAGCAATGCAGCGTCGGTACGCGCGCTCAAGTTTTCCTCCAATTCCACTGTGACCCTCAGGCCGCGCTGCTTAGCCGCCGCGGCATGTATTTCCCAAACACGCAGCACAAGTTGATCAAGCTGCACGAAGTCCATGGCGAGCGACTGCTGGCCGGCCTGACTGCGGGCCAAAGCGAGCAATGTCGTAATCAGCGCATCCATCTGGCGGGCGATATCGCGGGCTTCGCGAACGCTGCTCTCGGCAAGCGTCGGGTCGCGCGGCTCGATGAGCGCCACCTCGGTTAGCGAGCGAAGTTCGGCTACGGGCGTGCGTAGTTCGTGGGCCACGTCTGCCGTGAAGCGGCGCTCGCGCTGGAAGGCGGCTTCGAGGCGCTGAAGCAGACTGTTCAAGCAACGGACGATCGGTTGCAATTCTCCGGGAAGCGCTGCAGCGTCGAAGCGATGCGCCAGCAAGTCGGAATCGATGGCGGAGACTTCATCAGCAAGGTGATCGAGTGGTTTGAGTCCGCGCACCACCATCAACCAAACCAGAAGCGCACTGGCCAGCGGAAGTAGAATAGCCACGGCAAGAATGCAGCCTTGCAGGATTTGCAATGTGCGGTCGAGCGGCGTGCGATTGCGGGCGAAGACGAGACGCAGGTGAAAGTCCGCATTGGGCGACATGCCCGGCGGCAAGACTACGTTGGCTGCTTCATTGGGATCATTATCCACCTGCGGAACAAAATCGAAGCTGACCGCGCGGCCATTTCGACGGTCGGGGAGCCGCAAGTTCCAAACATTAGGGCGGCCGACCGAGCCGCCGGAGGAGCGTAAATTATTCTTACCAAGCGAAGGAGAACGCTGCAGTACTTCACCTGTATCGTACCAGATTTGAAAATACTCGGCGTCGCGGCGGCGCTCTCCGAACTCGGGCATGATCTCGGGGGCAAAATCGAAATCGAGGCCCTTGTTGGGAAGTTTTAACACCAGCGTGGCCAGCGTGCGGGCCTTGGCCTGCAACGTGGAATCGAATTCCGAGATAATCATCGCCCGCAGCACGAAATAGAAAATGATACCGGTAATGGCGACCAGAAGGATGAGGCCGAGAAGCAGGCGGCGAATTAGATCGCGGCGAATGGATTGAATGGGAGCGTCAGCTACACCATCGGTCCGGAGGCCGCGTCCGTTTTCGTCGCCGGGGCGCTGGAAGATTCGGAAACTTCGGAAGATTCGCACTTGGGACTCACCTCAACCAGATAGCCCATGCCGCGGCGCGTCGTGACGATAGATGGCTGACCCTCAACATCAATCTTGCGGCGCAATGCGTAGATCGCGGCCTCGACGACATTGCTGGCCGGTTCGACGCGTTCGTCGTAGATATGATGCTCGATTTCGGAGCGCGTGACCAGTTCGCCTTTATGCAGTGCCAGCAATTCGAGGAGGGCATACTCGCGCGGAGTGAGCGCAAGGGGCTGCGCACCACGGCTGACGCTGCGCGCGGCGAGGTCCATAGTTAGATCTCCCACTGCGACGCGCGGGTTCTTGACGCCATGAGCGCGGCGCACCAGCGCCTGGATGCGGGCCTGCAATTCTTCGAAAGCGAAGGGCTTGATAAGATAATCGTCGGCGCCGAGTTGCAGGCCGCGCACGCGATCTTCGACGGCATCGCGCGCGGTCAGGATCAGCACATGAACGTTGCGACCTTTGTCACGCAGGCGCGTCAGAACGGTCAGGCCGTCGAGTTTTGGCAACATCAAATCCAGAACAATTACGGCGTAAGCATTGCTCTCGGCCATCCACAGGCCTTCTTCGCCGTCCTCCGCCGTATCTACGGCAAAGCCCGATTTACGCAGACCGATCGTGAGGGCCTGGCGCATGCGCCGCGAGTCTTCGACAACCAGAATTCGCATGATTACCTGCCTCCTTTTGCCGCGCCCGGATCGGCTGATGCGTCAATAATATTTGCCATCGTGACGGCTGGGAAGCCCTCCTGGCCGATATCGACGCGTAATTTCCAGTGTGCAATCATTAAGGCCTGCCATTGCTCGACCGCGGCGAGCGCGGCCTGATCACGGTCACGGCGCGCCTGCAATAATTCAATATAACTGATCTGCCCCGCCTGAAACAGCTCATGTGCTTCATCGGCAAGCCGGCGACGCGCGACGTCGAGCGGATGGGAATACGACTGATCATAGTGCGAAGCGGCGAGCCAGCTCTGCCAATCGGTGGAAACGCGCGCGGTCACCTCGCGGTGCGCTTTTTCCTCGGCGGCCTGCGCCGCCAGTAAATCGGCTTGCGCCTGCTTCACGGCGCCGCGGTTCCAATTGAAAATGGGAATGGGTATGTCCAGGGAAAAAACTTTGCCCCAGCCCTCTGGTTCGTGTTTCATGCCCCCGCTGGCGCCGGTGTCGGCCAGTGGGATTTGATTGACCTTTTGCAGAGCAAGTTTGGCTTCGGCGGCTTCGCGCGAAGCGCGGGCTTTGGGTACGGCAGGGTCGATTTTTAGCGCGGCGTCGATCAGCCAGTCCGGCGGCAATGCATCGAATGAGTCGCTGGACAATTGAGGCGCGGGCGAAGCAGCGGATTGGGAGAGTGTCCACGTTGTCAGACCATCGGACTCGGCGGCCTGAACGACGACAGGGCTTGCCGTCCCGAGCGCAAAGGCCATGGTTAAACCCGAGGCGCGAGCGGCGGAAGTTGCGGACTCGACATCGGCGGTCGCCTGCATCGCCTCAGCTTCAGATTGCAAAAGTTCGTGCTGGGAGATGAGACCGAGTTGCCGTTTGGCTTGAGCTTCTGTCAGCGCGTCACTGGCTTCGTGCTGTAATTGGCGCTGGACGTTTGCCTTGTTTTGAGCGGCGGCGAGTTCATACCACGCGGAACCGATGTCGCTTTCGAGGGCGCGCAAATCACCATCCATAGCGGAGGCTTCGGCGCGTGCTTCGGCCTCGGCGGCATCGACTTGCGGCTTTTTGGTCAGCCAGTAAAAAATGGGGAATGAGATGAGATATGTTGATGAGAACAGTGTCGCGCCGGCGGGATGCAGGCCAATATCTTCCCACGAGGGCTGGAAGCGCGGGTTGGGAATTTCATTGGAGGCGTCGATGGCGGCGCGCGCGGCGGCGCGGCGTGCACGCCATTCGGCCACTCTTATGTCGGCAGTTTGCGCGAGTTGCAGGCACTCGGGCAGCGTTAACGGATGATTGAGCGCTTCGGCGGGAACAGGTTTCCATGTGATGGCGCGCGGCTTGGATGTGGCGCAAGCGCAGATAAGAAGGAGGGGCAAAATCAGCGCCGCGAATGAGGCGGGCCGCAGCAGGTATATCCGTGTCTGCGTTGCGTTGAGTGGGTTCACTGCAATTCCTCCTCAATGCGGGCCGATTTTGACTCGCCGAGCAGCAGATGCGCGACGGGGATGATGAATACGGTGAAAAATGTTGAAACGGTGAGACCGCCGATAACGGCGATAGCGAGGGGCTTTTGCAACTCCGCGCCCGCGCCAAAATTGCATGCCAGCGGAACCATGGCGATAATCGCCGCTAACGTGGTCATGAGAATGGGGCGCAGCCGAACGCGTCCGGCTTCCAACAACGCGTCGCGAAGCGTGGGAACGCCACTCTCGCGAAGTTGCGCAACGTATTCGATAAAGATGATGCCGTTTTTAACGACAAGCCCGACTAGCATGACGAGGCCCATTTCGGAAGAAATGTTAAGCGGCGTTCCGGTGAGACGCAGTGCAAGCAGCGCGCCAATTTGCGATGGTGGAAGCGTGAGGAAAATGATGAAGGGCAGGCGATAGGAACGGAACTGAATTACGAGCAGCAGAAACACTAGAGCGCATGCCAGGCCTAGAACGGTGAGCATGTTGCGGTCGGCTCGTTCCTTACTTTTCACTTGTCCGCCGAGTTCAATGCGCACATCGGAGGGTGTTTCGGTTTTCGCAATGAGCGCGCGCACGGCCTGTGCCGCGTGACCGAGATCAATGTCATGAATGCCGGCAGTAACTGCGACGTAGGGTTGCTGATTTTCCCGCAACAGTTCATTCACGGCCGCATGTTCGCCGAGTTTTGCGATAAGCGAAGCCGGGATGGATCGCCCGCTTTCGGCGGCAAGCGGCATTTCCGAAAGCCACGTGGGATCGCGGCGAATAATATCGGGATAGCGCAGGTGGACGGGGATGAGGCGCTCGCCCTGGCGGATCCTTGTCACGTCGCGGCCGAGGAGCGCGGTTTCGAGTTGATTGTCAACATCGGTAGGGCTAAGGCCGGCGCGACGCGCGGCATCGACGTCGATGTGATATGTCATTTCGGGATTGCCGAATGTTTCACCATTCGTGACATCGACAATGCCCGGGATTTTTTCCATGCCATCCGTCAGATCATCGGCAATAGACTGCAACACCTTGTAGTCATTGCCGAAGACTTCGACTTCCAGCGCCGAAGGATTGCCGGCGAGATCGTTAAGTGTGTCCTGCATTGCCTGGATAAACTCAACTTCGATCTGCGGCACTTCACGGCTAATTCGCTCGCGTGCGTCGTCCATGACTTCAAAAATGGATCGTTCGCGCTCGGCGTGCGATTTAAGTCCGACGAGGAAGTCTCCGGTCCATTGAGGTGTTGCAAAAAATCCGAGTTCCGCGCCCGTGCGGCGAGAGTAACTGGAGATTTCGGGTATCTCGGCGAGAATTGCTTCAATCTTGCGTACCGCATGATCCGTCTCGCCGAGCGACGTGCCAACCGGCATAAGGTAATCGAGCACGAACGAGCCCTCGTCCATGTCGGGGAGGAAACCGGTCTCCTGCTCGACGGCGAAGAATGCGCCGACGCTTAAAATTGCGATGATGGCGACCGCGGAGAGCAGCGGCACGCGCAGCACTACGCGCGCGACGCGCTCATAGAATCCGGCGAGCCAATTCATCCAGCGGCGCGTGGATTGTTCGTGTGAATGCGGTCCGAGCGGACCCGCGGCCATGAGCGGAGCCAACGTCAGCGAAACTGCCATGGAAACAAGAATGCCGACGGACAATCCGACGGCCAGCGCGATGAAGAATTGGCCGACGATGCCTTCCAGCAAGACAAGCGGCAGAAAGACGACCACGGTGGTGAGTGACGAGCCGACGACAGCGCCGAAAATTTCGTTGGTGGCGTCGATGATCACGCGGCGGCGATTGTTTTTCTTGCCATCCGAATTTCCTACACGGCGCGAGATATTTTCAACGACCACGATGGCGTCATCGATGATCAGGCCGATGGCGACGGCGATGCCGCCGAGCGACATGAGGTTTAGCGACTGACCGGTGAGCGTGAGCACGGCGAACGTAATGAGGAGCGATATGGGGATTGAGACAGCGGCGACGATCGTAAGACGCCAGGAAGCGAGGAAGAGCCAGAGCACGATGATGGTGAGCAAAATGCCGATCAGAATGGCATCGCGCACGCCGCCGATGGAATCGTTGACGAGCTCAGCTTGATCGTAGACCGGAGTAAAGTGAACGCCCTTGGGGAGCGTGGGTGAGATTTCCGCCAGTGCGGCTTTCAGGTTTGTCGAGAGCGCGGTCAACTTGCCGCCATAGCGCATAAAGAGCGACACGACGACCGAATCCTTGCCGTTGCCCGTGATGACCGAAGTGCGGTCGGCGAGGCCGAGCTTGACCCGCGCCACGTCGCTCAGGTGCATCGTGGCGCCGCGGCGCGAGACAAGCGCAAGATTCTCCAGTTGCTCGGGATCCTGAATCTGGCTGGAGGCCAGGATTTGGAATTGTTTATAGTCTTTTTCGATCACGCCAACGGCATCGACTTTGTTGGAATCGGAAAGGGCTTTGGCGAGGTCGTCAAGCGTGAGGCCGGCGGAGGCGAGGCGCGCGGGATCGGCTTCCACAAGCACCTGGCGCTGCTCATCGCCTTGCACCGAAACGAGGAAAACATCCGGAAGGCGCGAAAGCCTGGGGCGCAGGTTGAGGCTCGCCCAGTCGAGCAGGTCCGCGCCGTCTTTGATGGTGGAGGCGGTCTCTGATGTATCCAAATTGACGTTGAACGAGATGACCGGAAAGACCGATGGCGTTTGCTGTTCGATCGTGAGCGTGACGGGTGGATCGAGGCTGCTGGCCAGTGCCGAGAGGCGCGCGCGGGTTTGCGAAAGGGCCTCGCGCATATCCGTGGATGGGGCGAAATCGAGCTGAATCTCCGTGGCGCCGCGGATGGTTTTGGAACGCACGCGGGTGAGGCCCTGCACGGCGTTCACTTCCTGTTCGAAGGGCCGCGTGACGGCGACCATGATGTTTTCGGGGGAGTCCTCGCCGCGCTCGGCGACGACGGCAATGCGCGGAAAAGCGACGTTGGGATAAATGCCCGAGGGCAGCGTAAAAATTGCCGCGACGCCCCATGCGCAAAGTCCGGCGAGCACTAAAAGAAGTGTGCGCGAATGGCGCATGGCGAATGCGGCGGGTCCCCGTGCTGCTGGTGACGCGTGTGGCCCGGGCGGCAATGGTTTTAAGGGCTCGGGAGATCCTGTGGTTGGATCGGCGGGACTGCTCAATGGCCTTCACCGGCATGCAAGGTTTCGGAGGTATGTTCCTCGCCAGTCACGACGCCTGCGCCTTCAGGCAGATTATAATTGCCGTCGCGGATCACGGAATCGCCAGCGTTCAGGTCGGGTGAAGCGATGATCGCTTGCGTGGCGGTTTCGGTGACGAGATGAACCTCGACCGGTTCGGCGTGTTTGCCTTCATCGATACGCATCACGATCCACCCGGTGCCGGATTCAGGCTGCGTCAGCGCGCTTCGCGGCACGAGCAGGCCCTCGCGCGCGGCGCCGAGTGTGATGAGGCCGGGAAGCGTCTCGCCCATGAATGGCTGCGTGGCACTGGTGTCGGAACTATCAACGGGTTCAAGAACGCCTTCGATGGTGACGAGTCCCGTCTCGACATCGATCCCGCCGCCCACGGCTACGATTCGTCCCTGCAAGGCTTCGTGCTCGCCTTCAGTCGTCGAAGAGTCTTGGAAAAGCGTCAGCGCGGCGCCGGATCTGATTTGGCGCGCAGATGCGGGGGATAGCGAGAAGCGCACGCCAAGCGAACCGGCGGGCTCGATTTCGGCGAGCGCCGCGCCTTTGTCGACGGCGACGCCCGCCGTGGCGGTTAGTCTTGTTATGCGGCCAGTCATCGGTGCGTAAACCGATCCTGACTCGACTTCAATTTCCGCGAGCCGCACGGCCCCTTGCGCGTCGCGAACTTTGCCTTCCAGGCGCTGGCGTTCCATGGAGCGCCCCGTGCCCCGGAAGATCTCGGCCTTGCGTTGCGCCTGCGCCGTATCGAGTTCCGCAGCGTCCGAAGCGCGGCGGGCATCGGCTTCGGCTTTGGTTGAAGTCAGGCCTTTGGCCAGCAGTTGCGCCTGGCTTTCGGCCTCGCGGCGCAGCCCGGCGGCCGTGGCTTGAGCCTGCCGCGCGGCGGCATCGAGTTCCGATTGCTGTTGTGCCAGATCCGTGCTTTCGCCATGCCGGGCTTCGCTTTGCGCAAGCGCCAGAAGGGAACGAGCCTGCTCAAGCTGGGCGCGCGCGGTGCGGTTATCGAGCGTGAGGATCAACGTGCCGGACGTCACTCGTTCGCCCTCGCGCACGGCCACGTGCAGCACGACACCCGCGCCGAGCGCCGCGACGGTGGTATGGGCCTGCGGCGGCGCGGCGATGCGGCCAAGCGCGTGGAGCGTCAGGGGAAGGCTGCCGCTTTCAACTTTGGCGACTTCAACGTGCGCTTTCATATCGGCAGGTTTGAGTTCGGTGCTTTGCGGCTCGTCGCCCTGCGCCCAAGCCGTTGGTCCGAAAACGAGTACGGCAAGTATTGCCAAGTGGCAAAGAAGTTTAAGAATTAGCCGAAGCATCCCAGCGGTTCCCCCAGCACTGTGTCAGACGTGATAATACTGCACTAAACCAATCCCGGTTCAAGGGTTGTACGCGGCGCGAAGAAGCGGCGCAAGATCGCCAGACCGCTCCAAATGGCAAAAACGCCGAGCCCTGCACCGAAAATGGCATCGGAAAGAAAGTGCTTTTCCGCAGCAACTCTGCCGAATGCCGTCCATGCGCCAAGAAACCAAAAAAACCAGCGTCCCGCCGGGAAGTAAAGGCCGAGAAGCGTGGCCAGGGCCATGGCGCTTGTGGCATCGCCCGAGGGAAAAGAGTTGGCATGCACTCCGGGGTGCCTGTAATGAAAAAATGCCGAGGCCCCCAAAGCATCGTCGGGGCGGGCGCGGCCGATGGAATGCTTCAAAGCTTCGGAAAGCAAGGCCTGCCAACCCATCAATGCGATGTAAAAGAGAGCCTCCTTTAAATCGCGGCGAAGCGCGATAACGATACCCAGCGTAAGCAGGTGAATCGAGAATCCGCCAAAGAAATCGGGAAATGTAAAAACTTCATGAATGAATCGCAAATGCGGATGAGCATGGATCCAATTGGTGATCGCATCATCCATGGGGAATGCCAGGAGTGTTAAGCCGAACCAAAAACCGAGGAAATAGCTCCAACGAATCCGCGGCAGGGGAAGGATCGCTCCTTTGGCCGGACCTGTCCCAAAAAGCATGCGTCAACCTCATCATCGAGGAATCCCGGGTAGTGGATAGAACCGCGGCCCAGCGCGGACTATCGCTGTCCCCGGGATGCCCATAGGATTTCGAGTCAATAGCTCGACATCCGAAGGTTGGATCCTAGCGGGGAAGATATGATCGGCGTATGACAGATTTTTTTAAAGAAATCGAGAGGAAGAGGAATTATGGAATGCGCGTTGAGGGTTGTCGCCGCGCCGACTGTCGTTCCGGGGTGACGCTCAGTCCAGCGCGGCGAAGATCGGCGAAACCGTCCATCCAATTCGGAGGGAGAGACGGTGGAAAAGGGCGGTCCCGCCGACGTTCAACCCATTCCGGGAGGTACAACGCGCATCCCAAACACTGCTGACGAAGTATTGGGGCGAAAGTTGGAAACATTTTTTTTATTTTTTCGGGTATCCTTGCGCTTGAAGTTTGGGAGGCGGCCAGGGATGAGCGTTGATCGGATCACGACGGGATCAGAATGCCGGCAGAGTCGTTGGATGGCCCTGGCGCTGGTGCTGACTGGGCTATTGGCGGGCTGCCAGACGGCATCCAATCCGAGAAGCGTGATGCGCGGAACCGCAAAGAGCGGTGTCGTGCTCGCCGGGCATGCCCGCTTTACGATCATTACGCCCGAATGCATACGCATGGAATACTCCCCGGACAATAAGTTCGTCGACGAGCCTTCAATTTTTGCGGCGGCTCGTCAAGCATTGACATATGACAGGCGAGAAACAGGAGCGCGCGGGAATGTACGGCCGCAACAAAAGGTCACAATCCAAACAGGCCGCATCGAATTGCAGTTTATCAATGATGGCAAACCATTTAATTCCAATAATTTGCGTGCTTTTGTAAGTAATGCCGGCGGTCCGGTGGAGTGGCGGCCAGGGACGCCGCAGGAGCGCAATCTGGGAGGGTGGGAGGCTGTGGGGGCCGTGGGAGAGGCGAGAAGCGTGGTAGAAGGAGGAACGAGTTCCACGGCGCATCGCGAACTATCAGTTTCCGCCGCCGATACGACACCCACCATGGCCACGGAGAAGCCGAAGTTTCGGGGCGGCATGCTTTCGCGAAATGGCTGGTTCGTCTATGACGACTCGGAAGGGCCAATACTGGCAAACGGCAAAACTCACCAGAGAGTGTCCTCGTCAGGTGCGCTGGACTGGTTTTTCTTTGGTTACGGGGATGACATGCGCGCAGGTTTTAAGGCCCGGGTGGCGGTGAGGGGTGAAGCGGAGCTTCCTTTACGGACTGAAATTGGAAGTTTGGGGTGGCTGGAAGATCCGGGAACGGACGCCACTTCGCATTCGCAGGCACGAGCTGCTGCAGAATCATCGTGGATCTCCAGGGTGGCTGGAATTTTTCGGGACTCTGGGGGGAGCGGAGTTCGTCGAAAGCAGACTCTGGACAATGGAGGGCTTGATGGACTCAATGAAGGGCCGTGGCAGTCGGTGCAATCCTATGGGTTAGAGAAAGTGCCGTTGTTTGAGCGGGTTCCTCGCGATATTGCGGCGGGAAACTCGGGCCTTTCTTTTTGGGTGGACGCCGTGGATTGGACGGAGGCGATCTCAACGGAAACGCGGGTGCGCGAGCTGCAATTTGCCTGCTTGAGTCCGGGATTTCTGATGCTCGAGCGGCGTGGGGATTTGGGCACCGGCGGTGATTTGAGCATGGAGCGTGACGTCGCTGACGTGGAGGGTTTTACGGCATTCAGGGCGCAGCGAATGCCTTATATCTACTCTCAGGTCGTGGCAGTGCGGCAGGGATTGCCTTTGGCACGTCCGCTGTATCTACGATACGCGGGCACGGAGGAGGCCTTTGCGAACCCGCAGGAGTTTCTCATTGGCGACAACCTGCTCTTCGCGCCGATCACGCGTGAGGGCGTTGGGCCGGGGCGTGTGGCCTGGCAATGCGTCTGGCTGCCGCCGGGGACTTGGTACAATGTGTGCAGCGGTGAGAGATTTGCGGGGGAACGGACGATCGTGGCGGGCGCGACGCTAGATGAAGCGCCAGTTTTCGCACGCGGCGGAGTGCCGCTGGTCATGCAACCCGCCCCGCCGGAATCGAACGTGGGGAACCTCAGTGAACTGATGTTGCGCGTCTATCCGGGCGAGGCCGGCGCGGATGAGGATGGACATTTCACGTTTTACGAGGATGACGGGTCATCTCTTGAGTATATGCAGGACCGCAGCGCCACAACGGAGATGAGCTACTCGCGCTCGGCTGATCATATTACGGTGACAGTTTCGGCGACGCGCGGATCGTATGACGGACAATTGAGGCGGCGAAGTTACGTGGTTGAGTTTGCGGGAACTGTGAATCCGAGTAGTGCGGCGATTGATGGCAAGACTGTGAAGGCGGAGTACGACCCCGATAAGTTTACAACCCGCGTACGCGTTGCGGCGCGATCCATTCGCAAGGGGGTAAAGATAACGCTGGATGCCTCGGATGCCGATCAGAGTGTCATTCGAAATGCGGCGCTGGCGCGGCGGCTGGCGGCTGCCGGCGTGGGGGGTGATGCGGATGCGGCAGGAGGATTTAGCGAGACGGAAATAGCCAACGGGACTGCGGAGGCGGCGCTGGCTCTGCTGGGGACGGCGGTGATCGAGATTCCCCGGACGGAGTATTCTTTGGAGACGACGTCGCCTAGCGCGAATATGAATACGGAAAATCGGGCTTCGTGGCGCCTGATTTCCGCCGGCGCGGCTGGGAACGAAGCGCAACGTGTCAGGAATGTGCTGGTGTCGTATGAATTGCGCCGCACGCCCGACGAACGGGGCGAATTGACGACGGCCGTGCGGCTGACCGGAACGCGTACAGTGGCTGACATTCCACTGCCGACCGCGCTGCCTTCGGATGCCGGGCCGGGGGCAGAAATCTGGCGCGTTTTGCAGTGTTCGGTTGACGGACGTCCCATTGAGATTCGGCATCGAATGACGCCGCCGGAGGATAATGACGGGCGTATTCATTGAAACAGGCGACGGGAGTGTGGATAATAAGCGGCCTGCCGAATTTGAACCGATGACGGTGGTATGGTGCGTATGACGCGGGCGCTTGGAACTGAGGGAAATTAGAAACGAAAGGGAATTGGGGTCGGTAGGGATTATGGAATTTGAAGCGACACCGCTGGACGGACTTTGGATCGTGAAGCCGCGAGTCTTCGAAGATCCGCGCGGATTTTTTTTTGAGAGTTATAATGCCGAGGTTTTCCGCAAGCACGGACTGGAGCCCGATTGGGTGCAGGACAATCACGCCAACTCGGTGCGCGACACGGTGCGCGGGCTGCATTTTCAGCGCGGCGTGGGTCAGGCAAAACTGGTGCGTTGCGTGCGCGGGACGATCTGGGATGTGGCCGTGGATATACGGCCGGACTCGCCCACCTTTAAGCAGTGGTATGGTTGTGAACTGAGCGAAGCGAACAAGCTGATGCTGATGATTCCGGTCGGTTTTGCGCACGGATATGCCGTGCTGAGCGATGTGGCCGAATGCCTCTACAAATGCAATAAACTCTACGACGGTAAATTGGAATTCGGCTTCAAGTGGAACGATGCGGAAATAGGCGTGAAGTGGCCAGTTTCGAATCCGATTTTGTCAAAACGCGATGTGGATTCGATCAGTTTTGCGGAGTGCATGAAGCAGGTGCTGGCGGAAACCACGGCAGGCTCGAGCACAAAAACCCACGGGATCTGAAAAGTATTTTTTAGCAGCAGTAAACCCAATCGAAAGAAATGGCAATGAATAAGGGAATTATTTTAGCGGGCGGGGCAGGGTCGCGGTTGTATCCACTCTCGCTCGTCGCCAGCAAGCAGCTTCAGCCGGTGTTCGACAAGCCGATGATCTACTATCCGCTGACGACACTGATAATTTCGGGAGTGCGCGACATTTGCCTTATTTCGACGCCGCAGGATCTCCCCCGATTCCGCGACCTGCTGGGCGATGGAGCGCGTTGGGGTATCAAGTTGACATATCGCGAGCAACCGGAGCCGAAGGGCATCGCGCAGGCGTTCCTGATTGCCGCGGACTGGATTGCGGGCGAACCGGTGGCGCTGATTCTTGGCGACAATTTGTTTTACGGCGCGACCGAGTTCGGAAAAGTATTTGCGAACTTCAAAAAGGGCGGCCACGTCTTTCCAGCACAGTGGGATCCGAAGCTTGGAATTCACGTGACTTGAAGTCG
>JADMIO010806457.1_pt1 | contig 65476 bp, 51 predicted proteins | sample 8958161 | NCBI WGS metagenome assembly JADMIO01 (sample SAMN16585339, study PRJNA669376) | soil metagenome | isolation source: Crop rotation soil | place: USA: Cullars Rotation, Alabama | collected 2011
CGCGACAACTTGTCCACGTGGAATTCTAAGCTTAGGATCCCAATGTGCTGGAAAGGGTTTCGTGCGGGAGCGACGCCCCGATGCCCGGCTGCAGCAGTTCGTCCACATCCCGTGGCCGGACCCCGACTACTGGCGACTACTGCCGATGGAAATGCGGCGCGCCATCTGCGAGGGGATGCTGAGCAACGACATCGTTGGGTTCCAGACCCCCGAGCACGCCCGCTCGTTCTTGCACACCTGCGAGGCCTATGTGCCCGATGTCGAGGTGGACTACAGCAACGCGACGGTGCAGTGGCGTCAGCGCTGTATCGCCGCCCGCGCCTACCCGATCTCGATCGACGCCGACGCCGTACGCCGTGCCGCCTATTCCAAGGAAGCCCGCTCTCACGACCGCTATCTGCCGAATCACTGGAACGAGTACACGGTCCTGCGAGTCGACCGCGCCGAGCCGAGCAAGAACATCGTGCGCGGATTCCACGCCTTCGATCGCTTTCTCGAGGCGCACCGCGAATTCCAGGGGCGGGTCAACTTCGTCGCCATCACCGTCCCCTCGCGCATGGACGTGCTCGAGTACCAGGACTATCTGGACGACGTCAGCGCCGTGGTCGGCCGCATCAACGCCAAGTACGCGAACGTGGAGACGGGCTGGCAGCCGATTCATCTGATCATGGGCGAGAACTATCCACGCGCACTGGCGGCGATGAAGTGGTACGACGTGCTCCTGGTCAACTCCATCATCGATGGCATGAATCTCGTTGCCAAAGAGGGAGCGCTCCTAAATGAGCGCAACGGCGTTCTCATCCTCTCGGAAGGCGCAGGAGCCGTCGAGCAGCTCGGGTCCCACGCCATTGTCATCGGCCCCACGGACGTCGAGGGCACGGCGGAGGCGATTCACCGCGCGCTGACGATGCCCCTCGAAGAGCGGCGGCGGCGCGCCGAAGGGCTGCGCCGCACCGTCGAAAACGACGATGTCACCGCCTGGTTCGAAAACCAGGTCGCGGACATGCTGCAGTACGATGGCGGGGCGGCGCGTGGCAGCGAGGAGATCGAGCTTCCCCCGAACATCGTGCCCCTCACGGGGACTGATCGGTTTTCGACGACGGGGGCGTGAAGCGCGCTTATTGACAGCCGCGCGGGTGGTGCCGATAGTACGCCGTGCACCAATCCGGAAAATGTCCCGGAGGTTGAGCTGCGACGCGCAGCCTCGCACCAATGGAGGTTCGATAGGCGATGAACGACCGCATGCTCCGCAAGTCCGCGAATCGACGCACCGTACTCAAGGCCGCCACCGGCGCCGCCGCCGGTCTGTACGCCTGGGGGATCCCCGGTAAGTCCTACCAGCGCGCGCTAGCGCAGGAGAGCGTGGTTCAGCAAATCCTCGCCATCCCGGGGCCGGGTGGCGATCCGTCCGAAGCCGATATGCAGAAAGTCGGCGAGCTGGTCCTCGATCCGACCAAGGCCAACGTGCAACCCGGCGAGTTCAAGGGCCAGAAGCTGACCTTCATGGGCCTGAACAACGCCGGCAAGCACAACCTCGTCTTCCGCCCGCTGCTCGCCGCCTGGCAGGACTACACCGGCGCCGAGATCGAGTGGATCGACCTGCCCCAGGCGGAGATCTTCCCCCGCATCCAGCAGAGCATTGCCAGCGGCAACGTCGATTGGGACCTGCTGGAGGGCGGCGCTCCCTGGGAAGGCGATATTCTGGGCAAAGGCCTGGCCGCAGCGATGCCCGATTGGGTGGCGCAGCAGATCGACGTCTCCGACTATGTGAAGTATCTCCAGCCCCCGGTCGGGACGTGGAATGGCAAGACGTATCGCGTCTCCATCGACGGAGACTGCCACTTCCTCAACTACCGCTCTGACATCTTCTCCGACGAGGACCTCGGCACGCAATGGACCGCCAACGGCGGTTCCGAGGAATGGGGCGTGCCGACGACATGGCAGCAAGTGCAAACGGTCACGCAATTCCTGAACGGCAAAAAGATGGGCGACGATGACCTCTACGGCATCCTCGACGTCTACAAGCCGGGTGGCGGATTCAGTTGGTACTTCTTCGCCAGCCGCGCCACCGCGTTCGCCAAACACCCTGAGAACAAGGCCTGGTTGTTCGACCCGACGAACATGAAGCCATACGTCAACAACCCGGCGTTCGTGCGCGCCGCGCAATACATGATCGACGCGCTCCCCTACGAGCCGCCGGACCAGATCAACGGCGACCTCAACCGAACCGCCTTCGAACAGTTCCTCCCTGGCATCGGGTCAATGGTTCACTGGTGGGGTGACGTCGGCTCGTACGTCTACACAAGCGACACATCTGTCGTCCAGGACAAGGTCATGTTCAGCATCTTGCCTGGTTCCGACGACGTGTACAATAACTCGACCGGCGCCTGGGAGAAGCTCTCGACCGGTCCCAACTTCTCGCCGAACGAGGCCTACATCGGTTGGGGGCTCTACGTCATGCAACGCTCCGTCGACAACAAGGTCGACAAGGCGGCATGGAGCGCTGCAGCGCATCTCGGCGGCAAGGACCTCGGGACCTGGATGGCGTTCTATCCATCCGGCTTCCAGCCGTTCCGGACGAGCACCTTCAATGAGGAACTGTGGGCCGGCGCCGGCGTGCCGAAAGACTTCATCCACTCCTACCTGGCGGCACAGCAAGACTCGTACAACCATCCGAACGGGGCCATCGAGCCGCGCATCCCCGGCATCTTCCAGTACTACGTCGCCGCCGAAACCGAGCTAGCCAAGGCTTACGCCGGTCAGGTCACGGCCCAAGAAGCGCTCGACGCCACAGCCGCCGCCTGGGAGAAAATCACCGACGATCTCGGACGCGACGACCAGATCAAGCTCTATCAGGCTGCCCTCGGGTAGCTCCATCGCTACCGCGGGTCGGGGCCATAGTTGATCCCGACCCGCTCGGTCGGTCACAATCAGTCGAACCATCCGAGGGTCCAGGAGTACCCTATCCGTTTGGCTGCGCCACGCGTCGTGGCGGCCCCACGGTGAATCATGCAGCAGAATCCGGCGGTCGAGCTCGCCACAACCGACGTTCCTCTCCGCGTCGCGCCCGGATCGCGCCAGGTTGCGGGCCGCGCTATCATCGGCGTCGCCTCAGCCACCCTCGCCCTCCTCGTCGTCGTTCAGCTCTTGAAAACGCTCGGCTACACCGATCTCGGATTCGCCAACTGGCGTCCCGTCGCCCTGGCGTTCGTCGTCTGGGCGGCCTGTCTCTGCGTTGGCCTGGTCATGACCCGCGGCCAGCGCGGCGAGGAAGCGGTCTTTCTCCTGCCAGCCGTTCTCGTGACGTTTGCGTTCGTCATCTTTCCCACGATCTACGCGTTGTTCATCTCATTCAATACCTGGAATCTCAGCGCCACCGCCGGCAGGCAATTCACCGGATGGGACAATTTTCGGCAGCTCTTTCAGGACGCCGGATACCTGAATGCGCTTCGCAACATGGTGTATTACGTTGCCGCTGTTCTCGCCCAATACGTCATCGCGTATGGTTTGGCGCTGCTGCTGAATCAGGACATCCGCGGCAGAAAATTCTTCCGCGTCGTGTTTCTCATTCCCTTCATGTTGAGCCCAATTGCGGTCAGCTTCATGATCGGCAAGACCATCTTCAACAGCCAGTATGGCCCAATCATTCCCGTCCTCAATGCCGTCGGGATTCACAATGTCTCGTTCTTCGAGGACCCCTGGCTGGCTCGCTTGAATATCATGATCATGGACGCGTGGTACTCGATCCCCTTCATGATGGTGCTCCTTTTGGCGGGTTTGCAGGGAATTCCGAGCGAGGTCTTGGAATCGGCGAAGATCGACGGCGCCTCGCCAGGGCAGACATTCCGCAACATGATCTTCCCGCTGATGCTCCCCATCTCGCTGACCGCGATCATCCTGCGGGTCATCTTCGAGCTCAAGCTCATCGACGTCGTGCGGGTGGTCACGGGCGGCGGACCGGGCAATGCCACTGACACTATCACCCTCTTCATCTACCGAGAAGGCATCGAAAAGACCAATGTCGGCTACGCCACGGCGTTGTCTCAGTTCTACCTTCTGCTCATCATTATCGCCATCACGATCATCCTCTGGCTGGCGAACAAGTGGATCCAGAAGGTCACATAACAGGCTATGAATTGCTTGTGTCGTTCCGAGGAACGAGGAACCCCGTACAGCCGCTGGCGGAGCGGTGTAAACGAGATTCCTCGCAAGCTCGGAATGACACGGGTTCGGATCATGCGCGCGGATACCAGTAGACACCAACTTTATCCGAATGTAGAAATCTTTCGCGCGCCGGGAGAGCCGCATTGACCAAGACGCTGCAACGAACGGGGACCTACGCGATCCTCCTCTTCTGGTCGTTCATCTGCCTGTTCCCGGTCTACTGGGTCGTGACGACGGGCTTCAAAGAAGCCAAGGACATCTACAAGACGGCCATCGTTCCATGGCTCCAGTTCAAGCCCTCGTGGAAGGGATGGGCATCACTGGGACTCTCGCCGAGCACGATCGGAGAGTCGTCCAGCGCGCGAGAGATCTTTCTCCATCACGCCACGAACACCATCGTCATTGCGCTTGGCTCCGCCGCCCTGGCGACCATCATCGGCTCGCTCGCGGCCTATGGCCTCGCCCGGTTCAACTACCGTTTCGGGCCCTGGCGCAATAAGGACATCTCGTTCTGGTTCCTCTCGCAGCTCATTCTGCCGCCCGTGGCGCTGGCGCTGCCGCTGCTCGTTCTCTATCGCGAGCTCAATCTGCTGGACACCCAGGTCGGCCTGATCCTCGTCTACACCATCATGAATTTGCCGATCGTGATCTGGATCATGCGCGATCAGTTCACCTCGATCCCCATCGAGCTGGAGCAGGCCGCTCTGGTGGACGGCGCCTCGATCTGGCAGGCGTTTTTCCGCATCGTGGTGCCCCTGGCGGGACCGGGATTCGTGGCAGCGTTCATTTTGTCGCTGGTGTTCGCCTGGAACGAGTACTTCTTCGCCGTCGTCCTCTCTTCCGCCAACTCGCCGACCCTGCCGCTCTTGCTGGCCGGTCAGACCAGCTCCCAAGGCACCCGCTGGTGGACGATCGCGGCCCTCGCCACGGCGGCGATCGCGCCCCTCGTCATTATCGGCATCCTGCTCGAGAAGTACATCGTCAAGGGGCTCACCGCCGGCGCGGTGAAGTAGGATCCGTCGACTGACCGATCGCGGGCGACGCGCAAGGACACGTCATGACCGATGAGCGAGAAAAAGCCGGACTCGGCGAGGTGGTCTACTCCGTCGAAGACGGCGACCGCGCGGAGACAAAGCAGGAGCGCCAGGAGAAACGCGAGGAGGAAGCGCAGGTCGAAACCGCGGACGAGGAGTCATTCCCGGCCAGCGACGCCCCTGGCTTCTCCGGCGCCAAGCTGCAGGAGTCGAGCTAGGTCGTCAGCGAACGCCGACTATGACCGCCAGAGGTCCCAGGTGCGTGCCGTCTGCCAGGCCATATCCGGGTGGAACCCCTCGATCCCATCACCGATGAGCACGAGATCGTCGGGAAAGCCGAGCCACAGACCGAACAGGTCGTCATCGACGGCACGCTGGAGGCGCCGCAAGGCGGCGGCTTGCCGCTCGATGGTGATGGCGGCGAGGAACTCGTCGATCGCGGCGTCGGCGTCGGCGTTGGCGTAGCCGCCCGGGTTCCAGCCGGCTGGATTGGCGCGGACGTCCCAGGCCGATCCGTACAGGTCGAAGTCGGTGAAGCCGGGCAGGAGATCGTAGGCGTAGGCGATGAGATCGTAGTCGCGCCGCCGGATCCAGCGCTCCTCGAAATCGTCATCCGACAGAGCCTCGATGGTCGATGCCATGCCCACCCCGGCCAGATCTCGGGCCACGCGCGCCAGGACGGCGGCAAGCTCGGGCCGGCTGTCCGCGCGCAAAATCACCGAGAGCTGCAAGGGCGCGCCGTTGACATCCTCCAACACTCCGTCGCCGTTGTAGTCCACCCACCCCGCGTCCGCCAGTAGCAGCGCCGCCGCGGCCGGATCTGAAATTGGTGTCGTCAGCTTGGCATCGTGCGCCCACGGCTGGGCGACCGTGCCTGCGGCGTCCCATTGCATGAACCCGGCGAACACTTCCCTGGCATACCGCTCGCGGTCGATCGCCAACGACGCGGCGCGACGCACCCGTTGATCCGTCCAGACGCTGCCGCTCGGTTGATTCGGGTTCGCGAAGTTGAACGCGGCGAACATCACCGACGCGGCGGGCACGGCGCGGGCCGAGCCCGATGCTGTGGCCAGGGATGCCAAGTCATGCGGCCGGATCGGCCAGACAATCGCTGGTTCTGACGGCCGCGACGGCGTCACCAGCTCCGCATGCCCCGGCCGCACCTCGACAGTGAGCTGGTCGAGCCAGGTCTCGGCGCCCCAGTAGCGGTTGAAGCGTGCGAACTCGACCGACGTCTGCTGCCAATCGGTGACCTCCCACGGCCCAGTTCCCACCGGTGATGACGTCGACCAGTCGAACCCCGAGAGCGTGCGCTCCGACGCGGGCAGTCCCTCCCAGGCATCTCGGTACTGCCGGGAAGAAAAAATGGGCAGCGAGGCGACGTTGAACAGCCAGTTGCCGTCTCGCTCGCGAAAGCGGACGGACAGCGTGTCGTCCGCCGCGGCCTCGACGTTGTCGACGAGCTCGAACAACCCGCTCACTGCCGAGTCGCGATCCTGTTGGTAGACGGTGTGCGAGAACGCCGCGTCCGCGGCCGTGAACGGCGTCCCATCGTGCCAGACCACTCCGTCTCGCAACGTGAGTAGGAGCCGCAACCCGTCGTCCTGCCATTCCCAGCGCGTGGCCAGCCAAGGTCGAGGCTCGAGGGTTGCCGGGTCCGGCCGCAACAGCGGCTCCAGGTAGCTCAACGGGATCTGCGTGTCTTGGGCGAAGGCGGCGGGATTGAAATTGGTGACGTCGCTTCCCGGCCGCACGACCCGAGCCGTGCCGCCGCGCCGGGGGCGCTCTGCCTCGGGTGTCGCCGCCGAGATGGAGATGCCCATTGGTGTGGCGGCCGGTGTCGCCGCCGGGATGGCGGTCGGCGTTCCTGGCGGTGAGGCGACGGCGCCGCCAATCGGCGCCCCGCCGCTGCCGGGCCCAGCGCCGCCGGGAGTCTGCGTCGCCTGCGCCACCACGCTCGGCACGCTGCCGCGCAGCGCCGCGGCGACCGAGAGCCCGAGCCCCGCGGACAGCACCGCTCGGCGGCCGAGACCGACCCGGAGACGGCCTCCCACATCAAGCCACGCGGACCGTTCGCTCACCAGATCCTCCTCCGCGGGCATCACCACGGTTCCACCTTCACGTTGGCGCGACCTGGCGACCGTTCAATCGTCGCGGCCGTCCTCATCCTGACGCCGGCTGCCGACGAGGCGCGGCAAGTCGCCGATGTCGGTGATCTCGCGCGTTGGCGCCGGGCGCGACGAAGCCCAGCCGCGCTCGCCGTGGTTGACCCAGACACTTTGCAATCCTGCCGCGTGCGCTCCGGCAATGTCGAACTCCGGGGAGTCGCCGACGAAGACGGCGTCGCCCGGCTCAGCCTGGGCCAGAGACAGGGCAGCCCAGAAGATGGCGGGGTCTGGTTTCGCCACACCGAACTCGCCCGAGATGACGACGAAATCGACCAGATCGCCCACCCCCAGCAACCTGATCTTGGCGCGCTGCACATCCGCCGGCCCGTTGGTCACGATGCCGAGCGTGCGTCGCCCCCGCTCGCCCTCCGCGAAGGAGACCGCACGCAGCGACCGCAAGATGTCCGCGGCATTGGGAAACAGCCGCAAGCCGTGGAAGCGGTGGGCGCGGTACCAATCGATGGCCGCTCTCGCCGCCGCGGGGTCGTCGATGCCGTGCCTGGGGAACAGGTCAACGAAGTGATCGGCCGCGTGCGGATGCGTGCGGATCGAGTCTGCGATCATCGCCTCGAGGTCCACCCCGGGCCGCTCGACCGGCTCGCCGTCGGCGCCGAGCCTAAACGCCATGCGCAGCCGTTCGGCGCGGGCGGTCTCGTAGTCACACAGCGTATCGTCGAGGTCGAAAAGGAGCACGCGCGGCGCCGGCTCAAAAGGCGTCGCATCCACCGCTCTCGGTCTCCCCGCGAGGTCGAGCACTGGCGGCGTGCGCGCTGGCCGTGGCGGCGATGCCCGCCGCCACCAGCTCGGCCAAGTGCATGACGCGTAGGGCCCGTCCCTGAGCGTCGCTGCCACCACGAAGCTGCATGATGCAGCCCTGGTTGTCGGTCACGATGGTGGGAGCGCCGGTCTCGGCAGCATGGTCGAGCTTGCGTGTCATCAACCGCGCGCTGATGGTCGGGTAGTCGAAGGAAAAGCTGCCGCCAAAACCGCAGCAGACGCGTGACTCGACGAGGTCTCGCACTTCGTGGCCAAGCACGTCGCGCAGGATGCGCCGCGGCGCTTCGCGCAGCCCGAGCGCGTTCAATCCCTGGCAGGAATCGTGATAGGCGACAACCCGGCGCTCGCCGTGGGCAAGGCTCCTAGCCGGCAATTGCGCTACGCGGTCGAGGAACGACGTGAAGTCGAGCACCCGCTCGCCCAGCCGCATCGCCCGCGCCCGCCAGTCCGGCTCGTCGCGGAAGAGGTGCACGTAGTCCTGTGTCAGCGTGGCGACGCAGCTCGCGCTGCCCGAGACGATGTAGTCCGCCGCGACCCCTTCCAGCGCGCGGATCGTCTGCCGCGCCAGCCACCGAGCGTGCCGGTCGTCACCGGCGTTGAGCGCCGGAAGGCCACAGCAGTGCAGCTTTCCGGGAAAGACGACGGTGGCGCCCAGGCCACGCAGGACGCGCACGATCGCCTCGCCTTGCTCCGGATAGAGGTTGTCGGTCATGCAGCCGGGGAAGAGGGCCACCCGCAACCCCACGGCGCCGTTGGCCACGACTGGCGGCTCGGCAGAGAGCGTCGCGTCGGCTGGCACCCGCTCCTCGAGGGGGCGTTGCGCCAGCGCAGGCAGCGAGCGCCAGCGTGTCTGCCCGCGCAGAATCGGCGCCCGTCGCAGCCGAATCAGGCGCGCGTCGCGCGTGAGCGGCCGCTGCAGGCGGCGCGCCGCAAGCAGCGCCAGCCGTGCCGTCTTGGGCCGGGCCCAGAGCGCCAGCGCAACGCGCTTCGGCTCCTTCATCCCTTTGGCGGCAACCACCTGCGACCGCACGTCGAGGATCTGCCGCGGCAAGGGGATGGACGCCGGGCAGACGATCTCGCAGGCGTTGCAGGAGAGGCAGAGACTCTGTGGACCCGCGGCCGCGTCCAACCCGTGCAGAAAGGGCGTCACCACCAGACCGATAGCCCCGGTGTAGATGTAGCCGAACGCGTGGCCGCCGACTTCGCTGTAGGGCGGGCAGACATTGGCGCAGGCAGCGCAGCGGATACAGTGGAGAGCGTCGACGAAATCAGGGTCGGCCGCCATGGCGCGCCGCCCGTTGTCGACGAGGACGATGTGCATCTCGTGGCCGGGTGTGGGGCCGGTGATGAAGGTGGTGTAGGTCGTGATGCGCTGCGCGGTGCCGGATCGCGCCAGGAGCCGCACCTGACTCATCGCATCCTCGAAGGTCGGCACCAGCTTCTCGATGCCCGCTAGCACGACGTGGATGGGGGGCAGCGAGGCACAGAGGCGGCCATTCCCCTCGTTGGTGATCATCATCACCGTGCCGGACTCGGCGATCAGGGCGTTGGCGCCGGTGATCCCCATGCCCGCGGCGAAGAACGCGTCGCGGATCTGGCTGCGGGCGATGCTCACCTGATCGCCGATGTCCTCGCGCGAGACCGGCTGGCCGAGCGCGCCGGACATGTCCGCGCCGATCTCCTGCCGCGAGAGATGGACCGCCGGCATCACCATGTGGCTGGGACGCTCGTGGCGAAGTTGCACGATCCACTCGCCCAGGTCGGTCTCGACCACGCGTAGGCCGGCGTCTTCGGCCGCGTGGTTGAACCCGATCTCCTCGCTGACCATCGACTTCGACTTGGCGACGAGCGAGACACCGTTGGCGGCGGCGAGGTCGAGGATGATGCGGTTGGCCGTATCGATATCCGGCGCATAGTGGAGCACCGCCCCGGCACGCTCGGCGGCGGCGCGAAACTGATCGAGATAGCGGTCGAGATCGTCGGTGACGGCGGTCTTCGCCTGCTTGAGCGCGGCGCGCAGCGCGGGGAAGTCGATCTCGCTCGCGGCATGGTCGCGCGCGACGCGCCACCCATCCTGAAACGCGATCAGATTACGGCGTAGCCGCGGATTCTCTTTGGCCCGCTCCAGGTGGTGCTGGAACTCCGCCGCGAACGACGGATGTTCACTCTCGCGCGCGGCCACGGTGCATCCTTCGTCGCAGGAGATCGCCCCTCATGTCGCGCCTTCACCCCAGAACTGGCGGCGGAACTCCTCGGCATCGTAGTAGCCGACGATGTTGGTGATGCGTCCGGCGTTGGCGCGGAACACGGCGATCTGCTCGGAGATCAGCTCCCGCCCCAGATCGCTCGCGAACTCCCGCAGCGTGAACTGCACCACCGCCCGCTCGCCGTCCGCGATGACGTCGGACACCTCCCAGCGGGCTGTCGGGTACGAGCTGACCACGGTGCCGAAGTAGGCAACGATCTCGTCCGCCGGCCGAATCATGTCCCGGTGCGGCAGCGCCCGAAACGAAGCATGATCGGCCAGCGTGGCGCGCAGCCGACGCGGGTCGCGCGCGTCGATGGCGGAGAAGAACTCGCGACTGAGCTCCTCGGCGCTCGTCCCAAGTGGCGCGTCCTGCTCAGGCGGCATGGGCGGACTCGAGGCGCAACGCCGATCCGCCGCGCCGGTTTCCGGGACGGCCCTCGCTCATTCGCGAGTGGCCACCGAGACGAATGGCTCGCTCAGCTCGGCGAGCCCCACCTGCGAGACCGCGGCGATCTCCGCTCGCACCGCGGTCAGATCGAGTGCGCGATCGATCCGGCTCAGCACGTCGCGATCGTGGGCCACGAGAAACTCCGCGAGCTGTCTGATCGTCCAGTTGCGGTCCTGTCGACTGTATCCGTCGCGCTGCCAGGCGGTGTCAGGCAGGGCGCGCAGCCCCGACAGCGAGCTCTGGCGAACGCGGCGGAACTCTGACATCACGACCAGGGGTTGAGCATCCCGGTCTATGGCCTCCTGTGCGGGCGTACGCTCGGGACGAGGGATATTGTCGAGGTCGGGACCGTCCTCGTTGGCGATGGCGCGTAAGAAGGAGAAGACACGGATCTCCGTGTCGCGCAGATCGAGGAGCAAATCCTTCACGGACGGATCCGAGCGGCGCCGAGAGAACTCGAGCGCATCCCAATCATGGATGGGGGTCAGCCAGCGCGAGAGATGGTTGAGCGTCTGCAGCAGATCGATGATCAGTTGGTTGTTCGTCCGATCCCGCAGCGGCGGGCCCGCAGCGTCGCTACGCGGAACGTTCTCGGCGATGACCGCCGTCTCCATGTCCTCTTCTCCACCGCTCGAGGCGCCCACGCCTCGCTCTCGAAGACCGCGCGAAATCCTACCGTGTGGGCGAGTTCGTGGCGCACACGCTGACGACGGACGCCAATTGTCGCCGGGCGGACCGCTCCGCACCGCTCCATCATGCGCCACGCGGCCCGTATGCATTGTATATCGCCTCAGCCACGACTCCTTGTCACGGTCCGGACCGCGGCAGTCGGCATCGAGCCAGTGAGTGCCGCACAACCCTCACTGCGGTGTGCCACTTCTCCCGCCGGCGCCCGCGTCCTAGACAACCTCCCGACCGAGATCGAGGAGATCCGCGGCGTGCAGCGCGACCTGGAGCGTCAGCCAGCTCGCCGGGTCGGCGACATCCCGGCCCACGAGCTCATTCAATCGCCGCAGGCGGTAGGCAAGCGTGTTGCGGTGAATGCCGAGCTGGTGTGAGGCCTCGGCGTGCGACCCGCCGCTGGCGAGAAATGCCCGCAGTGTCGTGCGCAGCGTCCCGCGCCGGTCGTGCCGCGGAAGCTGGCCAAGCGCCTCTGTGGCGAACGAGCGCAGCTCCGGCGCATCGCGCACCAGGTAGAGCAGGCGCAGCACGCCGAGATCGTCGATCGCCGCGAACGCCGCAGCGCGCCCGGAGATCACCCCGCGCCGCTGCAACATGGCGACGAACCGCGCCTCGTCCGCCGCGTCCGCCAGGCGCTCGACACCCGACGCGGGCGCGGAGAGCGCCAGGCTGGCGCCACCATACGCCTGACCCGCTTCCCAGCGGCGTTTGATCTCGACGATGCGGCCCTCGAGACTCGAGCCAAGGGTCGTTTCGGGTGTCGCGATCAATGCGACGCGCAGACCAGCCTCCGGTGCCGCCGGATGGACCGCTCCCAACGCGCTCAAGCCATGCGTCAGCGTGCGGTCGTTGGCGGCGGAGCTGATCGCCACCAAAAAGACCGCATCAGGGTCGAGACCGAGCGCCAGGGCGGCCATGCGGCGCTCACTGGAATCGCCATCGCTCGGCGCCAGCAAGGCGGCGACGGCAGCGGCGCGTTGTGCTCCCCGCGGCCGGGCCTCGTGCTCGTGCTGCAGGGCTGCCGACGCGCCCCGCGCGATGCGCGGGAGAAGGAACCGCGCCGCCAGTCGTTGCCGCGGGCGCAACGGTCCCACCACGAGCCGTCCGCCCAACGCGAGCGGCGCCTCAAGGGAGGCATGATTCTCCGGCATCACGGATTCCTCCGCGGCGATTGGCGACACGGCGCTGGCCATCGCGTGACCGCCCCCGTCCCACACGCTGAGCGGCAGGTCCGAGATCTCGGCGGTGACGCGGACGAGCGGGCCGATCCCCCCGCGATTGACCGTGAGGTCGGTCAGCGCGCGTTCCAGGGCGCTGCCGACGCGGAAGAGCTCCCCGCGCTGCTCCGTGATGCGGCGGTTGATGGTGGCCTCGACTTCGGGACCGAGGGGGCCGGACCAGACGAGCAGCGGCACACTGCCCACTGCCGCCAGCGCGGCGAGCGCCGGATCCCCCAGCTCGAAGAGGAACGCGGCCACCCCATGGAACTGACCCTCACGCAGCAGGGCATCCACCTGCGGCCCCAGGATCGAGCTGACGCGCACCGGGACGAGCACGAGCTCCGCCCCGCGCAACTGGGGCAGATGCGGTCCGATTGTGCGCACCGAGACGGCCCAACTGACGGGGATCGCCTCCAAATCCCACGCCGGCGACGCATTGTCAGGCGCGTACGTTCCCGCGCTGAATCGGTCGTCGAGCGCGAGGAGATCCGCCAGCGTCACGTCTGGTACGAGGGGCGCACTCATCGCGAAACGATCCTGCTTTGGGGGCGCCGATCGTCACAGCCCGCGACGGCCGCGCCCGGTATCGGCACATATCATAGGCAGACGCTACTCGACGCCGACGTTGCGCACCTTTGATTCGTCATGCGCGCGTGTGACAGCTCTGTCACAGTCTCTCCGGCGCACCGGTTGACGGCGCGACGAACCCTGGGCAAACCGACGGGAGGATCTTGACCTAAAGGCACATCTTGTACTCTTTGCTGAGTTGGACTACTATATCTCGTGTTGTTTGCGGGATTCCCTCCCGAGATGTAGGCGCCCACGGCGGCGCCAAGCCCCACAGTCATCCCGTTGGTCAGCCCCTCCGGCGCGCGGGCGTCGGGCAAAATCCAGCCCCGCCAGTTGCTTTGGAATCGGCATGTCGGGTCGGACGAGACGAGTTGTCGCCAGGGGTGGTGAGGAAAGCGCGATGAAGACCTCTCGGAAGCGTGGCACGGCAGGACTGGTCGTCGAGCGGCGATTCACGGCGGGGGCCGCGGATCCCTTTGCTGGCGTCGCCTGGACGAAGCGGACCTCCCGCATCACCAATCCGGACGGCTCCGTCGTCTTCGAGATGGCGGACGCCGAGGTGCCGGCCGATTGGTCGCAGGTCGCCTCCGACATCATGGTCTCCAAGTACTTCCGCAAGGCCGGCGTGCCGCAGCGCGACGCGGAGGGCAATCCCCTCCTCGACGAGCGAGGGGAGCCGGTGCGCGGTCCGGAGCGCTCGGCGCGGCAGGTCATCGAGCGGCTCTCCGGATGCTGGCGGCACTGGGGCGAGACACACGGCTATTTCGCCAGCGCGGCCGATGCCCAATCCTTCGCCGCCGAGCTCTCCTACATGCTCGTCCATCAGATGGCGGCTCCCAACTCGCCGCAGTGGTTCAACACCGGTCTCGCCTGGGCCTACGGCATCACCGGGCCGGCCCAAGGACATTTCTATGTCGATCCAGCCGAAGGCGCATTGAAGCAGAGCAGCGACGCCTACACCCGGCCGCAACCGCACGCGTGCTTCATTCAGAGCGTGCAGGACTCGCTGGTGGAGCCGGGCGGACTGATGGACCTCTGGGTGCGCGAGGCGCGCATCTTCAAGTACGGCTCCGGCACCGGCACCAACTTCTCCCGCATCCGCGGCGAGGGCGAGCCGCTCTCCGGCGGCGGCACCTCCTCCGGGCTGATGAGCTTCCTCCGCGTCGGCGACCGGGCCGCGGGCGCCATCAAGAGCGGGGGCACCACCCGTCGCGCCGCGAAGATGGTCATCGTCGACATCGACCACCCGGACGTGCAGAAGTTCGTCAACTGGAAGGTCGACGAGGAGAAGAAGGTCGCCGCGCTGATCGCGGCCGGCTACTCGAGCGATTTCAACGGCGAGGCCTACGCCACGGTCTCCGGCCAGAACTCGAACAACTCGGTCCGCGTCAGCGAGGAATTCCTCGAGGCTGTCCAGCGCGACGGCGACTGGCATCTGCGCTGGCGAACCGACCCCTCCCACGTCAGCGCCACGCTCCCGGCGCGCGAGCTGTGGCGGCAGATCGCCGACGCGGCGTGGCAGTGCGCCGATCCTGGGCTTCAGTTCGACACCACCATCAACGACTGGCACACCTGCCCCGAGGCGGGCCGGATCAATGGAAGTAACCCGTGCAGTGAATACATGTTCCTCGACAACACGGCCTGCAATTTGGCGTCGTTGAACTTGTTGAAGTTCCTTGACGTCGAAACCGGGCAGTTCGATGTCGAGGCGTTTCGACATGCAGTGCGGCTCTGGACGATCGTGCTCGAGATCAGTGTGCTGATGGCGCAGTTCCCTAGCGAGGAGATCGCGCGCCTCTCCTACGACTACCGCACCCTCGGTCTCGGCTACGCCAACCTCGGCACGGTCCTCATGCTCCTCGGCATGCCGTACGACTCCGAGCAGGCGCGCGCCTACGCGGGGGCGCTCACGGCCCTGATGACCGGCGAGAGCTACGCCGCCTCCGCCGAGATGGCTCGCCATCTCGGTCCGTTCCCCGGTTTCGCCGTCAATCGCGAGCATATGCTGCGCGTGATCCGCAATCACCGCCGCGCCGCCTACGATGCTCCGGCGGAGGAGTACGAACAACTCTCGGTCTTGCCCATGGCGATCGCCGCCGATCGGGTTTCTAGGGATTTGCTCGAGGCGGCGCGCGAGTCGTGGGATCGCGCGTTGGCCGACGGTGAGCGCTTCGGCTACCGCAACGCCCAGACGACCTTGCTGGCCCCGACGGGGACAATCGGGCTGCTCATGGACTGCGACACGACCGGCGTCGAGCCCGATTTCGCACTCGTGAAGTTCAAGAAGCTGGCCGGCGGTGGCTACTTCAAGATCGCCAACCAGAGCATCGAGCCGGCGCTGCGCAATCTCGGCTATGCGGCCGAGGAGCGCGAGGCGATCCTGCACCATGTCCTCGGCTCTATGACCCTCGACGGCGCGCCGCACATCAATCGCGGCTCGCTGCGGGAGCGCGGCTTCACCGACGCGGACATCGACACGATCGAGCGCGCCCTGCCCGGCGTCTTCGAGCTGGGATTCGCCTTCAACGTCTGGACATTGGGCGAGGAGGCGCTGGCGCGCGCCGGCATCAGCGGCGAGAAAGCGAGCGAGCCGGGGTTCGATCTGCTGAAGGCGCTCGGGTTCAGCCAGCGCCAGATCGACGAGGCCAACGAGATCGTCTGTGGCACGATGACGGTCGAGGGCGCGCCGTTCCTGCGCGCGGAGCACCTGGCAGTCTTCGACTGCGCCAACAAGTGCGGCAAGACCGGCACCCGGTTCATCCATCACCTCGGGCACATCAAGATGATGAGCGCCGCCCAGAGCTTTCTCTCCGGCGCCATCTCCAAGACGATCAATATGCCGCACGAGGCGACCGTGGACGACGTGCTCGACGCCTACGAGCAGAGCTGGCGGTTCGGGCTGAAGGCGATGGCCCTCTACCGCGACGGCTCCAAGCTGAGCCAGCCGCTGTCGGCGCGCAGCGACACGGCAACGTTGGCGAATGCCGAAGAGAGCGATGCGGCCATCGAGCGCCGCGTCGAAGAGGCCACCACCGCGGCGGTGGCCGATGCCCTGGCAGCGGCACGGGCCGAGTGGGAGCGGGAGCGGTCGGCCGCGCAGACAGCAGCGGCCACGGCTAGCGCGCCGAAGCGGCGACGCCTGCCGGCGCGGCGCTCGGGCTTCACACAGGAGGCGCGCGTCGCCGGCAACAAGGTCTTCCTGCGCACCGGAGAGTACGAGGACGGCGCACTGGGCGAGATCTTCATCGACATGCACAAGGAGGGCGCCGCCTTCCGCTCGATGATCAACTGCTTCGCCATCGCCATCTCGAAGGGACTGCAGTACGGCGTGCCCCTGGAGGAATTCGTCGAGACCTTCACCTTCACTCGCTTCGAGCCGCAGGGGATGGTCACCGGTCATCCGAACATCAAGATGGCGACCTCGATCATCGACTACGTCTTCCGCGTGCTCGGTCTGGAGTACCTGGACCGCACCGACCTGACCCAGGTCCCGCCCGACCTGGACGAGGCCGGCCCTGAGGAGCTGCAAGCCAGCGGCGGCGAGCTGAGCGGCGCTCCGGCATCGCCCACCGCCGCCGCGGTCGCACCGACCCCCGCTGCCGTGTCGAGTCCGTCGCCGACGACGCGCAATGGCAACGGCCACCACGCTCAATCGGTGGAAAGCGGTCGCGCCACGGCGCTTCTGGAGACTACCCAGGCGATGGACGTCATGACCGCGCACCTCTCTGAGATGATGGGCGACGCGCCATTCTGCGATGTCTGCGGCCACATCACCATCCGCAACGGCGCGTGCTACAAGTGCCTGAACTGTGGGAATAGCTTGGGCTGCTCCTGAGTCGGGGCGGCTCGCGGCAGACATCGACGAGGGGCCGGCATCCACCGGCGCCAGACCTGGGCACGATGTGGTTGACGTCCGAGGGTAAGGCCGCTGGCCGCCCCAACCGGTACGTGGCCAGCGCGTCTTTGCCGCCTTTGCCAACACATCGTGCCGCTCCGGACACCGTGACTTACCGTGCACCGTGAAATCGCCGGGTTCTGCCTCTGCGCCCCGCCCGGCAGGACCGCGCTCACCCGCGTCCTACAACGCCTGTTCGACCACCTCACGTCGGGAGCCACCCTCGTTGCGCTGCTCGGGGGACTCCTCCCTCGTGAGTTGCGTCCGGAAGACAGGCTGTTGAGCCGGTTTGCAGAACCTCCAGAGCGACGCCGTTCGCACACTCTCATGGATCGTGATCATCGCGCGTGCGCGAGACCGAGTGCTTCGCCTGCATCAGCGAGAGCGTCCCTTCGCCCTTCCCTTCCGGAACGCCGCTCCTTGCCATCTGCGGAACGCGGCGTTCTAGCGCCACGGCGCGCCGGACCCTCGTTCCAGACGAACATCCCAACCTGGCGCGCGTAGGGCAGCGTAGGGCGGCCGCGGCACGCAATCGAGCGGCCAATCTCGGCACGATCGTCTCAGCTCCTGTCGGCGGGCTGCGGCAAGGTGGTCTGCTACCGGCGTAGAATGGCGCCCCATGACCAACACCCAGGCTGCGCCCCGGCGCTACCGCTCGATCGTGGACGACAACGCTCGTTGGGACGGGTTCGCGTTCCGGCCGGACGACATCGTCATCAGCACCCCACCCAAGTGCGGCACGACATGGATGCAGATGCTGTGCGCGCTCTTGATCTTCGACGGGGCGGCCTTCCCGGCGCCACTCGGCGAGCTGTCGCCGTGGCTCGATATGTGCACCCGCCCGCTGACGGCGGTGACGGCGGCGTACGCCGCCCAGACGCATCGCCGCTTTATCAAGACACACACGCCCCTCGATGGTCTGCCGTGGCACGCCGAGGTCACGTATCTGGTGGTCGGTCGCGATCCGCGTGATGTGGTGATCTCCTTCGAGCATCACCTCGCCAATTTTGACTTCGCGCGGTTCCTCGCGCTGCGCGCTGCCGCCGTCGGTAACGCGGACCTCGCCGCGCCGCTGGCGCCCCGCGTCCCGTTCGCGGACCCGGTCGCGGCGCGGTTCCGGATCTTCGTCGCCGACGATACGCCTCCCCCGACGCCGCCGACACTGGCGTCGGTGCTGCATCACCTGAACACAGGCTGGCAGCGACGGGGCGAGCCGAATGTGGCGCTGTTCCACTACGCCGACTTGCAAGCCGACCTGGCCGGTGAGCTGCTGCGCCTGGCACGTGTGCTGGGGATCCCGTGCTCTGCGGACCGCGCGCGGGAGCTGGCGCCGGAGGCGAGCCTGGCCCGGATGCGCGAGCGCGCAGCCGATGTCACGCCGGACGCGTCGCAGGGAGCCTGGAAGGACGTACGCGCGTTCTTTCGCCGCGGTGGCAGCGGCGAGTGGCGGGCGCACGTCTCCACCGCCGACCTCGCTGCCTACGACGCGCGGGTCGCGGCCCTTGTCGATCCGGAGCTCGCCGCCTGGGTCCACGGCGGCAGGCTCGCCTCCGGCATCGATCCCAAGCGCTCGGATCAGCACAGGGTCGAGGCGACTCTGCCGGTCGACGCACTTCTGCGGCACGACGCCCCACCACAACATTCTGGCTCTCCCGCACATCAGGTGATTGGGAGGTAGGATCCCTCAGAGTTGACGAGTCCGGCGGGCGTCGTCAGGTTGCGAAGAGCACCCGCTTGCGGAGCAAGTCGACGCTGGCCCGACGGTAGCCCTGACGCTTGACCAGCTTCAGCCGGAGACCTTCTCGTGGTGCGCCAGCGGCTGCTCGTGCATCTCCCGGCGGCGGGCCGCCCCTGCCTCCACCTCTGCGCGGCCGCGCCACTGCCTTGGTTGCGGGTAGCGCCGCTTGCCCTGGCAGACCACGTCGCGACGAGCCGGCGATCGGCGACCTGCGCGGCATCGAGCACACCGCCCCGCGCCCCCGGCGTACGCACCCCGTGATCGCGCGAGCTGGCCTCCACGCCGCGATAGGCGTTCAGCCAGACGGCGCGATCGGGCAAGAATTCGACTGAGCGTTGCGCTCCAAGTCCACCAGGATTGCCGTAGATCAGCCTCCTGAGGATAAACCGGTCGTCGACGCCAACCGCCCCTGGCGTCGGCAACTTCCGCTCGGGGCTTCCGCGGATCGAGCGCACCAGGATGTCGGGGGCTGACAGGCATCCTGAGTTTGGCGGCCAGGCGCGACCCTTCCGTGCCACCGAGCGCCAGGACGGGATCTGCCGGACCCCGTCAATGTTTGTGTCAGGAGCCGGGCTTTTCAGCTCGCGGTCATCGCCGCCGCCTGATCGTGCAGCTCGGCGAAGGCGACGGTGCTCAGGTAGCGCTCGCCGGTATCGGGGAGCACGACGACGATCAGCTTGCCGGCATTCTCGGGGCGGTGCGCCACCTCCCGCGCCGCTGCGGCGGCGGCGCCGCAGGAGATGCCGAGCAGCAACCCTTCCGTGCGCATCAACTCGTGCTGTGCGGCGATGGCCGCGGCGGCGTCGACGTGGACGATCTCGTCATAGACGTCGCGATCGAGCACGCCTGGCACGAAGTTGGCGCCAAGCCCCTGGATCTTATGCGGACCAGTCTCACCCGTCGCCAGGATCGGCGATTCCGCCGGCTCGACCGCGATGACCTGGATATCCGGCTTGAGCTGCTTCAGCACCTGGCCGGCTCCGGTGATGGTGCCACCGGTGCCGATGCCTGCCACCAGGATATCGATCGCGCCGCCCGTGTCCTGCCAGAGCTCGACCGCGGTGGTGCGGCGGTGAATCTCGGGGTTGGCTGGGTTCTCGAATTGCTGCGGCATCCAGGCGTTCGGCGTCTCGGCCAGGATCTGCTCTGCCCGCCGCACCGCTCCCGACATCCCCTCCGCCGCGGGGGTGAGCACCAACTCCGCGCCATACCCGAGGAGGAGCACCCGCCGCTCCAGGCTCATGCTGTCCGGCATGGTCAGGATCAGGCGATAGCCCTTCGCCGCCGCCACCCACGCCAGCGCGATGCCGGTGTTGCCGCTAGTCGGCTCGACGATCGTGGTGACGCCGGGCGTGATGACGCCGCGCTGCTCGGCGTCTTCGATCATGGCCACGCCGATGCGATCCTTGACCGAGAATCCCGGCGTGAACGCCTCGAGCTTGCCGACCAGATCGCCGGACGCACCGTTGGCGAAGCGCGCCAACCGCACGAGGGGCGTGTTGCCAATCAGCGCGACGGCATCGTCGGCGATGGCGGGCCGCTGTTGGCGCGGGGTCAAACTGAGGTCAATGGAGCGCGCTTCGCTCACGATCGTCTCGGCCATGGACATATGCTCCTTGCTGGGAATCGCCACAAGAACGTCTGGCCAATTGTAGAGTTTTAGATCAACTTTCTTCAAGTGCGCTCGAGCGGTCGTGGGAACCGCATTGGCCACTCAATCAATGTCGCTTAGCCGACCGATCGCCACCTGGTACTCGTGCTCGCTGCCGATCCAGACCGCGCCATCCGCGTAGTGTTCTTTCTTCCAGATGGGAACGATCTCCTTGATCCGCTCGATGGCATAACGGCAGGCGTCGAACGCCGCGTCGCGATGGGGCGAGGCCACGCTGATGACGACGCTCGTCTCGCCCACCGACAGCGATCCCGTGCGATGTGTGATCGCGACCCGCTCCAGACCCCAACGCTGCCGAATCTCCTCGCCGATCTGGGCCAGCATCCGCTCCGCGGCCGGCGCGTAGGCTTCGTATTCGAGGCGTGACACGGCGTTGCCTCGCGCGTGGTCGCGCACCATGCCAGCGAAGGTCACGATCGCGCCGGCGCCGCGATCGGCCACCTGCGACTCGACCTGTCGCGGATCGATCGGTTCGGTCTGCACGCGAAACCGGGCATCGGCGCCGCCGCTGACCGGTGGAATCAGCGCCACTTCGTCTCCGTCGTGCAGGCGATGGTCGGCCGCGACGTAGGCCTGATTGACCATCACCATGGTGACGGGCCGCATACGCTCCAGACGCGGGTGCTCCCGCACCAGTTCATCCAGAAGATCGGTGACCGTGCCGCCATCGGCCAGCGCCCGGCGCTCGGCAGCCTGGCCGACGATCTCGCGGATCAACGCGAAGTAGCGAAGGTCGATGTCCACCGGGCAGTCGCGGTGCTACATCTCGTTCAAATGGCGCTTGAGCTGCTTCAGCAGCGTGTTCGCGCCAGCCCGGTTCCCCTCGGCCAGCGTGCGGAACGCGGTTGCGGATTCGGTGTCGCCCGCTCGCTCGGCGTCCGCCGCGTACTCCTTCATCTTCTCTTCGCCCTGCAATAGATTGCCGACCGTCTGGATTATGTCGTAGACGATGTTCGGCACGCCGTACCGTATCTCGCCTGGTTCCATGTCGCCTCTCCTCCTTCACACCATCGCTGACAACGCCTGACTCCCCAGAAGCCCTCACCCGCCGTCCCCTCTCCTGTCGCAACGGGAGGAGGGTCGGGGGTGAGGGCCGATGGTAGCAAACTCGAGCCGTACCGCGACCGGTCAGTCGACACCCCACAGCGGCCCGATCATGATCGCCTCGACCGTCGCTCCCGCCGGGAGCGAGTCGGTCCCTGGCGGGACGATCACCAGCGCGTTCGCGCCGACCAGCGAGGCGAGCCGCGAAGACGCCTGGGGTCCGGTGGTGGCGGCGCTCAATTCTCCATTCGAGTGCGCCGTGACGACGGCGCGCTGGAACTCGATACGATCCGAAGGTTTGGCGGGTTGCTCGAGCGTCACGCTCAGCCGCGGCCGGTCGATCGCCTTCGCGCCGAGCATCGTCAGCAGCGCCGGGCGCAGGAAGACCTCAAACGAGACGAGCGCGGAGACCGGATTTCCCGGCAGACTGAAGATCAGCGTCTCACCGGCCGTGGCGAAATTGAACGGCTTGCCCGGTTTCATGAACACCCGACGGAAATGCACCTCTGCCAGCTCCGCCAGAAGCGGCTTGACCAGATCGAGGTCGCCCATCGAGACCCCGCCGCTGGTCAGCACGACATCGCTCTCCGCGATTCGCTGCAACAGCGCCGCGCGCAGTGCAGAAGCTTCATCCGGACCTCGGCCCGCCCAGACGACCTCGGCGCCGACCTCTTCCAGCGCCGCGATGAGACTGAACCGGTTCGAGTCGCGGATCTGTCCGGGCCGCAGCGGGTCCCCCGGCTCGACCAACTCGTCACCGGTCGAGAGGACGCTTACCCGGGGCTTTCGCACTACCGCGATCGGGTCGACGCCCAGGCCCGCCGCCAGCCCGATCTCGGCCGGCCCCAGCACACTCCCGGCCGCCAGCGCCAGCGTGCCGCGCGCCAGATCGACGCCGACAGGCCGGATGTTCTCCCCTGGTATGACCTGTTCGCGCTGGATGACGACGTGGCCATCGGCGAGCTCGGTCGCCTCAACCGGGATGACCGCGGTCGCTCCCGGCGGCACCGGAGCGCCGGTGGTGATCCACGCGGCGGTGCCCAGGCCGACCTCGATCGCCTCGACCGATCCCGCGGTCTGGCGGCCAACGATCTCCCGCCACGGCGACGGGTCTTCCGCCACCACCGCATACCCGTCCATCGTCGCCGCGGGAAATGGCGGGTGATCTTCAGTTGCGATGAGATCGCTGGCGAGGATGCGCCACGATGCGTCGCGCAGCGGCGTTAGTTCGGCAGGGAGTGGCTTCACCCGCTGCAGGATGGCGGCTCGTGCCTCCGCGGGGTGCAGCATGCGGTCGAGATCGAGGACCATGCGTGTTCCAACTCCACGTCGCGCCGCATCGTGCCCGCGACTCCGCTCGTGCTCGAAGTGAACCACGATTCCGCTCCAGAGCGCACGACGGCCGGACTTGCACGGTCGACGCATTGGCGGCGCACGCTGACCATTGACGGCCAGAGTAAACTTTTCTACAGTTTCCCCGGCTGGACGACGCTGGAACGCGGAATTACCCCTGAAAGCACCTTCTTTGATGGCACCCAAACGCTCGGCGGAGTCCGATCGAGCGACGCTTGTCGCTCCGGCGCTCCTGGAGCCGCCCCCGGCCCTCCTCAAGATGCAGCCGCACGCGCCGTGCCCGGTGGCCGTCTGCGAGGCGGTCGCCACGCTCCTGAAGACGCTCCACGCCTCGTCGCCCTCCGCCAATCTCGAGCTCGTTTCCCGCGCCGCCGACGTCGCGATCCAAGCTCACGGCACGGACATCCGGAAGTCGGGCGAGCCGTATATCCTGCATCCCATCGAGGTCGCCACCATTCTCGCCCGCATGCAGCTCGACGCCGAAACGATCAGCGCCGCACTCTTGCACGACATCATCGAGGATACGCCAGTCTCCCTGGAGCGGATCGAGGAGGAGTTCGGCCCCCGCGTCGTCCGCCTCGTCGACGGCGTGACCAAGCTCGGACGCATCCCCTGGACGACCGACGACGCCGAGCACGCCGGTTCGCGGGAAAAGGCGCAGCAAGCCGAGAACTTGCGCAAGATGTTCCTGGCGATGGTCGACGACATCGGCGTGGTGTTGATCAAGCTGGCGGACCGGCTGCACAACATGCGGACCCTCGACGCCCTGCCACCGGACAAGCAGCAGCGTATTGCGTTGCAAACCCTGGAGATCTATGCGCCGCTGGCCAACCGGCTCGGCATCTGGCAGTTCAAATCCGAGTTGGAGGATCTCGCCTTCAGCTATCTCAACCCCAGCGCGCACGACGCGCTCAAGCGTGAGCTCGATCAGCACGGGCAGAGCGCGGCGCCGGAGATCGAGCAGGTCAAGCAGGAGCTGCAGGAGGCGTTGCGGGAGGCGGGCATCGAGGCGGAGATCACCGGCCGCACCAAGCACATCTACTCGATCTACCGCAAGATGAAGTCGAAGGGCCGCGCCCTCGACGAGATCTACGATGTTATCGGTCTGCGCGTGCTCGTCAACGACCGCAAGGACTGCTACGGCGCGCTCGGCGTGGTCCACGCGCGGTGGCACCCCATCCCCGGCGAGTTCGACGACTATATCGCCACGCCGAAAGACAGCATGTATCAGTCGCTGCACACGGCAGTCGTCGGGCCCGGTGGCCGCCCCATCGAGATCCAGATCCGCTCCTGGGAGATGCACCGCATCGCCGAGCATGGCGTGGCCGCACACTGGCGTTACAAGGAGGGCAGCCGCTCCGACGCGCGGGTCGAGGCCAAGGTGGCCTGGCTGCGACAACTCATGGAGTGGCGCGATCAGGTCGCCGACGCCGAAGAGTTCGTGGAGTCGCTCAAGTCGGACGTCTTCAAAGAGCAAATCTACGTCTTCACGCCGGCTGGCGACATCATCGAGCTGCCCGCCGGGGCCACCCCGGTCGATTTCGCCTACCGCATCCACACCGAGATCGGGCATCAGTGCGTCGGCGCCAAGATCAACGATCAATTGGTGCCGCTCGACTACCGCCTGCAGAACGGCCAGGTCGTCAAGATCCTCACCAGCCGCACCAAGACCGGGCCGAACCGGGACTGGCTCCTCTCTTCCTCGGAATACGTCACCACGGCCTCGGCGCGGGAGAAGATCCGGCGCTGGTTCCGCAGTCAGGAGCGCGACGAGAACATCGCGCAGGGCAAAGAGATCCTGGAGCGGGAGCTACGGCGCCTGAGCGTCGAATTCAAGCCGGACGAATTACTCAAGGCGTTTCCGCAGTACCCGAAGCTGGACGATCTGCTCGCCGCGATCGGCTACGGCGCCATCTCCTCACAGCGCATTGCGGTTCGCCTGGCGCAGCACCGCGAGCGCGAGGTGCTGGCGCCGGCGGAACATGTGCAGGCACCCCGCACGCCACCCCGGCTGCAAGTCATGGGCGTCGGCGATCTCCTGACCAATCTGGCTACCTGCTGCCGGCCGGTCAACGGCGACGCCATTATCGGCTTCGTCACTCGCGGCCGGGGGATCACCGTCCACCGACAGGACTGCCCCAATGTCCGCAACGTCACGGAGCCGGAGCGCCTGGTGCCGGTCACCTGGGGCGATCACGGCGAGGAGACCTTTCCCGTCACCGTGCAGATGCGGGCCTGGGACCGGGTTGGTCTCCTCAAGGACGTCTCGACGGTGCTGGCCGACGAACGCGTCAACATCGTCAATGTCACCACGACGACGCATGACGACCGCACGGTGACGCTCTACGCCACGATCGAGGTCGAGGGGATCGGGCAACTGAGCACGATTTTGCAGAAGCTGGAATCAATTCGCGAGGTCTACGAGGTCCGCCGCGAAGCGGGCGCCCTTATCCGCGTCGCGAACGGCTGAGCCGTGACCGACCGCGCGCGACCGCAGCGGCCCGTTCTGGCGATGGGCGAGATCCTGATCGATTTCATCGTCGCCGACGGTGCGGCGTCGCTGGCCGAGGCCGAGTCGTTCGTGGCGCGGGCCGGTGGCGCTCCCGCCAACGCCGCAGTCGCTCTGGCCCGGCTCGGCATCCCCAGCGCGTTCTGCGGCGTCATCGGTGATGACCCTTTCGGCGCCAGACTGCGCCGTGAGCTGGCGACAGAAGATGTCGATACCTCTCGATTGCGCGCGACCACCGACGCCGCCACCACCCTGGCCTTCGCCTGGAAGGACGAGCGCGGCAATGGCCACTTCTGGTTGCGGCGCGGCGCCGATACCTTGCTCGCTCCGGCCGACGCCGACGCGGCTGGCATCGCCGATCTCGCGGCGCTGATCGTCGGCTCGGTGGCGCTGGCGGCCGAGCCATCCCGCGGCGCCATCGCGCGGGCGATCGCGCTGGCTCGAACCGCCAATGTTCCCGTCGTTTTCGACGTCAATCTGCGACCGACGCTCTGGGCACGGCTGGAGGACGCCGCATCACTCAGCGAAACAGTCATGCGCCAAAGCGATCTGGTGAAGCTCAGCCTCGACGACGCGCGCGGACTGTTCGGCGGTGCAACCGCGCCGGCGGACGCACTCGAGCGGGTGCTGCAACTCGGGCCGAGGGCGGCGGTCTTGACCGACGGCGATCAGGGGTGCTGGGTGGCGACAGCCGAGCATCCCGCCGTGCAGCATGTTCCCGCCTTCCCGGTCGATGCCGTCGAGCCGACCGGCGCCGGCGATGCCTTCACCGCCGCCATCGTGGCCAGGATGCTCGAGTCCGCCCAGGTCTCCCCCACCTTGGATGACGTTCGCTACGCGGCGGCGGCCGGCGCTCTGGCGACGACCCGCCCCGGCGCCTGGGAGGGGTTGCCGACGCGCGCTCAGCTCGAGGCATTTCTTGCTCCCGCCTGAGGCAGCGGCGGTGCCTTGGTTTCAGGCGCATCGCTGATGCCGTCTCCGCCAAATCCCGTCGCGCTGGCGATCGCCGGCATCGACATCCGCTGGTACGCCCTGTTCATGCTGGCGGGGATCATCGCCGGTCTGGCGCTGACGCGCTTTCTGGCCGCCAGGGTCGGCTTCGATCCCGATTGGCTGCTCGACGTCGCGCCCTGGGTGATTCTGGCCGCGATCGTCGGGGCGCGTCTCTATTATGTCTTGCTCCGCGCCGGGTACTTCGGGGCTCATCCGTGGGAAGCGGTCAACGTTCGTCTTGGTGGGTTGTCATTTCACGGCTCGCTAGTCGCCGGCACGCTGGCGTTTTACTTGCTCTGCCGGCGCGACAAGCAACCCTTTCTCGCCTGGGCGGATATCGTCGTGCCCGGCGTCGCTCTGGCTCAGGCCATCGGGAGGTGGGGCAACTGGGCCAATCAGGAAGCCTTCGGCACGCCGACCGATCTGCCCTGGGGACTCTGGATCGATCCCCAGCACCGGCCGCCGGGACTGCTCGACATCGAGCGCTTTCACCCCACGTTTCTCTACGAATCGCTGTTCGACCTGGCGAACGCGGTCGTCCTCTCCTGGCTCGTTCTGCGCTGCTCGCGCTCGCGTTTGCTGCGGCAGGGCGACGTGCTCGCGGTCTATCTCATTGCCTATGGGGCCGCGCGCTTTCTCATCGAGCGACTGCGGACCGACAGCCTCTACATCGGGCCGCTGCCGGCCGCCTACTGGCTGAGTTGGGTCCTCATCGCGGCAGGCGTTGCGCTGCTCGTCGCCGTTCGTCGATGGGGGCGATGGCCGGCAGTCTCGCAGCGCGCGTCGTCATCCCGATCAGGCACCGCCGCCGATTGACAGGGGCATCGGCGGTTGTTACGCTCGCCCGAGTCGGGCCACTAACGCGCCAGTCCACACCTCGTGCCACCTCGCCTTCGCGGCGCCGCGATCACACGGGATGCGTAGCATGCGTCGACGGTCATCGCTCCTGGTCTCGATCATCGCGATCGCCTTGACTGCCGCGGCGTGCGGTCGTGCCACGCCGCAGCAGATCGACCAACTGCTCGGCATCACGCCGACGGCGACCCACTCGCCGGAGGAGATGGCTCGCGCCACCTCGGCCGCCAGCGCCACCAGCGCCGCGAAACTGGCGGCCGCCAGCTCGCCGGGCGCCGCGGGTCTGGGGGACGTGACGCGAGGGGCCTCTCAGTTCAATGCCCAATGCTCGGGCTGCCACAGCGCAGGCGGGTCCGGGCCAAACATCCTTTCGCCGGGCAGTCCAGGCGCCTCGGTCACCGCGGAATCGCTCAAGGCGCTCATCCGCGAGGGCAAGGGCCACACCCCGCCTGGCCCTTACAAGGTGACGGAGATCAGCGACAAGCAGATTCTCGATATCGCGGCATATTTGCGATCGTCGCCAGGGCCGTAGCGCCCACGATCCACCGCCGGTCAGGCAGGCGCGCCGCTGAGGATCGATTCGCGGATGGCCAGGATGCGACCACGCAGGCCCGCGTCACTGGCCAGCGAGCGCTCCACCTGACGAATGCCGTGCAGCACCGTCGTGTGGTCGCGGCCGCCGAGCTCCGCGCCGATGTCAACGAGCGACGCGCCGGTCTCCTCGCGCAGGAGATACATCGCCACCTGCCGCGGCAGCACGACCTCCTTCGTGCGCGTCCGGCCGCAAAGCTCGCGCCGGCCGATGGCGAAATGCTCGAGCACGGCCATGACGACCCGGTCGCGGGTCGGCGCGGCGCGCCGCGCCATGGGAGCATCGGCGAGCGCCTCCATCGCCAGGGGAACGGAGACGACGTCGCCGGTCAGTTGCGCTCGGGCGATGACCTTGTTCAACGCGCCTTCCAGCTCGCGGATGTTGGATTGATCTTTATGCGCGATGTACTCGATGACCTCCGACGGCAGGTCGCCATCGAGCTCCTCCCCCTTCTGCCGCAGGATCGCCATGCGCATTTCGAAGTCAGGGAGCTGCACATCGGCGATGAGCCCTCCCTCGAAGCGGGAGCAGAGCCGCTCCTCGAGGCCCGAGATCGCTTTGGGCGGCTTGTCGCTCGACATGATGACCTGCTTGCCGCTCTGATAGAGGGCGTTGAAGGTGTGGAAAAACTCCTCCTGCGTGCTCTCTTTGCCCGCGATGAACTGAATGTCGTCGATCATCAGAATGTCGGTCTCGCGATACCGCAGGCGAAATTCCTCGGTGCGCTGCGAGCGAATTGCGCCGATCAGATCGTTGGTGAACTTCTCGGAGGTGACATAGGCGACTCGAAGATCGGGATGCAGATCGAGCGCACGGTGCCCGACCGCGTGCAGAAGATGCGTCTTGCCGAGCCCGACGCCACCATGAATGAAGAGGGGATTGAACTTTCCGCCGGGATGCTCGGCGACCGAGATCGAGGCCGCATGGGCGAAGCGGTTCGCCGAGCCGACGACATACGTGCGGAACACATATCGAGCATTGAGACCGTGCGCCCTCGACGGCGCCAGCTCCATCTGGCGCGGCCGTACCGCCGGCTCGACCCGGCGCTGCGGCATCTCACGCCCACCGTCGCCGTTCGCGCGGCGATCGGTGGGCGCCCCCCGGGCGGAGGATCGCTGCTCGAGGAATGAATTGCTCGCGATCCCGTCTGGCAGAAAGACCGCCGTCACCGGGCGACCGACGCGGTCGGAGAGCGCGCGCTCGATCTCGCGTCCGAAGCGTTGCGAAAGTCGCTCGGTGGTCACCCGATCGGACGCGGCGACTGTGGCGACGTCGGCGTCGAACCCCGTGAGACGGGTATGACGCAGCCACTCGGAGGCAGTAGCAGGAATCGCCTGTTGCAGATCGGCCAGCACGGCTTGCCACAGCAGGCGCGCATCGACCTGAACCTGCGCGCTGCGACCGCTCTGCTCCACCTCGCCCTCCCCCAGGCGTGTCCGTGCGGACTGTACGGACATTCTCCCTGATCCTAGCACGGGAGAGAACCGGCGGCAACTGACGGAGTGGCGAGGAGGCGGCTATCGGCTATCGGCTATCGGCTATCAGTCGACGATGGACGATCGTACCTTCCGGTACATGACACCCGCCACCCGGCAGCCACCGGCTGATAGCCGATAGCCGATAGCCGATAGCCTTGGGCTCCGTCACCGCGCGGGCCCACTGCCCAAGTTCGCGTACAGTAGCGGCGTTACGACCGTGCGCGAGAATGCGCGCAATCGGCTATGTGAGGAGTTGACGTGGACATCACATTCACGCCGGGGAACCCGGCCTCCGTTGCCTGCGATGCCCTGATCGTCCCGGTTGCAACCGGCGACGACGGTCTGGATTGGCCGCAGATCGGGCGAGACATCGGGCTCGATGATGCCGGCGAGTTGGCGGCGCTGGCCAGCGAAGGACGGTTCACCGGCGCGCTGGCGCAGACGCTGGCCGTTCCCACCTTCGGCAGCTTGCCGGCGCGTCGCCTCGTCGTCGCCGGTTTGGGATCGGCGGAGCGCATCTCCGACGAGGGCATCGCCCGCGCCTTAGGCGCCGCCGCTCGAGCCGCCCGCCAAGCGGGCGCGGTCCGCGTCATTGCCGCCCTGCCTCACGATACCGCCGGGAGCGATCTCTCGGCCGCACTGGAGGCGGCCGCCACAGGGGTCGCCATGGCCACCTATCGCTTCGACCGCTACCGCGGGGCCGCGGCGCCGGAAGTCGCCAAGACGCCGGAGATCACCTCGTTGACCTTCGTCGACGATCGGCTGCCGGAGGCGAGCGCGCAGACGGCTCTGGATCGCGCCGCGGCCGTCGCCGGAGCGGTCAATTTAGCGCGCGATCTCGTCAACGAGCCGGGGGCGTTCCTGACGCCGGAGATGCTGGCCGCTCGCGCCCGGGAGATCGCCGCCGAGTCCGGGCTGACGATCGACATCCTGGGGCCAGACGAGCTGGCGGAGCTCGGGGCCGCCGCCACGCTCGCCGTCGGTGGCGGCAGCGCTCACCCACCGCGTTTGATCCGGCTCCGCTACGACCCTGAAACTCCGCCGTCAGATTCTCGCGTTCCCGGTCTGGTGGGCAAGGCCATCACCTTCGACACCGGCGGCTATTCGATCAAGCCCTACGAGGCCATGCTCGACATGAAGGGCGACATGGCCGGCGGCGCGGCGGTCCTCGGCGCGATGTCCGCTCTGCGTCAACTCGGCTGCCCCGTTCCGGTGGAAGCCACCATCTGCGCCGCCGAGAACATGATCTCCGGCGCCGCTTTTCGACCGGGAGACGTCATCCGCGGCATGAATGGCGTCACCATGGAGATCCTCTCCACCGACGCCGAGGGACGGCTCGTGCTGGCGGATGGGATGGTCGACACAGCGCGCCGAGGCGCCACCGAGCTGATCGACCTAGCGACGCTGACCGGGGCCGCCGTGGTCGCCCTGGGTGAAGGCACGACGGCCCTCTTCGCCTCCGACGACGCTCTGGCAGAGAGACTGCTGCAGGCGGCAGACGAAACGGGTGAGCGGCTATGGCGGATGCCGCTCACCAGCGAGCTCGAGAAGAAGATCGAGGGCGACGTCGCCGATATCAAGAACACGGGCGGCCGTGCTGGCGGCGCCATCACCGCCGCGCTGTTCTTGCAGCACTTTCGCGAGGGCCTGCCCTGGGCCCATCTCGACATCGCGGGCGCCTCGATGCAATCGAAACCGAATGCGCTCGGTCCCAAAGGGGGCACCGGCGTTGGAGTGCGCACACTTCTCGAGTACTTGACGGCGAGCACGCAAAACGAAGCTCCAGGTGGATGATCGCTCCGTCTTGTTCCGCACGGGCACGGATGTTATCCTCGCGTCAGCGTACGTACACCTGGGGTGAGCACACGCCCGAGACGCGTGAGAGCCGAGTCGCATGACCCGCGTCATCGCCTTTTTCAATCAGAAGGGCGGCACGGCCAAGACGACGAGCACGCTCAACGTCGCGGCCGCGCTGGCCGAGCGCGGGCAGCGCGTCCTGACCATCGACATGGACCCGCAGGCCAGTCTGACGATGGCCACCGGGGTGGACATCGCGTCGCTGGACGCGTCGATCTACGATCTGCTGCTCGAGGAGCAGCTCGACTTCTCCTCGGTCGTGGCGCCGACGACGGTGCCGGGCGTCTCCATCGTCCCCTCGCACCCCGATCTGGCGGCCGCCGAGCTGGAGCTGCTCAATGTCATCGAGCGGGAACGCCAGCTCGAGCGGCGCCTGCAGAGCGCCGACCTGTCGCGCTGGGACTACGTGCTGATCGACGCGCCGCCGGCGCTGAACGTTCTCTCAATCAACATCCTCGTCGCGGCGCGGGAGCTGGTCATCCCCATCGAGCCGCATCCCCTCTCTTTGATGGTGCTGCGCCGGTTGTTCGAGACGATCGGCCGCGTGCGCCGGCTGAACCCCGAGCTGCGGGTACACGGATTCCTGCCGACCAAGGTCCATCATTCCTCCCGTCTGGCCGCGGACATGCTGGCGGCGCTGCGTGAGGAGTTTCCCCACTTCGCCCTCCTGCCGGCCGTCCCCCTCTCCGTGCGCGGCGCGGAGTCGGCCGCGGAGCGAACCAGCATCCTGCAGTACATGCCCAAGTCGGCCATCGCCGCGGCCTATCGCGACGTCGGCGCCTGGCTCGAGGCGCGCGACCCGCGGTCCACAGCCGTAGCGCAGGCGGTCGATCTCCATGTCTGAGTCGGTGGCGCTCGACGCCAGTGGCCAGAGCCCGGGGCGGCGACGCAAGCGCTTCACCGTGGACGCGCTCTTCACCGACCACCGGCCGCAAGCGGTTGGGGTCGAGGACCTGCCCACCGCCAAGGAGATCCGCCTGGAGCGGATCGAGCCCGATCCTGCCCAGCCGCGCCGCACGTTCGATGTTGAGCGGCTGGCGGAGCTGACGGCGAGCATCCAACGCGAGGGGGTCTTGCAGCCGATCGCTGTCCGCTACGACGGAGCGCGGGATATCTACGTCGTCGTTCACGGCGAGCGCCGCTGGCGCGCGGCGCGCGAGGCCGGGCTGACGTCCATCCCGGCCATCGTGCGCGATGTGCCCGAGGACCGCCGCCTCGTGCAGCAGTTGATGGAGAACGTCGTCCGCGAAGACCTCAACGCGGTCGACCGCGCGGCGGCGCTGCGCGGGCTGAAGGCGCAGTTGCATGATGCTCCGTGGGAGACGGTCGCCGAGATGGTTGGCATCCGGCGCAGCCGCCTCTTCCAACTGCTGGGAACGGAGAAGCTGCCGCTACAAGCCCGCGACGACATCCGCGGTGGCCGCCTGAGCGAGAAACAGAGCCGGTCTCTGCAAGGTCTCGCCCCCGCGCAGCAAGAGGCGCTGCGCGAGGCGATTCTCGCGCGCGACCTGCCGGCGGAAGAGGCGATGAGGATCGCCCGCGCCGTGAAGCGCGCCAACGTCGCGGACGACCGCGAGGCGGCAGTCGCCTTGATCGAGCAGCTCTGCACGCCTGGTTCACCCGACAACCGGCAAGAGGACTCACTCTCGACGGCGGCCGCGCTGTTCGCCGCCATCGAGGCCGCCGCGCGCCGCGAGCGGGGGGCGGTGGAAGCGCTGGCGACATCGGCTGAGGAAGCCCATGCCGGTCCCTTCGACGGCGAGCGTCTGCGCGGCGAGGTCCTGGCGCTGGCCCGCACCCTCGCGCGCACACCCGCCGCCGAGCTGGTGCCCGGCGGCGCGGCCTACATGCCATTGACGATGCTGCACGGTGCGCTCCATGCGCTGCTCACGTCCGACTGAGCGCAGCGGCAAACGGAGGTTGGAGTCGAGAGTGTTGATCATGCGCTCGACGGTCGCCCTGGTGGGGCTGCTCGCCATCCTCGCCGGCTGCGGACAGATGCCGCCCGCTGGCCCAACGAGTGTTCCCACCGCGCCATCAACGGCAGGAACGAGCAGTCCCTCGGCGTCGTCTCCGACGGCAGGGAAATTGACGCTCGGTGCGCTGGCATCGCGAGTGACCCAGGCTTGGGGTGGCGTGCGCTCCTATCGAATCACCACCACGGGACCGATCGCGCTGCCCGCTCCCGTGGCAACGCCGATCACCAGCCCGTTGGCGAGTCCGGTAGCGTCCCCCATCGTGACACCGCTGGCGACGCCTGTTCCCCGATCGCGAGGGACCTTCACCTCGACGCGCGAGGTGGTCCTTCCCGATCGGCAGCGCGAGGCGCTCTCAGGGGCAGGCGATGACGACCACGAAGCGATCGCGGTGGGCGGGGAGCTCTTTGTGCGTGGCCCACTCGCCGCGCGCATCGTGCCCGGCACGCCGCCGCAGACCTGGCTCGCCATCGATCCCGCGCAGTTGCCCACCGGTTCCATGCTCGCTCGCGTGCTCGGCGGTCTCCCCCAGATTCCGAGCTCGCCCCTGTCGGCTCTCCCCCAGCGGCTCTCGCCGCAGGTGGTGCGCGATCTGGGTCCGGTCGCAGCGGGCGACCGAGCGTGTCACGCCTATGGCGCCGCGGACACGATAACCACGACCGGCACGCGCGTCGACTACACCATCGCCATCGACGCGAACGATCTCCCCTGCTTCATCGAGAGCAGCGTCGGCGGCGTCACTCAGGGACGCGCGGAGCTCTCCGATATCAACGTCCCGCTCTCGATCGAGGCGCCGGCCGGGGCGACGCCAGCGGCCGTCCCGCCGCCACTCGCGACGCCTGGCACGCATGACTAATCTGTCGCACATCTAACCGTGAGACCGCCACAGCCAGACGACGGGCCGCTTGATCCTCGTCGGCACACCGCGGTCCTCGGCTTCACCGGTGACGAAGACGCGGGATGGATTCGCGCCGGGCAATCCCCAGCGGTCCGCTACCGGCTGCTCCATACGCTGGCCGACCTGGAACACGCCGAACAGTTGCAATTTGAGGTCTTTGGCATCAGCGAGCGTGATCTCATCCCCGCCAACGAGCTGATCGTCGTGGCGGAGACCGGCGGGGCCGTGCTCGGCGCGTTTCTCCCCGCCGAACCGAATCGCGCCGCGGGTGTTCTCGTCGGCTGGGGCGGCTTCATCGCCGGCCGACCCCGCATCGTCTCGGATTTTCTCGCCGTGCGGCCGGAGGCGCGCAATCTGGGGCTGGCCGCCAATCTGAAGCGGCTACAGGCGGCGCTCGCGCTCGAGCGCGGCTTCGCGGAAGTGGTGTGGACGGTCGATCCACTCCGCGCCGCCAATGCCCGTCTCAACTTCGGCAAGCTGGGCGCGATCGCCGATCGCTACGAGATTGACCGCTACGGGGCCAGCTATGCCACGGGTCTCTATGGCGGGATGCCGAGCGATCGCCTACACGTGACATGGCAGATCGCCTCGCCCGAGGTGGTCGCCCGGCTCCGCGGGTCCCCACCACCGGCTCGAACGGCTACCGCCATCCTCGAACCCTATCGGCCGGGGCTCGAACGCGATGCGGCGCTCGTGCCGGTCCCGCCGGACATCGATGCTCTGCTCGCCACGGATCTCGCCGCGGCGCTTGCGTGGCGCCTGCACCTGCGGGAAACGCTCCTCGCCGCCTTCGGCGAGGGGTTCGTCATCACCGATTTTCGTCCCGGTACGGACACGGAATATCCGGCCTATCTCTTGGAACGAACACTGCGGGGCTGACTCGCGGCCGAACCTGTGCGAGGATGCCGCCCATGATCATCTCGTCGATCGACGTCATCCCCATCCGTCTGCCGCTGCGCGAGCCGTTCGTCATCGCCTACGCCACGTACCCGGATGTCCTCAGCGTCCTGGTCCGGATCCGCACGCGCGATGGCGGCGAGGGCTGGGGCGAGGCGACTCCGGACCCAAATGTCACCGGCGAGACATGGGGCGGCGTGGCGGAAACATTGCGCCGCGACCTGGCGCCGATCCTGCTCGGCCGCGACGCCCGCGATCGAGAAACGGCGCTGCTGGCCCTGGACGCGCGCGTGGAGGGCGCACCCGCCGCCAAGGCCGCGCTCGATATCGCGCTGCACGACCTCGTGGCCCGCGCGGCGGGCATTCCCCTGTGGCAGCTCCTGGGTGGCCGCGCCCGCGAGGCGCTGCATGTCTCGCGGGTGATAAGCATGGCCGAGCCAGAGGCGATGGCCGCCGCGGCCGCGCGTCATGTCGCGGCCGGATTCCACACTGTCAAGGCCAAGGTCGGCGACGCCGAGCAGCCACAGCTCGACGCCAGACGGGTTGCCGCCGTGCGCAAGGCGGTCGGTCCTGACGTGGCCATCAAGGTCGACGTCAATCAGGGCTGGCGCAGTCCGGGCATAGCGATCGCGGCGATTCGAGCCATGGCGCCGTCACTCCCCGCCTACATCGAGCAGCCGGTCGTTTGGTGGGATCTCGAGGGGCTGGCCGAGGTGCGCCGTCAAACCGGCGCCATCATCATGGTCGACGAGGGATGCCATGCGCCGAGGGACATGCTGCGCATCGTGGCACTGCGCGCGGCTGACCTGGTCAACATCAAGCTGATGAAAACCGGCGGCCCGCTCAACGCCATGAAGCTCAATGCCATTGCCGAGACGGCGGGCATCGCGGCGCAGATCGGGACGATGGTCGAGAGCTCGATTGCCTCTGCGGCCGGGCTGCACGTCGCGACTGCCATGCACAATGTCAAGACGGTGGAGATGGGCGGCCCCCTGATGCTGACCGAAGACATCGGCGACGCGCGGGCGTGGTACCAGCACGATCGGGTCGATGTCCCCGATCGCCCGGGGCTGGGGATCGAGGTGGACGTGGACCGGGTCCGCGCCTTCTCCGACGCGTGGTGGACGGTGACTGCGTGACCGGATCATGGGAGATGGCGAGTTGAGCGACGTGATCTGGATCGCGATCACAGTCTTCCTGGGCTGCACCCAGGCGCTCCAGGTCGCTCTCCTGGGAGCGATGAACCGCGCGCGCGGACCGTCCGAGGCGGCCTACATCTCGATCCTCGGTACACTGGCTGGGCTCAGCCTGGCGTTGACCGTGCGCAGCATGCTCGGCTCGCGCCCGGCCATGCCGGCTCCGTTCGATACGCCCATGACGACAGGTCTGGTCACCGTCGCTACGGTCGCTCTCCTCGCCCTGGTTATCAATGGGTTGCCCGGGATGTACGCGGTCACGGGAGTCCTGGCGGTGCCGTACCTGCTCGCCGCATCGTATCTGGCGCCGAAGATCGGCGTCGGTCTCTTTCTCGGAGCGCTCATCACCGGACAGCTTGCTGGCGGCGTACTGCTCGATCATCTCGGCGCATTCGGCGCGGCGGCGCGCCCGGTCGACGCCGTCAGGGTCCTCGGCATCGCGGCGCTCCTCGCCGGTGTCGTGCTCGTGCGAGGATTTCGGTAGGAGAAGGACGAGGGTGATGGAGTGATGGGGCGATCGGTGGGTGGCGGGGTGGCAGGGCGGCAGGGTGGCAGGGAGAACGACTTGCCGCCTAGCCGGCTAGGCGTCTCGTGCTCCCTATCACCCTATCACCCTACCACCCCATCACCCTTGTCGCGGAGGGACACACGTTGACCGTTCCAGACGTCGATCGCTGGGCCGAGGTGCTCGTCGATTACTCGACCGGGATCGAGCGGGGAGACCGCGTCGCCATTGGCGGCGGCGTGGCCGCCGAGCCGTTGCTGCTCGCCCTCTACCGCGCTGCCCTCGCGCGGGGGGCCCTGGCGGTGCTTGTCCCCTCGTTCACGGAGGCTCAGGCTGAGCTGCTCGCCGTTGCCGACGACGAGCAGCTCGCATTCGTCTCGCCGCTCGAACGATGGGGACGCGAAGAAGCGGACGTCTCGATCACCGTCCAGGCGAGCACGAACACACGCGCCCTCTCCGGCATCGAACCTTCCCGTCAGGCCGTCTGGAGTCGCGCCCGCGCCGGGCTGCAGGCGACCTTCATGCAGCGGGCGGCACGGGGCGAGCTGCGCTGGGCGTCGACCATTTTCCCCACCGACGCCCACGCCCAGGACGCGGAGATGTCGACTCCGGCGTTCGCCCGATTCCTGCACGCGGCCTGCATGCTCAATCGTCCCGACCCGGTCGCGGCCTGGCGCGACCTCGCGGCGCGCCAGGCGCGCATGATCGACTGGCTGTCGCAGCGCCAGGAGATTCACCTCACGGCGCCGGGAACGGACCTGCGTTTGAGTGTCGCGGGGCGGGCCTGGGTCAATTCCGACGGCAAGCGCAACTTTCCCTCAGGCGAGGTCTTCACCGGTCCGGTCGAGGACTCGGCCGAGGGGCATATCCATTTCACCTACCCGGTCGTCACCCAGGGTCGGGAGCTGGCCGACGTGCGGCTGCGCTTCGCGGCCGGGCAGGTGGTCGATGCCAGTGCTAGCAAGAACGAGCCGTTCCTGATCGAGACGCTCGACACCGATCCCGGCGCGCGGCGACTCGGGGAGTTCGCCTTCGGTACGAATGACGGGATCACGCGCTGGACGAAGAACATCCTGCTCGACGAGAAGATGGGCGGTACCGTCCACATGGCCCTCGGATCCGCCTACCCCGAAACCGGCAGCGGCAACCGCTCCGCCATTCACTGGGACATGATCTGTGATCTGCGCCAGGGTGGGAAAGCGACCGCCGATGGCGTGACCGTGCTCGAGGATGGCGCCTATTACATTTGAGCGATGCGCTGGTCGCCAAGCGGGAGGGCGACGCCATGTCGGACCACCTGGGAGAGACGCTGACGGTCGCCGAGACAGCGAAGGCCCTGGCCCGCTCCACGGAGCAGGTGCGGCGCTACTTGCGCGAAGGGACGCTGCCGGGCCGGCGCGTCGGGGGCCAGTGGTTCATCGAAGTGGCCGCGGTCGAAGCGTTCGCGCGGCAGCGTCGCGGATCGCCCGATTTCGCGCAGTGCTTGCGGCAGACGGTCCACCCCGATCCGCTGGGCGATGTCATCGCCATCGGCGCCAGTGGGGGTGGCGACATCGCCGCCGGCCGCGTCGCCTATCTGCAGTCGTTCGCCGGAGGGCACTGATCGTGGATACGAGCCACGCAGACCGCTCCCGCGACTCGGACAGAGTCAATGTCCCCGCCGCATTCGTCGATGCCTCGGCGCTGGTGGCGCTGGCCGACAGAGATGATCGCTCACATGACGCCGCGGTCCAGGCGTATCGCGAATTGCGCGACGGCGGATTTCGGCTCTTCACCACCGAGCTCGCGCTGGCGGCGGCGCACGAGCTGCTGACCGTTGCCCTCGGCCACGACCTGTCCCGCTCCTGGTTGGCGCGTTGCCACCTGCCGGTCTACGGCATCACCCCCGCCGAGCTCGACCAGGGCCGTGCCATGGTGCGTGAGGCGACAGCCTTCCCGACCATCGACCTGGCGGACGCGGTCCATCTCGCCGTCCTCGATCGGCTCGGCGTGACCGACGTCTTCGCTGTCGACCGCCGGTTCCTGGCTCTGCTGGGGTGAGGGGGTGGAGGGGGACGAGAGGGGGACGAAGGGGGACGGAGGGGGACGAAGGAAATTGAGCTGCAACCTCCGACCTCCAACTCCCGACTCCCGACTCCCGACTGACGGCTAAGGACTGACGACTCTATACTTACTGCCATCGCGAGCGTCACCTGGCTCACCGTCACCTTCCTGCCCTCGCGGCGAAGGCAGACTTCCCGCCACCTGAGGTGGCTCGGCGTCGAAATGAGGAACAGCATGGTCCGGTTCGCGGGCCCGCGTCCCGACGCCTATCCAGACGTGGGCCGATCCGGACCGCCCGTGGCACGCTCCATGGCTGAACGAACAGGAGCCGGAGGAGGAGAACGGTGAACTTGGCGCAGTATCCCGCCGAACGCATCCGCAACGTCGGTCTCTTCGCGCATGGTGGCGCGGGGAAGACCTCGCTAGCGGAAGCGCTCCTCTTCGACACCAAGGCCACCACGCGCCTGGGCCGGGTCGAGGAAGGCAACACCGTCACCGACTACGACCCCGACGAAATCAAGCGTCATATCTCCGTCAGTGCCGCGCTGGCGCCGGTCGAGTGGCGCGACACGAAGATCAATGTCATCGACGCCCCCGGCTACGCCGACTTCATCGGCGATGTGAAATCGGCCCTGCGCGTCGCCGACGCCGCCATCATCCTGATCGATGCCTCGGCCGGGGTCGAGGTCGGCACCGAGCAGGCGTGGCGGCTGGCCGGGGAGCGCGGTATCCCACGCGTCCTGTTCATCAACAAGATGGATCGCGAGAACGCCGATTTCGCGCGGGCGCTCGACTCCGCGCGCGCCGCGTTCGGCAACGCCGTGGCGCCGATTCAGTTTCCCATCGGCGCCGAACGCCAGTTCAAGGGAGTGGTCGATCTTCTGGCCGAGCAGGCCCACACCTATGCCGACGATGCCTCCGGTTCGTTCACCTCGGGGCCGGTGCCAGAGGCGCTGAAGGAGCAGGAGGAGACGTATCGGCGGCAACTCATCGAGGCGATCGCGGAGCAGGACGAAGACCTGATGATGCGCTACCTCGAAGACGAGCCAATCGCGAGCGAGGAGCTCGTGCAAGGACTGAAGCAGGCCATCGCCCGCGGCGCCCTGGTGCCGGTGCTCGTCGGCTCTGCCACCGGCAACCGCGGCATGACGCAACTGCTCGACGCCATCGTCGACTACCTGCCGTCCGCCGCCGAAACCGCCGAGCGAGGCACGCTCAATGGCGAAGAGATCGCCGTCTCGCCGCAGGCCGAGGCACCGATGGTCGCTCTGGCCTTCAAGACGCTGGCCGACCCTCATGTGGGGCGCGTGACATACCTGCGCGTCTACTCGGGTGCGATCAAGTCGAACACCCATGCCTGGAACGCCACGCGCGGCGAGGACGAACGGCTGGGCCAGCTCTTCTTCGCGCGGGGCAAGGAGCACATCAACACCGACGCCATCGGCACCGGAGATATCGGTGCGGTGGCGAAGCTCGCCTCGGTCGTCACCGGCGACAGCCTCTCCGAGCAATCCAAGCCGACCAATCTGGCCGGGGTCGAGTTCCCGGGCGCGTCCTACTCGGCCTCGGTCCATCCCAAGACCAAGACCGACCTCGACAAGATGGGGCCTGCCCTGCAGCGGCTGGTCGAGGAAGATCCAACGCTTCGCCTCTCGCGTGATGCCAGCAGCGGCGAGACGATCCTCTCCGGGCTGGGCGAGCCGCACGTGCAGATCGCGCTCGACCGCATGACGCGACGCTTCGGCGTCAATGTCGAGCTTGGGCTGCCGCGCGTGCCGTACCGAGAGACGATCTCCGCCAAGACCATCGCCGAGTACAAGCACAAGAAGCAGACCGGTGGCGCCGGTCAGTACGGGCACGTCTTCCTGGAGCTGGAGCCGCTGGCCGACGCCGACTTCGAGTTCAGCGAGCGGGTGTTCGGCGGCTCGGTGCCGCGCAACTACTACCCCGCCGTGGAGAAGGGCGTGCGCGAAGGCATGGAATCGGGTCCACTCGCCGGCTACCCGGTCGTCAACGTGAAGGTGACGCTCACCGACGGCTCGTATCACTCGGTCGACTCGAACGAGATGTCGTTCAAGATCGCTTCCAAGGAGGCGTTCAAGAAAGGCATTATGCAAGGGAAGCCCGTTCTGCTCGAGCCGATCGTGACGCTGCGCGTGACTGTGCCGGAGACCTACACGGGCGACGTGATGAGCGACCTCAACACGAAACGGGCGCAGGTCGGCGGCATGGAGCCGGGATCGAACGGCACGACAACGATCGAGGCCCAGGTCCCAGCGGCGGAAGTGCAGCGGTACGCCACCGATCTGCGCTCCATCACCCAGGGGCGCGGCACGTTCACGACCGTTTTTTCGCACTACCAGCCGGTTCCGCCGCACATCGCCGACCAGGTCAGAGCCGCGGCGGCCAAGCAGGCGGAAGCGGGGCATGCGTGAGCCCGGAGGGGCAGTCTGACCGCCGCATGGACATCGATCCGGACAGCTTGACGCGTGAGGAGCTCATTGGCCTCGTGCGTGAGCTCCAGACCGCGCTCGCGGAGCGGCTGACGCATGCGACAGCGGCGAGACCGAAAAGGGACATGGCCGCAGTCCCGAACGCCGATTTCACCCTCATTTTCGATGGCGGCTCGATCAACAATCCCGGGCGAGGCTACGGCAGCTACGCGATTGCCTCCCCAGCGGGGCAGATCGCCGCGCGCACACTCGAGTTCGGCGACGGCGTCACGAACAACCAGGCCGAGTTCCGCGCCCTGATCGCCGGGCTGGAAGACCTGCTCGACCGGTTAGGAACAGACGCCGCGAGCAAGACGCTGGCGGTGCGGGGAGACAGTCAGCTCGTCATTCGCGGCCTCACCGGCGAATGGCGCGTCAAGCACGCCGGCTTGCAGTCGCTCTATCAGCAGGCACGCGACCTGCTTCAACAGTACGGGAGCGTCGATCTCGCGTGGCAACCACGCGCTCGGTCCGTGCGCGTGCTGGGGCACTGACGAGTTCCCGACGCCGCTGTCAGGTCGAGCGAAGCGAGAGCTCCCAGCAGGGGCGGGGCACTGATCTCGACGAGCCGAGATTCCTCGGCTGTAGGCTCGGGTGACATCGCAAATCGCGTCGCGCTCGTCTCGGCGCAGAGCCACACGATCAGAGGAGCGATCAACGGTGCCGGCCTCCACTTTTCAGTCTCGGATGGCCTCACGCAGGCTGACGCGTCGTCAGCTCGCTCTCGGTCTCCTTGGACTGGGCGTGAGCGGAGTCATTGGGGGACATGGCGGCGCGGCCGCTCCCCTGCCGCAGCTCGCGGGGGCGCGTCTCACTGAGCTGGCGAGCTACAGTGGGTGGAGGACGACCTGGGACCTCATCGTGCCACTCGTCACCGACGCCGGTTTTCCGCGTACGTTCCTCCTCTATGACCGCGCGGCGGGGCAGGCAGCACCGCTCGCCGTTGACCAGACTGGCGGAGTCCGGCAATTGCAGACGCTATCGGGCTGGCGGCGAGCTTGGGACGTCATCGTGTCCTCCGGCTTCCCTCGCGTTCCAGGCACGCGGGGCCTCATCGCCTACGACAAGAGCGCGGGGCTGCTCACGACCCTGCACATCGACGCCGCCGGTACTGTGCGCGAGCTGGCCAGCCACCCGTGGTGGCGCAAGTCGTGGACGGCATTCTCTCCTTACGGCACGGACGGGCTGGTCGCCTACGATCGTGGCGCCGGCTATACCACCTTCTTCAATATCGACACTTCGGGTGTGCCGAGTGAGCTGCACTCGTACAACGACTGGCGAACATCGTGGGACATCCTCACCAGCGGTCCCTTCGTCTCGGGCGCACTGCCGCCACGCGACCTCCTCCTCTACGATCGGTCCGCCCGGCAGGCGGCCGGCCTCATAGTCGGCACCGACGGCGCCATCTCCCGATTCGCTAGCTTCACCGGCTGGCGGCAGACGTGGACCTCGATCAACGGCGGGGTCTTCCGGTTGCGCGGCTACAGCGGCATCGCGGCGGCGGATCTCGTCCTCTTCGACCAGAGCGCGCAAGAGATCGAATTCCTCGACATCGGGCCGAACAGTACCTTGAACTCGCTGCTCCTCACGCCCACGCCTGGGTTCAATCGTTGGACGATCGTCACTCCCCTTGGTCCTGACCTCCTGCTGCTCTACGACCGCGCCACGGGTACTGCCGGCTTCTACGCCACCGACCGGGCGCCGCTCCCGGTCCCCACCCCCACGCCGACACCTCGACCGACGGTGGCGCCGACGCCAGCCATCGTGCCGACCGATCGTGTCAACGTTCGCCTCGAGCAGAACAAGGGCGCCAACAACTGGGACACGTATGAGGGCAAGTCCTCTGACCCGGCGAACCGTGGCGCCAGCGCGGTCATCACCGGCGTCAAGAACACGAGCGACAAGCGGATCAGCCTCATTCACTGGGACCGCGCCGGGAAGCGCACTGGGCCGGTCTTCATCAAAGCGGGCGAAGTCTCGTCCGCGTTCAACGGCATGGGCGTCGCCGGCGACTGGCAGGCCATGGTCACCGGCAGCGAATCGGAGGCACCGCCGCGGGTGACGCTGGAAGTCCGGTATCAGAGCAGGTGACGGGCGGTTCGGCTATCGGCTGTCGGACGGCGGACGGCGGACGGCGGCAGAACGACTATCCAGTCTCCAGCCACCGACTGATCGCCGATAGCCGATAACCGATAGCCGAACCGCCCGTCAGCGAACCGGCTCCCCGAAAAGATCGCCGATCTCTGGGGAGACGGTCAGGTCGAGCAGCACCGGCATCTGCCGCGTCATTGCAGTGTCGAACGCCGCCTGGAACGTTGGGAGCGCGTCGGCGGCCACCGTGACGCGGCGCGCCTCGGCGCCGAAACCGCGCGCGATTTCCGGAATGTCGAGTCCAGGCAGATCTAGACCCGGCACGCCCGGTGTGCGCTGAAACGCGGCGAACGCTTTCAGGATGCCGTATTGGCTGTTGTTCAGGACGACGTAGACGACCGGCACGTTATTTTGCGCCGCGGTCCAAATCGCCTGGACACCGAACATCATGGCGCCGTCGCCGACGATGCAGACGACCGGCGCGCCGGGATGCGCCAATCCCACGCCCACCGCCGCCGGCACCGCAAAGCCGAGCCCACCGCTCGCGGTCGCGAAATAGGACCCCGGCCGCGCGATGCGGATCTGGTCGTAGAAGGCGGCGCGGGCGGAAGCTGACTCCTCGACGACGAGGGTATTGGCGGGCATGGCCGCGGCGAGCGCATGCAGCGCGAACGCGACCGACATCGGGTCGGAAGGCACCGGATCGCTTGGCGCGGGCCGGCGAGGAGGGTCGGGGCGATCCGACCGCGGCACGAGCTCGGCGAGGCGCTCCAGTGCGACGCGCACGTCGCCGACGATGGAGGCACCTGCTGGCGCTCTCGCTGCCTCGTCCGGGTCGTCGGTGATCTGGATCAACGTCGTGCCCGCCGGCACAATCGGACCGGGCAGATAGGGGTAGTAGCGAAAGACCGGAGCGCCGACGACACGGACGACGTCGTGCCCCTCCAGCCGCTCAGCCAGCGGCTTCATGGCGAGTGGCAGCGCGCCCTGGTAGAGCCGGTGGTTCTGCGGGAACGACGCCCGCTCCGGCGCGGGCGCATCCCAGACGGGCGCAGCGACCCGCTCCGCCAGCCGCACCGCGGCGTCCCAACCGCCTGCGCGATCGACGCCGCCCCCGACGACGAGCGCCGGATTGACGGCCGCGGCGAGTATGGCCGCGGACTCTATCAGCGCCGCGTCGTCGGGTTTCGAGCGGCTATCGACGCGCCTCGCGGGTCGCGGCGTCATCGGCGCATCCCAATCGTCCATCGGGATCGAGACGAAGACGGGGCCGGGCGGCGGGGCCATCGCCAGGTGATAGGCCCGCTCGATCGCGCCCGGCACATCCTGCGGCCGAGGCGGCTCGTGACTCCACTTCACGTATGGCCGCGGCAGCTCGGTCGCCTCGCGGTTGACGAGCCACGGCTCGATGGCGAGCATCTGACGCGTCTGCTGTCCTGCCGTGAGGAGCAGCGGCGCGCGGTTGTGCCATGCGGTCGCCAGCCCACCCATACCATTGCCCACGCCCGCCGCTGTGTGTACGTTGACGAAGGCGGCGTTGCCGCTGGCCTGCGCGAACCCGTCGGCCATCGCCACCGCGACCGCCTCGTGCAGACAGAGGATGTAGCGGAAGTCGTCTGGAAAATCGGCCAGAAACGGCTCCTCGGTCGAACCCGGATTGCCGAACACCGTCGTCATCCCAAGCTCGCGAAGCAGTTGATACGTCACGCTGCGAACGGTCGACACGATGGGGTTTCTCCCGTTACGAGGGTGGCAGGGTGGCAGGGTGGCGGGGTGGCAGGAAGCACGAGACGGCCAGACGACACGCTGGCAAGCCGATAAGCAGTGGCTCGTCGTTCCCCCTGCCACCCTCCACCCTGGGACCCTGTCACCCGCGTCTCTCCCTTGACACGCGCCGCGACTTTGCGTACATTCGAGTCGTTTCCGGGCGGCTAGCTCAGTTGGTTAGAGCGCCACGTTGACATCGTGGAGGTCACTGGTTCGAGTCCAGTGTCGCCCACCCCCTCGGAAACCGACGAACCGTCGCTCCCCTCGCCCCTCTCGGAGTTTGCCACTGTGTCCGCCGTTGCCGTCGCCCCATCGCGTCCCGCCGCGCCGCACATCACCAATGATCTCATCGCCGAAAGCGATGGCCACGACCGTCACGCTCCAGTGATTCGGGTCCACGATCTGCGCAAGTCGTTCGCCGTGCCGGAGCGGGAAGCCGGCCTGCGCGCCTCCATCCGCTCGCTCTGGCGCAGGCAGACGAAGGACGTCGTCGCCGTGGACGGCATCTCGTTTCAGGTGGCGCCGGGCGAGGTCGTCGGATTCCTGGGTCCGAACGGCGCGGGCAAGACGACGACGCTGAAGATGCTCTCCGGTCTCCTCTACCCCTCGGCGGGCGAGGTGACCGTGCTGGGCCATGTCCCGTGGCGCCGTGAGAAGAGCTATCTGCGCCAGATGACGCTTGTCATGGGGCAGCGCAACCAGCTCGTGTGGGACATCCCGGTCGCCGATTCCTACGAGCTGAACCGCGCCATCTACCGCATTCCGGAGACGGAATTCCGCCAGACCGTCACCGAGCTGAGCGACCTGCTCGATCTGGGGCCGCTGCTCACCAAGCCGGTGCGCAATCTCTCCCTCGGCGAGCGGATGAAGTGCGAGATCGCCGGCGCCCTCTTGCACCGGCCACGCGTGCTCTTTCTGGACGAGCCGACCCTCGGGCTAGACGTCACGGCACAGTTGCGTATTCGCGGCTTCATCGCCGAGTACGCCGCCCGCAACGACGCGACCGTCCTCCTCACCAGCCACTACATGGCCGACGTCGAGGCCCTCGCCGAGCGGGTGATCGTCATCCACCACGGCATGCTCCTCTTCGATGGCGCGTTGGGGGCGCTGGTCGAGCGCTTCTCGCCGCACAAGACGTTGACGGTCGACCTGGAGCGGCCAGCCGCGGATCTCGATCGCTACGGCGAGGTGGTCAGCGTCGATGACTGCCGGGTGACGCTGCGTGTGGCGAAGGCGGAAGCGCCGGCCATCACGGCGCAGCTGCTGGCCGAGCTGCCGGTCGTCGATCTCTCGGTGACCGACCCGCCGGTGGATGAGGTCATCGACCGCGTCTTCAACACCGGCGTCGAGCCCATCGGCGAGGCGAGTGCCGAGCGCGAGCTGGCGCCGGTATGATCGATCTGCTGGTCCTCTATCGCGCCCAGTTCAAGACCACCATCGCCGAGCAGTTTCAGTACCGTGGCGCGCTCGTCATCTGGCTGCTGGGGCTGATCCTGGAGCCGGTCATCTATCTCTCCGTCTGGTCGACCGTGGCCCGCTCTCAGGGCGGCGCGGTCAACGGCTTTGGCGCTGCCGACTTCGCGGCCTACTACCTGATCGCGCTGTTCGTGTCCCAGGCGACGTTCAGTTGGGTGATGTGGGAGATGGAGTACTGGATTCGGCAAGGAACGCTCTCCCCGCTGCTGGTGCGGCCGGTCCATCCCATCCATCGCCACATCGCCAACAACCTCACCTTCAAGCTGCTCACGCTGGCGATCACCATTCCCGTCGTCATCGTTCTCTCGCTCGTGTTCCGGCCCAATTTCACGATCTCGCCGGGAACGGCACTGACGTTCCTCCCGGTGCTGGTCGTGGCGATGTCGCTGCGCTTCGCCATGGAGTGGACACTGGCCGGCGCCGCCTTCTGGGTGACGCGAGTGAGCGCCATCAACCAGCTCTATTTCGTCGTGTTCCTCTTCCTCTCCGGGTTCGCGGTGCCGCTGCCGCTGCTACCGGGACCGGTGCAGACGCTCGCGACGTGGCTGCCCTTCTACCGGACGCTCGGCTTCCCGGTCGATGTGCTCCTGGGCCGGCTCGACCCGGCGCAGATCGCGAGTGGCTTCGCCGCTCAGGTCGCCTGGCTGGTCATCGCCGTCGTGCTCCTGAACATGATGTGGGCGAAGGGAATTCGGCAGTACTCCGCGGTCGGAGCCTGAGATGGCGACCTATCTCCGCTTGCTCTGGATTCACCTGCGGCTCGGCGTGCTGAACGAGCTGCAATACCGCACCAACCTGGTCGTCCAGCTCGTGCAATCAGCGGTCGGGTTGGCCACAGCGCTGCTCGGTCTGGCGGTCGTCTTCTCCAAGACCAACACCCTGGCCGGCTGGACCCCGGCGGAGCTGCTGGCGATCGTTGGCGTCTACAGTGTCGTCTCCGGCGTCTCCCAGCTCGTGGTGCAGCCGAGTCTATCCCGCTTCATGGAGGACATCCGGCTCGGCACGCTCGACTTCACGCTGACCAAACCGGTGGACGCTCAGGCGCTGGTGAGCGTGCGCCAGGTCGAGGTCTGGAAATTGTTCGATGTCGCCATCGGCGTTGTTGTCCTGGGCGTCGCCATGGCCCAGCTCGGCGCCACGATCGGCATCGTCGAGGCGGCGGCCTTCCTGCTCGCCCTGTTGTCCGGGGTGACGACTATCTACAGCTTCCTGCTGATCCTGGCCACGTTCGCATTCTGGCTAGTCCGGCTCGATAACATTCTCGTCATCTACCAGAGCATGTACGAGGCGGGACGCTGGCCGATCGGTATCTACCCGCCGTGGCTGCGGACGGTGCTGACGTTTCTGGTGCCGGTCGGCTTCGCCGTCACCGTCCCCGCCGAGGGTCTCGTCGGCCGCCTGACGCCAGCAACGCTGGCGGGCGCTGTCGCCCTGGCGATGGCGCTGCCGCTCGTCGCCCGCTGGTTCTGGCGCATCGGTATCCGCCATTACTCCGGGGCGTCAGCGTAGGGACGAGTCGAGAAGTCGAGAAGTCGAGGGGTCGAGAAGAAGAGGCGTCAGTCGTCAGTCGTCAGTCGTCAGTCGTCAAACTTTTCCTTCGTCCCCCTCTCGTCCCCCTGCGTCCCCCTCTCGTCCCCCTACGTCTCCGCCGGCGACCCAGTGCATGACGTCGGCTTTCGTCGCCTCGCCCCGGGTGAACGCCCGGATGACGCGCCCCTTGTGGAAGACCAGGATGCGATCGCAGACGCCAAGCGTCTCCTCGATCTCGGACGAGGTGAAGAGGAGCGCCAGGCCCTGCCGCGCTAGCTCGTCGCAGAGAAAATAGATCTCCGATTTGGCGCCGACGTCGATGCCGCGGGTGGGGTCGTTGAGGATGAGGATCTCGGGTCCGGTGGCGAGCCACTTGGCGACGACGATCTTCTGCTGATTGCCGCCCGAGAGATTGACGACGCGCTTGTCGATGCTGTCGGTCGCCACGTTGAGCTTGCGCACGTACTCGTTCGTCAGGGCCCGCTCCTTGCCGCGATCGATGAGGCCCAAGCGGTCGAGAAGCTTGTCGAGCACAGCCAGGCTGGCGTTGCGCCGGATCGACCACGCCGTCATCAATCCTTCGTCGCGCCGATTGGCTGGGATCAAGGCGAACCCCTGCCGGATGGCGTCGAACGGGGAGCGCGGCGGCGTGGAGCGGCCGCGGTAGATCACCTGGCCCGCGGCAGGCCGCACCAGACCAAACAGGACGTGGAAGACATCACCAACGCCCGAGCCTTCCAGACCGGCGAAGCCCAGGATCTCGCCAGCGCGCACGTCGAAGTCGATGGGACCGACCGTGGAGGCGATGCGGAGGTCCCGCACCGAGACAGCCACCGGGGCCGCGGCGGGAACCGCCTCGCGGGTGGGAAACGTCTCTCCCAGCCGGCGCCCGATCATGCGGGCGATGACGTCGGGGATCGATGTCTCGCCGATTGGCCAGGTGCCCTGGTAGCGGCCATCGCGGATGACCGAGATACGGTCGGCGATGGCGAAGACCTCCTCCAGACGGTGGGAGACGTAGATGATGGTCAAGCCTTTGTCGCGCAGGCGGCGCAAGATAGCGAAGAGCCGCTCGGTCTCGGCCGCGCTCAGCGCCGAGTTCGGCTCGTCCATGATGATGATGTCCGATTGCTGCTGCAGGGTGCGCGCGATCTCGACGAGCTGCTTCTCCGCCACCGAGAGCCGGCCCACCTTGGTGTGTGGGTCGAGGGCGACGCCCATCTCGGCCAGCACCTGTCTCGTCGCGGTCACCATCTGCCGTTCGTCGAGCAAGCCCGAAGTCCGGGTCAGCTCGCGGTTGGCGAAGACGTTGCCGGCGACCGTCAGGTGCGGAAAGAGGTTCAGCTCCTGGAAGACGATGCTGACGCCGAGGCGGCGTGCGTGGAGCGGGTCGGCGATGGCGGTTGGTTCGCCGCGCAGCACCAGCGTGCCGCTGTCAGGCCGATGGACGCCAGCGAGCATCTTCATGATGGTTGACTTGCCGGCGCCGTTCTCGCCGACGACGGCGTGGATCTCACCGCGGGCGATGCCGAACGAGACGTCGTTCACGGCGACAATGCCGCCGAAGCGCTTGGTCACTCGATCGAGACGGATGATCTCCTGGATTGTGTCGGTGTGTGGCTCAGCCATGATGGATCCAGTGTCGACCTGAGCGTGTCATGCCGAGCGGAGCGAGGAAGCTCGGCTCAGGGGAACGCATCGTGACCGCAGCCGAGATGCTTCACGTCGTTCCGCATGACACGTGGCGGGCGGTCGCGTAGAGAGTGATGGGCCTGTCCCGCCCGGAGGCGCTCCGGGCGGGAGAGATGCACGAACGCTACGCCTCCGGGGTGGCGCGGGCCATGCCCGGGTGGCGCAGATCGTCGTACGGCCGCGCCGCCGCCTCGAGATCCGGGAAATGCTGGGCCATGTACTTCTTGTAATAGTCGTACTGGACCTGATCGTCCGTCTGGCGGGTGACGTAGGCGTCGACGTTCTCGGCCGTCACCACCTCGCTCGGCATCTCCAGCCAACCCTCGACCAACGGCGTACCGTTGATGAGGTGCTCGGCCAGGGCCCGCACCGGCAGGTAGCCTTGCATGTACTCCTGCTGGCCGACGGTGACCTGGGCCAGACCGTCCTTGATCGCCTGCAACGTCGGCTGGTCGAGATCGTAGCCGCCGATCAGCCAGGAGCCGCCAGAGCGCTCCTTGATCTGGGACAAGTTGGTGATGTCCATCGAGCACAACCCGATTGCCCCTACCGCGTCCGGGTTCGCGGCCATGATGTTCTCCCATCGGCCGTAGTTGTCCGGCAACGGGATGAGCACTTCCTGTGTGGGAAGAACTTCGAAGCTCGTTCCTTCGAACGCCTTTCGTACACCGGCGTCGCGATCTTGAAGCACTTTCGCCGCGGCGACGCAGGTCCCAATGGCGATCTTGCCCTCGGTGATCCCGGCTTTGTCGAACGCCTTGAGCATCTCGCCGCCGAGAATAACGCCTGAGTTGTACTCGTCTTGCCCGACCCAGGTCTTGAGTCCCGAGTCGAGCGAGGTCACGTTGGCGCCAACAAGCGGCACGCCTTGATCGACCGCCTCCTGGATTGGGGTGATCCAGAGATCGCCGGGGTTGGTGACGACGGCGATACCATCGAAGCCGCGCTGCAACGCGTTTTCGAAGAATCCAATATGGGTCGGCGTGTCAAACGACGCGTCGCCGAACACTTCGAGATGGACACCGTAGTCCTTCGCCGCGTCCTCGGCTCCGGTCTTCATGCGCTCCGTGAACGCGTTGATACCGTGCAGGACGTAGGCGATCTCGATGTCGCTGTGGTCCGCGGCCGGCGTCGCGTCCTGGGCGGAGGCGCCGATGACCGGCACCGCCAGCAGGAAGAGCACCATCGTCAACGCGAGAATGGCTCGTAGTCGGCTCACGCTCGTTCTCCTCGCAGCTAACGCTCGCTATCACGCGGGCTTCGTCGCCGAATGCCTCTGGACAGCGAGCGGTCGTGAGACATGGTCGCGTTCAATCCCCCCTCGCAGCGATCGCCGCGCTCACCTCCCTTCCCTCCCGTAACACACCCATCCCAGGCCGCGGCGCTTCACGTCGAGCGCCGCTTGATGAGGTAGTCGAGGGTGACGGCGACGATGATGACGATGCCGGTCACCGCGGTGGACCAGGCCGGGGGCACCGCCAGCAACGCCAGGCCGTTCTGGATGAGGGCGATGATCAAGGCGCCCAGGATGGCGCCGAGCACGGAGCCCGAGCCACCGCTGAGGGCCGTGCCGCCGATGATCGTGGCCGCGATGACCGACAGCTCGGTGCCGACGCCGACCGTGGGGCTGCCGTTGCGGTTGAAGGCCAGGGCGACGACGGCGGCGATGCCGACGATGAACCCCATCAGCGTCATGACCATGATGCGTGTGCGCGAGATGCGGATACCGGAGAAGCGCGCGGCCTGCGGGTTGCTGCCGATCGCCTGCACGCGGCGGCCGAACGCCGTCCGGTTGAAGAGCAGCCAGCCGAGGATGCCGACGATGAACATGACCCAGACGCTGATCCAGACGCCGAACACCGGATCCCGCCCGCCGACCCACTCGAAGAACCAGGTCTTCAGATCGTAGCCCGAGACCGGCGTGGCGTTGGTGACGACCAGACCGAGACCGCGATAGAGACTGAGGGTACCGAGCGTGACGATGATCGTCGGGATGCGGAGCGCCACGCTGAGTGTGCCGTTCAGGAGACCGCACAGGGTGGCGATGAACATACAGACGACGACGGCGATCCAGATCGAATAGCCATCGCGCAGCGCGATGGCCATCATGACGCTGCTCAGCATCCAGATCGAGCCGACCGAGAGATCGATGTCGCCCATGGCGATGACGAAGACCATTCCCACCGCCATGATGCCGACGTATGAGGCTTGCCGGGAGACATTGATGAAGTTCTGGGCAGTGAGGAACTTGTCCGGCACCAGCAGCGCCAGGAGGACAATGAGCACGGTGAGCGCGCCGATGACGCCGATCTCGTCGACCTGCCCTACCCGTCGAGTCGCATCGCGCAGACCGCCGCGCGGCGGCTCGTCCTCCACCGGCAGGCCGAGCGTCGACTCGCTCAGGACCCTCCGGACCATCACCGGTCTCCTTCGAAATCGACGTCAACGGTTAGCAGTCCAAACGGCAACAGCTGCAAGGCAACGCCCGGTCCGACTACCCCCAGCGGCTCGAACGCCTGCCGGAAGGCCGCGGGGTCGCTGGCGGCGAGATCGACCGTCTCATCGTCCAGACGGCGTACCCGCGCCTCACCGCCCCGCGGCAGCTCCAGCGCCACCTCAACCGGCTCGTCCGTCATGTTGGCCAGCAACACCCGCGCCTGATCGTCATCCCGCAGCGCCAGCGCCTGTACCCGCAACCCATCTGCCGACTCGACGGCGACGATCTCGCCGTCGCGAAACTCCGCGACGTCGGCCAGGACGTGGTAGACGGGGAAGACCATCCCCGGCCAGGAGTGGAACGCGGCGACGCGCAGGGGGTGATCGCGCCGCTCCACCACGCCACGCCAGCCGGTCGTCTCAAAATAGGTGAGGGAGTCCGCGCCGTCACTCCCCAGCGCATTGACGCTCCCCGCCAGCCAGCCGGCGGCGAAGAGCGACGGCTGCCGGGCATCGACACTGGCGGGGAGCTCACCCGGTTTCGGCTCGGGCGCGGCGCCCGTGGCGTTCGGATTGAAGCGCGGCCGCAGCGTCACCGGTCCGACCGCCAGCGGGCGGTCGCCGGCGATGGCGCGGGCGCTGCGCACCGTCTCGCCCTGGGCTGCCAGCGACTCGGTGAGCGAGGCGTTGTCGAAGGCGTGCACCTGAGGATTGAGGGTGTAGCCGACCACGTCCATCTCGGCGAGGGGAAGCGTGGCCCGGTTCAGCTCCGTGAAGTAGGCGCGGCTGCCGCCGCCGAGGAGGGTCGACAGCCCGACCTCGGCGAAGGCCTCGCGCGCGGCGTCGATCACGCTCTCCGTCGTCACCATGCCGCTTTCTGGGAAGATCAGCACGCGCGCGATCTCGACCCCGCACCGTTGCAGCGCGTCGGCCAGATCGTCCAGGCCGGACCCATCGGCGGCGGCGATCGCCTCGATCTCCAGCGCCGCATCGAGCAGACTCGCCTCCGCCGCGGCCTGGCGCAGACGCTCGCGCCAGGCGGGATGCGTCAGGTCGAGCGTGACGCGCAGATGCGCCGGCCGCAAGGCGCGCAGCAGCTCTACGTCGCGCTCCCCCAGCGGCGCGCCATGCCCGGCCGTGGTCAGCCCGATCGGCGGCACGGGCCGGGAGCGCGAGGCATCGATGGCGACACGCACCGGACCGACCCGCTCATCGCTCGCCCACGTGCCCTGCTTCGCCGTGATGGTGACCCGCTGCCAGATACGATCGCCCTCATGAACCTGCAGCGGGTACGGGTTCCGCAGCGGCGTCGAATAGGTCTTGTAGGAAGCGTCGGTCCAGTTGCGCTGATCCTCCATCTCGAACAGGTCGCCCTCAAAGCGGATCTCGAGCTCACCGCCGGCAGGCGTCTGGTAGGTGATCGCCTGCATGTCGATGAATGGCTGATGCGGCGCGATGCGATCGGGGAAGTGGCCCGCGACGACGCCATCCGGGGTCTGCACCGCCACCGCCGTTCCGGCAAGCTCCATCGGGTGCAGGACGCACCAGCCGATGCGGTTCTTGAGGAAACCCCGCCGCGCCATCCCGTCCATCGTCGCTGTGACGACGCCATCGCCGGTGCCCGTGATCAGGCCGTTCCATTGGAAATCGATGTCGTGGCCGACGTTCTCAGCGACGAAGCGGACGGTGAACCCATCGTCGTTGCGGTCCATTTCAGAGGCGAGATAGTGCGGCTCGATCGTGTTCCAATTGCGGTCGCGAATGGCGGCGTAGAGCCGCAAGATGACGAGGTTGTCGCCCAGCCTCACGTAGCACAGGTCGCCGCCCTCCAGGATCGCCGAGAGCGGCCCGGCGCGCAGCGCGTAGTGCTGCGGCAGCGGCTCCTCTTTCCCAAACCGGCTGACGTTGGCCGAAAAATCGACCGGGTCGGTCGCGTTCTCGCTCATGTTCCTCTCCCCGGACGCGACGCTGTCCAGGCCGGTTCTTCCGCGGACGCTCGCGCCAGAGCCGCCTGCAACCGATTGGCCGCCGAGTGCATGTGCGCCTCCATCGCCCGCTCCGCGGCGGGCGCGTCACGCTCCCGCACGGAGGTGAAGATGGGGACGTGCTCGGCGTATGAGACGTCGCGATAGCCCTCGGTGATGACGCGGCCGATCCAGGCGCGCAGCAGCGCCTGGATGCTGGTCAGCACGTCGCGCAGCGCCGAGTTGCCGGCGGCCGCGGCCAGGCGGAGGTGAAACTCGACGTCGGCCTCGACGAAGGCGGCGGGATCGCCCCCGTCGCGCGCCTCCCACTCCATGCGCCCGAGCGTGCGGCCGAGCTCGGCCAGGTGCGCCTCGCTTCGCCGCGCGGCGGCCAGCCCGACGATATCGATCTCGATCATCTGGCGCGCCTCGACCAGATCGGCCGTGCGCTGCTCGCCCAGTAGCAGGCCCCACTCCACCACCTGCGGCAAGAGCGGGGAATCGGGTCGTTTCAAATACGTGCCGTCACCGTGGCGCACTTCGATCAGCCCGATCAGCGTCAGTGCCGCGATCGCCTCGCGCACCGCCGAGCGCCCGACGCCGAACGCCTCGGCCAACTGGCGCTCGGAGGGGATGCGCGCCCCCGGCGCGACCCCGCCCGAGAGGAGATAGTCGACCAGCCGCCGCGCCACCTCGGCCGCCAGCGGCTCGCGGCGGATCGGCTCGACGTTGGGCAGCGGGGCACTCACGCGTCCGCTCCGGCGCCGCGCTCACGCTCGGTGCGGAGCTCGGCCGCCAGACCACGGTCGCGTCGCTCGCGCAGGGGACCAGCCGCCTCCGGCGACTCGTTCAGCCAGCGGCGCAAATCGTCGAGCCGCGTGGCACAGGAGAGCACCGGCCACAGGTTGGCCGCGACCCGCTCAAAGGTGGCGGCGCCGCCCAGCGCCGCGGTCTGAAATGGACCCGTGTAGCGCCAGCGCCGCGCTAGCCCGTCACGCACGATCTCGTCGACCGTCTGCGGCGAGGCGACCCCATTCTCGACCAACCAGACTGCTTCCCGCAGCAGGGCGAGCTGCATGCGGTTCCAGACGAAGCCGTCCACGTCGCGGTCGACCAGCACTGGCCGCTTGCCCAGACCCCGGACGGTCGACGTCATCACCTCGACGACATCCGGAGCGGTCGCATCGCCACGGATGATCTCGACCAGCGGCATCAGGAGCGGCGGATTCCAGTAGTGCGCGCCCACCGTGCGCTTCGGTCTGGCGATAGCCGCGCCAATCGCCGTGATCGGGATGGAGGAGGTGTTCGTGGCCACGATGGCGTCCGGCGCCGCGCCCACCACCGGCGCCAGCGCCGCCGCCTTTTCGCCCAGGTCCTCGACCACCGACTCGACGATGATGTCGGCGCCTCGAGCTGAGCCCGCGTCCTGGCTCACTGTCATGCGCGCTCGCGCCCGGTCGATCGCTTCCCGCGTGGCCAGACCGTGTTGCGCAGCGGTGGCGAAACCCTGGTCGATGCGTTGCCCGGCCACGTCCGGCCGGCGCGCCAGCACCAGGACCTCGTGAGCACCGAGCGCGTATTCGCAGGCGATCTGCGACCCCATCAGACCCGGGCCGAGGACGACGATCTTCATGGTCTCCCGCCCTCGCGCGACGACTGTCTCAACCCGGCCGCGCGCTCCGGACTAGCCTGGGAGCGACGCGCGCAGGGCGTCGAGCCCCTGGCGCAGCGCCTGCTGATAGAGCCAGTGGTCACCGGAATAGGCCATGGCGCGAAACCCCTGTTCCAGTTGCGCTTGACCGGTTGCCACGTCGCCGCACATGATCCCGGGCGCTTTATCGTGGCGGTTGCAGGCCGCCAGCACCTGCTCGACGGCCTCGAGATAGGCCGGGTGGGAGAACTGGCCGGGGATGCCGAGGGAGTTGGTGAGATCGAAATGGCCGATCCAGAGGCAGTCGATGCCATCCACGGCGGCGATGGCGTCGACATTTGCGATCCCCTTGGCGGTCTCGATCTGCGCGATCAAGAAGCCCTCATCGTTCGCGGAGCGCATCTTCTCTATCAGGTCGCCACCGGAGTAGTCGTCGTGGGCGAAGCTGAAGGCGGCGCCACGCCGGCCCTGGGGCGGGTACTTGGCGTAGTCGACGATGGCCTTGGCCTGCGCTTCCGTCTCGACCATCGGAATCATCAGCCCCATCGCGCCGACATCGAGCGGCCGCGCGATCAGGTGATATTCGGTCGCCGGAACGCGCACCATCGGCACCAGATCGGCGGCGCGGGAGGTCGCCATCAGCTCCCGGATCGTCTCGATGCTCCAGCCGGTGTGCTCCATGTCGTAGATCACGAATTCGGCGCCGGCGCCAGCAGCGAGGCGGCCGATCCCGGTCGTCGGAAACTCGAAGACCATCGAGCCGAAGGACGTGCCGCCGTTCTGAAGCGTCCGCTTGACCCCGTTCTCCCTCATGCCTGCTCCGTTCCCGTGCGATACCGCTGCAACTTCTCCTGTACCCGAGGGGTCTCGACCGCCTCGCGATTGACCACATTTTGTGGCGCCTGTCCCGCCGCCACGTCCTGGATCGAGCGCAGCACGCTCTCCCCCATGATGCGGTCGCACTCTTCCGTCCAACAGAGCGAGTGCGGCGTGACGATGACGTTCTCGAGCTGCAAGATCGGGTCGTTCGGATCGACCGGTTCCTCCTCGAACACGTCCAGCCCGGCGCCCGCGATGCGGCGCTGGCGCAACGCCTCGGTGAGCGCCTGCTGATCGATGATCGGACCCCGCGCCGTGCTGATCAAATAGGCTGTCGGCTTCATCAGGGCCAGCCGCTCCGCGTTCAGCAGATGGCGCGTCTCTGGCGTCAGCGCCGCGGCGACCACCACGAAGTCCGACTCGCGCAGCAGACGCTCCAAATCGACCAATTCGACCCCGGCTGCGGCGGCTGCCGCCGCGTCGGCGTACGGGTCGTGCGCGATGTGCCGCATGCCCAGGGGTCCGGCGATGGTGTGAAATTCGCGCGCGATATTGCCGAAGCCAATCGTGCCGACGGTCTTGCCCATGAGCCCGGTGCCGAGGGCGTCCTGCTTGTCGGCCCAGCGCCCGGCGCGGGTGAGCCGGTCCAGCTCGAACACCCGGCTCGCCAGCGCCAGGAGAAAGGTCAGATTGACCACCGCCATCGGCCGTCGCACCGCGTCTGGCGTAATCGTCAGCAGCACGCCCGCCGCGGTGCAGGCCGGGACGTCGATGCTGTCGTAGCCGACGCCGAAGCGGGCGATCAGGGCCAGCCGGTCGTTGCCCTGAAGCGTCTCGGCGCTGACGCGCGGCCCGAGCACGGCCAGGGCATCGAAGCCGGCAATCTCCTCCGGTCGCAGCTCCTTGCCATGCTCTGGCAGGTAGGACCACTCGAGACCCGGCGTCTCGTCCAGCAGCCGCACCCCATGCCCGCCGAACCCCAGCGATCCATCGGGGCGCACAAAATCGCGCGTCACGCCGACGCGAAATGCCTCAGCCATGCTCTTCACCGCACCGAGATGCCGCCATCGACATGGAAATGGGAGCCGGTGGCGAACCGCGATTCGTCCGATGCCAGGAAGACCGCGATCCCGGCCATATCCTGCGGGGTGCCGACGCGCCCGATGGGATGCAGCGACTCCAGATGAGCGCGCGTCTCCGGGTCGTCCATGAGCGGTTTGGTCAACGGGGTTTCGATTGAGCCGGGCACGATACCGTTGACGCGAATGCCGTGCGGCGCATAGTCGGCGGCCATGACGCGGGTCAGCCCCATCACCCCGGCCTTGGCCGAGGAGTAGGCGTGCCAACCGGCGCCGCTCATGGTGAGCCCGGTAGGCGAGCCGGCATTGATGATCGAGCCGCCCTCGCCGCTCTCCATCATCAGCCGCACGGCATGCTTGCAGGTGAGATAGACCCCGCGGAGATTGACGTCGTGCGTGCGCTGCCAGACGTCGATGTCGAGATCGTGCACCGGCGCATCCTCGCCGATCAGTTGCACCGCGGCGCAGGTGTAGAGCACGTCAAGCCGGCCATGCCGGCGCCGCACCTCGTCGAATGCGGCCGCCACACTGGCCTCGTCGGTGACGTCGGTCGGGAGAGGAAAAGACCGCTCGCCGATCTCCCTGGCGGTCGCCTCGATCGCCGCGGTGTTGCGGTCGAGCAGGCCAACCGTCGCCCCTTCGCGCGCGAAGGCGCGCGCGGCCTCCTGGCCGATGCCGCTCCCCGCCCCCGTCACGACCGCGATCTTGCCGTCGAGTCGGCCCACCGCATCCCTCCCCACACCGGAAGGTCCGCCACCCAACGGCTTCGCGCGGCATTCGTGCGTCGCACGAAGGCGACGCGGAGAGCCGGGTCCTCGGCAGCGTCCACCGGTCTAATCCTCAACTGGTTGACCAGTGACGCGATCGTATCGAGTGCGCTGACCGGTGTCAAGGGGCGCCAGGACAAGGCTCTCGGCCTCCTCCCTTCGACGGCACAACGCCGGATCGGAGTCACACCAATTGGGGTCCGCCGCGGCTTGACGGTCCGCGGCCGACCTCATTAGCATCTACGTCGTGAGCGCGCCTCCCTCGTCGTTTCCATCCCGCCGCCTCTCCGGAGCCCGGCATGCGATCGTGCCGGCCGCGACCGCGCTGATCATGCTCGCGCTCTTGGTCGCCCCAGCCACGGCGCAGGAGGCGCCGGAGCTCCAGATCACCTCGACGAACTACATCGTGCTCGATGCGGACACGGGCGAGATTTTCGCCCAGCGCAACGCCCACGAGCATCGCGCCCCGGCCAGCCTGACCAAGGTCTTCACCGCCATCCAGGCGATCGAGTCGGGTCCCCCGGACACGGTGATCACCACGCACGACTCGGACATGGTGAGCGACGAGGCGAGCCAGGTCGGTTTCGGCCCCGACGAGACCTTCACCGCCCAGGACCTCCTCTATGGCATGCTGCTTCCCTCCGGCAACGACGCTGCCCGCGCCCTGGCTCGCAACTTTGGCATGGAGCCGGGAGATACCGACGAGCAGGCGACCGCCAATTTTCTCGAAAAGCTGAATCAACGCATCAAGAACATGGGGCTCAAGGACACGCACCTGGTCGACCCGGACGGCTGGGGGGTGCCCGGGCACTACTCCTCGGCCTACGATCTCGCCGTCTTCACCATGTACGCCCTGCACTACCCTCGCTTCGTGCAGGCGTTCTCGACCCTCGACTACACGACCTCCAACGGCGACTATGAGTTCAGGAACAACAACCGCATGCTGCGCACCTATGACGGCATCATCGGCGGCAAGACCGGCTACGACGACGACGCCGGCTGGTGCCTGATCAACGTCGCTCAGCGCGATGGCAGCCGCATGATTGCCGTCACGATGAACGGTGTCGCCCCGGACGACTGGTACGACGACAACCGCGTCCTGCTCGACTACGCCTTCGAGCAAAAGGCGCTCCGCGCCCAGGATGGGGCCAGCATCACCGACGAGATCGCCAGCTACCGTGATCCGGACGCCGCCACCATCCTGGCCATTGCCAAATCGCGCAGCACCATCGGCGAAGCGTTGCAGGCGCGCGTTCCCCCGATCGAGGCGGCGCCGCCGTTCGTCGTTGCCGTGCCGGAGGTCGGGGTGCCAGCCGTGGTTCGCACAGCTCCAAGCGGCATCGGCGATGCCGGACTCGCCGTGGCAGCGGCGATTGCCGCCGCCTTGATCGCGTTGCAGGGAGTGTCAACGTGGCAACTCTTGCCAAGGCGAACCTCGGTTGATCTGGCCACCACGGGCGCCGCCCCGACCACGGTGCTGCGAGACGCGATGACAGAATCGCTCTCAGTCGGCAGCGATTGACATCACCCCGGCCCCTCCCTATCCTTTCTGAAGCACATGACGCGCACAGGCGTCGATCGGGACGAGTAACCGCGGGACCGCCGCCAGAGAGACCGGCTGACACTGAGAGCCCGGTCCGGCAAGGCCCCGGTGAACACCACCCGGGAGCCGGTCACCGAACCTCGTGCGAGGTGTAGGCTGACCCGGTCGGCCCCGTTATCGGCCAGCATGAGCGGATGGGCGCGATGCGCCCCGTCCGGAATGAGGGTGGAACCACGCCGGTCCGGCGTCCCTGGTTGGGGACGCGGGCCGTTTTTTTGTGTCTGCACCATGACAGACGATCAGCGCGACGGAGGCAGCATCATGGCAGACGGCAACGGGAACGACGATGTCGCGAGCATGGACATCGCGGTCGACCTGGAGGATGCGCGCGCCTATGAGCTGGCGCGGATGCGCCACTCGACCGCGCATTTGATGGCAGAGGCGGTGCAGGAGCTCTTCCCGGACGCCAAGTTCGGCATCGGCCCCGCCATCGCCGATGGGTTCTACTACGATTTCGAGCTGCCACGCCCGCTCCTACCAGAAGACCTGGCGGAGATCGAGCGGCGCATGGCTGCCAACCGGGAGCGCAAAGAGCCGTTCACGCGGGAGGTCGTTCCTCGCGACGAGGCGCTGCGCATCTTCGGCGCCAACCCCTACAAGGTCGAGCTCATCGAGGCGCTGCCCGCCGATGAGATCATCACGACGTACCAGCAAGGGCACTTCCTCGATCTCTGCCGCGGGCCCCACGTGGCGGACACGGGCGAGATCGGCCCCTTCAAGCTCCTCTCGGTGGCAGGCGCCTACTGGCGGGGCGACGAGAAGCGCCCGATGCTGCAGCGGGTCTACGGCACGGCCTGGCCGACGCAAGCGGAGCTCGACGCGCATCTGGAGCGGCTGGAGGAGGCGCAGCGGCGCGATCATCGCCGCCTCGGCCGGGAGCTCGACCTCTTCTCCGTCAATGAGGAGATCGGACCCGGTCTGATCCTCTGGCACCCGAAGGGCGCCATGATCCGCTACCTGATCGAGCAGTTCGAGCAGAAGGAGCAGCTCGCCCGCGGCTACGAACTGGTCTACACGCCGCACATCGCCTCGGAGAAGATCTATCAGACGTCCGGCCACCTAGAGACGTTCCGAGAGAACATGTACGCCCCGATGAGCATCGAGGAGGTCGATTACTACCTCAAGCCGATGAACTGCCCTGGCCACATCATGATCTACAAGAGCCGGGTGCACTCCTATCGGGATCTGCCGGTCCGCCTGGCCGAGCTGGGAACGGTCTACCGCTACGAGCGCTCCGGCACGCTGCACGGCATGCTGCGCGTGCGCGGCTTCACGCAGGACGACTCGCACATCTTCTGCACGCCGGAGCAGGTCGTCGACGAGGTGGGAGGCGTGATCGACTTCGCCATGCACCTGGCTGACGTCTTCGGTTACGACTTCCAGGCCTATCTGGCGACGCGGCCCGACAAGGCGATCGGCAGCGACGAGGTCTGGGCCAAGGCGATGGAAGATCTGCGGCGGGCGATGGATATCCGCGGTCTCTCCTACAAGCTCGACGAGGGCGGCGGCGCCTTCTATGGGCCGAAGATCGACATCAAGTGGGTCGACGCCTTGGGCCGGGAGTGGACGGGGCCGACGATTCAGGTCGACTTCAATCTGCCGGAGCGCTTCGACGTCAACTACGTTGGCGAGGATGGCGAGCGGCACCGCGCGGCAATGATCCACCGCACGCTGCTGGGATCGATGGAGCGCTTCGTCGGCGGCCTGGTCGAGCACTACGGCGGCGCCTTCCCGCTCTGGCTGGCCCCGGTGCAAGCGGCGATCATCCCGATCACGGACGATCAGGTGCCCTACGCACGCGAGGTCGCCGAGCGGCTCATCGCCGCCGGGATGCGGGTCGAGGTCAACGACCGTCGCGACCGCATGCAGGCCAAGATCCGGGAGGCACAGCTCCAGAAGATCCCGTACATGCTCGTCATCGGCAAGCGGGAAGCGGCCGAGGGTGCGGTGGCCGTGCGTCTGCGCACGGGGCGGGACCTCGGCGCGATGCCGGTTGAGCAGTTTCTGGACATGGCGCTGCCACTGATCGCCGCGCGCTCACTTTCCCTCGAAGATGAGGAAGAGACGGCGACTGCCGAGCCGGTCCTGGCGGCGACCGTCTGACCGTCAAGCGGAATCGTGAGCGGCGAGCGTCGGTGACCCACGGCGCGGTATCGGGGCTCGCCTCATGCTTCACGAGCCGCCATAGCGAACGACATACGCCAAGACCACGAGGAGAACGAACGCCGGGTAGTAGATACGGGAGAACAGATCGAGCCGGCGCAGCTCGGTGAGTCGGCGCTGCTCGTAGAGCCAGTCCCCCGCCAGCCCGATGATGATGCACGTCGCGCAGAGGAAAATGAACGCGTAGAACCCCCACTCGATGGCCACGGTGTAGCCCACCTGCGGCAGCACGCCGGTGACGCTGGCCAGAAGGACCGCCGCGGTGAGGATGCCGGTCACGCCGAAGGTCACCCGCGCCTCGGTCAATGTGTGCGGGAAGAAGAGCGAGACATAGGTGACCAGGGCGAGCAGGATCAACGGCAACAGGTTTTTGCCGAGAAAGGCGGCGATGTCGCGGGTCACAGTGACGTCGGCGGTGAACAGAGAGAACTCGACCCCGCCCGAGGCGGTGGTGGCGTTGGGCTCGCCCATGAGCGCGGTCGAGCCGATGGAGTCCTGGTAGTACTGCACTTTCGTCGTCTCCCAACTGGGGATGGCGTTGATGGAGACCGCAGCATTGGTGCCGCTTTGCAGCCGCTGCTGCTGGGTCAGGTCGAGCAGTTGCCGGTCGATGGCATAGACGAGCTTGGATGACGGCAGCGTGCGGTTCTGGAAGCTGATGAGGAGGTCCTGCCTGTCGAACGGGAAATCCTGAAACTGAAACGGCACTTTGAAGCGTCCGGTCACGCGGTAGAGGCGGTATTTCGTGCCGTTGGCATCGACCGACCGCACCGGGTCGCCCAGCGTCAGCGTGGGATCGACCGCGTTCACAAAGACGACGTCGGTGGCGGAATCATCTCCGGTGTAGTTGAACCAGAGGAAGAAATCGGCGTAGAAGCTCGGGTTCGCCGTGTCGAGCTCGCCGATCTCGTTGAGGTTGACGCCGGCGAAGACGATGCGCTGCCGCTCCAGCATCTGGCCATCGACGTCGAGGACGGCGCCGCTCTTCAGGTCGGCGGCGAGATCGACGCTGCCGGACGGCGCATAGGGACGGAGCTGGTCGTACGCCGACGCGTATTGGCCATTGCGAGCCACCCCGAACATGGCCGAGCGCGGGATCGTCTGGTTGCGGTCGAAATAGATCGGCCCCAGCAGACCCGGCACTGCCCGTTCCGGGCTGTCGAGCGCGGCCAGCGCGTCGCGCACGCGCTGTCGCTCGCTGGCGCGGTTCTCGTCGTCGTTGCCGGTCACAGCCGCGGCGCGCATTGCCGTGCCGGCGGCGATTGCCGCGTCAAACGTGGCCGCGCCGCGCCAGGTCGGGTCATAGCCGTAGGCGGCGCGGAAGGCGTCGAACCAGCGCAGGCTCTCGCTTGTCAGGCTGTCCATGATCAAGGGCGCGCCCGCGATCAGGCCGTCGGTCATGGCGTTGGGATCTGGATGGCTTTTGGCCAGGTCGCTGAATGACGCCAGGAATCGGTCGGAGCCGAGCGCGTCTCCACCCAGAATCTTCGCCGTGATCCCCGCCTCTTTGATCGCGTCGACCACCGTCCGCGCCGGGTCGGCCTGCATGGCGACGACGATCACACCTGGATCGGCGTCCGCGCGCAGGGTCTTGACCGCGTCTGCCGTGCTGGCGGCGAGCTTGTCGCTCGCCGTTTTGACCTCGAGCCGGTGCTCGACCGTACCCTCCTGCGCGAATGCGGTCGCGACCGCGTCAGAGAGCGACCGGCCGTAGTCGTCGTCGCCGGCAACGACGCTGATGCGATCTATTCCCAGAATGTGGCGGATGTAGCCCGCGATCAGGAACCCCTGGGTGCGGTTGTCGAACACGGTGCGGAAATACCAGGGGTTGCCCGCCGTCATGGCATCCGCCGTCGACGTGCTGGAGATTGCGGGGATCCCCGCCTTGGCATAGATCGGACCAGCCGCCATCGAGGCCGAGCTGACGGTGTGCCCAATGACCAGCAGCGGCCGGCCGTCGGAGACGATCTGCTGCGCCACTGTCTTGGCAACATCCGGATCGTTCCGATCGTCGTAGACGAGCAACGCCACGGGCCGCCCCGCGATGCCGCCCTCCTGATTGACACGATCGAAGTAGAGTTGCGCACTCTGCACCATCTCTTTGCCGGACGCGGCGGCCGGTCCGCTCATGCCGCCCGCGATGGCGACATAGATCGGCGTAGTGCGCCGGAGGTTTGTCGCCAGCAGCGCGAGCGCGACCGCCAGCAGGAGCGCGAGCACGACACCGGCGCCGAGCAGACGTCTGCCTCGCGGCGGGACGGGGATCACCTGCCGCGGGGACGCCTGGGCAGGGGCGAGACCAGGTGGCGGCGGTGGCGGCGCCACGTCGGCGACTTCGGGCGGCTCGACCGCCGCCACGCGGCGGAGCTTGGGCAGCTCTTGTTTGGCCCGCGAATCGGGGTTGACTTCCGCTGCTTGTTCGAGACAGAAGCGGCGCTCACCGGGATCCTCGGCGATGTGCGCGAACCAGAGCCAGGCGGCCTCGTAGTGGGGATCGAGCGCCAGGGCTTCGGCCAGGATGAGACGCGCGTCCGCTACGTCGCCATCCTCGATCCGCTCGATGGCGCGGCGGGTCAGCGTGGCGGCGGTTGGGGAGCGGTCGGCCACAGAAAGTCCTCGAGCTTCGGCGCGATCGACGAAGCCACGCAACGTGGATCAGGAGCGGCGCGATATGCGACGCGAATGGGCGGCAGACGGCATTGTCCTGGATCACTCCCGCCACGTGCAACCGCGGATCTGGCGCGAAATTCGGGCGCTGGAACGAATCCTGCTCCTGACCGATTGGGGGCAGACGCGCCGCGAGGCACCGGTTGCCCCAGACACGTTTGTAGAGGGGAGAGCACGATGCGCAATAGCCCGCCCATTTCACGCGCACAGTCACCGGAAACCAGGACCATGACGCGGCGCGCCACGCTCATCCAATGCGCGCGGGTGTCGGCGGCCGCGACGCTCGGTCTTGGTCTTGCCGGCTGGGACCGGTCGACCGGGATGGTGGCCGCGCAGGATCGCACGCTGACTCTGACGGGAGCGGCATCGCGGCTGACGGTCAGTCCCGGTGCTGCCACCGCGCAAGGCGCCATCGCCGGCGCCGCGGCGAGCAGGGGCGCCGCGCGGGTCGCCGCCGCGGCGGGAAAG
>JADMIO011331814.1_pt1 | contig 65471 bp, 60 predicted proteins | sample 8958161 | NCBI WGS metagenome assembly JADMIO01 (sample SAMN16585339, study PRJNA669376) | soil metagenome | isolation source: Crop rotation soil | place: USA: Cullars Rotation, Alabama | collected 2011
GCCGCGACTTCAAGTCACGTGAATTCCAAGCTTCGGATCCCACTGTGCTGGAAAGCCCGGCTTCGGCAGGACGCCGCCCAACTGCTTGTTGATCATGGTGAGCGAACGCTGCGCCAGATTGCCGAGATCGTTGGCGAGATCGGCGTTGATGCGGTTGACGATCGCCTCATGGCTGTAGTTGCCGTCCTGCCCGAACGGCACTTCGCGCAGGAAGAAATAGCGGAACTGATCGACGCCATAGGCATCGCTCATCGTGAATGGATCGATCACGTTGCCGACCGACTTCGACATCTTCTCGCCGCGGTTGAACAAGAAGCCGTGCGAGAAAACGCGGCGCGGCACCTCGATACCCGCCGACATCAGGAACGCCGGCCAATACACCGCATGGAAGCGCACGATGTCCTTGCCGATAACATGCAGATCGGCCGGCCAATAGCGCTTGAATTTTTCGCTGTTATCGTCCGGAAAGCCAGCAGCGGTAATGTAGTTGGTCAGCGCATCGACCCACACATACATGATGTGCTTCGGGTTCCCCGGCACGCGAATGCCCCAGTCGAACGTGGTGCGCGAGATCGAAAGATCCTGCAGGCCACCGCGCACGAAGCTCGCCACCTCATTGAGCCGCTCCTTGGGCAGCACGTAGTTCTCGCGCTCATAGAGCTTGAGCAATTTGTCCTGATAGGCCGAGAGCTTGAAAAAATAACTCTCCTCCTCCACCCACTCGACCGGCGTACCGGTCTTGCTGGAAAGGCGGACCTTGTGCTCGTTCAGATGCGTTTCGTCCTCGGCGTAATAGGCCTCGTCGCGCACCGAGTACCAGCCGGCGTATTTGTCCAGATAGATGTCGCCGTTTTTCTCCATCCGCCGCCAGATTTCCTCCGACGAGCGGTGATGCCGCTCCTCGGTGGTGCGGATGTAGTCGTCGTTCGAGCAGTTCATCCGCTCAACCATGGCGCGGAATTGTATGACGTTGCGGTCGACCAGCTCCTTGGCCGTGATGCCTTCCTTGGCCGCGGTCTGCTGGATCTTCTGGCCGTGCTCGTCGGTGCCGGTGAGAAAGAACACGTCATAGCCGTCGAGCCGCATGAAGCGGGCGATGGCGTCGGTCGCGATCACCTCGTAGGCGTGCCCGATGTGCGGGGGGCCATTCGGATAGGCAATCGCGGTGGTGATGTAATAGCGGGGCTGCTCGGCCATGTGGCCCCGTAGGTATCAACCGGCCGCCGCCTCGGCAAGCTGCCCAAACACCGAGAACACCAGCGGCTTGCGGTCGAGATTGTAGGCCTCGGCGTCGCGCGCCGCCTGATTGATCGCCGCCGAGACCTCGGCCAGACGCGCCAGTTTCGCTCCGTCCTGGGGTCCGCTCCTGAGGCGGGCCGAGAGCCAGGCGTTGACGGCGTCCATGAACGCGGCCAGTGGTTCTGTTTGGACGCCCGCGATCTCCTCGCCGAGCTCATGGAGCGCGCGCGGATCGAGCGCCGGCAGGCGGTCGAGCAGTCCATTAACCTGCTGGCGCAGTTCAAGCGCATCGCCTTCGAGCAGCGTCAGTGTGCGTCCGACCGATCCGTCGGCTGCCGCTGCGGCCGCGCGAATTTCTGCCGCGTCGGTCCCCTCCGCTGCCGCCGATGCGGCGCGCACCACGTCTTCAACGGCGAGCGGGCGCAGAATCAGGGTCCGGCAGCGCGACCGGATGGTCGGCAGCACGCGCCCGGGCGCATGGCTGACCAGGAGCAGCAGCGCGCGGGGCGGCGGCTCCTCCAGCACCTTGAGCAGCGCGTTCTCGCCGGCGCGGTTCAGGTCTTCCAGCGGGTCGACGATGGCAACCCGCCACCCGCCCTCTCCCGCGGTCGAGCCGAAGAACGGCACGGTGCGCCGGACGTCCTCGACGCGAGTCACGGTGAAGAGCTTGCCGGTTTTTTCATTGACGACCCGCTCCAGCACCAGGAGATCGCTGTGCGCTTGGCCGGCGATCCGCCGCGCTGTCGGATGCTCCGCCGGGACGGCGAGCGATTTTGCCTTCTGCACCGCGGGTATCGCCGGATCGGGATAGGCCAGAACGAACCGCGCCATGCGGTAGGCAAGCGTCGCCTTGCCGATGCCGGTCTCGCCCCCGATCAGCCATGCGTGCGGGATGCGGCCGCCACGGTAGGCGTCGAGCAGCGTCTGCTCGGCCTCCGCGTGACCGAACAACTCGCTCGCCGCACGCGGATGCGCGATCGTGCCGTCGCCGCTATCGGACGCCGGGCTCAAACCGCCTCATCCTCGAATTGGATCGGCGCCATGGCAGGATCGAGCTTCTTTTGCACCACACGCCAGATCTGCGCGGCGACCTCGTCCTTCGACGTGGTGGCGTCGATCAGGATGCAGCGCTCGGGTTCGTTCGCCGCGAGCGTCAGGAACCCATCGCGAAGCCGTTCATGAAACGCCAGCGCCTCGCCTTCGAACCGATCCGCGCCTCCGTCACCGCGACGCTTGTCGGCGCGGCGCATCCCCTCCTTGACTGGAACGTCGAGGATGAACGTGAGATCGGGCTTGGTATCGCCCACGACGATGCGTTCCATCGCGCGAATGGCCTTCGGATCGACGTTGCCCGCCACGCCCTGGTAGACGCGCGTCGAGTCGGCAAAGCGATCGCACACCACCCATTTGCCTCGGTCCAGTGCGGGCCGGATTAGCGTGGTCAGGTGATCGTCGCGGGCGGCTGCAAAGAGCATGGCCTCGGCGTCCGGACCGAGCGGGCGAGCCGCACCCGACAGCAGGATGTAGCGCATGATTTCGGCGCCGGGCGAACCACCCGGTTCGCGCGTGAGCTGGATCTGGATGCCGAACGAGCGCAACCGCGCCGCCAGGATCGACGCATGGGTCGATTTCCCGGTGCCCTCGCCGCCCTCGAATGTGATGAAGCGTCCGCGCATCTCTCCGCCGGTGCTTGGCTGGCTTTTCGGCCTCTTCGATATCCGCTGCATGCCAGCAGCGCCCGGGACTTATATCTGTTTGGCGGCGGAGCGAAACAGCTTGATCACAAGTTCCGAGGCGGCATCGATGGCCCGCTGCGAAATCGATCCCGCGGCGACGCTTTCGGACGCCTGCACCGGCACGTCGAGGACCTTCGCGTCGCCGCGCCAGACCTGCAGATTGCCGATCGCCTGTCCCTCGCGAATGGGCGCACGCACCGGGCCTGTATATACGAGCTTTGCGACAATCTTGTCGCTGACGCCGCGCGGCACCATGAGCTTGATCGGACCCTTGGCGGCGACGGCGACGCGGCCCTGCGCGCCACCATAGACCTTGGCATCGGCCACCTTCTGGCCCTCGGCGAACAGCACGCGTGCGTCGAAGTTCTTGAACCCGTAGTCCAACAACTTCTTGGCGTCGTCGGCGCGGTCCTTGGCCGTCTTCAGCCCGGTGACCACGACGATCAGCCGAACGCCGTTCTGCACGGCGGAGCCGACCAGGTTGTAGCCGGCCTCGTTGGTGAAGCCGGTCTTCATTCCGTCAGCGCCGTCGACGATGCCCAGCAGCGGATTGCGATTCTGCTGGCGAATCTTGTTGAAGGTGAACTCGCGCTCGCCGAACCATTTGTAATAGTCCGGATAGTTGAGGACGAGATGGCGTGCCGTCACGGCCAATTCGCGCGGCGTGACCCGCATCTTCGGATCGGGCAGCCCATCCACATTGGTGAAGTTCGACCTGGTCAGGCCGATTTCGCGGGCGCGGTCGTTCATCATCCGCACAAACTCGGTCTCGTTGCCGGCAATGCCTTCGGCCAGCGCGATGCAGCCGTCGTTGGCAGACTGAATCATGACGCCCTTCAGCAGATCGGCGACCTTCACCCGGCTGTGCACCGGCGCGTACATCGTCGAACCATGTGACGGCGCGCCGCCCTTGCGCCAGGCGTTCGCGCTGATGACGTACTCGTCGTCGAGACTGATGTTGCCAAGCTGCAACTGGTCGAAGACCACATTGACGGTCATCAGTTTGGCGAGGCTTGCCGGCGCAATCAGCGCATCGGGCTGCTTCTCGAACAGAATGGAGCCGGTTTCGGCCTCGACCAGGAGCGCCTGCGGCGCCAGGATCTGCGGTGGTGCGGCAAATCCGCATGGGGCCGAGGCGAAAGACATCGCCGCCGCCAATGCCGGAATGACGAGATACCGCATGAAGCACTCCTATCGGAGATGCTTAGCAAGCCTTTCCGGACATGAAAATGGCGGCGAAAGCCCGTTCGCCGGAGGGCTCAGTAGAGGCCGCGACCGGTCATGACCGCGCCATTGGCCGGCGGCGGCGGCGAGCCGGCAAAGGCCGACACGGGTGCGGTGCCGCTCGGCGCCGCCGGTAGAGTGGCAGCGGGTGCAAAGCGAGCGGCGAAACCGCGCTCCCACTCGTCCGGAGCTGCGGGCTTGGGTGCAGCCGTCTCCACAGCTTTGGGCGCTGCGCCGATACGGCCGATCGGCTGACGCGTGATGGTCGCGACCTCGGTCGCCGGCTGCCCTCGGGCAACTCGCGCGTCCGGTTCGTTGTGGCCGAGTTCGAACGGCCGGTCGGCAGGAATCGGCACGGCACCGCGCATCGGCGCAGCCGACTGCGGCAGGAACGGCCGCGATGAGGCCATCCGCACCTCCGAAGGGCTTGGTGCGGGGGTGCCGCTGCGCAAAGTCGCAGCGAGCTTATCGTCATCGGACCCTTGCAGGGCGGCGCGACCGACGTAGTCCACGCGCACGCGGGTCACGCCCCTATCGTAGAAGCCGAGCATCTTGGCGGTGCGCACTGAGACATCAATCAGACGGTTTTGATGATACGGACCGCGATCGTTGACGCGCACGATGATGGACTTCTGATTGGAAAGATTGGTCACACGCGCATAGCTCGGGATCGGCAGCGTCGGATGTGCGGCCGAGATTGAAGCCATGTCGTAGACTTCGCCATTGGCGGTGGCGCGGCCGTGGAAATCCTCGCCGTACCAGGACGCCAGACCTTCGGCACTGTACTTGGTATTCTCTTCCGGCTCGTAGGTGCGGCCGCCGATGGTGTACGGCTTGCCGACGCGATAGCTGCCGCCCCCCTTGGGGACCGGTTCGCCCAGCGCGACGAGACGCGGGCTCGCCGATACGCCGTATTTCGGATCGAGCCTGCCGGGAGCCTGGCCGCATTGCGCGAGCAGGACACAGCAACCGCCGACCGCGCCAAGCCGCGCGATCAGGCTCAATCCTACTGCAACGCCACCACGCCTCATCGGGTCCCCGACGCACCAGGCACCCATGCTGGGGGCCGCCTTCCTCTCCATCGCACTCAACCGTTAACAATACCGTGGGCGCAAAAAGGCCGAAATGGGGCCGGTTCCAGCATGGTAAACGCGGGGTTGCCGGGCGTGAGCGCCGCCTTAAGCTCCCTGCAGGCCCCTTGGCTGGCATCACCCCACAGGCGACACTGGCGTTCTGTCGTTCCCAAGGATCACTTCCCGAAATGACACCAACGATGACCCCGAGCGGCAGCCAGGCTCGGCTCATTCTGATTGGAACCGCCCTGTTGCTCACTCTCGGCATGGGGATGCGGCAGAGCTTTGGACTGTTTCTGGCGCCCGTCACGCATGATCTCGCAGTGAGCGCGGCCGACTTCACATTTGCCCTGGCCATCCAGAACATCGTCTGGGGCCTCTCTCAGGCGCTGATCGGGTCGATCGCCGACCGCTTCGGCCTCCGCATCACGATGGTCACTGGCGCGGCGATCTACGTCGCTGGCCTGGGCATCATGGCAGCGGCCCAAGGCCCGCTCGCGCTGATCATCTCCGGCGGCTTGATCGGCATCGCCCTGTCATGCACGGCGACCTCATTGGCCATGACCGCATGCGTGCGCGCGGTTTCTGAGGAGCGGCGGAGCATGATGCTTGGTCTCGTCTCCGCGGCCGGATCGGTCGGCACGCTGGTGGTGCCGCTCGCCACCCAGGCGCTGCTCGCGCGCGAACCATGGCAGGTCGGGGCGCTATTTTTCGTGCTGCTGGGAATTGCAATGCTGCCGGCCGCGTTCTTGGCGGGCGGCGCGGACAAGATACCGGCCCCGAGTACGGCAACCGCATCAATGCGCGAGGTGCTTGGCCAGGCCATGCGCAACCGGCCGTTCCTGGTGATGTCGGGGGCCTACTTCGTCTGCGGCCTCAACCTGGTGTTCCTGAGCACGCACCTGCCCGCCTATCTGGCGTTCTGCGGCCAGGACCCGATGCTGGGCGCGGAAGCGCTTGCGTTGATCGGCGGTGCGAGCGCGCTTGGCTCATTGCTGACCGGGTGGCTCGGCGGAAAATATCCAAGGCATATCCTCCTGGGGCTGCTCTACATCCTGCGGTCGGTGATGATCGCCTTCTACTTCGCGCTGCCGCCGACGCCGATCAGTACGCTCCTGTTTGCTGCGGCGATGGGGCTGCTGTGGTGGCCCGGTCTCGTGCCGCTGATCGGCGGTCTGGTCGCCGAAATCTTCGGCACCCGCTACTTGGCGACCTTGCTCGGGGTGTCCTTCGTCGTGCATCAGCTTGGATCGTCGCTCGGCGCCTGGGGCGGCGGGCTGATCTTCGACCTGTACGGTTCCTATGATCGCGCCTGGCAGATCGGCACGCTGATCGGGATCGCCGCTGGTGTCGTCCAAATCCTGGCCGGCGGTCCAGCCCGGCCGCAACGCCGTGAAATGGTGCCAGCGGCGGCGTGACCTCGAAAATGATTCTACGTTATCAATTGGCGGACGGGGTGAGATTCGAACTCACGGAAGACTTGCGCCTTCGCCGGTTTTCAAGACCGGTGCCTTAAACCACTCGGCCACCCGTCCCAGTCCTGCGTTGCTTGCTTGCGTTCGTACGCGTCATGAGGTTTGCACGCAACCAGATGCGCAATGAAAGCACCGCTGTGTGACTTTTCGCACTTCTGAGTTGCGCCCAGGCAAGTCATTGTCCAATGCGACGGACTCGGGAGATTCCCCATGCGCGCCACAACCATGCATTCAACTGTAATGGTGTACGTCGGAGCCGCGGCCGTACTCGTGATGTTGTATCTAATCTAGTCTCCCTGGCGGCCGAGCGCTCCCCAGGGATTTGGATCTGAACAGAATTTTGGCCCACGTGACGGGAGTTTATAGGCTCCCACGCAGCCAGGCGTTGGCGGCTGCACTGATAATCCTGGATCGGACCCAGCAACCGCACGGCATGTTCCATCGCGCATGATAGGCGGCGCGAAGACGTGCCTAAAGCCTGGCAATTCTCGGGACTTGAAACGGGCGCCACTCGTAACCGAGCGGCAGGCAGCGTCTCTCAAGGCCCTCGTGCGGCCCTTGCGCCCAGCAGACCGAAAACCAACAGCACCAGGAAAATGACCAGGAAAACGTAGAACAGAATCCGGGCCACATCCGCGCTGGCGGCGGCCAGTCCCGTGAAGCCGAACAGTGCCGCAACCAGCGACACCAGCAGCATGATCGACGCCCATTTCAATAATGACATGGCTCAAGTTCCCTTTTGACCCAGAACCGGCTCAAGACGGTTTGGTTCCACTTGGGATCGAGACACCGGTGCTCTGCCGGGAGTTGCTAGGCCGCCACCTTCTGGACCTCTGCCGCGGCCAGTTCGGCCACGTCTTCGACGGTGCGAAGGTTGCCGCAGCCGCTGCACTGGAAGGTCCTCAATTCCGGGAAGATATGCGCGGCCGGGATGATCTTCTTGATCTGCATCGGATCGGCGCAGATCGAGCACTTCGGCTGGGCAATCGTGCGAGCCGGATTCCACTTTTTCGCCATAGGCAGGGCTCCCCGCGTCAGGCCGTATAATTCGCCCGGCCCGGATTTGTTCCGGTCCCCTGGACCGGCATGCCTTGTCACCGCATTCTGAAGGCCAATGGCACCTTCCCTTGCGATCATCGGCGCCGGCATGGGCGGCCTCACGCTCGCGGCCGCGCTGCATCGGCGCGGCATCGAGGCTCAGATCTACGAGCAGGCGCCGCGATTCGTGCGCATCGGCGCCGGCATCCAGATGAGTCCGAACGCCATGCGTGTGCTGCGCGGTCTCGGTCTCGAGCAGCGCATCCGTTCAACCGCGTTCCAGCCGCACTCCTGGACCAATCGCGACTGGGACACCGGGCGGCTGACCAACGAGCTGCCGCTCGGTGCCGTCGCCGAAGAAAATTACGGCGCGCCCTATCTCCTGATGCATCGCGGCGATCTGCACGAAGCGCTGGTGTCTTGCGTGCCATCCGAACGGATTGCGCTCGACAAGAAGCTCGTCGGTTTGGAATGGCGTTCGGGCGGCGTGACATTGAGCTTCGCCGACGGTACCAGCGCCCGCGCCGACGCGGTGATCGCCGCGGACGGCATTCATTCGCGCGTGCGCGAGCTGTGGCTCGGCGCAGAGCAGCTGAACTTCACCGGCCGCGTCGCCTACCGCACCACGTTCCCGGCGGCGCTGCTCGAAGGTTATGAGATCGACCAATGCTGCAAGTGGTGGGGACCGGATCGCCACATCGTCATCTATTATGTCACGTCAAATCGCGATGAGGTCTATTTCGTCACCAGCGTGCCGGAACCGGAATTCACCGTGGAGTCCTGGTCGGCAACCGGCGACCTGACGAAGCTGCGCGCGGCATTCGCGGGCTTCCATGAGCAGGTCCGGCGTGTCGTCGGCGCCTGCCCGCGCGTACACAAATGGGCGATTGTCGATCGCGATCCCCTGCCCCGCTGGCGTGACGGCGTCATGGTACTGCTCGGCGACGCAGCCCATCCCATGACGCAATACATGGCGCAGGGCGCAGCCACCGCCATGGAGGACGCCGTCGTGCTCAGCCGCTGCATCGAGGCGACGCCGGACGACATGGCCGCGGCATTTGTTCGTTTCGAAGCGGCGCGCCGGGAGCGCACGACCCGTATCCAGGGGACCTCGTCGCAGAACACGTTCATGCGTCAGCCGACCGATCCGGGCTGGGTCTACGGCTACGATGCCTGGACCGCGCCGCTTCCGGAATTCGCCTGACGTGGCGGGCGATTAGCCCGCCTGGGAAACTAATCCGCGGGGTCGGGCGTTAGCCTTCCCGATGAAGCTCGAAAAATTCATGGAATCGCTGTCGCGCATCGCCTTCGCCAGCGCGAGCCTCGTGCTGATGGCGATGTCGCTGGCCCTCGTCGTCTACAGCGTCGTCGAGATCGTCGCCGCCGGAACGTCGTCCTGGAGCCATGCCGGCGCCGCGATGCTGTCGGCCATCGGATATGTCGTCATCGCCATGGCGGTGTTCGACGTCGCCAAGTATTTCGTTGAGGAAGAGGTGATCCGCGGCCGCGAAATGCGCAGCGCCGCCGAGGCGCGCCGAAGTCTCACCAAGTTCATATCCACCATCGCCATCGCGGTCTTCATCGAAGGTCTGGTTATCGTGTTTCGGGCCAGCAAAGACGATCTACCAACGATGATCTATCCGACGGCGTTGCTGCTGACTGCGATCATCATCGTCGTCGGTCTCGGGGCCTACCAGCGCCTGAGCGCCGAGGTCGAAGAGAAGGTTGACGACGCGGCAAAGTCAAAACGCCGATAGACGCGCGGTGTCGACCAGCGGTACTCATGGCTTGAGCGGCCGGAAGTCCTGATCAGGAAAGCTGGACGCGTTCGGCACCTTGATCACGACCATTGCCACATTTGCAGCTTGATGACAGGCGTTGCAGCCCTCAGTGAGCCTTTCATAGGCCGCGTCGAAAGCGACTTTATCTTTACGCTCGATGGCCTTGGCAAGCTCATCCATTGGCCCCTTGGCGATGGCGTCGACCATGCCGCCAAGCGGCAGTCCCTTGAACCTCGGCCAGACCTTGACGGAGCGCTCGAAGGCCTCCTGCAACTCATGCAGTTCGTATTTCGCGTAGGACCAATTCTGCTCGTGGCCCGCGAGCAGGAGTTTGATATGCCTTGGCTGCACCGTCATGGTCATCAGATCGCCCAGTCCGGGACGATAGGGCTCGGGTGTCTGGGCCGAGGCCGGTATTGCCAAAGCAGCCAGAAGCACAACGGCGCTCGAACCTTTCATCGTTCACTCCTGCAATGCCACCTCGCGCTTCGCGCGCAATGACGGCAGTGCGATCAGCAGGATCAGGGTCGCGGCCGCGATCAGGAAGACGGCTGAAAGCGGCCGTGTCACAAAAATCGTGACGTCGCCGAAATTGATCATCATGGCGCGCCGCATCTGCTCCTCCATCATCGGACCGAGGATGAAGCCGAGAATGAGCGGGGCCGGCTCGCAATCGAGTTTGATGAGAACATAGGCGACCGCACTCAAAGCCGCGAGCACGTAAATGTCGAAGATCTTGTTGTCGACCGAATATACGCCGATACAACAGAACACGAAGATCGCCGGATAGAGCAGCCGGTACGGCACCGCCAGGAGCTTCACCCACAGCCCGATCAGCGGCAGGTTCAGCACCAGCAGCATCAGATTGCCGACCCACATGCTGGCCACGAGCCCCCAGAACAGCTCCGGCCGCTCCGTCATCACCTGAGGACCGGGCGCAATACCCTGTATCATCAGCGCGCCGATCATCAGCGCCATGGTCGGATTGGACGGAATGCCGAGCGTCAGCATCGGAATGAACGATGTCTGCGCGCCCGCGTTGTTGGCGGATTCGGGTGCCGCGACCCCACGGATATCGCCCTCGCCAAAAGTGCGCGGCGGCTTGGCGATCTTTTTTTCGACCATATAGGCGGCGAATGACGCCAGCAGCGCTCCACCCCCCGGCAGAATGCCCAGCACCGAACCGAGCGTTGTGCCGCGCATGATCGACCAGAAGCTGACCCGCAAATCCCGGAGCGATGGCAGCACGCTGCCGAGACGTTCGCCATAGACGTCGGTCTTGTCCGTGCTCTCGAGGTTCATCACCACATCGGCAATGCCGAAGAAGGCCATCGCCAGCGCGACAAAGCCAATGCCGTCGGTCAATTCCGGCGCACCGAAGCCGAAGCGGATCACGCCGGAATTGACGTCGGTCCCAACCAGCCCGAGCAGGAGACCGAAGCACACCATGGCGATCGCCTTGATCACCGAGCCTCGCGCCAGCACCACCGCCGCGATCAGGCCGAAAACCATCAGTGAGAAATATTCGGCTGGTCCGAATTTCAGCGCCACCTCGGCAAGCGGCGGAGCGAAATAGGCGACCACCAGGGTCGCGATGCATCCCGCGATGAACGAGCCGATGGCCGCGATCCCGAGCGCGGGACCGGCCCGGCCATTGCGCGCCATCCGATGACCGTCGAGCGTGGTGACGACGGATGACGATTCACCGGGAATGTTGACCAGGATCGCCGTGGTCGAGCCGCCGTATTGCGCGCCGTAATAGATGCCGGCGAGCATGATCAGCGCCGGCGCCGGTCCAAGCCCGAAGGTGAACGGCAGCAGCATCGCCACGGTGGCAACCGGCCCGATCCCTGGCAGCACACCAACCAGCGTGCCGAGGAAGCAGCCGGCGAAGCAGTAGATCAGGTTCTGCCACGTCAGCGCAACGCCAAGACCAAAGACGAGGTTGCCGAAAGTGTCCAAGGCTCACGCCCCCGGCCAGATCGGAATCGGCAAGCCCAGCAGCCAGACAAATACGGCCACCGAGAAGGCGGTGAGCGCCACCAGCAGACCGGCGATCTCGACCGGTTTGCTCTCGCGGTATGCCATGGCGCTGACGACCACCAGCGCCGCAATCGCAGCGATCAGGCCCAGATGCTGCAACACCACGCCAAACAGCACGATCGCGGCGAGACTCATGCCGATCGGGCGCGCGTAGAGCCTCGGTACAGCAGGCCCGTCAACCGCCAGCGCGCGCAGCGCTATGATCAGGCCCAGCGTCGCCAGCAGAGCGCCGACCAGGGTCGGGAACAGCGCCGGGCCCATGCGATGCATGTTGCCCATGCCGTAGCGCTGCGAGAGCCCGATGAACCCCGCCGCAACCGCGATGAAAAACAGGCCGGCCCAGAAATCCTTGGGGGAGCGAATTCTCATGCTTGATGCTTCTGCTCTTCTCCCCGCCCCCGCGAAGAAGACCGCGCGTGGATTGCAGCGACGTGAATCAATCCGCCTTGATCTTGGCCTTCTCCACGATCACGGCAATGCTTTCAGCCGCCTTTTTGATCTTGGCGTCGAGCTCGGCCGGCGTGGACGGCGTGGTTTCAACGCCGCCGGCGGCGAAACGCTCCTTCACGTCCGGCATGTTGAGTATCTTGACCAGCTCGGCGTTGAGCTTGTCGATGATGGCCTGCGGCGTGCCCTTCGGCGCAAGCAGCAGCGTCCAGTTCGACGCATCGACATCCTTCACGCCCTGCGACTGCAAGGTCGGCCATTCCGGGTTGAGCTTCGAAGGCTGCGCGCCGGTCATGGCCAGCACCTTGATCCGCCCCGACTTGATGTGCGGCGCGGCCGAGGAACTCGCCATGATGCCGAGCGGAATGTCCCCACCCGCGACCGCTGCCGCCTCCGGCGCACCACCCTTGTAGGGGATGTGCTGGAACTGGGTTCCGGTGTTGAGCGCCATCCACTCGATGACGACCTGATTGATGCTGCCGTTGCCCGGCGAGCCGACCGAGATGCGGCCGGGCTCTTTCTTGGCGCCTGCGATGACATCGGCCACGGTCTTGAAGGGCGAATTGGCGTTGGCGCCGAGCACCATAGGCGCATCGCTGACCGCGCCGATCGAGACGAAGTCGCGTGCCATGTTGTAGGGCATTTCCTTGAACAGCGCCGGGTTGATCGCCACGTCGCCGACTGTTGCCATGGTCAGCGTGTAGCCATCCGGCGCGCCCTTGGCACCGGCCGTCATGCCGATAAAGCCGTTTCCGCCTGGCCGGTTTTCGACCACGACCTGCTGGCCCCAGGCTGCCGTCAGCTTGGCGCCGACGATGCGGGCGGCGATGTCGGTGATGCCGCCCGGCGCATAAGGCACAAACATGTGGATCGGCTTGCTCGGATAGGTCTGCGAAGCCGCCGGCTGCACGAGCAGCACCAAACCGGCAGCGGCAGCAATCAATAGGCGCGCGTGGGACATTGGGGTTCCTCCACCTGTCGAGGCCAGCCTGCATGAGAAACGGTGGTTTTTGCAATGCTGGAAATGCTTTGAGGGGCCGGACCGAACGCCGCGCCGCTTGATCTTGCCCACGATCGCCTATAGCTCAGCGCGGTGCGATCCAAGACCACCACGAAATCCGCCGCTCCCTCGGTGAGCTTCGTCTCGCTCGGCTGCCCGAAGGCGCTGGTCGACAGCGAGCGCATCATCACGCGGCTGCGCGCGGAAGGCTATGCCTTGTCGCGCGAGCACAAGGGAGCCGACCTCGTCATCGTCAACACCTGCGGCTTCCTCGACAGCGCCCAGGCGGAATCGCTCGATGCGATCGGCGGGGCATTGGCGGAAAACGGCAAGGTCATCGTCACCGGCTGCATGGGCGCGGAGCCGGAGAAGATCACCGACAAGTATCCCAACGTGCTGGCCATCACCGGGCCGCAGCAATACGAGAGCGTGCTCGAAGCCGTGCACCGCGCCGCGCCACCGCGGCACGATCCGTTCCTGGATCTCGTGCCGCCCGAGGGCATCAAGCTCACCCCGCGACACTACGCATATTTGAAGATTTCCGAGGGCTGCAACAACCGCTGCACCTTCTGCATCATTCCCAAGCTGCGCGGCGATCTGGTCTCGCGGCCCGCCGCCGATGTGCTGCGCGAGGCGGAGCGGCTGGTCGCCGCCGGCGTGAAGGAATTGCTGGTGATCTCCCAGGACACCTCGGCCTACGGTGTGGATATCAAGTACGCCGCGAGCCGATGGAAGGATCGCGACGTGCGGGCGAAGTTCCTCGATCTGTCGCGCGAGCTCGGCACCCTCGGCGTCTGGGTGCGGCTGCACTATGTCTATCCCTACCCGCATGTCGACGACGTGATCCCGCTGATGGCGGACGGCGCTGTGCTGCCATACCTCGACATCCCGTTTCAGCACGCTTCACCCGATGTGTTGAAGCGCATGAAGCGGCCGGCCGCGCAGGCCAAGACCCTCGATCGCATCGCACGCTGGCGCGAGATGTGTCCCGATCTGACCTTACGCTCGACGTTCATCGTCGGCTTTCCGGGCGAGACCGAAAAAGATTTCGAGATGCTGCTCGACTGGCTCGATGAGGCGTCGCTCGACCGCGTCGGCTGCTTCCGTTATGAGCCTGTCGATGGCGCAACCTCGAACGATCTGGCCGCGCCGGTGCCGAAAGAAGTGACCGAGGAGCGTTGGCATCGCTTCATGGCCCATCAGCAGGCGATCTCCAAGAAACGGCTCAAGCGCAAGGTCGGGACCCGCCAGCAAATCATCATCGACGACGTCGGACCGACGGTGGCCAAGGGCCGATCGAAGGGCGACGCCCCCGAGATCGATGGCGCGGTCTATGTGAAGAGCAAGCGGCCGCTTCGCGTTGGCGAGTTCGCGACGGTGAAGATCGAGCGTGCCGACGAGTACGATCTGCACGGCACCGCGGTCGGCTTCTAAAGTTCTTTCTTGTCCCGAACGCGGTGCAGCGCGCCGACGGCGCACCGCAGATCCGGAACCCCGGTTTTTGTCAACAAAGCTGTCCTGGGTCTGCAGCGCATCACTTCGTGCTGCGCTGCGCCCGGGACACGAACGCCCTACTCCGGCTTAAAGCCCAACTCTTCCATGAGCTGCTTCTGCTCCGGCACCGTACGCCGCACGAACGCGTTGTAGTCCTCGGTGTTCAGATAGAACGACTCCTGGTCGATCTTGGCCATCGTCTCGACATAGGCCGGTTCCTCCATCCCCCTCTTGAAAGCATCGTGGAGGATTTTGATGACCTTCGGGTCCATACCCTTCGGTCCAGCCAGCCCGAACGGCGAATTTGACACCATGGCGATGCCCGCCTCTTTCAAGGTCGGCACATCCGGCCAGCTCTTGCTGCGCTTGTCGGTCCAGATCACTAAGAGGCGCAACTGGCCGCCGTTGACCAGCGGCGCCCAGCCGCTCGCATCGGCCACGGCGCCAATGTGGCCCCCAAGCAGCGCATTAGTCGAATCCGAAGTACCGCGAAACGGCACATGCGTCCACTGGATGCCGCGCTGTTTGGCAATCTGCTCCATGGTCAGATGCAAGGTTGTGCCGGCGCCGGGCGTGCCGTAGCTGATCTTGCCGGGGTTGGCTTTGGCGTCGGCGAGAAAGTCCTGGAACGTCGCCCAGGGCGCGTCCTTCTTCACCACGATGCCGAATGTGTAGCCCGACAGGCTCAGGATGTAGCTGAGATCGTTGATCGGATCGAACGTCGTCTTCCGCGTGAACGGATAGCGGAACACCGTGATCGGCACTTGCGCGATCGTGTAGCCGTCGGGCGCGCTGTTGGTCGCCATCTGCAGTGGACCGAGCACGCCGCCGGCGCCGGTCCGGTTCTCGACCACAATCGACTGCCGGAGATGCTTCTCGGTCGCGGCAGCGAGTGCGCGCAGCCCGATGTCGGTGGTGCCGCCCGCCGCGAACGGCACGATCACCGTCACAGGCCGTGCCGGGAACTCCTGCGCATGGCCAATCCCAAGCGAGGCCAACAGCGCAGCCGCACCCGCCAATGCGCGCCACATGGATGTCATCGCTCGCTCCCCCGGATTTCTGCACCCACGACCTCGTCGATTGCGCCGGTCAATCGTGACAGGTCCTGCGGCCCCATGGTGAAGGCCGGCGTCAGATAAATGATAGCGCCGAACGGCCGGATGAACACGCCCCGCTCCACGAAACGCGCACGCAGCGCCTGGACATCGGCAATCGTCTCAAGCTCGACCACACCGATCGCGCCCTTGACCCGCACATCCTTCACGCCTGGCAGGTTACGGCAGGGCTCAAGCTCGCGCGCCATCTGCTGAGATATTGCTGCCACCTGCGCAAGACGCGGCTCGCGCTCGAACAGGTCGAGCGATGCATTGGCGGCGGCACAAGCCAGGGCATTGCCCATGTAGGTTGGGCCATGCATCAACGCCTTGCGCGGATCGTCCGACCAGAACGCCTCGAACACGGGCTTTCGCGCAATCGTTGCGGCGAGCGGCAGTATGCCCCCGCTCAACGCCTTGGATAGCGTGATGATGTCGGGGATGACTCCGGCCTGCTCGCACGCGAACATCGCACCGGTGCGGCCAAAGCCCGTGAATATCTCGTCGAAGATCAGCAAAGCGCCGCAGCGGTCGGCCACCTCACGCAGCCGCAACACGGTGGCAGCGTCGTGAAAGCGCATTCCGCCCGCGCCTTGCACCAGCGGCTCGACGATCAGCGCAGCGATGCTTTCCGCGTGCCGCGTCAACACCAGTTCGAGCGCGTCGCCGCTGGCTGCATCCCCCGGCAGATCGGCGATGACGTGCTCGGGCAGGAGGCCTCGGAACACATCGTGCATCCCGGCATCAGGATCGCTGACGGCCATCGCGCCGGTGGTGTCGCCGTGGTAGCTGCCCCGGAATGCAACGAATTTGGTCCTTCTTGGCTCGCCGCGATTGATCCAGAACTGCTGCGCCATCTTCATGGCGATTTCGACTGCAACCGACCCGGACTCCGAGAAGAACACGCGGTCGAGGTCGCCCGGCAGGAGCGCCGCAAGCCGGCGCGCCAGGGTCAGCGCCTGCTCGTGGGCGAGCCCGCCGAACATGACGTGCGGCATGTCGGCCAATTGCCGCTCCACGGCCTGGCGGATGTGCGGATGGTTGTAGCCGTGACACGCGGTCCACCACGACGCGATGCCGTCGATCAGCTCGCGTCCATCGGCGAGCACGATGCGGCAGCCTTCGGTGCGTGCCACCGCCAGCGGCGGCCGCGCCGTTTTCATTTGCGTATAGGGCAGCCAGACATGATCGAGCCCGGCTTCGTACCAGTGCTTCCGGTCCATTGAGTGCTATTATACGGCAAACATGTCCTCTCTCGACGAATTCGCACGGCAGAAGCTCGGCGCGCTGGACGAAGCGCACCTGCGCCGCACGCTGGTGCCGACTGGCCGTCATGGCGACCTCTGGGTCGAGCGCAAAGGCCGGCGGCTGCTGTCGTTCTCCTGCAACGACTACCTCGGGCTAAGTCAGCATCCTGCATTGCAAGCTGCCGCCATCGCGGCGATCGAACGGCACGGTATCGGCGCTAGCGCCTCACGCCTCGTGACCGGCGACCATCCGCTCTATGCCGAGTTAGAGCAGCGGCTGGCGCGCCTTACAGGCACGCAGGCCGCTTGCGTGTTCGGCTCGGGCTATCTCGCCAACGCCGGGACCGCCCCTGCCCTTGTCGGTCGCGGCGACCTGATCTTGCTCGATGAGCTGTCCCATTCAAGCTTGTGGACCGGGGCGCGGCTGTCGCGCGCGGAGGTGATGACGTTTCGCCACAACGATACCGGCCACGCCGCCGATCTTCTCAAGCAGCACCGGGCGCGTCATCCGCACGCTCTGATCGTCACCGAAGGCGTCTTCTCGATGGACGGCGACCGCGCACCGCTAATGGAGCTTTCGTCGCTGGCGCGCGACACCGACACATGGATGATGGCCGATGACGCCCACGATCTCGATTTCTCTCGCGCCAAGAGCGCCAACGTGGCGCTCCGCATCGGCACCCTGTCCAAGGCGATCGGTGTCTACGGCGGCTATCTCGGTGCGTCGCAGCCTGTGATCGATCTCATCCGCAACCGCGCCCGCACCTTGATCTATTCCACGGGCCTGCCGCCGCCGATCGTGGCTGCCGCCATCGCCGCCCTTGACCTGATCGAACGCGAGCCGAGCCGACTCGCACAGCCCGTCACGAAGGCGCGTGCGTTCACACGGGCCGCCGGTCTGCCTTTCGCACAGAGCGCCATTGTTCCAGTGGTCATCGGCGACGCATCTGCGGCGCTTGCCGCCTCGCAGCTTCTCGAAGCCGAAGGCTACCTTGCGGTCGCGATCCGTCCGCCCACCGTGCCGGATGGCACGGCACGGCTGCGGTTCTCGTTCAGCGCCGTGCATCCCGACACCGAGATCGCGCGCGCGGCCGAGATTGTCCGGACGCGCATTCTGCGCAACGCATGAGCGCGATCTTCATCACCGCGACCGGAACCGACATCGGCAAGACTTTCGTTGCCGCGGGCTTGATCCGGCATTTGCGGGCACAGGGCCGCGAGGTGGACGCACGCAAGCCTGTGGTCACCGGGTTCGCCCCGGATCAAGCCGCAACGAGCGACCCCGGCCAGCTTCTGGCGGCGCTGGGCCGGCCGATCAATCCTGCTGAAATCGAGCGGATCGCGCCCTGGCGATTTACCGCGCCGCTGTCGCCCGATATGGCAGCAGCGCGCGAGAGCCGCATGCTCGACTTCCATGCGCTCGTGGGCTTCTCAAAAAGCGCGATCGCGAGCGCGACAGGCATCCTGCTGATCGAGGGCATCGGCGGCGTCATGGTGCCGCTCGATCAAAAGCACACCGTTCTGGACTGGATCGCGATGCTGAATATTCCAGTCATCCTGGTCACCGGTAGCTATCTCGGCAGCTTGAGTCATACGCTGACCAGCATGGATGCTCTGCGACGGCGCAACGTCAGCATCCAAGCGCTAGTGATCAGCGAGACACCGGGCTCGACCGTCCCGCTGGATGACACGGTGGCCACCCTCACCCGCTTTTCCGCACCAATCCCAATCGTGGCGCTGCCGCGTTTACCGGACAGCGGTTCGCAGCATCCAGCCTTCGCCGAGATTGCAGCGCTGCTCTAGCCCAGCTGAAATTTCTCGATGAAGCGGATCAGCGCCGCGACCGCGAGCCCCATATCGGCGACGCTGGCGAATTCCGCGGGATTGTGGCTGATGCCGCCGCGGCAGCGCACGAACAGCATGGCCGACGGACAAAGCCGCACCATGACCTGGGCGTCATGACCAGCGCCGGACGGCAGCCGGATAGGAGTATGGCCCAACTCAGTGACGCTGGCCGCAAGCGCCTCCTGCAGGGCCGGCGCGCAATGTGCGGTCGCAATCTCGTGGAACGGCTCGATGGCAACCGTCAGCCCGCGCGCCTTGGCGACGCGCGCCGCTTCAGCCGCAAATCGCTCGGTGGCTTCCAGACGCAACGCATCGGTCAGCGCACGCAGATCGACGGTGAACAGCACGCGCCCGGGAATGATGTTGACGGCGGCAGGCTTGGCCTCGATCCAGCCGACCGTGCCGACCATACCGTCGTCGGGATGCTCTCGAGCGATGCGCTCGAGCGCCAACGCCATCTCGGCCGCACCGGTATAGGCGTCGTGCCGCAGATTCATCGGCACCGTGCCGGCATGGCCAGCCTCGCCGGTCACGGTGACACGCAGCCTGATCTGCCCGACGATGCCGGTGACGATGCCGAGCGGCTCGCCTTTGGCCTCCAGCACCGGCCCCTGCTCGATATGCACCTCGATGTAGCCCGCGGCGTCCTCGGGCTGGTAGGCGGCAGCGGCAATATCGTCCGGGTTCTTGCCATAGATCCGAAGCGCTTCGGCCAGCGTCACGCCTTGCGCGTCGGCCGTAGCGAGCGCTTCGCTTTCGAACGCACCGGCGCAGGCCGATGACGATGTCAGCGTCGCGGGAAAACGCGAGCCCTCCTCGTCACCGAATGCGAGCACATCGATCCCGAATGGCAGTTCCGCCTTGGCGCGCGCGAAATGCTCCGCCGCCAGAATGCCGGCGATGACGCCGAGCGGCCCATCGTATTTGCCGGCATCGATCACGGTATCGATGTGCGAACCGATCAGGAGACGCCGCTTCGCGCTCCCGAACCGCCCGCGCACGGTGCCAAGCGCATCCTCGCTCACCGACAGACCAGCCGTCCGCATCCATCGCGCGACCAGATCGGCCGCGCGGCGATGCTCCGGCGTGAGGAAGAGCCGCACAAGCCGCCCGGGCTCGGCGGAAATAGCGCCAAGCTCGGCGATCATAGCCTCGGCCCGCACACCCAGTGCCACCGGATCGGGCGCGTTCACGACAGAAGCTCCACCTTGATCGCAGTTTCGAGCATCGCCTCGGCGTTGATCAGCACGTGCATGATGATCGCAAGCGTGGTCGATCCGCTGGCCCAGCGAAACCAGCCGAGCATGAGGCCCGCGGCGAAGATTTGCGCCATGCCGAGCCAGTCGTACTGGATGTGCAGCAAGGCCCAGGCAAACGAAATCACCACAATGGCGAGCATCTCGCGGCCAGGGCGCGCCAGCCCGCGGTACAAGAACCCGCGAAACACGACCTCCTCGCCCACCGGCGCGGCCACGACGATTGCGAGCGTCAACGCGATCAGCCAGCCGGCGTTCTTGGCGCTTTGATAGGCCTCGACCTGGAACGGCGGCACCAGCGCACGGCCGCTGATTAGCATAAGCAAATCAAAGGCAATTACGAGAGCGATGACGCAAAGCGCGGCGAAGACGATCTCGCCGCGTTTGGGCATATCGACCGCGAGATAGTTTGCAGGCGCCCAACGCCGCAGCCGCGCGGCGTACGCCAGCACGGCAATCTGCACGGGAACGGACCCCAGCGCTCCGATCGCGATCACCACGCCGTCGTAGGTAAAGGTGCGAGCGGTCGCACGCTCCGCCTGCAACGCTGCGAAAATCCCGGTCGCCACCACGGTGCTGATCAGGAACGCAAACAGCACCCAGGCGATCGTCGCGGGAATTCCCCAGGGCGCCGGGGCCGATGGCGCCTGGTTCTGGCCGGTCGGAAAGCTCATTTGTCAGGCCATCCGCGCCGCATTCCGCCGCCTACTTCTGTTGAACCCAGCGGCCGAGCGCTTCGCGCTCTTCCTCGGTCATGCCGGTCTGATTGCCCAGTGGCATGGCGCGATTCTGCACGGTCTGCATATAGATTTGTTGGCCGAAGCGGCGCATGTCGGGAGCATTATCGAGCACGATATTCTTCGGCGGCTCCTTGAACGCGGGATGCGATGGACTGCGCGAATGGCACGTCGCGCAGTGCTTGGCCGCAATCGTCAGCGCCTCGATCTCGGTCACGGCCGGTCCGGCCGTCAGCACGCGTGGCTGCGGCGCGGTGACGTAGATCGCGGTGATCAAGGCCATGGCCGCGACCGGAAGCGTCCAGCCGTAGCTGTCCCAATTGTCGCCGGCATCGGCGCGGTTCAGCATGTGCCGCACCAGCGCGCCGATCACGATGATCAAGGCGACGATCAGCCACGATTGCGGGTGCGTGAACAGGAATGGATAGTGCTGCGACACCATCATCAGCAGCACCGGCAGCGTCAGATAGTTGTTGTGGGTCGAACGCTGCTTGCCGATCTCGCCGAAACGCGCCTCCGGCGTCTGGCCCGCGATCATCTGCGCGATCATTTTCTTCTGGTTCGGGATGATCACGCCGAACACGTTGACCGCCATGATGGTGCCGACCAACGCGCCGACGTGGATGAAGGCGCCGCGGCCAGAAAACACCTTGGTGTAGAGCACCGACGCAATCAGGATCAGTGCGAACACCGACAGCGCAAGCAGCGTAGTGTTCTCGCCGATTCTGGTACGGCAGAGCCCGTCATAGATGAACCAGCCGACAACGAGCGAGGCAACCGAGATGGCGATCGCCTGCCAGGGTTCGAGCGCCATCACGCTGGGGTCGATCAGAAAGGCGCTGGCGTGGAAGTAGTACTGCACGATCAGCAGGCCGAAGCCCGTGACCCAGGTGAGATAGGCCTCCCATTTGAACCAGTGCAGCACGCTTGGCAGCGTCGCCGGCGCAACGGTGTATTTCTCGACGTGATAGAAGCCGCCGCCATGCACCTGCCAGGCGGTGCCGAGCACGCCGGGATTAAGCCGCTCCTCCTTGGACAGCGTGTAGTCGAGCGCCATGAAATAGAACGAGGTCCCGATCCAGCCGATCGACACGACCAGGTGGGCCCAGCGGATCAGAAGATTCAGCCACTCGCCGAGGAATACGTCCACGATTCAGCTTCCCTTCTTCCTCACCTCCCCCCGCTTGCGGGGGAGGTCGACGAGCGAAGCTCGTCGGGAGGGGGCATCTCGATAGCGCATCATCGTGTTATATCCCCCTCCCCAACCCTCCCCCGCAAGCGGGGGAGGGAGAAGGCAGCTAGCTTCCCCGATAGGTCGAATAGCCGTAGGGCGAAACGAGCAGCGGCACGTGGTAATTTGCCTCCTCGCCAATCGTAAATCGCAACGGGATCACGTCGAGAAACGACGGATCGGCGAGTGGCACGCCCTGCGCGCGAAAATATTCGCCGACGTGAAAAGTCAGCTCATAGGAGCCCTTCTGAAATGCAGCGCCTTCCAGCAATGGCTTGTCCGTCCGCCCATCAGCGTTGGTCCGGACATCGGCCAACACTTCGCCGCCACGCGAAAGTACGACGCGCACGCCAGCCCCGGGCCGCCCAGACGAAGTATCCAGAACGTGGGTGCTCAAGCGGCCCATCTGCTTCTGTTGCACGCAAAAAACATGCCCGGGTCAAGAGTGCCCGGGCATGATCGGAAATGCAGCCTTGGCAGGCTATGGAATCAGGATGGTCGAGCCCGTCGTCTTGCGGCCTTCCAGGTCCTGGTGCGCCTTCATCGCGTCCTTCAGCTGGTATTTCTGGTTGATCGGGATCTTTACCTGACCGCTGCCGACCACCTCGAACAGGTGCTTGGCGATGTCGAGCAGGTCGGCGCGCTTGGCCGCGTAGGTGAACAGCGTTGGCCGTGTCGCAAACAGCGACCCCTTGGTCTGCAGGATGTTGATGTTGAACGCCTCGACCTGGCCGGATGCGCTGCCAAAGCTCGCGAACATGCCGAGCGGACGCAGGCAGTCGAGCGAAGCGGGGAACGTGGTCTTGCCGATACCGTCGTAGACCACAGCGCAAAGCTCGCCCTTGGTGATCTCCTTCACACGTGCCGCGAAGTCCTCCTTGCGGTAGTAGATGATGTGGTCGCAGCCGTTGGCCTTGGCGAGCTTGCCCTTCTCCTCGTCACCGACGGTGCCGATAATGTTGGCGCCTAGCGCCTTGCCCCACTGGCAGAGGATCAGGCCGACCCCGCCCGCGGCGGCATGCACCAGGATGTTGTCGCCCTTCTGCACCTTGTAGGTGCGGCGGAGCAGATATTCAGCGGTCATGCCCTTCAGCATCATCGCCGCCGCCTGCTCGTACGTGATGTTGTCTGGCAGCTTCACCGCGCGGTCGGCCGGCAGAAGCTTTTCCTCGGCATAGCCGCCCATGGTATGCACATAGGCGACGCGGTCACCAACCTTCAGATCCGTCACGCCGGGGCCGACCGCGATCACCTCGCCAGCCGCCTCATTGCCCGAGATGAACGGCATCCCCACGGGCGACGGATACATGCCCATTCGAAAATACGTGTCGATGTAGTTCACGCCCGCGGCGTGCTGCTTGACCTTGACCTGCCCCTGGCCTGGCGCACCGATTTCAACCTGCTCATAGGTCAAGACTTCCGGGCCGCCGACCTTATGCACCCGCACCGCTGCCGTCATGGATCACTCCCTGCTTACACCCGCAAACGAACCTGCGCGCCTCAGAGCGATCATAGGGGCGAGGCAATGGGGCGCAAGAGAGGCGCGGCCACTCAGCGCCCGCCGGCCACGCGCAGCACGGTGCCGCTGACGTAGGAGGCCGCGTCTGAAAGCAGAAACAGCACGGCCTCGGCGCTTTCCTCCGGCTTGCCCACCCGTCCCATCGGGATCATCGGCGCGACCTTGGCGAGCTTCTCCGGCGTGCCGGCGTCGGCGTGGATGCGGGTTTCGCTCGCGCCAGGCGATACGCAATTGACCCGGATGCCGTCACCCGCAAGCTCCTTGCTCAGCCCGTAGGTGATCGACTCCACCGCGCCCTTGGAGGCCGCGTACCAGACATATTCGTTGGGCCCGCCGATGTCGGCGGCGACCGACGACAGCAGCACGATCGCGCCGCCCGTTCCGCCATGCTTCTTCGACATGCGCCGGATCGCGTGCTGCATCGACCACAACGCGCCAAGCACATTAACCTCGACCACCTCGCGCATCATCGCCGGGTCTGCGCTCTCCAGCCGGCCGGCCTTGCCCGGAATGCCGGCGTTGTAGACGAAATGCGTGAGCGGCCCGAGCGCATCGGCCTCCTTGAACATGCGTTCGACATCGGCTTCGACCCCCATGTCGGCGCGGATCGCGACCGCCTTTCGCCCTTGTTCCTTCACCGCCGCGGCCACGTCGTCCGCCGATTTCGCATCGCTCCGGTAGTTGACGCCCACATCATAGCCGCGCGCCGCCGCAATTCTGGCGGTCGCGGCGCCGATGCCGCGTCCCGCGCCGGTGATCAGAAGCACGGGCATTTCGTTCTCCTTGAGTGTCTATGAGCGGCGGCGACGATTGCGGCCCGCCAGCACGTTGAAAGCTTCGACCGCGGCGGCAAATGCCATGGCAAAGTAAATGTAGCCGCGCGGGAAATGGAAGTCGAAGCCCTCGGCGACCAGCGCCACGCCGATCAGCACCAGAAACGCCAGCGCCAACATCTTGGTCGTCGGGTGGGCGGCGATGAACGCTGAAACCGGGCCGGAGGCGACATACATCACCGCCATCGCGATCACCACGGCGCCGATCATGATCTCAATGTCATTCGCCATGCCGATGGCGGTAATGATGGAGTCAAGCGAAAACACCAGGTCGACCGCGACCAGTTGGGCCACCACGAGGGCAAATGACTGCACCGCCAGATTTTTTTCGGCGTCGTTCTCGCGATGCTCGACTTCGGCATGGATTTCATGCGTCGCCTTCGCGATCAGGAACATGCCGCCGCCGATCAGGATGATGTCCCGCCAGGAAATGCCGATGCTGAAGATCGAGAACAGCGGATAGGTCAGCATCATCAGCCAGGTCAGCGCGAACAGCATCGCGATGCGGAAGATAAAGGCGAGCGCGAGCCCGATCTGCCGCGCCCGAAGCGCCCGTTCGGGCGAGCAGCGCGACACCAGGATGGAGATGAAGACGACATTGTCGATGCCGAGCACGATCTCGAGCACCGTTAAGGTGGCAAGCGCCGCCCAGGCGTGGGGGTCGGAGAGCAATTCGAGCATGACGGATTATTTAGGATCGCCCCGCGCCGGCAACAGACCGATCAGCACGAAATAGGCGGCAATCAGGCATAATGCCGCGGCGATCCACGGTTCGGGGGCAAGCCCCTGTTTGATGGCCGCCAGCGCCAGCGCTGCCCAGAGCGTGAGCAGCGCGACTGTCACTGTACGCAGCCGCCGCACCCGGAATGGATGGACGAAACGGATCGGCACAAACGTCAGCACCGCGAAAAGCGCAACCGCGAACCCCGAAATGACAGAGGCCGGCCGCAGCACCAAAAGATAGAACACGACGAGGTTCCACACGGCGGGAAAGCCGCGGAAAAAATTGTCAGCCGTCTTCATTTCGCGGTCGGCGAAATAGAGCGTTCCGGTGATGGCGATAATGGCGGCCGCCGTGGTGGCCCACGCCTGCGGCATCAGTCCGCTGGCCGCGACCGCATAGGCCGGCACGAACACGTAGGTCGTGTAGTCGACCACGAGATCGAGCGTATCGCCCGACCAGCGCGGCAGCACCTTGGAGACCTCGGCAGCCCGCGCCAGCGGTCCGTCGACCGCATCGACGACCAGCGCCACGCCGAGCCAGAGAAACATCAGCGGCCAGTCGCCGCGCGTCGCCGCGAGCAAGGCCAGCAGCGCCAGCGCCGCGCCGCAGGCGGTGAGAATGTGGACCGCGAAAGCGCAGCCTTTCAACATGTCGCAAGTCTCACTCGATCACCTCGTCGGTGCGCGCGAGCAGCGAGATCGGCACTTCGAGGCCCAGCGCCTTGGCGGTCTTGAGGTTGATCACCAGTTCGAACTTGTCAGCCTGCTGCACCGGCAAGCCGGCCGGCTGCTCACCCTTGAGGATACGGTCGACGTATGACACCGAGCGCCGATAGAGATCGCGTGTGTCGATACCATAGGAGGCAAGACCTCCGTCCTTCGCCATGTAACCGAACGGATAGACGGCCGGCAGCCGGTGCTCCGCCGCAAGCTTGATGATCACGTCGCGGTGCGACACCGTGAATGGACTACCGATCACGACCAGCCCACCGTTCGGCTCGCGCGCGAAGGTCGCGGCGGCGCGCTCAAATTCGGCGATTTCGCTGACGGCCATGGCCGTGATCTGCATCCCGAGCGGCTGCCCCGCCGACTCCATTTCGCGGAGCAGTCCCGCCGCGGCGCCGGATATCGAATCGCGGACGAAGGCCACGCGCGTCACTCGCGGTGCGATCTGCTTCAGCAATTCCAGCCATTTCACGGCCAGCCCGTACTCGTAGCTGGCGAAGCCGGTGAAATTTCCGCCCGGCCGCGCCAAGCTTGCAACGAAGCCCGCACCAACCGGATCGATGGCCTGCACGAACACAACCGGGACGCTCGCGTTTGCGAGTTTCAGCGCCCGCGTCGGTGTCGTGCCAGCCGCCACGATTGCATCGGGCCTCGACGCGGCCAGCTCGCCCGCAAGCGTTCGCAAACGATTGGCATCTCCATCGGCCCAGCGCGCGTCGATCTGCAGATTTTGACCTATAGTCCAGCCGAGCTGCTGCAATCCGCGCTGAAGGATGGCAACCCGGGCCCGCCCCTCTGCATCGGCGTCGGCGCTTGCCATCAGAACGCCGACTCGCCGCACCCGCTCCTGCGCGAGGACGGCATGTCCGAACGCCGGCGCGGCCACCGCACCGGCCAGAAGCGTGACAAATTTCCGGCGCTGCATCATCGCCCCGCATCTGATCAATACGGTCGAGACTAGCCGGACAGGCGCTCGCTCGCCACCGAGGAACGGCCGTTATCTTTTCTTATTGTTCCAGTCGAGCTTGCAGATTTCCGCCGACTTGCCCTCGAAGTTCCAGTTCCGTCCGAACAGCCGGAACCGCGACCGGTCGGCGCGCGACACGATGATATCCGGCGAGATCCAGTATTCGCTGTTGCGGATGACGACGTTGCCGTTGTCCTTGCCGCGCACCGGCGTGATCGCACCATCGACGATCTTCTCGATCTTGATGATGCGGGTGTCCCCGTTCGTCTCATAGACGATCGGCACCTGCCGCGCGCCAAGGAAGCTGCCGGCGAGAATTTTCAGCAAGCCGGTCGAGCCGCCCGCACGGCCGGTCATGATCCAGGTGAGCGCCTTGGTGGCGTGCACGGTCGCCTTGTCATCGACGAACAGCGCCACGGTCCAATTGCCGCGGCCAAGCTTGCCGGGGATCTCGGCCATGAAGCCGAACTTCACGCCGGCGAGATCGGTGTCGCCGAAATGGCCCTCGTCGACCCGCACGCAGGCCCAGGTCAGGCAATAGCCTTCGGTCGGCGCGCTCTGGCCGAGCGACAGCACGCAGGGGCAAAACACCTCGCAATTGCACGACAGCGTAAGCTCGCCCTTGAGCGACCAGGCATCGGTGACGCGGAGTTCTTCATTCAAATCCATCGACCCACCTACAACACCGACGAAACGACCATGCCGAATCCTGCGGCAACGAACACCAGGCCCACCGCCTCGCTGAAGCGCGGCGTGGAGGTCAGCTTCTCGATCGTCATCAGCACGCCCAGGCCTGCCATCCACACCACGTTCATAGCGCCGACGGCGAACATCACCAGCATCATGGCCCAGCAGCAGCCGAGGCAAACCATTCCCTGGCGCACGCCGAGCCGGAACACGCCGCGCGTTTCCGTGGTCCAGTTGGAAAAGAAGAACGGAAACGGCCGCTGACAGACCGCCAGACAAGCCTGCTTGAGCGGCGAGAACTGATAGAGGCCGGCGCCCATGAAGATCGTGCCGCCCACAAGCCGGCCGACGCTATCGCCATTGAGCAGGCTTGCGCGCGCCAACGCGAATTGCAACGAGGCGGCAATCAAAGCGACACCGAGCCAGACCGCCAGATATCCCGCAGTCAAAACGAGCGGCGACACGACCGGCTCGCGCTTTCGCGCAGCGGTGTCGGCAATCTCGGCATAGGTCAGGATCATCGGGCCCGCGGTCGGCAACATCATCGCCAGCGTCATCGCCATCCACATCGGCGCGGCCAGCGCCAGATCGGCCGGCCCGGCGCTGGCGCCGAACTGGCACAGCGCCTGCCAGTTCAGCGGCGAGCCCGCCGACATCAACCCGAGCGCAAGCCATCCGAGCGCGGTCAGCGCCGCGACGCAGCCGAGCGCAATGCGCTTGGGTTGCGACAACACGCCCGACAGCCGCGTCTCGGCGGGGGACAAATGGGTCAGCACATGCTCGTTGACAAAATCGGTCACGGCAAAACGATAGCTCATTGCCGCACCATGCGGAAATGGCAGCCCGGATCATGGTTTCCGGCCCCTCGTCTTGCCGGCGAAAACACGTTAGGAGACGCGCCAGAAGCGCGTCCGGAACGCACCGTGTTAAGAAAAGCATCATGGCGAAAGCGTTAACCGTCGAGGTGGCGATCGTAGGCGGCGGCCCGGCCGGGCTGACCGCCGCAATCGCGTTGGCCGAGGCCGGCATCGAGGCGGCGCTGATCGCGCCACGCCCGGCGCCGGATCATCGCACGACTGCGCTGCTCGCCGGTTCCGTCACCGCGCTTGAGACGCTTGGGATATGGGACGGCTGTGCGGCGCAGGCGGCGCCGCTTCGCGTGATGCGGATTGTCGACGCCACCGCCCGCCTCGTGCGCGCGCCGGAGGTGCGTTTCGCAGCCTCCGAAATCGGCCTCGACGCCTTCGGCCACAACATCGAGAACCGGCATCTGCTCACCGCGCTCGAGGCCCGCGTGGCGAACCTTGCTTCGCTGTCCCGGATCGAGGACGAAGCGAGCGCTGTGGAAACAAACGAGTCCGGAGTGACCGTTTCGCTCAAGAGCGGCGAACGCGTCGCCGCGCGGCTGGTCATCGGCGCCGACGGGCGGCATTCACTCTGCCGGACCGCCGCCGGCATCGAGAGCGAGGGCCGCACCTATCCGCAGACGGCGCTGACCTTCAATCTCGGCCATTCCCGGCCGCACCACGACACCTCCACCGAATTCCACACCGAGAGCGGGCCATTCACCCTCGTGCCACTGCCCGGCGAACGTTCGAGTCTTGTCTGCGTGGTCGAGCCGGCCGAAGCCGAGCGGATCGCCGCGCTCGACGCAAATGCGCTGAACGACGAGATCGAGCAACGCTCGCATTCGATTCTCGGCAAGATCGCGGTCGAGCCGGGCCACGGCGCCTTTCCGCTGGCAGTCGAGACCGTGCAGACGTTCGGGCAGAACCGCATCGCGCTCATCGGCGAGGCCGCCCATCTCATTCCCCCAATCGGCGCGCAAGGCCTCAACCTCGGGCTTCGTGACGCGGCCTCGATCGGCGAATTGATCGTATCCGCGCGCCGGGACGGTGCCGACGTCGGCGCGCCGGATCTGCTCGCCCGCTATGACGCCCAGCGCCGCCCCGATGTGAAGAGTCGCACGTTGGCGGTTGACCTCCTCAACCGCACGCTCCTGTCCGATTTCCTCCCGGTCCAGAGCGCGCGCGGCCTCGGCCTCTACCTGATCGACCGGATCGCGCCGCTCCGCCGCGCCGTGCTGCGCGAGGGCGTCGCGCCTGCCGCCGCACAACCCCGACTGATGCGCGACCAGGCTTTGTAATCCCTCATGCCGGACTCAAGCCTGATCATCGCCGTCGCGGCGCTCGCCTTCGTGTTCGCCGGTTTCGTCAAGGGCGTACTGGGCCAGGGCCTGCCGACTGTCGCCATCGGCCTGCTCAGCCTCATCATGTCGCCCGGCGAAGCTGCCGCGCTGGTCGTCATCCCGGCGCTTCTCACCAACATCTGGCAGGGCTGGTTCGGGCCTTCACTCATGCCGCTCGTCCGGCGGCTGTGGCCGACGCTGCTCGCGAGCTTCCTCGGCACGTTCGCCGCAACAGCGCTCGGTCTCGGCCTGCTGACGCCGGAAGCCGCGACGCTCGCCCGCAAGGTCTTGGGATACGCGCTGATCTGCTATGGACTGCTCGGCATTTCGCGGATTCGCCTCCAGGTGCCGCCGCGGATTGAGACTTGGCTCGGACCCGTGATGGGCGCCGCCAATGGCGCGGTCGCGACCGCCACCGGCGTCTTCATGTTCCCGGTCATTCCCTTCATCCAGTCGCTGGGCCTTCAACGCGACGATCTCGTACAGGCGCAGGGCATCTCATTCACGGTCTCGACATTCGCGCTGACATTCGTGCTGCTCGGCAACGGTTCGCTGAATGCCACCAACGCCGCGGGCTCCCTGGTCGCCATGGCGGTGACATTCGTTGGAATGTTCATCGGCCAATATGTCCGCAAATTCATTCATCCCCAGGTGTTCCAGGTCTTGTTCTTTGCCGGAATGCTGGTGCTCGGCATCCATCTGGCGTTTATTCGCTGAGCTTGGGCACAGCCTTCACGGTCGCGGCGTCGCCGCGAAACTGCGGATCGATCGGCACCGGCAGTGCCGGCATGGTCGCGCCGGTCGGTCCCGCGACCTGATGCGCGAACAACCCGCGCGCGACGAAATGCGGATCGCGCAGCGCCTCCTGCAATGTCGCCATGATGGTGACGCAGCAGTCTGCAGCGGCAAACAGCGGCCGCCATTCGTCGGCGGTCTTGCCGGCCATGATCGCCGCGACCGCGGCCTTGGTCGCGTCGGGATTGCCGCGGTCGTCGATCAAACCGGGCGCAAGACCGATCGTCGCCGTAAACGGCTCCCAGAATCTCTGCTCCAGCGCCGCGCAGCAGACAAACTTGCCGTCCTTCGTCGGATAGATCTGGTAGCGCGGCGAGCCGCCGGTCAAGCGCGCGCCGCCCATGCCGGGAAACTGCCCGGTGACGTGCCCGGTCGCGAGCGCATGGCTCGCAAACGTGAACATTGCGTCGGTCATGGCGATGTCGAGATGGCTGCCCTGCCCGCTCTGGTCGCGCTGGCGCAGGCCAAGGAGGATGTTCATCACCGCCGGCAAGGTGCCGCCCGCGATGTCGGCGATCAGTGCCGGCGGCACCACCGGCCGGTCAGCAGGTCCGGGATTGAGCGCCAGCAAGCCGGTATGGCCGATGTAGTTGAGATCATGCCCGGCCTCGCCGGCGCGCGGGCCGGTCTGGCCGTAACCAGTGATCGAGCAATAGACGAGCTTCGAATTGACGGCGCGCACCGCCTCGTAGCCCAGGCCGAGGCGCGTCATCACGCCGGGGCGGAACTGCTCGACCAGCACATCGGCACGTTTGATCAGCGGCGTGAGCTTGTCCCGATCGGCTGTGCTTTTCAGGTCGAGGACGAGGCTTTGCTTGCCGCGGTTGAGCAGCGTGAACATCGCGCTCTCGCCATCGAAACGCGGCTCGTAGTGGCGCATGTCCTCGCCGCCCGGCCGCTCGATCTTGATCACCTCGGCGCCAGCCTCCGCCAGAAGCAACGTGGCGAGCGGCCCCGGGAGCAACGTCGTGAAATCGAGGACCAATATGCCGGTGAGCGGTTGGGTCATGCCCGCTAGCGGAACACAAGTTGGGTCAGGACGCCATGCTGCACGAGCCACATCACCGTGGTCAGCGTCGCGACCGAGATGAGCGTGCCGAGTAGCACCGAGCCGGATGCAGGCTCGACCCAGGCTTCGTACTGCCGGCCGAGCACGAACACATTAAGCGCGGGCGGCAGCGCCGCCATCAACACCACGGTTTGGACCCAGACCGGATCGAACGGGCCGAGCGCGATCATCAAGGTCAGCGCCATGAGCGGATGCACCACCAGCTTGATCAGCACAAGAACCGGCACCTCCCACGGCACGCGAGTAAACGGCCGGAGCGCCACCGTCACGCCGAGCGTGAACAACGCGCACGGCGCCGACGCATTTTGGAGAAACGCCAGCAGGCGATCGAGTGCGACGGGCGGCTCGATGTGCAACGCCGCCGAGGCGACCCCGAGCGCGGTCGCCACGACGAACGGATGCAACAGAATCTTGCGCGCAACCTCGATGACGACGCGGCCTACCCCTTTGTAGGACGGCCGCGCCAGAGCCATCATGGCCGGCAGCAGCGAGAAGAACAAAAGCGTCTCGAAGCAGAAGATCAGCGCGACGGGCGCCGCCGCTTGCGCGCCGACCGTGGCGAGTGCAAGCCCCGGCCCCATGTAGCCAATGTTGCCATAGGCGCCGGCCAGCGCCGCGATGGCGCTCTCCGCGAGGTTACGGCGGATCGCAAGCGCGACGCAGAACGACAGCACCAGAACGAGGAAGGTGCTGAGCGTCGCAGCCAAGATGAAGCGAGCGTTGTTGAGCTGCTCGAACGGGGTCCTTGCGAGGATGCGATAGAACAACGCCGGCAGCGACAGATAGACGATGAAAAAGTCCATCCAGGCGAGCCCCTTGTCGGGGATCGTCTTGAAGCGGCCGCAGGCAAAGCCCAGGAAGATCAAGCCGAAATAGGGCAGCGCGAGGTTGAGGACGTCGATCATTCGGGCGGCTTGGCTCTGTTCCGAACTTCTTCAACTTGGCGCGAGTGCTGCTTTCCTCTAAACGGCAGATCGGCGTTTTGGAAGGAAGGCCCAAGGAAAGGCCCAGCACGACCATGAAGCTCCCGCGCCCATTCTATCAGCCGCTTGCGATCGGCGCGCCTGCGCCGCTCCGCGAACTGCCGGTGAAGCTCGAGCGCATGATCCATTTCGTGCCGCCGCACATCGACAAGGTCACCGCCAAGGTGCCGGAACTCGTGCGCCAGGTCGACGTGGTGCTCGGCAATCTGGAGGACGCCATCCCGGCCGACGCCAAGATCGCCGCGCGCCAGGGTTTCATCGCCATGGCCAAGGCGACGGATTTCGGGCCGACCGGACTATGGACGCGCATCAACGCGCTCAACTCCCCCTGGGCGCTGGACGACATCACCGAGATCGTTGCCGCGGTTGGCAACAAGCTCGACGTCATCATGCTGCCGAAGGTCGAAGGCGTCTGGGATATCCATTACCTCGATCAGTTCCTGGCCCAGCTCGAGGCCCGCCATTCGATCGCGCGCCCGATACTCATTCACGCGATCCTGGAGACCGCCCAGGGCGTCAACAACGTCGAGGCGATCGCCACCGCCTCCCCGCGCATGCATGGCATGAGTCTGGGACCCGCCGATCTCGCCGCCTCCCGCGGCATGAAGACCACCCGCGTCGGCGGCGGCCATCCGGATTACGTGGTGCTCGCCGACGGCAAGACCGGCGAGCTGCGGCAAAAGTTCCAGCAGGACCTCTGGCACTACACCACGGCCAAGATGGTGGACGCCTGCGCGGCCGCCGGCATCAAGCCGTTCTACGGCCCGTTCGGCGATTTCTCCGACTCCGAAGGCTGCGAGGCGCAGTTCCGCAATGCCTTCCTGATGGGCTGCGCCGGCGCCTGGACCCTGCACCCCACCCAGATCGCCATCGCCAAGCGGGTGTTCTCCCCCGACCCGGCCGAGGTCGCCATGGCGAAGAAGATCATCGCCGCCATGCCGAACGGCAGCGGCGCCGTGATGATCGACGGCAAGATGCAGGACGACGCCACCTGGAAACAGGCCAAAGTGGTGGCTGACCTGGCACGCCTGGTGGCCAGCAAAGACCCGGAACTTGCTGCAATTTATGGGTTTTAGCCCGTTGCCGGGCGAAAATTAACCATTAAACTGCCCCCGATGCCCAGGACCACGACCAAGAAGCTGTTCGACAGCCCGTCCAAGAGCCGGCTCGCCAGGTACAAGCTTGGCGAGGTGGTGAAGCACCGCGTATTCCCGTTTCGTGGCGTGATCTTCGACATCGATCCGGTGTTCAACAACACCGACGAGTGGTGGCTGTCGATCCCCGAGAATGTGCGGCCGAGCAAGGACCAGCCGTTCTACCATCTGTTCGCTGAGAACGGGCATACCGAATACATCGCCTATGTGTCGGAGCAGAACCTCCTGCCGGACACCTCCGGCAAGCCGGTGCGTCACCCGCAGGTGCCTGAGGTGTTCGAACGCGACGACAACGGCGGCTACAAGCCGCGGAACGCGATGCTGAACTGAGAGGCGTCTGGCGTCCCGAATAGCAAAAGGCCCGCCTTACGGCGGGCCTTTGTTTTGTACGGACCGCCGTCTAGCGAGCCGGCGGAGCGGCCGCCTGCGGCGGCTGGGCTTCGAGCTTCTTGCGCGCCTCTTCGGCCCGCTTCTGCAGCTCGTCCTGGAGCTTCTTCTGCTGCTCTTCAAACACTTTCGGATCGGTCGCCGGCCCATCATAGGCCTTGGCGAAGTCCTTCATGTCGAGCTGCGGGCTCATGGCCTGGCCGTTCATGTGGATCGCCTGCACGGTGAGGAGCTGCGACTTCTTCATGCGGTTGATCAGATCGGTCGAGGCCTCGTAGTCGGCGATGCAGCCGCCCGGCGGAACCACCGGCGGCAGGCAGGTCACGAACGGCGAGGTCGCAGGCTGACCCTGGTCCACGATCAGACGGGTGCCATGCTGCAGAGCCACGCCATACGGCAGGCTCATGCGCAGGAGCTTCTTCTGCTCGCCGTCCATCTCGATGATCGCGACGCTGACGACCAGAAGACCGGACTCGACGCGGCCGTCCTTCACGGTAACGCAGATGCGCTTGGCCTTGGGATCGGCGTCCTTGTTGCAGAGCTTCACCCACGGCGAGAAGATCAGTTGCGGCTGCTCGCCCGCCGGCGCTTGCTGCTGGGCCTGTTGCGGCGCCTGCTGTTGCTGAGCTGGCGCGTGCTGTTGCTGGGCCGGCTGCGCGGGCCGAGCGGGCGCGGGCCGGGCGGGCGCGGGCCGGGGCGCGGGAGGCTGCTGCTGCGCCACGGAATGCATTACTCCGGCCACGACAAGCACGGCCGCCGCACTCGACACGGCTAAAACTTTTCTGGCTGCCCGCGCCTTCGCGGACATGATCCGGTGCGTCATTCGTTGTCCCTCTTTCCCGCCGCGATGTCGCGGCGCTGCCCGTACGGGCTGCCCATCGCCTGTCTCGACGCCTCAAAAAAGGCAGGAGCGTGACGCGGGATACGGGCCTGATTAGCCGAATTCGGCGGCCCGATAAAGCCTTAAGCGACGATCAGGATTAATGCCCCAGGCCGCCGTGGATCGGGGGAATCCGGTCCGAGCGCGCCTGTGCTAGACCGATGATGAAGCAGCGATTCCATCGAAGGTGAAGGACGGCCGTGACCCTCGCGATGCGCCTTGGCGTGTTGATACTGGGTGCGTTCGCCGCAGGCGGCCCGATTGGCAGCGCTGCCTTGGCCCGCCCCGGCGTGCCGGAACATGGCATTGCCATGCACGGCGAGCCGGCGCTGCCGGCGGGGTTCGAGCGGCCGCGCTACGCCAACCCGGCCGCTCCCAAGGGCGGCCGCCTGACCCAGGGCGTGCTTGGCACCTTCGACAGTCTCAACCCGTTCATCGTCAAAGGCCTCGCGCTCTCGCAAATCCGCGGCTACGTGGTCGAGAGCCTGCTGGCGCGGCACTACGACGAGCCGTTCACGCTCTATGGGCTGCTGGCCCGCACGGTCGAGACCGACGCCAACCGCACCTACGTCACCTTCGCGCTCGATCCAGCCGCGAAGTTCTCCGACGGCAAGCCGGTGACCGCGGCCGACGTGATCTTTTCCTGGCAGCTCCTGCGCGACAAAGGCCGGCCCAACTACCGCACCTATTACGTCAAGGTCGCCAAGGCCGAGGCGCTGTCGGAGCGTGTCGTGCGCTTCGATCTCGCCGGGGCCAACGATCGCGAGCTGCCGCTCATTATGGGTCTGATGCCGGTGCTGGCCCGGCACGCCGTCAATCCGGACACCTTCGAGGACACCACGTTCGAGCCGATCCTCGGCAGCGGCCCCTATGTGGTCGGCAAGGTCGAGCCCGGCCGCAGCATCGCTCTCAAGCGCGACCCAAATTATTGGGGCCGCGACCTCGCTATCAACCGCGGCCTGTGGAACTTCGACGAGATACGCTTCGACTTCTACCGCGACGGCAATTCGCATGTGGAGGCCTTCATGAAGGGCCTCTACGACGTGCGCACGGAAACCGATCCCGGCCGCTGGGAGACCGCCTACGACGTGCCCGCGGTGCGCGACGGCCGCATCGTCAAGGAAACATTCCCGTACGGCCTGCCGAAGATCTTCTCCGGCCTCGTCTTCAACACCCGGCGGCCGGTCTTCGCCGACGTTCGCGTGCGCGAGGCGATTGGCATGCTGCTCGATTTCGAATGGCTCAATCACAACTACTTCTACGATCGCTATCAGCGTTCCGCGAGCTACTTCGAGGGATCGGAGCTTTCGGCCCGCGGGCGGCCTGCCTCCGAACGCGAGCGCGCGCTGCTCGCGCCGTTTCCCGCAGCGGTGCGCAGCGACATCATGCAGGGCGCGTGGCAGCCCGCGGTGTCCGACGCTTCGGGGCGCGACCGCAACACGCTCAAGCGCGCTCTTGCGCTGCTGGAGTCTGCGGGCTACGCGCTCGACGGCACGGTGCTGCGCTCGCGCGCGACACGCAAGCAACTCAGCTTTGAAGTCCTCGTCACCACGCGCGACCAGGAGCGGCTGGCGCTGGCGTTCTCGCGAGACTTGAAGCGTGCCGGCATCGCCGCGCGGGTTCGCGTCGTGGATGCCGTTCAATACGACCGGCGGCGACTCACCTACGATTACGACATGATCGAGAACCGCTGGGACCAGTCGCTCTCGCCCGGCAACGAACAGGCGTTCTATTGGGCCTCCGCCGCGGCCGATGCCGACGGCACGCGCAACTACATGGGCGTGAAGAGCCCGGCGGTCGACGCCATGATCGCGGCGCTGCTGCTTGCTCACGAACGCGATGATTTCATCGCCGCGATACGCGCGCTCGACCGCGTGCTGATGTCGGGATTTTTCGTGGTGCCGCTCTATCACCTGTCGGCGCAATGGGTGGCGCGCTGGACCACCATCGCGCATCCGGCCGAGACCTCACTGTTCGGCTATCTACCGGAGACATGGTGGAGTGCCGGGCCGGCGCCGAGCCAATCAGGCCCAGAGCCGGCCCGATGATCCTTGGCGCGTCCATCACGCGAGACCTGCCGGCGACCACGCTCGACGATCTGCTGCGGCGCGCCGCGGCGCGGCGGCCGGATGCGCTTGCACTGGCCGACCCGCCAAACCGCGAAAATTTCACCGATGGCCCGCCGCGGCGTCTCACCTACGCCGAGGTCGACCGCATCGTGTCGGCGATTGCCTCGCGGCTTCGCGCCCTTGGCCTGCAGACCGACGCCCAGGTCGGCATCCAGCTCCCGGGCACGGTCGAGAGCGTGCTGACAGTTCTTGGCGTTGTTCGCGCGGGGCTGATCGCCGTGCCGGTGCCGCTGCTCTGGCGCCGCGCCGACGCGGTGGACGCGCTTGGCCACCTCGGCGTCAAAGTGATTGTGACGACGTCACGCATCGGCGACTTCGACGCCTGCGGGATGGCGGTCGAGGTCGCGGCGGAGATCTTCTCGATCCGCCACGTCTGCGCCTTTGGCAGCAATCGCAACGACGGCGTGATCGCGTTCGACGAACTTCTCGACGGCGATGCGGGCGAACCGCTGCCTGAGATACACCACGACGGCAACCCTGCGGCTCACGTCGCCCTGGCGACGTTTGATGTCACACCTGCGGGACCTATCGCGGTGGCGCGAAACCACGCCGAGCTGATTGCGGGTGGCCTTGCCACTTTGCTCGAGGGCGGGATCGCGCCGGATGCTCGCATTCTCGGCTGCTGTGCCGCGGGCTCGTTCGCGGGTTTCGCTCTCACCGTGATGCCGTGGCTGCTCAGCGGCGGCACGTTGTCGCTGCATCATGGCTTCGATCCCGATGCGTTCGCCACGCAATGCCGCGAAGACCGCTGCGACACCGTTATTGTGCCGGGCACACTCGTACCGCAACTGGCGGAGGCCGGCCTGCTCGCTCACGCCGAACTCAAGAACGTGCTGGCGGTCTGGCGCGCGCCCGAGCGCTGCGCCGCGAGCCCGGCCTGGCGGCATCCGAGCGCAAGCCTGACCGACATGCTGGTGTTTGGCGAAACCGCGCTGATCGGCTCACGCCGCGGCGGCGACGGCGTCGCAGTCCCGCTGCCGGCTAAGGCCGCGCTCGCGCCGCGCGGCTCGGCTCACGCCGTGCCGATCTCCTATCTGGCCCGCACCGCGTCCGGCACGCTCGCGCTGCGCGGACCGATGGTGCCGCGCGCGCCCTTCCCGCCCGGTGCCGAACGGCTCGCCGCGCCGCATCTCAAAGCCGACCCCGAGGGCTTCGTCGACACCTGCCACCCGTGCCGGATCGATCGCGCGGCAGGCACCGTCGCGGTGACCGGCCCGCCGCCCGGTGTCGTCGGTGTCGGGTCCTACCGCTTTGTGCTGGGCGATCTGGAGCGCCTCGTCGAACGCGCGAGCCCCGGCGCTTTCGTCACGGCCTTGCCCGATGCCCTGTCCGGCCACCGGCTTGCCGGATCTGGCGGCGGCAGCGACGTACGGACATCGCTGGCCGGGCTCGGCGTCAACGCTCTCGTTGCCGATGCATTTCGCGGCAGCCGTTGACGAGACGTTAATGGCGGCTGTGTAGGCTTTCGCCTTTCATCGTCGGGTACCGCGTTCGTATCATGTCGCTGCAAGGTCCGATCCTCATCGTCGCCAACACGCCTGCAAGCGGCTTGGCACAGGCCTTCACCGACGCTGGCGCTTTTCCCATCGTCGAAGCCTCCTGGGCCGGAGCACCGGTCGCGGCGGTTGAGGTCAAACCGTCCGCCATCGTGCTGCCCGAGCCGGACGCGCCCGATCAGGCCGCGGCTGAAGCGCTCTCGCGCTATGCGGCCGAGACCGTGCCATTCGTCCCGATGGTGATGCGCGTGCGTGAGGATGCCGCCGCGCCGCTGCCCGATGCACTGGCGATCGCCGATGATGCATCGGCTGAGCAAATGATTGTGCGCGTTTCGAGCGCGCTGCGGCTGCGCACGCTGCATTCGACCGTGCTCGGCCGCGCCAAGGCCCTCAAGGACGAACGCAACATCGTCGCTGAATTGCCCGCCGGCGATCCGCTCGACGATGCGACCGTGCTGCTGATCGGCCGCGGCCGTCATCATCCGACGCTCAGCGTCGCGGTCGGCGAGCGGATGGGCGTGATGGGCGCGCTTAGCATCGACCAGGGCGCCGCCTGCCTGAAGGCCCGTGAAGTCGACGGCATCATCGTCGGCGACGGCCTGGCCGCCGGCTCGGTCGAAGCCTTCATCGCGGTGTTATCGGAGGACAGCCGCTTCCGCGACCTGCCGGTGGCCGTGCTCGGCGCCGGCTCAGACGCGAGTAAGCTGCCGAATTTCGTCCGTGCGCGCGATCCGCTGGTGCTGCTGCAGCGCGCGGTGCCGTTCATCCGGATGCGGACCTTGGAGACGGCGCTGAAGCGCCTGCTCCAGTCGATCGAATGCAAGGGCATGATCGACGCCCAGACCGGACTGTTCAACACTGATGCATTCGGCCAGGCGCTGGCGCTCTCCATCGAAGACGCCGAGTCGCGCGGCACGCGGCTGTCGCTCGCCCGCTTCTCCTTCGACGATCCGATCGACCGCCGCACCAGCATGGACGCCGCGCGTCTGGTCAGCCGCCTGGTCCGCGACGCCGACTTTGCCTGCCGGCAGGACGACGGCTCGATCCTGTTCGTGTTCGGCGACACCGATCTCCGCGATGCCCATGTGGTGGCGCGACGTCTTGCGAGCGTGCTCAAGCACACCATGCTGCGCGCCGACCGCGAGCGGCCGGGTGTGAGCCCCGCAGTGACCTTGGCGACGCTGAAGCCCTCCGACACCATGCACACCTTGCTCGCGCGGGTGGCGCCGCGGCCGGTTGCCGCCGCCTGACGGCGGGCTTAAGTCTGCTGGGTCGCTCACAAAGGCCCACATCATGTCCGACACCCAGACCGCCGACGCTGCCAAAACCATTGCGCCCGTCACCATTGACGTCGTCTCGGACGTGGTTTGCCCCTGGTGTTTCATCGGAAAACGCAGGCTTGAGAAGGCTTTGGCGCTCAAACCGGATATTCCGGTGGAGGTCCGCTTTCATCCCTATTTCTTTCCTCAATCCATGGGTGCCGCGCGAGGGCATGACCCGCGACGAATATCTCACCACCAAGTTCGGCTCGCCCGAGAAGTACAAGGGCATCGCCGGACGGGTGGCTTCGGCCGCTGCCGACGAAGGGCTGACCTACGCGGTCGACAAGATGCACCGGCAGCCGAACACGCTCGACTGCCACCGCCTGATTCTGTGGGCGCAATCGATCGGCAAGGCGGCGCAGATGAAGCAGCGCCTGATGGACCTGTATTTCACGCAAGGCGCCGATCTTTCCGACCGCGAGGTGCTGGTCGGTGCAGCCGCCGATGTCGGCTTGGATTCCGACAAGACCCGCGAGATGCTGGCAAGCGATGCCGACGTCGCACGGGTCGAAGCCGCGGCCAATTCCGCCAAGGACGCCGGCATCGACGGCGTGCCGACATTCATCCTCGGCGGCATCGCCGCGATCACCGGCGCGCAATCGCCCGAGGTCATCGCCAGCGCGATCGAGCAGATCGCGATGAACCGCGACCAGTTCCTGGCCGAGCAGCGCAAGGCTGCGACCGCCTAAGCTCAGCGCACAAGCCGCAGCGCCAGTACCAGAATGGCGCTGGCGGCGATCCACGAGCCTGCGATACGCATACCGATGCGCTGCCAGGCGCGGGTGGGACGCGACGCCATCCAAACCAGTGCCAGCAGCACCACCGGCGCGCCGATCGCCGTGCCGAACAAGGCCAGATTGGCGTCGCGGAGCGAAATCGTCTCGGGCGGCGAATCCAGCCCAATCGCGAGCCCGAGCGCAGCGGCAAACACCACACCCGCCATCGGCGGGAGGGGCCGCGCTTGCGCCACGATCAAGCCCGCGATCGCTGCGAGGCCAAACAATCCCTCCTCCACCCGTGTCGGCACATGTGCCGCGGCGATCAGAGCCAGCCCCACAATAACCGCCGCTGCGTAGGCGACCGCGATGCGATAGGCCCAGCCCTGCTGGCCGATGAGCAGCGCCAGCGCCAGCACCGCCATCACGTGCGTCGGCGCCAGCAGCGGATGCAGCAGCCCGCCGGCAAACGCCGTCATATGACCTGTCCGAGAAACATCAGGCCCGCGATGGCAATTGCGCCGCCCACAATACGCACCGCGATCCGTCCTACCGGCCACCGCGCCAGCAGACCGAAGCCGATGCCGCAGAGATGCAGAACGCCGGTGGCGATGACGAAGCCTGCCGAATAGGCAAGCGCATCTGCGCCAGGCGGAAGCTCGGTGCCGTGAGCGTGGCCATGGAAGATCGCGAACGCACCGACGAGGATGCCGGCGACCCACAGCGGCGGCCGCGCCGCCAGTGCCACCATCATGCCGAGGACCGCGGCGGACACCGCGATACCGATCTCGACGCCCGGCAGCGGCACGCCGACGATGCCGAGCACGCCGCCCAGCGCCATCACCAGCGGAAACACGACGGGCAAGATGTAGATCGCAGGCGGGCCGAGGAACGCACCCCACAGCCCAACCGCCACCATTGCGGCGACGTGGTCGAGCCCGAACACCGGATGTGCCAGCCCGCCGGCAAAGCCGCCGCCGATGCTGCCTGAGTGGGCGAGCGCGGGCGCAGCCGCCGTCGCACAGAGCAGTAATACGCAGAGCCGGATTGCAACGCCCCTCATGTCGGTCACTATAGCGAGGTCGCAACCGCCCGAAAGCCGAGGCCCCTATGCCCGCCGTCACCATTGAAAGCGTCGACGCCTTCCAGATCCGCATCCCGCACGACATGTGGGCGGAGCCGCCTTTGTTTGCTGGGCGCCCGCGCACCCATGTCGAAGCGGTCTATGTGCGGGTAGCGACCAACAAGGGCGTGGTTGGCTGGGGCGAATGCAACGGCTTCAGCGGCGCAGCCGCCGTTTCCGCGGTCGAGATCGTTCGCCGCGTCGCCGTCGGCCAGGATCCGACCGATCCGGAGCTGACGGCGCGGATCGAACGTCTGCTGCATGGCCTCGGCCGCGCCGGAGTCATGATGCACGCGATCAGCGGCCTCGACATCGCGCTGTGGGATATCCGCGGCAAGCTCGAGGGCGTCTCCGTCTCGAAGCTCCTGGGCGGTCCCAAGCGCAAGCGGGTCGAAACCTACGCGTCGCTGATTCAATACGCCGGCAACGTCGAGAACGTGAAGAAGATCACCGCCAAAGCGCTGGAGCGCGGCTATAAGCACATCAAGCTGCACGAACGGACGCCCGAGGCGGTCGCTGCGGCGCGTTCCGTGACGGGGCCGAATATCCCGATCAAGGTCGACACCAACTGCGCCTGGCTGCCGGGCGAAGCCGACGCACCGGTTGCGGCCATGAAGGCGTCGAACCCGCATTGGGTCGAAGAGCCGATCTGGCCACCGGAGAATTTCGAGGAGGCCGCGAGGCTGCGCAAGGCGACTGGCGTGCCGATTGCGATGGGCGAAAACGCCACAAGCTCCTCCGATTTCCGCAAGATGATCGCGGCGGGCGCCGTCGATTTCGTTCAGCCCAGCGTCAACAAGATCGGCGGCATCACCAAGCTCTGGGCAATCGCGACCGAGAGCGAGAAAGCCGGCGTCATCTGCGTGCCGCACATGTTCTATTTCGGCCCGGGCTATCTCGCGACGTTGCACGTCATCGCCTGCAAGGAGCGCGAGGTGCCGCTTGAGCGCATGTTCGCCGACGTGGCCTGGGTCCCCTACTCCAAGACCGTGCCCGACGTGAACGGCGCGGTCGAAGTACCGGATCGCCCCGGCCTCGGCGCCGATCCGGAAGAGGACATGATGGCCAAGTTCCGCGTGTGATCGAAAAACAAAAGGCCCTGGCGGCTTCGCCAGGGCCTTCATGTCTTCAAACTGCGGGGATCAGCGCCCCCAGTTGAACTTGTAGACGAGTTCGGTCCTGACCGTTTGGACCTGCGGCTTTACCGTCATGTTAATCGACGTCAAGAGCGCTGAAGCCGGCGGGATACTAATGGCGCCGGTCACTGTTTTGGAGCTGTAGCTGGCATAGCGATACTCGGTCTTCACGAACCAGCCGGGAAAAATCATATATTCCAGGCCGCTGCCAAGAAAATATCCGCTGAAGTCCTGATCAGGCCAGGTAACGCCCGAGAACGCGCCGATAGGAGCGGACTGGCGGGTTTCCTGGCCCATTTCGAACCGCGCACTGGAGTATCCGGCGCTGTAGTACGTCAAGAGCTGGGGAACGATGAGATAGCCGATACGACCGCCGGCGGACCAAGCCGAGGTCTGCTTCAAAGGCACAAGTCCGGTTCCAGACAGCTCAGCAAACGTGCCCTTGATGCTGGAGAGATCGTAGTCGCCAAATATGCCCACGACCCATCGGTCGGCGAACTGCCAGTCGGCGCCGATCTGCACCGTGCCGAACCAGCCTCTACCTCCGGCCCGCCCGTTGTCGGTTATGACGAGGCCCGGGCCCGGGGGAAGAACGTTGGCGGTGCTGGTTGTGTCCGCATTGTAAACCCCGTAGCCGCCACCCGCGCCGAGGTACACGCCGGTCCAATTGGTGACGACCGGCACCGCGGCCGGTTCCTTGTAGGTCGGGCGCGCTGGCAGGTCAGCAGCAAGAGCCGCATGTGAGATGGTGCCGAACGCAATGGCTCCGAACAGAGCCTTGAGCTTGCAATTCATTTCCCGTCCTCCTCGTTGTTGGGAGGGATTAAAGGCGAAAGCCGAGGGCAGCCGCAAACGGTGAGGGCCTCAGAACATTCCGAATCCCCCGAATGCGCCGCGCTGTGGTCTTGTAGCAACACATTCGAGGTTCCCGGCGTCCCAATATGAGAAATCCACAACGGGACTGAGGGCATTCACGAAGCGGCCGCAGCCGGCCCTCGGGCCTTCGCGCCCGGCGAGTCAGCGATGCGGACGAGATTGCGCAAGACCGCCGTGGTTCCATGCAACCGTTGCGCAGGCTTCTCCCAGTCATAGAACAGCACCACCTTCATGTCCGGCCGCACCCGCGCCGCCGCACCCTGCTTGGCGATGAAGGCGATCAGCCCCTCCGGATTGGCGAAGCTGTTGTCGCGGAACGACATCACCGCACCCTTCGGGCCGGTTTCGATCTTCTCGACATTGGCGCGCCGGCATAGCGTCTTGATGGCGACGATCTTGAGCAGATGCTCGACCTCCTCCGGCAAGGGCCCAAAGCGGTCGACCAATTCGGCGCCGAACGCCTCGATCTCCTGCTCGTCCTCAACCTCGGCGAGGCGCCGGTAGAGCCCAAGCCGCACCGACAGGTCGGCCACGTAGTCTTCCGGAATGAGCACCGGCGTGCCGATGGTGATCTGCGGCGACCATCGGTCGGCAACCGGCGCGGCGATCCCGGCCTTGAGACTGGTCACAGCCTCCTCGAGCATCTGCTGGTAGAGCTCGAAGCCGACCTCCTTGATGTGGCCGGACTGCTCGTCGCCAAGAAGATTACCCGCTCCTCGAATGTCGAGATCGTGCGAGGCAAGCTGGAATCCTGCGCCAAGCGTGTCGAGCGATTGCAGCACCTTGAGCCGCCGCTCCGCCTGCGCGGTGATCTTCTTTTTCTCCGGCAAGGTGAACAGCGCGTAGGCGCGAAGCTTCGAGCGGCCGACGCGGCCGCGCAACTGATAGAGCTGCGCCAGTCCGAACATGTCGGCGCGATGCACGATCAGCGTGTTGGCGGTCGGGATATCGAGACCGGACTCGATGATCGTTGTCGACAGCAGCACGTCATACTTGCCGTCATAGAAGGCGGACATGATGTCTTCCAGCACCGGCGGCGGCATCTGGCCATGCGCGACCGCGACGCGAACCTCCGGCACGCTTTTGTCGAGGAAGTCCTTGGCGCCGGCCAGATCCTCGATGCGCGGGCAGACGTAGAAAGACTGCCCTCCCCGGTAGCGCTCGCGAAGCAGCGCCTCGCGGACGATCAGCGGATCGAACGGCGACACGAAGGTGCGCACCGCAAGCCGGTCGACCGGTGGCGAGGCGATGATCGACAGATCGCGCACGCCGGTCAGCGCCAACTGAAGCGTGCGCGGGATCGGCGTCGCGGTCAGCGTCAGCACATGGACCTCGGAGCGCAAGGTCTTCAGCCGCTCCTTGTGCGCCACGCCGAAGTGCTGCTCTTCGTCGACGATCACGAGGCCGAGGTCCTTGAACTTGATAGCCTTGCCGAGCAGCGCATGCGTGCCGACCACGATGTCGACCTGGCCGTCGGCGATGCCTTTCTTCACTGCGGCAAGCTCGGCCGACGACACGAGCCGCGACGCCTGCCCGATCTTCACGGGAAAGCCCTTGAACCGCTCGGCGAAGGTCTTGGTGTGCTGGCGGGCCAAGAGCGTCGTCGGCACCACCACTGCGACCTGCTTGCCGCCCATCACCGTCGCGAAGGCCGCTCGCAGCGCCACCTCGGTCTTGCCAAAGCCCACGTCGCCGCAGATCAGGCGGTCCATCGGACGGCCCTTGGCGAGGTCGTCGAGCGTCGAATCGATCGCCGTCTGCTGGTCGTCGGTTTCCGTATAGGGGAAGCCGGCGGCGAACTCGTCGGACGCGCCAGTCTCCATCACCAGCTTCGGCGCCTCGCGCAGCAGCCGCTCCGCCGCCACCTTGATCAGCTCGTGCGCAATCTCGCGGATGCGGTTCTTCAGCCGCGCCTTGCGGTTCTGCCAGCCAGTGCCGCCGAGCTTGTCGAGCTGGACACCAGTGTCCTCCGAGCCGTAGCGCGACAGCAGCTCGATATTCTCCACCGGTAGATAGAGCTTGGCGTCCTCGGCGTAGTGGATTTCCAGGCAGTCGTGCGGCGCGCCCGCGGCCTCGATGTTCTGTAGGCCGATGAAGCGGCCGATGCCATGATCGACGTGCACGACAAGATCGCCGGCCGAAAGGCTCGTGACCTCCGCGATGAAATTGTCCGAGCGTTTGGCCGCGCGCCGCGGCCGCACGAGGCGGTCGCCGAGAATGTCCTGCTCGCTGACGACGGCGGTCTCCGACGTCTCGAAGCCGCTTTCGAGACCGAGCACGGCAAGTGCGACCTGCGGCTTCGGCAAGGCCAGCGCTTCGAGCCAGGATCCAACCGGCGAAAGATTGTGCAGGCCATGCTCCGCCAGCACATGCTTCATGCGCTCGCGGGCGCCCTCGCTCCACAGCGCCACGACAACGCGCTTGCCCGACGCCTGCAGCGATTGCACGTGTCGGCTGACTGCATCGAACACGCCGGCGGCGTTTTCCGCACGCTCGGCTGAAAAGCTGTGGCCTGCGCGCGCGCCCACGTCGACGCTCGCACTTGCGCCCTCCGGCACCGCGAACGGCGTCAGCCGCGCCAGCGCCGCGGTCTGCAGCCTCTCGGCCCATTCCACTTCCGGCAGGTAAAGCCGATCCGGCGGCAACGGCTTGTAGATCGTGCCGCTGTGCTCGGCGAGCGCGTCCTTGCGCGCCGCGTAATAGTCCTTGATCTGAGACAGGCGCTCGCGCGCGGCATCTTCCACGAGATTTTCGAGGATGACGGGCGCGCCCGGCACATAGTCGAACAGCGTGTCGAGCCGGTCGTGGAACAGCGGCAGCCAATGCTCCATGCCGGGATGGCGGCGGCCTTCGCTTACGGCCTCGTACAGCATGTCCTCCGGATTGGCAGCGCCGAACGCCGCGACATAGCCGGTGCGGAATTTGCGGATGGTTTCGGTCATGAGCTGGAACTCGGCCACTGGCACGAGATCAAGCGCACGCATGTCCATCACGGTGCGCTGCGTTTCGGGATCGAAGCTGCGGATCGATTCCAGCGTGTCGCCGAAGAAATCCAGGCGCACCGGCAGGTCCATTCCGGATGCGAACAGGTCGAGGATGCCGCCGCGCACGGCGTAGTCGCCGAATTCCCGCACGGTCGAGGCGCGGTTGAAGCCGTTCAGCTCCAGCCATTTGACCACGCCCTCCATGCCGATCGCGTTGCCGGGCGCAGCCGAAAGCGCCTGCTTGCCGATCAATTCGCGCGCCGGCACGCGCTGCAGCACGGCGTTGACCGTGGTGAGCACCACCGCTGGTTTGTCGCGGCCCTTGATGCGGGCGAGACGCGACAAAATGGTCATGCGCTGGGCGACGACCGCAGCATGCGGCGACACCCGGTCGTAGGGCAGGCAATCCCAGGCCGGGAATTGCAGCACCTCGATGTCGGGCGAGAAGAACGACAGCGCGCGGGCAAGCGCCGCCATCCGCGGCCCGTCGCGGCAGATCACCAGCGCGCTCGTCGCCGGCGGATTTTTTCCCGCGGCGATGGCGCGAGCCATGTCGGAGATGACGAGCCCTTCGGCGCCGTCGGCGACATTCGCGAGTGTCAGCGGACGGTCAGGCGTGAGCAGTTCAGCGGGGGACTTCGTTGGCATTTTCGCCACGGATCAGCGCCCTGCCTTGAGATGAAATTTGCAGACGCGGCGGAACATGGCTGTGTCGTGCTCCGCTGGCACGGCAGCGACACCAGTCACCCAGGCCAACAGGTCGGTCTCGATCGCATCGAGCAGGTGCTCGTACTGGTCGAGCTCGGGCTCGCTGAACCCTTCGATATGAACGTCGGCGAACCGGCCCATGATCAGGTCCGCTTCCCGTGTGCCGCGATGCCAGGACCGGAACAGCAGCCGCCGCCTGCGCGGGTCGAGGCCATCGCTCGATCGGGTGCTGCCGGTCATGAAGTCTCCAACGCCGAAAGCCCGGCGGGGGCCGGGCGCAGGATTTATATAGAGCGGGCGGTGCTGAATGTCAGCGGGCTCGTGTCCGCCGTCCAAAAATTGCTATCGTGCGGGCAACTCCGAAGTCATCGGATGAATTTGCAGCGTTCGGGATAGCCTGCGATGAACCGCAAAGACCGGCGTGCCGGTCGGATGCCAGGCCCGCCGTTTGGCGGCCCGACCCCGACCGCCCAGCTTTTCAACCTGGCGCTCGAGCACGGCGCGGCCGGCCGGCTGGCTGACGCCGAGCATGTCTTCCGCAGGATCCTCGAACTCGACCCCAAGCACGCTGACAGTCTCAACGCTCTCGGCATGCTGGCGCATCAGGCCGGACACAGCGACGCCGCGATCGAGCTGATCGGCGACGCCATCGCGGTGAACCGGCGCGTCGCGCAATACCACTACAATATCGGGTTGGTGCTCGCCGCGCTCGGCCGCATGGACGAAGCCGTCACGCACAACCGCTGCGCCGTCGCGCTCAAGCCGGACTATGCCGACGCGCATACCAATCTCGCCGGCATCCTGTCCGCCCAGGGACATGTGGGCGAAGCGGTTCTGCACTTCCGGCGCGCGCTCGCGCGCAGCGCCGACTCTCCCATCGCCTACACCAATCTCGCGACAGCATTGCTGTCGGACGACAAGCCGGACGAGGCGCTGGCGGTGATTTCGCGCGGACTTGCCGTCAAAGCGACTGACGAGCTCAAACGCATGTTCGTTCTATGTATTCAGACGCTGACATTGGCTCCCAAAATCTCCGGGCTGCGCGCCTTGGTTGAGCGCGCCATAACGGAATGCTGGGAACGGCCAGAGACCTTTGCCACGACCGTCACGAACTTGGTGAAGCAGGATGAGAGCGTGGCCCCATACATCGAACGGCTGAGGCGCCTGCCGCAGCCGACGGCCGCACGAGAAACGTTCGGACTGCCGGGGCTCACCGCGATTGCCAACGACCGTCTGCTGCGGCTTCTTCTGGTGTCGACTCCGGTCTGGGATGTCACACTGGAGCGTCTCCTGACGGCTGCGCGCTACGCCGTACTCGATCTGGCTTCGGCAACGCCTGCGCCCGAGGCGTCCGGCGCCGTATTGAATTTGTGTGGCGCGCTGGCCCAGCAGTGCTTCCTCAACGAGTATGTGTTCGATTGCTCCCACGATGAGCAGGAGCGGGCCTCGACTCTCCGCGACCGGCTCGCCGCCGCGTTGACGTCCGGAGACGTCGTGCCGCCGCTCATGGTTGCGGCGGTCGCGGCCTATGTTCCGCTGCACTCCTTGGACCTGCCGGCCGAACGCTTCCAGCGGTCGTGGCCCGATGCGGTAGCCCGCATCATCCGCCAGCAGGTTGACGAGCCCGGCGAGGAGCGATCGCTGCGTCCGTCAATCCCGGCTCTGACGCCGATCCTGGACGATGTGTCGATGCTGGTGCGGCAGCAGTACGAGGAAAACCCCTACCCGCGCTGGACCACCACGTCGTCATGGAAATCGCGGCTGACATTCGACAACAAGATCGGCCTGCAGTTCCCCCACGTGACCGTCAGGAGACTTGGCAAGCCCGACATCGACGTTCTGATCGCAGGCGGCGGCACCGGGCGGCATGTCATCGACACCGCTCAGATCCTTGCAGATGCAAAAATCCTGGCGATCGACTTGAGTCTTGCAAGCCTCAGCTATGCCAAACGGAAAGTGCGCGAGCTCGGCATCGGCAATATCGAGTTCGGCCTGGCCGACATTCTTCAGCTCGGCAGTCTCGGCCGCAGCTTCGATGTCATCGAATCGGTTGGAGTGCTGCATCATCTCCGCGATCCGGCGGAAGGCTGGCGCACTCTGCTCGCGATCCTGCGGCCCGGCGGCTTCATGAAGCTCGGGCTCTACAGCGAGCTGGCGCGGCAAGAGATCACCGCCGCGCGCGCATTCATCGCCGATCGTGGCTACGGCCCGACCGCCGATGGCATTCGGCGGTGCCGCCAAGAGCTCCTCAGCCTCGATGATGGGCCGATTGACAGAAAATCGCTGGAATCACCCGATTTTTTCACGACGAGCGGATGCCGCGATCTGTTGTTCCACGTTCAGGAGCATCTCACGACCATTCCGGCGATAAAATCTTTTCTCGCCGCCAACAATCTCACGTTCATCGGCTTCGAGACCCAGGCGCTGGGCGAATACGCTGCGCTCTACCCGGACGACAAAGCCATGGTCGACCTCGACCGCTGGCATGCGGTCGAGACCGCACATCCCACGACGTTCCGCGGGATGTACCAGTTCTGGGTGCAGAAGCCGGTGTAGCGATCTTCAAATCACCGAAACAGGCTGAAGCCCGGCCTATCTCAAGCGATCTGGCTATACGTTTGCGAAGCCGCTGACTTTTTTGGTTGCGGCATCGCCTTCCATGCGCCAAACGCCAGAATTCCGATCATCAGCAGCATCACGCCAAAGGTGACGGGCTCCTTGCGCATCATCGTCTTGAAGTATCCGATCATGAACTTCTCCCCCCGTTGAAGCCGGCGCGACTGGCGACGTCCAGCCGCGCACATTTTTCGTTTCAGCTGATGCTATGCCTTGTCTCCCGCGACCAGGAAGTATCGGATCGCAACGCCGACAACGACGATCACGGCCGCCATCAGCCAGACGGTCGCGGTTTGTTGTTGGTGAAGCGTCGAGGTCAGCCAAAGCCATCCGCATGCCAACAGCAGGCACGCGATCAGCATGAGGTTGCCAAATGTCTTCAAGACCGATCCCCCGTTGCGAGGATTGGCGGTCGCGCCCTCGATCACAAGCGGTACTTGGGCACTGCGGCAACAGGTAGCACCAAGGCAGTGGATCGCTGTTCGCATCGAAGTTCTGAGCCGCAGCCCGGCGCAGCCAAATGTGACAATCCTATCCGCTCATAAGCCGAAGCAGACATTGGACTTTCCTCGCTACCTCCACAGATCGAATTTCCGTAGGAACCACGGAAATGCCACGCCGTTATATGTTCCGTACGGAAGCCACCAATGGCCCTCCACACCGTTGCAAGCTTCCGAATGAGCCAGGCTAACGGTCGAGTGGATGACTGTTATCCCGGTTCAGTACCGAGGCCCGGCCCAGTAGGCCGGGCCTTCGGTGTTAAAGAAAGCTCGCCCCTTACGGCTGTGTCTTCACCAGCTTGTGGGTTTCGCCGATCACCTTCCGCAGCGCGTTCAGTGAAATCTCGGCGTCGGGCGTCCATTCCAATGCGATGAACACCGCGGTGCCGTCGGCGGCCCGGAATGCGTGGCTGACGACCGAGGCCTCCACCGGTGCGCCTGACGCGTTCACGCCACGCGAATGCAGGATGCCGCCGTGCGAAACCGCCCAGCGCCCGCCGCCAGCCCAGGTATTGACGCCAAGGCTGTACCAGCGATCACGATTGGTCGGCGTCCAGCGTGTCTGCGCCTGATCGATCCATGCTTTCACGGTATCACCGAGAAACGGATGCGCAGGGTCGAAGATATCCAGAAAGGCGAGATAGTCCGGCCCGGGAACCGACCATCCGCCCATGCCGGCGAGCATCCGCCAGTCGGGGTGCAGCTTGGGCACGGGAATACCGAGCTTGCCGAACACCGCCGCGCCGCAAAAGTCCTCGTAGTGCTCGCCGGTCCGCTCCTCGATGATCGCGGACAGGATTTCGTAGCCGGTGTTGCTGTAGGAGTAGCGGCCGCCGGGATGGCGGGCCAAGCGGTCCTTTAACAGATACTCGCTCAGCACCAGTTTCGGCGCGGGCACCCAGCCGTGACCGCCGACGGCGCGTTTCTTGAATACGCCGTAGATCGAATCGTCATCCGCATTGCCGCGCAGACCCGCCCGGTGGACCAGCAGTTCCTCGACGGTCGCCTGGTACAGGCGCTCGTCGACCGGCGCGCCGTACTGCTTGAAGAACTGCGGCATCGCCTCGCGCAGCGGCGTGGTGAAACTGAGCTTGCCGTCGCGAACAAGCGTTGCCACGCAGGCGCCGGTGATCGCCTTCGACAGGCTTGCGATCAATCCCGGCTTCAGTGGATCCGCACCGTAGCCCCTGGCGAACATCGTCTTGCCGCCGCGGCGGATCACCAGGATCGCAGTCTTGGGCTCGCGGTCCTTGACCCACTGATCGAACACCGCGCCATAGACATCAGTCGCGGGTCGCGGCGGCGATTGCGCGTCAGCCCGGCCAAGCGTCAGCACGGCGGCGACAAGTCCTACAGCAACAGCAAGAGCCGCGGCGCGGGAGCTCACTTCGGAATAGCTCCCCCGGCACGGATCGCGCCACCCCACTTGTCCCATTCGCTTTTCACAAAGCCGGTGAGGTAGGCCTGTGTCCGCCGCTCAGGCGTGACGAGGGTCGCTGCGAGGTCGTCCAGCTGCTCGCGCAGGCCCGGCCCGTTCATCGCCTGCACGGTTGCGGTGTTGAGCTTGGCCGCGATGGCCGGCGGCGTTCCCTTCGGCAAAAACAATGCCGTCCAGGTGTAAGCACGAAGGTCCGGCAGCCCGCTTTCCGCCGCGGTCGGCATATCGGGCAGCACGGCCATGCGCCGGCCCGCGAGCGTGGCGAGCCCCTTCACGGTGCCGCCCTTGATGCTGGGCACCGCCGTGACGGCAATATCGCAGAGAAAATCGATTCGGCCGCCGATCAGATCCTGCATCGCCGGCCCCGTGCCGCGGTACGGCACGTGCTGGGCATTGGTGGCCATCGCCTGATCGAGCATGACGCAGCCCAGATGCGAGGCCGAGCCGACGCCCGCGGAGCCGTAGTTCAACTTGCCGGGATTGGCTTTGGCATGGGCTACGAATTCCCGGAATGTGTTCGCCGGAAAGTCCTTGCGCACGATAACGACGAGCGGAATCTCGGCGATCAGCGCCACATTCTCGAAATCGGTCAGCGGATCGTACAGCGGCTTGTCACTATAGAGCTGCGGGTTGGCGTGGGTGGCGATGGTGCCGAGCAAGCTTGTGTAGCCATCTGGTGCGGCCTTGGCGACGCGCTGGCCGCCGAGCGTGCCACCGCCGCCACCGACATTCTCAACGATCACGCGCTGACCGAGGATCGGGCTCATGCGCTCGGCCATGATGCGGGTGAACACATCGATCGGGCCGCCGGCGGCGGCCGCCACCACCATCGTCACCGGACGGCTCGGGTAATCCTGCGCAACCGTCATGTCTGGCAGCACCAACAGGACGGCTGCCGCTACCCACCACCGCTTCATCGTTGTTCTCCACTTCTCCACCATTCTTATTGCCGATGTTGAAGCGCGTCAAAAACCCGTGCAGCGTAGGCCATGCGCCCGCCGCTCCTCGATCCGCTGTTTGCCGCGCTGACCACGCTGCCGGGCGTTGGGCCGAAGCTGGAAAAGCTCTACCGCAAATTGTTCGGCCGCGATGATACGCCGGCACGCGTGCTCGATCTGTTGTTTCACCTGCCGACCGGCACCATCGACCGCAGATCGCGGCCAGTGCTGCGCGACGTGGTGCCGGGCTCGGTCGCGACCGTCGCCGTCACCGTCGACAGTCACCGTCCGCCGCCGCCCAACCGCCCGCGGCTGCCCTATCGTATCGAGACCTACGACAACACCGGCACGCTGACGCTGACCTATTTCCACGCCAAGCGCGACTATCTCGAGAAGCTCTTCCCCGTCGGCGAGCTACGCTACGTCTCGGGCACGACCGCGCTCTACGACGGGATGCTGCAGATGGTCCATCCCGACCGTGTGGTCAGCGAGGCCGAGCTCGACAAGCTGCCGATGATCGAGCCGGTGTATCCGCTGACCGAAGGCCTGACGCTCAATCCGGTGCGCAAGGCAGCCGACGCAGCGCTCGCAAGAATCCCGAAGCTGCCGGAATGGCAAGATCCGGCCTGGCTGCAGCGCCAAGGCTTCCCCGCCTTCACCGATGCGTTGCACGCGCTGCATCTGCCGCACGAGCCGGCCGAAATTCTGCCCGAGAGCAAGCCTTGGTCGCGGCTCGCCTATGACGAACTGCTCGCGGGGCAGCTTGCACTTGCGCTCGTGCGCGCGCATCAGCGCAAGCTCCCCGGCCGCGGCAGTTCCGGCGAGGGCCTTCTTCGCGCCAAGGTGATCGCAGCCCTGCCCTATTCGCTGACGCCGTCGCAGGGCCGCGCCGTCGACGATATCGTCACCGATCTCGCGAAATCCCACCGCATGATCCGGCTGCTGCAGGGCGACGTCGGCTCCGGCAAGACCGTGGTGGCGCTGCTCGCCGCCGCGACCGTCGTCGAGGCCGGCCGCCAGGCCGCGTTGATGGCGCCGACCGAAATCCTGGTGCGCCAGCATCTCGCCACCATCGCACCACTCGCCGAGAAGGCCGGCATCCGCGTGGCAATCCTGACCGGCCGCGAGCGCGGCAAGGAGCGCACCGAGACACTCGAGCGCCTGGCGCTCGGCGAGATCGATCTTCTGGTCGGCACCCACGCCCTGTTCCAGGACGAGGTGGCGTTCCGCGATCTCGCGCTTGCCATCGTCGACGAGCAGCACCGCTTCGGCGTCCATCAACGCCTTGCGCTCGCCCGCAAGGGCGAGGCGGTGGACATGCTGGTGCTGACCGCGACACCGATCCCGCGCACGCTGGTCCTGACCTATTTCGGAGACATGGAAATCTCTGAGCTGCGCGAGAAGCCGGCTGGCCGCCAGCCGATCGACACACGGACCGTGGCGCTTGACCGGCTCGACGAGGTGGTGGGCGCCATCGGCCGGGCGCTCGACGAGGGCCAGCGTGTCTATTGGGTCTGTCCGCTGGTCGAGGAATCCGAAACAAGCGATCTCGCTGCCGCCGAAGACCGCTTCGCAGATCTCAAGCAGCACTTCGGCGCCAAAGTCGATCTGGTGCACGGCCAGATGAAGGGTAGCGAGAAAGACGCAGCCATGGCCCGCTTTGCCGCCGGTGAGACCCAGCTTCTGGTCGCAACCACCGTGATCGAGGTGGGTGTCGACGTGCCGGCCGCGACCATCATGGTGATCGAGCACGCCGAGCGCTTCGGCCTGTCGCAGCTTCACCAGTTGCGCGGCCGCGTCGGCCGCGGCACCGGCCGCTCGACCTGCCTGCTGCTCTATCGCGCGCCGCTCGGCGAGACCGCCAAGGCACGCCTTGCCATCATGCGCGACACCGAGGATGGCTTTCGCATCGCCGAGGAGGATTTGCGGCTGCGCGGCGAAGGCGACCTGCTCGGCACGCGCCAGAGCGGCATGCCGGGATTTCGCGTGGCGCGGCTCGAAGTCCACGGCAAGCTGCTCGCGCCGGCCCGCAACGACGCCGCGCTGACGCTGACGCGCGATCCGGAATTGGCCTCGCCACGCGGCGAGGCCTTGCGCCACCTGCTCTACCTGTTCGAGCGCGACGAGGCGATCCGGCTGCTGCGGGCCGGATGAGCGTCAGGGCATGCCCACGGGCGGAGGCCCGTAAGCGTTGGGACCGGCGTCGCTCTTCTGGCAAGCCCACACGATCAGCACGATCAGTCCGATGATCGTGAACGCGATCAGCCACCACCAGCCGGTCCGGCCGATGTCATGCAGGCGGCGAACGATGACCGCCAAGCCCGGCAGAATGCAGAGCAGGTTGAAGATCGAATTCAGCGGCAGATACTCGCTATCGGGAAAAATCGCCTGGTCCAAGATAGCCGTGACGATGGCGCCGATGATCGTAAACAGCACCCAGTACCAATACTCCGACCGGCTGGCGCGGCCCGCGAATGTCGCGTAATTGCGAAATCCGGATACAATGGCTTGCGGAAAATTCATTTGAGACCCCCGATGACGCTATGCCCTTGAGCAGCCTAGCCAGCGCCCCGTGCGGCGGCAATATGCCTGGGCCGGGAGTTGCGCTCTAGGCCGCGTTCGGCGGCGGCACAGCAGCCGTCGCCGTGCGGCTGGCTCGCGCCTGTTCGGCCAGGGCCGCAAGCTTCTTTTGGTCGTCGCCGTGCGGCTGCGCCATGCCCGCCGACATGATCAGCGTCATCGCCTGCTCGACCGTGATGTCGAGCTCGATCACCTTGCTGCGCGGCGCATAGAAAAAGAAGCCGGTGGTCGGATTGGGCGTACACGGCAGGAAGCACGACACGAACTCGTCGTGACCCGGCAGATGCGCGGCCATGTCGGCGCTCGGCGGCGAGGCGACGAACACCACCGACCACATTCCAGCCGGAAATTCCGCCAGCGCCACCTTGCCGAAGCTCGAGCCGGACTTCGAGAACAGCGTCTCGAAGATCTGCTTCATGGTCTTGTAGATCGGCCGCACGATCGGCATGCGGTTGAGCAGGTTCTCGCCGAAATCGACGAGGGTGCGCCCGACCAGGTTCGCGGTGAGGAAGCCCAGCAGCGTCAGCGCAAACAACGCGATGATCACGCCATAGCCCGGCACGCGGAACGGCAGGTAGGTCTCGGTGCGCAGACTGAGCGGGATGAACGGCCGCATCGCGGCGTCGACCCAGTTGACCAGCCACCAGGTGAGGTTGATCGTGATGTAGATCGGGCCGACCAGGACCAGGCCGGTGAGGAAATAGTTGCGGAGCCGGCTCGCCGCGCTGTGATGCGGCGGCGTGCCGGCGGGCGGCAAACTTGCGTTCGGGTCGCTCAGCGTCATCCTCTGGCGCTCACTCGACGGTAACGGATTTGGCGAGATTGCGCGGCTGGTCCACGTCGGTGCCCATGTTCACCGCCGTATGATACGCGATGAGCTGCACCGGGATTGCATAAACTATAGGCGTAACTGTCGTCGCCATGTCGGGCAGTGTCAGCGTCGAAAGCGATAGCGCACTCGCCTCGGCCGCGCCTTTCGGATCGGTGACCAAAATGATCTTGCCGCCGCGCGCCGCCACCTCCTGCATGTTCGACACGGTCTTCTCGAACACGCCCTCCCGCCGCGCGCTCTTGTCGAACGGCGCGACCACGACCACCGGCATATCCTCGTCGATCAGCGCAATCGGCCCGTGCTTGAGCTCGCCGGCGGCATAGCCTTCCGCGTGGATGTAGGAGATTTCCTTCAGCTTCAGCGCGCCTTCCAGCGCGATTGGATAGGCGGTGCCACGGCCGAGATAGAGCACGTCCCTGGACTTGGCGAGGTCGCGCGCCAGCGCCTCGATCTGCGGCTCCAGCCGAAGCGCCTCGGAAATATGCCGCGGCACCTCGATCATAGCGCGCACGAGATTGCGCTCGTCCTCCTCCGACAGCACGTCGCGGATACGCCCGGCGGCGACGGCGAGGCACAAGAGCGCCGCAAGCTGGCAGGTGAATGCCTTGGTCGACGCCACGCCGATCTCGGGGCCGGCCAGCGTCGGCATCACCACGTCGCTTTCGCGCGCAATGGTCGAGGTCGGCACGTTGACGATCGAAAGCACGTGCTGCTTCTGCTCCTTGGCATAGCGCAGCGTCGCCAGCGTGTCGGCAGTCTCGCCCGATTGCGAGACGAACACCGCAAGATTGCCCGGGGAAAACGGCGCTTCGCGGTAGCGGAGTTCGGAGGCGACATCGATCTCGACCGGCAGCCGGGCGAAGCGTTCGAACCAGTATTTGGCGACGAGGCCCGCGTAATAGGCGGTGCCGCAGGCCGAGATTGCCACCCGCTCGATCTTCGTAAAATCGAACGGCAGCGCCATCGGCAGCCGCACGCACTCGGCGCCCATGTCGAGATAGTTCGCAAGCGTGTGGCCGACGACCTCGGGCTGCTCGTGGATTTCCTTCGCCATGAAATGGCGATGGTTGCCCTTGTCCACGAGGAACGCCGAGGCGTTCGACTTGAGCACCGCGCGTTCGACCACGCCGCCCTTGACGTCACGCACCTCGACGCCCTTGCGCGTCACGACGGCCCAGTCGCCATCGTCGAGATAGCTGATGGTGTCGGTGAAGGGCGCGAGCGCAATCGCGTCGGAACCGAGAAACATTTCGCCGTCGCCATAGCCGACCGCGAGCGGCGAGCCCTTGCGCGCGCCGATCAGGAGATTTTCCTCGCCGGCGAACAGGAATGCGAGCGCGAACGCACCGCGCAGCTTCGGCAGCGCCGCCTTGACCGCTTCGGCCGGCGTCTTGCCGTCCTTCATCTCGTGGGTGACCAGATGCGCGATCACCTCGGTGTCGGTCTCGCTGCGGAACGTCGCGCCCTGTTTCTCGAGGTCTTCACGCAACTCGCGGAAGTTCTCGATGATGCCGTTGTGCACCACCGCGAGCTTCTCGGTGGCGTGCGGATGCGCGTTGTTCTCGGTCGGCTTGCCGTGCGTGGCCCAGCGGGTGTGGCCGATGCCGATGGTGCCGCTCAGCGGCTCGCTGTCCAGCCGCGCCTCGAGGTTGCGGAGCTTGCCCTCGGCGCGCCGGCGCGTCAGCGCGCCCCGCTCCAGCGTGGCAACGCCCGCGGAATCGTAGCCGCGGTATTCGAGGCGCTTCAGCGCATCGACAAGCTGTCCCGCCACCGGCTCACGGCCGAGAATTCCGACAATTCCACACAAGCTCTTGAGCCCCCTCGCCCCTCTGGACGCCGGTTATATATGCGCCGCCCCCAGTTTCCGGAAAATCAAAATCAATATCCCGATGTGACAAAACAATGGTCACATGTGGGCGGATCGATTCCGCCGCACAATCAACAGTGTACAAACTTTTATTAAAGACCGGCTTGAGACGCCTCAGACAATTGCAGGCATCCTGTTAACGGTTTGTCGACCACTGGGCGCAGCCTGAGCCGTGCCTGTACACCGGCACCTAGACCGAAGCGACCCGGTGCGCGCGGAGGAAGGACCGTATCTGGCGAACCGCCAGGGGAATCCGCTCCTTGGGTTCCTTCCACGGAAACATGCTGACTTCGCCCTTGGGCGCCAGCATCGCGGCCTCCATGGCAACGGCATACGGATGCGACGGGATGTCATCGGGCAGGATGAGCACTGGCGTCTGGCAATTGCGCACGAAATCGCGCGTCACGGTGAAAACGAAATCGGGATTGGTCCGGTACATCCTGGTCAGGAACCTGTCGACCGTCTCCGTTGTGATCTCGGGGCGCTTGGCGACCAGGGTCGGTCCCCAGCCTTTCATGTTGTTGTCGTAGAAATGGTCGCGCTTCTCGGGGCGAGAGCCGCTCGGCTGCGCCAGCACGGCTGCGACAATGCGGTTGGGTGCGCGCTTCAGGAGATTCCAGATGAACGGCCCACCGATGCAGAAACCCAGCACCATGAACTTATCGATCCCTAGGTGATCCATCACCCCAAGGTGGTCATCGCTGTAGGAATCCCATGGCCTGTCGATTTCGAGCGGGCCGCTGGATTGACCGCCGTCGGCGTTGCGCAGGTCACCCGCGATACAGCGGTACTCCTCCTTGAACACCTCCATCGGATTGAAAGGCGAGTGATCGGCGGAAAGGCCGGCGATCGTCGAATTCAATCCCCCGCCGGGAATGACCAGCAGAGGAAAGCCAGACCCGGCCACCTCGTAGCGGATGCGAACGCCGCCTTTTTCGTAGAACGACATGGCAGTTCTCCCCTGGTCCGGCCTGGCTACCGTTTTGGTCAGTCACTCTTAGGCCAGTTTACCCCGGGAGCATACGGATCCGAATCGCGGCTGCGCGGATACTGGTCGCGGCTGTACGGGCGGTTCGCCGAACCGCTGGACTTTGTCGCGCTGGCTTGCGATTTCGCGGTCCGCTTGGCGGCGAGGCTCGGCCCGGACAGCGCAAGCAACAAGCCCGCGGCAATCGCCACGGCGTGGAATCTGGTCATCGTCACCTTCGTCGCCAATGTCGATCTCCTCAACAGCGGAGACGCCTCGGCTTACCGCCAACCCTGCGGCACACGATCATAGCCGCCGCGCCGAGACGGATTGCTGGTTTGCGAATCCCAACTGCGCTGGAAAAACGAGAAGCCACCGTCGCCCCAGCCGTTGTCGTTCGCAACGAGAACTTCCGTAGGCCTGCGCGTAATGAACCCACCCTGAGGCTGGTTGCTCAGCACGGCGACAAACTCGGTGCGATAGTTGGTCTCCTTGCTCAGCGGCTCGTCCGAGATGATGATCGAAGATCGCGGCAATGCCGTCGGCGCGATGCGAGCAAGCACATCCTGCGGGATGGTGATGCGGTCGAGCGCGGCCTTAGCATCGTCGCCGTCGTCGATTGTCACCACGCTCCAACGCAAGCCGCTATCGTTGCGCGCCATCGCGGTGAACACATGCGTGCCGATCTTCTTCTCGGGATTGCGGATCGTGACCGGAACCTCGATGCTGAAATCGAACACCTCACCGCCGCCGTCGGGCGCAGGCTTGTGCGTGTTGCGGCGCACGTAAAGCTTCTGCGTTGCGCGGCTGATGTAGACCGAGACCGGCTCGAGCGCGAGCTTCGCATCGAGCGCCGCCTTGGCGGTGGTGACCTTCCTGGCCTCGGCCGCCTTGGCGGCGTCCTTTGCGGCCGCAGCGGCGTCGAGCTTCGGTTTCGCCTCAGCCTTGGCCCTGTCGAGCTGCGCCCCCGCCTCTTCGGCCTTGACGGCAGCCTTCTGCTTTCGCTCCTCGGCCCGCGCCTTGGCCTGGTCTGTCGTGGCGGCGGCGAGCGCCTTGTCGGCGGACGCAAGCTCGGCGTCGGCGCTCTTCTTCAGCAATTCCAGCTTGCGCAACGACGCCGTGAGCGATGCTGTCTCGCGCGGCGCTGCCTTGGCGGCTTTCTTGGCCGCGTCGGCAGCCGTGGCAGCCTCCGCAGCCTCCCGGACAAGCGTCTCGGCTCGCGCCGGAACAGCCGCGATAGCCTCCGCCTTCGGCACCAGCAGCGCCGGGTGGGAAAACTCGGCCGGTTCTGCATCATTCGGCGAGATAATCACCCGCATCCCAATCCGCGGCTTGTCGAACAACCTCTCGGCAAAGCCGAAGGGCATCCGCACGCAGCCGTGCGAGGCCGCATATCCGGGCAACGGCCCGCCGTGCAGCGCAATACCGTTCCAGGTGATGCGGTGCATATGCGGCATCCAGGCGTCGTCATACATGTTGGAGCGGTGATCCACCTCCTTGTCGACCACAGCGAAGACACCGGCCGGTGTCTCGCGTCCCTTGGTGCCGGTCGACACCGGCGCGCGCAGGATCCAGCCGTCGGCGTCGTAGAAAGTGACCTGCTGGGACTTGATCGACACGATCGCCACGATCGGCTCACCGGCCACGCGCGGCGCCACCGTCTCTTTGGGTTCTGACGCAGGGCGCCTCTGCTGCGCTGTCGCGTCGGTGATTGGTGCCGCCAAAGTGAGCACCGCTGCGAGCGCCACAACGGCGGATTGTGTCATCGTCAATCGATTTGCCATGCCATTCTCTTACCGCTTCCCGCCCGGAGCCGCTACCATGATGCTGTCTGAGCCTCGGTCGGGAGATGCTGCGATGGAATTGGGCCTGAAGGGAAGGCGTGTTCTGATCACCGGAGGGTCGCAAGGTATCGGCTACGGCGTGGCGGAGGGCTTTCTCGAGGAAGGCTGTTCGGTCGTCATCGCCTCCAAAAACGAAGAGAGACTTCGATCCGCGATGGAAAGCCTGTCCAAATACGGGCGAGACCGGGTCCGTGGCAAAGCGATTGATCTGGCGCAGCCCGGCGCCGCGGCGGCGCTGGCGGATGCCTACAGCGATACGGATATCCTGATCAACAATGCAGGCGCGATCCCATCCGGCGATATCTTCGAGGTTGACGAAGCGCGGTGGCGCGAAGCCTGGGACCTCAAGGTATTCGGCTACATCAACCTGATGCGGGCGATGTTCGGGCATATGCGAGGCCATCCGCCAAAGGTTATTCTCAATGTGATCGGCATGGGCGCCGAGCGGCCGCAATGGCGGTACGTCTGCGGCAATGCCGCGAACGTGGCCTTGAACGGCGTCACCAGATCATTGGGCGGGCGGAGCCTCGATCACGGGGTTCGGGTCGTCGGCGTCAACCCCGGAGCGGTCGAAACAGAACGCGTCAGGACACTGCTCCAGAGCCGCGCCGAAAAGATGTTCGGCGATGCCTCGCGCTGGCGCGAAGTGATCGCTGAGAGTCAGCCCCATGGGCGAGCGGCAACGACCAAGGAGATTGCGGACGTCGTCGTGTTTCTGGCTTCGGACCGGGCCGGCTGGATCTGCGGCGAAGTGGTCAATCTCGATGCGGGAAACATCTATCGACAGGATTTGTTTTGATCTCTATCGGGCTCGTGCCGACGAAAAGAGGCGAAAGCAATGATCAACAGACTGGCCAACATCCCGCGTGGCTTGCGGCAGCTTCCTCATCTGCTTTTTGCCGCGATCGTCATGGCATCCTCTGGCGCAATCGCGCAGAGCTATCCAAGCAAGCCCATTCACATCATCGTGCCCTATGCGCCTGGCGGCATCATCGACGCCACAGCGCGCCTGTTGGCGGAGCGGCTAGGGCCGTCGCTGCGGCAAACGCTGGTCATCGAAAGCAAAGTGGGTGGCGGAGGAAAGATCGCAGCCGATTTCGTGTCGCGGGCGGAGCCAGATGGCTACACCGTTCTCTACACGGCCGGCGCCGACGTGTCCCTGTTGCAAGGCAGGCCCAGCACGCCTGAAGCGATCCGGAATCTGACGCCGATCACATCCGCGGTGAGCCCCGTCGGAGCAATCACGATTCGCTCGGGCCTGGGGCTGGATAGCATGGAGCAACTGCTGGCCTACGCCAAATCGAACCCGGGAAAGCTGACCTATGGCACCGCCGGCTACGGCTCTTCGCAGCACCTCATCGGGGAGTACTTCAAGCAGCAGGGCTACGAGATGCTCCATGTGCCCTTCAACGGCATCGCACCGGCCATGGCCGCGCTTGCCGGCGGACAGATCGACCTCGCCATCACAAATCTCGCCTCCAGTCTGCCGCTCGCGGCGGATGGCAGAGTGAAGATCCTCGCCCTGCCCCAATCGGATCCGTTCGAAGGCGCGCCAGACGTCCCGCCGATCACAAAGGCCATGCCCGGCTTTGCCTTCCGCCGGCCCTTCGCGGTTTATGCGTTCTATGGTCCGCCTGGCCTGCCCCGGGCTGTGTCTGCAAAGCTCGCAGACGAAATCGGCAAAGTTGTCCTGTCCCCAGAAATCAGAGCGAGATTGAAGGCTCTTTCCATCGCTCCGACCGTGACCTCTCCCGACGAGTTCGCAGCCATGATTCAGGAAATCGGCGCGACGTTTCAGACTGTCATCAAGGCGGGGAATATCAAAGCGGAGTGAGCACGGGCGGGCCGAGCGAAGGCGCACCCTCGCCGATGCCGGTGCGGTGTTACCGTCTCGCCGCAGCGCGACTTCGGCTGCATTGCCGGCCTCGTCCCCTGGCCGGACCTGAAAAAATATAGGAGACTTGCCCCGGCCGACAGCGCGACAAGAGGCCATTTCGGGCCCTGACCGTCTTATTTTCGACGGCACGCCGCCGGTTATTTTTTGTGCGAGCGACTGACGGACCCATCCAGGCAAATCGATTTGCGCCTGCCGGCTGTCAGGATCGCAAGGACAAGGGGGCGCATCGATGGCTACTCTCACTTGGCTGACCGGTCCGTTGAATTTGAACACCAGCTGGAACCCCGCCCAGCTGCCCGGCAAGAGCGACACCGCGACATTTGGCAAGAGCGGACCGTTGACCGGCACCTTGTCGGTCCAAACCGCGAACTTCACCAGCGGCGCGTTCGATCTCACCGGCAACATCACCTCCAACACATTCCAGATCTTTACCGGCGTGACGTTCAACGTGCTGAACGGCGGCAAGGTGAACACCGTCTCCTTGAATGCCGGCTCCGGCGGCACGGCCGCGACGACCGTGCATCTGACTGGCGGCGAGGTGAATACGACCGGGAATGAATTTATCTCGGCGGCGCTCACAAAACTCACATGGGAGATCGAAGCGGGCGCAATCCATGTCACCGGAGCCTTTCGGTGCATCGGATCGTTCGGCGACGACGGCGGGAGCGCGGAATATGATCAGACAGGTGGAACGTCGACGACCGCCAACGAGATCGTCGGATATGGCGGAATAGGCTTCCTCGACATCACCGGCGGCACGCACACCGTGGTGCAAAATCTGCACGTCGGCTCCGACGTGTTCGGAAGAGCCGGCCACGGCACTGTCACAATGGGCGGCGACCAGAATGCTCAGCTCACCGCCGGGAACATCATTCTCGCATCCGGATTTATCGGCAGCACCGGGACGTTCGATTTCTGTACGGACCCGGGTGACGACGCCGACTTGAGCGCCGGCATCATTTATTGCGGCGACAACGGCATCGGCATTTGGAACCAGGGCGGCGGGACCACGAACGCCAACCTCGAACTTGGCTACGAGGCGGCTGGCACGGGCACGGTGAATTTCGGTGGCGGCACGATCAACAGCACCTTCCAGACCGTTGGCGACAAGGGCCTGGGAATTTTCAACCAGCTCGGCGGCTTCAACAGCGCGGGGATTCTGCTTTTCGGCGACAAAGCGAACAGCATCGGAAAATACAACCAGACCGGCGGAACGCTCATCGCGGATAACGTGATTGGCGGTAATCTGGGTGGAGGGCTTTTTCAGCAAAACAGCGTGGTCACGGTCACCAATTCGGTGATCCTGGGCAATCAGGCCGGCAGCAGTTTTCAATGGGACTTCGGCGACAATGCCAGCCTTACCGCTGACAGCCTGACCGTTGCCAACGGCGGCTCTGCGACTGTGAACCTGGATAGTGGCAGCACGCTGGATATCCACCACGGGGTAGTGTTCGCGGCGGGTAAGACCGCCATTGCCCAGCTCGAACAGCTTGCGAATTCCACCATTACCGCGGAAAGCGCGATCATCGGCGACGGTGGCGGCGCTGTTTTCAATCAGGGCGGCACCACCACAATCAGCGGCAATTTGATCATCGCCAACAAGGCCGGCAGCACAGGAACGCTCAATCAAAGCGATGGGGCCACGCTCGACGTCCAGGATATGTTCGTCGGCTACGACGGCGTCGCGGACGTCGAACTGCACGGCAAATTATCGGTCGGCGCAATGACTCTTGCCGCCAAAGCCGGCACTGCATCCATGCGGGTTGATGGCCAATTGAACATCGCCTTGGACGCGATCATAGGGGCCGGCGGAGAAGCCGAATACATACAAGACGGCGGGACCAGCACGTTCAATGCCTTGACCTTGGGTCAAGATGCAACAAGCTCGGGCACCGTCAAACTTTCGGGTGGAACGATCAAGACCATCGGGGAAGAGACGGTCGGGCAAAACGGCGACGCAAGCGTCGAGCAAACGGGCGGCACCAACAAGGCGTACGATGTTTTTTTGGCCAAATACCAATTCGTCTCTCTTGCCGAATACCTGCTCGAAAACGGCGAGCTAAAAGTCGAAAACCATATGCAGGTCGGAGGCGAAGGCACCGCCACGTTCACGATGTCTGGTGGCACGGCATCGGTCGGCAACACCTTCTCGATCGGCACGCTCGGCCAGGCCACAATCAGCAACGGTGTCACGTTCGACGTCGGATCAACCGTCAACATGATCGGCGACGCTGTTCTCAATGCCCCGACCGGTTTCGTGAACATCGGGACCGGCAGCAATCCGCTAAACCCCGGCATTTTCATCGGCGCTGGCGGGACCCTGGCCGGCAGCGGCACGATCAACGGCAATCTTTTTCTTGGCAACGGCGGACTGGTCTCGGTGGGCGACCCAACAAACGGCGACGCCGCGGCAATACTTCGCGTCATCGGAACCATGTCCGGGGAAGGTCAAGTCGATATCGGTGCTCATGGGACCCTGGAGATCGATGACATACCCGATGACGGCAGTCCTTTCGCATCGGACATCCGTTTCAATTTCGATTCGACATTCCGCATTGTGAGCGGCTTCGAGCTCGCTTTCCAGCACATTGGGATCCTAAGCTTAGAATTCCACGTGGACAAGTTGTCGCG
>JADMIO012965242.1_pt1 | contig 65457 bp, 46 predicted proteins | sample 8958161 | NCBI WGS metagenome assembly JADMIO01 (sample SAMN16585339, study PRJNA669376) | soil metagenome | isolation source: Crop rotation soil | place: USA: Cullars Rotation, Alabama | collected 2011
AGTGCACCAGGTTGCGGTGCGTGACCATCACGCCCTTCGGCCTCCCCGTAGAGCCTGACGTGTAGATGACGTAGGCCAGATTCCCCGCCGCGACCGCCGCCCGTGTCTCATCACCCGCCCCTCCTTCCTCTTCCGACTCGGCCCCGTCGAGGAGGACGACGCGCGCGGAGGTCTGTGACGCCAGCCCCGCCAGCGGCGAGTCCGTTAGCAGCAGTTGCGCCCCCGAATCCTCCAGCATCAGCCGCAGCCGCTCGGCCGGGTACGCCGGGTCGAGCGGCAGGTAGGCTCCGCCCGCCTTCAAGACCGCCAGCAGCGCTACCACCGTCTCGACCGAGCGCCCCACCAGCACGCCGGCCAGCCGCTCGGGGCCGAGCCCGTGCCGTTGGAGACGGCGGGCGAGCCGCGTCGCGCGCTCGTCGAGTTCGCCGTAGGTGAGCGACTCGTCGCCGCAGATGATGGCCGGGGCGTCGGGCGTGCGGGCGGCCTGCCGCTCGAAGAGTTGATGTGCGCAGAGATCCGCGGGGAAGTCGGCGCGCGTGTCATTCCAGTCGCGGAGGATTTGGCGGCGCTGGCTCTCGCTCAGCACTTCCAACTCTTCCAACGCGCTCTCGCACGATTGTGCGGCGCTACGCACCAGCGCCGCGTACTGCTCGGCCAGGTACTCGACGCCGAACGCGCCGTAGGTTGGGCGCAGGTAGTAAAACCGCGCGCGCAGGCGGTCGCCGATGCGCAAGCAGTGCAGGCGTAGTTGCACACGCTCGGCGCAGACGTAGCTGTCGGAGGGCGTGAAGGTGAGTCCGGAGGCAGAATAACTCTCGAGCCACTCCTCGTATTCGTAAGAGAAACTGTGGTCGGCGTCTTTTAAATGCCCGGCGTTGAACTGCTCCCAGGTAAAGTATTCCTGCCACTTGGACGCCTCGGCGAGCTCGGTATCAAGCCGGCGCAGAAGGTCGCCGAAGCGTACATCTTTGTCCATTTGCGACCTGACAGGCAGGTGCTTCATGAAAAGGCCGAGGGCATTCTCTAACCCCTCAAAGTTGCGCCCGTCGAAGGCGACGCCGACCGTGACCGACGGCTCCCCGCTCACCCTCCACAGCAACGCCTGCCAGCAGCCGAGCAGGAAGACCTCCGCTCTGGTCCCGCGCCTGCCGGCCGCCTCATCCACGCCTCGGCAGACCTCAGCGTCCAACTCGACGCTTACTACGCCGACGCCCGCCTCCTCCACTTCTGTCGCAGACTCCTGTTCAAGGCCGAGTCTCATCTGCTCCTGTTCGCCCACCTCCAGCTTGCGCCAGTAGGCTCGCCCCGCCTCCGTGTCTTCCCCCTCTAGTAGTTCGTTCTGAACCTCTGCAACGTCCGCGTACTGCAAGGGCTCGTCGTCGTGGGGCCGGCCGGCGTAGGCCCGGACGAGTTCCGCCAGCAGGCCGCGTAGCGAGTGGGCGTCGGCGCACAGCGCCGGCAGGCTCAGCACCAGCAGGTGCCGCCGCGCGGAGAGCTTCGCCAAAGACGCCCGCACCAGTGGCCCGCGCTCGAAATCAAAAGGCTGTTCGCCGACATGCCGCCACAGGTCGTCGAGCCGCGTCGTCTGCTCCGGCTGCGTCAAATCGCTCAGGTCGGTCTCGTCGATGGCGACGTTGCTGTCCTCGTTGATGACCTGAAGGGGGATACTCATGCCAGTCAGGCGGCAGAAGGTAGTCCGCAGGATTTCGTGGCGCTCGACGATCCGCTCGATGGCGGACTTCAAAGTCGGCTTGTGAAGGTCGCCCTCGATGCGCACGGCGCATTGGGCGCGGTAAAGCTGGCCGCCGTCCTGTAGCTGCAACGACCAGAGGTGCTTCTGCTGAGGCGATAGTCTGAAGCCCTGCTGAATGGTTCTGCTTTGCACATCCGTCTGCATGTTTGCACCTGCTATCCCTGTTTAAGATCACAACCCGCCGACGGGCTTTCGCTTCGCCCGCTGGTATTTCTGAAGACGAATCTCTCTAATCGCGCGCTCGCGCGAGGTCTGGTGCTCCGCATCGATCTCTTTGAGGCGCTCCGTCAAGGCTTTCAGCCTCGCGCCGGGCTGCGCGGTGGCGACCGTCAGGACGGCCTCGAAGTGCGCCGCCATGCGTGCGATAGTCGCGGCGTCGAAGAGGTCAATGTTGTATTCAAAGAAGCCGCTCAGACCTTCGGGGCTTTCGTGCACGGTGAGCATCAGGTCAAACTTAGATTTGTCGTTCTCCACCCACAGGGGAGTGAGCGTGAGGCCCGGCAGCTCGAGCAGTTTCAACGGGGCGTTTTGCAGAACGAACTTGACCTGAAAGACGGGCGAGTAATTAAGAACCCGTTCGGGGTTCAGCGCCTCGACCAGTTTTTCAAAGGGCAAGTCCTGGTGGGAATAGGCGCCGAGCGTCACGTCTCTCACCTGCCCCAGCAGCTCCCGGAACGTCGGGTCGCCCGTGAGGTCTGTGCGCAGCGCCAGCTGGTTGACGAAGAACCCGATCAGCCCCTCCGTCTCCACCTGATTCCGGTTGGCTACGTCCGTCCCGACGACGAGGTCGCTGCGCCCCGTGTAGTAGTGCAGCAGGACATCGAACGAAGCGAGCAGCACCATGAACAGGGTAACGCCTTCACGACTCGTCAACTCGCGCAGCCGCGGTTCGAGGGCGGGCGGGAGCGCGAAAGGCCAGTGGGTGCCGCGGAAGCTCTGGAGCGGCGGCCGCGGCCTGTCCGTCGGCAGTTCCAGCACCGCCGGAGCCCCGCTCAACTGCTTCCTCCAGTACCCCAACTGCCCCTCAAGCACCTCGTCTCGCAGCCACCCGCGCTGGCAGACGGCGTAGTCCGCGTACTGCACGGGCAGCTCTTCGAGCGGCGACGGGCGGCCCTGCGCGTACGCCTCGTAGAGCACCGCCACCTCCCTGATGAGGACGCCGATTGACCAGCCGTCGCTGATGATGTGGTGCATGGTGAGGAGCAGTACGTGCTCCTCTTCGGCGAGGCGGAGTAGACGCGCGCGCAGCAGCGGCCCGCGCTCAAGGTCAAACGCGGGCGCGGCCTCCTCGGCTAGTAGTCGGCGGACTTCATCCTCCCTGCTCGCCCCCGCCAGACCGCTCAAATCCAATACCGGCAGCTCAACTTCGAGCGACGGCGAGATGATCTGCGACGGCGCCTCATCAACCACGACGAAGGTGGTTCGCAGCGCCTCGTGGCGGCGCACGACCTCGACGAACGTCCGCGCGAGCGCCTCGACATCGAGGCGGCCGCGCAGCCGCACCCCCATCGGGATGTGGTAGAAGTTGCTTCCGGGCTCCAACCTGTCAAGAAACCACAAGCGCTGCTGTGCGAAAGAGAGCGGCGCCGGGCCTGTGTCGCGTCTCCGCGTGACGGCACGCCGGCGCCGCGCCACGCCTTTATCCTGAAGCATGAGCGAGAGCAGCTTGATCTTGTCCTGCGAAAGCATGGTGATTCGCGTCAGGGGCCCGCGCTAGGCGTAAGCCTCTACGGGCTTCTCCTCCTCGTACTTCAAAGGGTAGTGCGGAATCGGGAACCGGGCACACAGGTGCCCGACCTCGGCGCGGGCCGCCGCCCTCGTCACCGGGTCCAGCCGATAATCGAAGTCGCCCCAGACTTCGACCCCGCCGAGAACCTCGTCTATCAACAAGGCGCAACGGCGCATCTCTTCGCTTCCCATCCCCCGCAGCGCGAGGCTGTTGGTCCCGAGCCGCATCCCACTCGTCACGTACGCGCTCTTCACGTCGTTCGGAATCCGGTTCTTGTTGACGATGATGTCGCATTCCTCAAGCGCCCGTTCCGCGACCACCCCGCTGATGCCGCGCGCCCAGACATCGACGAGCACGATGTGGTTGTCCGTACCGTTGGTCAGCAGGCGATACCCGAGGCCCATCAGACTGTCGGCCAGCGCCTTCGCGTCGGACACGATCAGTCGCGCCAGCTTCTTAAACGCAGGCGTGCTGACCATGGCGAAGGCCCGGGCTTTGGCGGCTATCGCGCCGAGGTGCGGCGTCCCCTGGAAGAAGGGGAAGACGGCCCTCTGAACCTGCTCGGAGAGCGTCCGCTTGCCGTCGGGCGCGAGGGTCTGGTGCTCTTTCCCTATCAGAATCACGCCACCGCGCGGGCCGTAGAGCTGCTTGTAAGTGCTCGTCGTCGTGAAGTGCGCGTGGTCGATAGGCGACGGGTGGATGCCGGCCGCTACGAGCCCCGCGATATGAGAAATGTCGGCCAGCAGCAAAGCCCCGACCTCGTCCGCAATCTCGCGGAACCGCGCGAAGTCGATGACGCGCGGGTAGGAGCTGGCGCCGCAAATAATCAGGCGCGGCCGGCACTCCCGCGCCGCGCGCGCGGCCTGCTCGTAGTCGATCAGGTTGTCCGGCCCGAGACCGTAACCGACGGCCTTGAAATACTGCCCCGAGACCGACGCCTTCGCGCCGTGCGTCAGGTGGCCGCCGGCACTGAGCTCAAGGCCGAGCACGGTGTCACCCGGGCGGAGCAGGCTGAACATCACGATCTCGTTGGCTGAAGACCCGGAGTGAGGCTGAACGTTGGCGTACTGCGCGCCGAAGGCGTGCTTGGCCCGCTCGACCGCCAGCCGTTCGATCTCATCCACGTAGCGGCAGCCGGCGTGAAATCGCGCGCTCGGGTAGCCCTCGGTCGTGACGTTGCCGGTGACCGTCCCTTCACAGGCCAGGACGGAGGAGTCGGCGACGCTCGAAGCCGCGATCATCGCCAACACGCCGGTCTGACGCCGGTATTCCTGTTCGAGCAGCTCGTAGAGCTCGGGGTCGTTCCGCGAGAGCGCGGCGACTCCGTGCGCCGCGAATTCCGCCAGCATGCTTCTGCCGCTCATTGCGCCTCCTCGACTTCCGGTAGTCGGGTCCGCTTTTCGGCCAACATCACGCGCGCCTCGTCATCGCTCAGGCGACTCAACTCGCGCACGACGTACGCGACGTGGCAGACATCCACCTGCTCGCGCCTGCCGTGCTCCTCCAGCGCCTCGCCCAGGTCAGCCAGCCTGCGTGCCTCGAACAGCACGCGCAGCGGCAACTCTACCGGGAACAGCTCGTTCACCCTCGAGACCACCTGCGTCGCGAGCAGCGAGTGGCCGCCGAGGTCGAAGAAGTTGTCGAAGGCGCCAACCCGCGCGACGCCGAGCACCTGCGCCCAGATGTCGGCCAGCACTTCCTCGACCGGCGTGCGCGGCGCCACGAAATCGTCGTCGCCGGCAGGCTGCGCCGCCTCGGGCGCGGGCAGCGCGCGGCGGTCCAGTTTGCCGTTCGGCGAGAGCGGCAGCGCGTCGAGCAGGACGAAGGCGGACGGCACCATGTACTCCGGAAGCGTGCTCTTCAAAGACGTTCTCAGCTCGTCGGCGCTGACGCGCGCGCCTCCCGCGACGACGTAAGCCACCAGCCGCTTCTGTCCGGGCACGTCCTGCCTGAGTATGACAACCGCCTCCTTCACGGCGGGATGCTGCTTGAGGGCGGCGCCGATCTCGCCGAGCTCGATGCGGAAGCCGCGAATCTTGACCTGATGGTCCATACGCCCGAGCAGCTCGATGTTCCCGTCCGCCATGTAGCGCGCGAGGTCGCCGGTCTTGTAGAGGCGCTCGCCGGCCCGGTCCGCGAACGAGTGCGGCACGAACCGCTCCGCGGTCATGCCCGGGTGGTCGAAGTAGCCCCGCGCGAGTCCGACGCCGCCGAGGTGCAACTCGCCCGCTACGCCGACGGGCACGAGCTGCGCGTGGCGATCCAGCACGTAAGCCTTCTGGTTCGCCATCGGCACGCCGTAAGGGATACTCCTCCAGCCGGCGTCCGTCTCTTCGACCTCGTAGATGATCGAATGGATCGAGGCCTCGGTGGCGCCACCCATGACAATCACCCGCACGTCCTCCGCTACGGCCTTGAGCTGGTCGGGCAGCATGATCGGCACCCAGTCGCCGCCGAGGAGCGCCACGCGGAGTGAGTCTGGGTGGAGCGCCGGCCGGGGGGTGACGTATTGCACCAGCATCTCAAGCAGCGAGGGCGCGGAGTTCCAGACCGTCACCCGGTGTCGTTTAATTAAGGCCGCCCAGTGTGCGGGCTCGCGCAGCATGGCGGCCTCCGGCATGACGACGGCGCCCCCCGCCTCAAGCGTCCCGAGCACTTCATAGACGCACATGTCGAAACTCAGCGACGAGAGCGCGAGGACGCGCGCCTCGGCCCCGATGCGGAAACGGCGGTTGAGGTCGTTGATGTTGTTGAGGACTCCGCCGTGCCGGATGGCGACGCCCTTGGGGCGGCCCGTCGAGCCCGAGGTGTAGATGACGTAGGCGAGGTTCTCAGGCCCGACACCGCTTTGCGGGTCGCCTTCAGGGCCGGAGGGGATTTCGTCTTCGGCGTCGAGACGAACGACGCGCGCCCCATCGGCGGGCAGCCGCCCGGCGAGGTGCGACTGCGTCAGGATGATGCCGGCGCGTGAGTCGGCGAGCATGAACGCGAGGCGCTCCGGCGGGTATGTCGGGTCCAGCGGCACGTAGGCGCCGCCGGCCTTGAGAATGCCGAGGATGCCGACCACCATCTCGACCGAGCGCTCGACGCAGAGGCAGACGCGCACCTCCGGGCCGACGCCCATCGCGCGCAGGTGGTGCGCGAGCCGGTTGGCGCGGGCGTTCAACTCGCCGTAGCTCAACTGCTCGTCGCGGTAGAAAAGGGCGGGCGCCTCCGGCGCGCAGCGCGCGTGCGCCTCGAAGGGGTGGTGGAGACACCGGTCGTGCGGGTAGTCCGCGGCGGAGTCGTTCCATTCCACGAGCAGACGGTGTCTCTCCTCTTCGGTGATGAGCGACAGTTCGGAGACGCTGCGGGCCGGCTCGGCGGCCAGAGACGAGAGGAGCGTTTCAAAGTGCTTCAGCATGCGGGCGACGGTCGCGGCGTCGAAGAGGTCGGCGTTGTACTCCATGAACCCGCTCAGCCCGCCCGCCTCTTCCCAGACATGCAGCGTCAGATCCAACTGCGCCGTGACCCTCTCGACGGGGACGGCGTCCACCTTCAGCCCCAGCAGCGCCAAGCCCTCCGACGGCGAGTTCTGTAGGACCAGCATGACCTGCGTCAGCGGGTTGTAACTGAGGTCGCGCTCGGGGTGCAGTTCCTCGACGAGCAATTCGAACGGCACGTCCTGCCGCGCGTAGGCGGTGAGCATCCGCTCGCGGACGCGCCCGAGCAGTTCGTCGAAACGCGGGTCGCCCGCGAGGTCGCCGCGTATCAGCAGGATGTTGATGAAGCAGCCGATCAGGTTCTCGATCTCGCTGTGGCCGCGGTTGGACACGCCGGTGCTGACGACGAAGTCATCCTGCCCCGTGTAGCGATAGAGTAGTACCTGGAAGGCCGACATCAAGGTCATGAACAGCGTGACCCCGTGACGGCGGCTGAGCGCCTGGAGCTGTTCGGTGAGCGCGGCAGGGAGCGAGAGCGATTCCGTCTGGCCGCGGTAGGTTTGGACGGCGGGGCGCGGCCTGTCGGTCGGCAGGTTCACCACGGCGGGCGCACCTTCAAGCTGCCGCCGCCAGTAGTCGAGTTGCTCGCTCAGCACCTCGCCCCGCAACCACTCTCGCTGCCAGCGCGCGTAGTCCGCGTACTGGAGCGGCAGGTCGGGGAGCGGCGCGGGCTCTCCGTCGACGTGGGCGCGATAGAGCGCGCCGAGTTCGCGCAGCAGCACGCCGCTCGACCAGCCGTCGAAGATGATGTGGTGCACCGTGAAGAGCAGCAAGTGCTCCGTCTGCGACAGCCGCAACAGCTCCGCCCGCCAGAGCGGACCGCGCGACAGGTCAAAGGGCCGCCGAGACTCTTCATGGACGAGCCTTCGCACTTCGGACTCACACGCGGCTTCGTCCATGTCGCCGAGATCTTTCACCGGAAGTCGCACGGGCGCGGGCGGGGAGATGACCTGCGCGGGGTGACCGCCGTCTGACGTGAAGCTGGTGCGCAGCGTCTCGTGCCTGCGCACTATTTCGCCGAGCGCCGCTTCGAGCGCGTCCACGCGGAGGGAGCCGCGGAGGCGAAAGGCGCCCGGGATGTTATAAGCAGGGTTGCCCGGCTCTAACTGGTCGATGAACCAGAGGCGCTGCTGCGCGAACGAGAGCGGCAAGTCGTCGCGGCGCGGGGCGGCCGTGATGGCCGGCGGCCGCGACTGCCCGGCCTCCTTCACCGCGTCAATCTTCCGCGCCATCGCGCCCATGGTCGGCGCGGCGAAGAGGCTGTACAACGGCAGCTCTACGCCGAAGGCGTCGCGCACGCGCGAGATGAGCTGCGTCGCCAGCAGCGAATGGCCGCCGAGCTCGAAGAAGTTGTCATACAACCCGATCGCGATCCGGCCGAGCATGCTTGCCCACACGACACTCAAGACTTCTTCTGTCGGCGTCCGCGGCGCGACGTAGCCGCTCTCCTCTCCGGCGTGCGGCTCTTCCGGCGAGGGCAGTGCGCGGCGGTCAATCTTCCCGCTCGTCGTCAGCGGCAGGCTGTCGATGCATACGAAGGCCGACGGAATCATGTGGGCGGGCAGTCGCTCTTTAAGGAACTGCCGCAATTCGGCCCCCGGAAGCCGCCGGCCGTCTGCGGCCACGATGTGTGCGACGAGGCGCCGATCGCCCGACGCGCCCTCCTGTAATGTGACGACGGCTTCGCGCACGCTCGGGTGCTGACGCAACGCGGCCTCGATCTCCCCCGGCTCGATGCGGAAGCCGCGCACTTTGACCTGTTCGTCAATGCGTCCGAGAAACTCGATGTTGCCGTCCGGCAGGAAACGCACCAGGTCGCCGGTCGCGTAGAGGCGCTCGCCCGGTTCGAGGCCGAACGGGTGCGGGACGTATTTCTCGGCTGTGAGCGCGGGGCGGTTGAGATAGCCCGAGGCGAGCCCGACGCCCCCGACGTAGAGTTGACCGCTGACGCCGACGGGGACGGGCTCATAGTCATCGCCGAGGACGTAGAGCGAGTTGCCGGCGGAAGGCTTCCCGATGGGGACGCTGTACGCATGCGTCGCAGAGGGCGCTGACTTGCTGCCGACTTTAAAGATGGAGCAGTTAATGGTCGCCTCTGTCGGGCCGTAACCGTTGTAGACGACGCACTCGTCGCCCACCTTCCCGAAGATGTGCTCGACGGTGGCCGGCGTGAGCTGCTCCCCGCCGAGGTGCAGGGTTCGTAGCGTCCGGAGGTCGCCCCCGGCCGAGATGACTTCGCGGAAGAAAGAGGGCGTCGAGTGGATCGTATTCAGGGCGTGGCCGTTGACGTAATCGGCGTAAGCGGACAGGCTCTCCAGCCGGCTTCGGTCGAGGAAGTGCAGCGTCCCCCCGAAGAGGAGCGTCGAGAGTATCTCGAAGACGCCGAAGTCAAAACAGTAAGAGAGGTTCTGAAGCGCGGCAGTGTGCTCCCCGAAGTCGAAATACTCCCGGCCCCAACGCAGCAGCGGGATTAAGTTTTCGTGCGATATGGGCACGCCCTTCGGCTGCCCCGTGGAGCCCGAAGTGAAGATCACGTACGCCGTCTGCGCCGCCGCCGCGCTCCCGCCCCCACCGTTCTCTCCCGCCGCCTCAAGCGGGCCATAATCGTCGAAGTCGTAGAGAGCGGCCTCGCCCCCACCGTTCCCTTTCGCCTCCGCGCGGTCGAGGCAAACGATGTGTTTGAGAAAGGCGCTGTCCGCGCGGAGCTGGCGGGCCTTTTCCACGTACTTCGCCTCGGTGATTAAAACCTCCGTGCGACACTCATCGACGATGAACCTGGCGCGCTCCGCCGGGTAAGCCGGGTCGATGGGGACGAAACCGTGGCCCGACTCAAGTATCCCGAGCATCCCGACCAGCAACCGCGGACTCGGGTCGGCCATCAATCCAATCAACTCGCCTGTTGAGCCACTCCTCTTCATCGCCGCTCCTTGAATGTGCAGATTGCGCGCGCGTCAGTGCCTCAAGGTCTTGAGCGGCCGCGTAATGCTTTCGAGGCTGATGCCTCTCTTCAGAGCCATGATGACGCCCGCCGCCTCGGCGTAGTTGCGCACTTCGACGACCTTCTCGAATTGCAGCTTCGCGCGGGTCACGTCGAGAATGGTCTGGTTGTCGTGGACGGCGATGATCGGGAGCCCGTACTTCTGCGCGTAGATGGTGGGGATGCCCCCCAGACAGCTCGCGGGCACGACCACAGCCAGAAGGTTGTTTACGTTGACAATGTCGCGCACGCCGCCGCCGGCCTCCCGCCTTATTTGCGGCGCGCGACGCAACCCGATCAGAACGCAGGCCAGGCCGCTCGCCGAAGCCATCTCACCGGCGCCGCGCGCGTCCACCACGTTGTGCTCCATGCCCTCGGGCTTGATGTTGATGAGCGGCGCGTGCGCCGCCGGAACCTGGAACTGGTTGGTCACGATGTGAGATATCAGAGCCTCCACCCCGCCGACAGGGTTCGGGCACAGGCCGGCAAAATGCTTCGCGTAATCGGCGGGTGGAAGGTCTTGCACGTTACTGGTAATGGCGAGGGCGTTCGCGCCCCGCTCCACCAACTTCCGGCACGCGTCCAGGACTATCGGCAGGTTATCCACGCTGCCGACGAAGGCGCCCGACTTGTTCTTCACGCACCGGCCCATGACCGGCTCGTCGGTGATGACGTAGTCGATGATGTCGACGCCGTGCACCGCGCGGACGGCGTTTATGACGTTGAAGACGGTGTCGAGCGACTGGTCGTCCGACTTGTCGATGACGACGCCGACCTTGTTCCCGTACGGGACGTAGAGGTTGACCAGACCTTTGCAAAAGAGGTCGATGGAGAAGCCCTCCGTGTAGAGGATGTTGTCGTCAAAGCTCACGAAGTTGGAGGCGTTGACGGCATTCGGGTGGGTGATGAGGTAATCCACCGTCCCGGCCAGGAGGTTGGTCGCGGGGGCGGCGTCGCCCGCGTACCCGCCGATGCTGCACCCGACGCCCGTCGGGATGATGCTCAGCGCGACGCTTTTTCCGGGGTAGGCGCGCTCCTTCGCGTCCTCGGAGAACGAGGCCAATTCGCCCTCAAAAATCGACGCTTCGACCGTCACCCCGCGCTCCGTGATCTCCGTAATGTACCAGCGGAGCGCGCGCGGGCCGATGCGTTCTTCCACCGCTTTGAGGAAAGACCTGGGGTCGTCGTGTGCCGACCTTTCGAAGTGAAAGCATTCGTTCTTGATCATCTCTTAATCTCCTTTATTAAGGCGGCTAGTTGACCGGATGACTGACATAACTCAGAGAAAGTCACTTCAGAGTCGTGACAGACGGCGGCGCGTCGGGAGGGCGTTTTCGCGACCTGTTGGGCGAAGAGTTCCTGGACGGTGAGCGGCGGCGAGTAATCTCTTCCGTTACGGCACCAGCGGACGAGGAGTTGCTCGCGTTCGGCGGGCGTCAGCAGCGGCAAACGTGAAAGGCGTTCGTCCGGGTTCGACGCGATGCCCTCAAGCAGCGTTTGCAGGTGTGCGGCCATGCGTCTGATCGTCGCGTCGTCGAACAGGTCCGTGCTGTATTCGAGCGAGGCGCGCAGTTCACCGCGGACTTCGGCCATCGCCAGAGTCAGGTCGAATTGAGCGGCGCGCCGCCCGAGCGCGACCGACTCAAGCGTCAAACCGCCGCTCGTCACCCGCGCCCCCTCTTCGCCGAGGGCGAAGGCGCTCAAGCCCTCTCCGTCGGCGAGGTGCGCCTTCTGCAACGCGAACATCACCTGAAAGAGCGGCGGGCGGCCCGGGTCGCGCTCCGGCTGCAAGCGTTCGACGAGATGCGCGAAGGGGTACTCCTGGAAGGCGAAGGCTTCGAGCACCGTCTGCCGCACCTCACGCAGAAACTCCGTGAACGTCTGACGGCGGGAGGGCTGCGCGCGCAATACCAGCGGGTTGACGAAATAGCCGACCACCCCCGACAGCTCGGCCCAACTGCGACCGGCCGAGGGCGACCCGACAGCGAAGTCCGTCTGCCCCGTGTAGCGAAAGAGTAGCGTCTGAAAGGCCGCCAGCAGCGTCATATAGAGCGTCGCCCCGTGGGCGCGGCCGACCGCCTTGATGCTCGAAACCAACGGCGCACTCAGTTTGAAGGAGTAGGAAGCGCCCCGGTAGCTTTGCACCGGAGGGCGCGGGCGGTCTGTCGGGAGGTTGAGTGGCGGCAGTTCGCCCGCCAGCCGCGACTGCCAGTAGCTCCAGAGGCGGTCGCCTTCCGCGCCTGTCAGCATCTCCGCCTGCCAACGCGCGTAATCGGTGTACTGCAAGGCCAGCGGCGGCAGGCTGGCGGCGGCGCCCGTGCGCTCCGCCGTGTAGAGAATTCCCAACTCTTCTATGAGCACCCCGAGCGACCACAGGTCGGCGATGATGTGGTGCATGGAAAGGAGCAGGAGCGACTCCTGCGCCGACCTGCGGAACAGTCGCGCGCGCAGCAGCGGGCCGTGCTCCAGATCGAAGGCTCTGTGTGCCTCGTCTTCGAGTCGTTCGCGGAACGTTTCCTCGTCGAGGGACGCCACGTCCTGTTCATCGAATGTCACGTCCAAACGGTCGTGAATCCGCGGCACGGGCTTGCCGTCGAGTATGGTGAAAGTCGTACGCAGCGCCGCGTGCCGGTGAATCAGACCTTGCAACGCGAGTCGTAGCGCGGGCGCGTCCACCTCCGGCTGAAGCCGCGCAACACTCGTGATGTTGTAGGCTGTGCTCTCGGGGCTCAGTTGGTGCATGAACCACAGCGAGTGCTGCCCGCGCGAGAGCGGCCGCAACGCGTCGGCCGGCGCGGCCGGGATCGAATGCTCGAACGCGCCCTGCCCGGCCCGCGCGCAGATGTGTTCGGCCAACCCCGTCAGGCTTGAGCAGTCGAGCAGCAGCGTCGGCGGGAGTTCCACCCCGAGCGCGTCCTCGACGCTGTGCGTCATTTCGATGGCCGCCAGAGAGTCGAGGCCGTAATGCGTCGGAGGCCGCCCAACGTCTACCTGCTGCGCCTCGACGCGCAACTTCGCGGCGAGCAGCGAACGCAGCCACGCGGTGACCGCCTCTGGGTCTCGGCCCGAAGGCGCCGCCGGGATTGCCTCATGCGCTGCACCGTCCCGGGCGACGTTCGCGCGGTCTTCGGTTACGACCTCCAGCCTTCCCTCAAGAAAAGCCTTCCGGCAGGCGTGACGTTGAATCTTGCCGCTGGATGTTTTCGGGATGCTTCCGGCCCTGATAAGGACGACAGCGTGCGCTTGAACCTCGTGCTCGTCGGCGACGGCCTGCCGAATTTTTTCGATCAGGGCGGACGAATCAGGCTGCCAGTGCCTGTCAACCTCCTGCACAATGACGAGGCGTTCTTCCCCTTCGGCCTCGACTGCGAAGGCGGCGCCGCACCCAGGACGCAAAGCTGCGTCACACTTCTCGACGCTCAGCTCGATGTCCTGTGGGTAGTGGTTAAGCCCCCGGATGATGATGAGGTCTTTCAGACGCCCGGTGACGAAGAGTTCGCCCTCAAGCAGGAACCCCAGATCACCGGTGCGGAGGAACGGCCCGGCATCTTCTTCGTCGGCGAGGCGCGCGCCGAACGTGTGCTCAGTCTCGGCAGGGCGGTTCCAGTACCCCTGCGCGATGCCGGCGCCCGAGACCCAAATCTCCCCGACCTCGCCCGGCGCACACCTTCTCAGGGTGACGGGCTCGACGATAACGAGCCGCCCGTCCATCAGGGTCACGCCACACCCGACGAGGGAGCGCCGGTCGTTACTCTCGTCGTCCTCTACGATGCGGTTATTACTGAGCGACTCGCCGTGAAGCGTCTTGACCGCCACGGGTCGTGCGTGCGCGCGACAGGAGACGAGGAGCGTGGCCTCCGCGAGACCGTAACACGGGTAGAAGGCTTCACGGTGAAAGCCGCAGCGCGCGAAGGCCGTGGCGAAACGCTCAAGCGTTTCCGGCCGAATCGGTTCAGAGCCGTTGAAGGCGACCTCCCAACTGCTCAGGTCGAGCGCGTCACGCTGCTCTTCTCCGATCCTGCTGACGCACAGATCGTAAGCGAAGTTCGGCCCGCCGCTCGTCGTCGCGCGGTAACGTGAGATCGCTTCCACCCATCGCAGTGGCTTTTGCAGGAAAGCCGCCGGCGACATCAGGATGCACGACGCGCCGACGAATAACGGTTGGATGACATTCCCGATCAGCCCCATGTCGTGGTACAGAGGCAACCACCCGACGATGACCGATTCGGCCGTCTGCCCGAACGCCTCCTGAATCATCCGCTCGTTGTGCAGCAGGTTATGGTGGCTCAGCATGACCCCCTTCGGCGTGGAGGTGGAGCCGGAGGTGTACTGAATAAAAGCCAACGCTTCCCCGTCGCGCGCAGGCGGCTCCCATTTACTCTCGGCGACCTCCTCCAGGCTCTCGGCGGTCAGCCACTTGAGCCGCGAGAGGTACTGATTCTCCGAGAACTGCGGCGCGACGGCCGAGAGGATTGGCCCGGTGGTGAGGGCCACCGTCGCCTCCGCGTCCTTAACGAGCGCCTGTAGTCGCAGAAGATTCCGGTTGCGGCGCGGCGGATACGCCGGGACGGCGATTGCGCCGGCGTAGAGGCAGCCGAAGAAAGCGGCAATGTAATCGAGCCCCGGAGGATAGAGCAGCAGGACGCGGTCGCCGGGCGAAACCAGCTGTTGCAGCCACGCGCCGATGCCGCACGCGCGTCGGTCTAACTCCCCATACGTGATACTAACTTCCTCTACCTCGCCATCGTTGAGGAACGTGTAAGCGCAACGCTCCGGCCAGAGCTGTGCGCGCCAGCGGAGTAGTTCGGTCAACGTCGAAGGTTTGGGGAGCAATCCTTCAAGGAAGCTGGAGTCGGCGATCAATACGTCAGTCATTGCTCGTTAAAATAGAAAAAAGTTCCCTCACCGCGTCGCCCCGACGCGTGGTGTCTGGAGCACCACGTCGGTCGGCGCGACGCCGACTCGTCATATATTTGCTGGGCTGGATTCGCAGAAGGTACCGCTCGATGGGGAGCTCGGGAGGACGGGGTGAGCGCGTATTCCTACTGTAAGTTAGTGCCGGTGAAATCCCCCTATATTTGTTCGTCGCCGATGAGGAAAGTAAAACGGTAAAGCGTCAAACGAGAACTAACCGTCTTTATGATTTCCCACTAAATTAAACCGGAGGCACGCAGAAAAATTGCGGCCCGAAATGTCAAGAAGTCTATACCAAACCGAATTGGAGATTTTATTACGGGAGTCTTGTCATTGACGAAATTTTGCGAGGCATTATGGGCGATTACTCTCATAAATATTTATGAAATGCCGTGGGGATTACCGTGAGATGGGGGAGGCAATCCGGGCAAACTGTGTATTAATGACGCGGATATCTTACACACATATTCCCACCCGTCAACCCCTTTCTGCACTGACCGCATAGGGTGGTGGCCTCGTTACGGTTACGTTAGAGATTTATCACAGGACGGCGCTGCGGCGATCCTGGTGCGGCGGATGCACCGTTACGGGGACGCGCTGGAGAGCGCTACGCGCGCCGTCACCCTCAACCCGTCCAGACGTAACGGTTATTGACACGCTGCAAGGAAATGAACTTCCAAACGCCTTGAGCTGTCCGAATCTTTTTTGTGATGCGAACCTGCTTCTTGAAAGACCGCGAGGTGGAAGCTTGGGATGAGGGAGAAGCTGCGGGCTTGATCGAAAAACGCTGCTGCACGCATGCCTCCCTGGTCTATTTCGTGATTTTGATAGACACCAGGAGGATAGTACGAAAGCTAAATTGTAAATAATAAGTTAATGAATGTATTGGTGCCGAAGGGGAGACTCGAACCCCTTTTTGTTTTACTAGGTTGTTCAGTGCTTCGCAAAAACCCCAATAAAATCACACTTTCCCTTTCTGCATTATCCGCACTGTCGGCGTTATTTGCATTCTGCTGTGCCTTAGTTGTGACAGGCACCTGCCTCTCTCTCTCCAGTAGTAAATGAAACGAATGACCCTTCGAGTTGATGGAGAATTCGGGCTAGCGGCTCAGGTTAGTTAGCCGTTCGCCAGGATTGTTGACCGGCGCGCGAGCAGTCCAAGCGGACGACTCCAAAGCGTTGGGGTCAAGGTAATGTAGTGTACGGTGTTGATAATTACCTTGTCTCGACCCTCATAAAAGGGTCTTCATTATCGACTGCATCAAGAATTGTGACGAGTGCTCGAACAATCCGCTATGTGTTCAGGGCGGCAAATAATTAACGCTGGTTCGCCACAAACCGCGGTGGCGTGGGCAAAGTTGAGCGAGTTCCTGCGCTTGCGTTATAGTCCCGATGGTCGGCGATGCGAAGGTGTCGGGTAAGACGCGTATTTAGTTCGAGTCCGGTGCTCTGATTCGGCTTCGTCTTTACGTCTCAATCTGTTGAACTAGCATTGTCGCAGTACTAACGATGTCGGTACTCGTCAATTTTCTTCATCAAACTTCTTAAAATGAATGCTGTTGAAATCGAAGAAGCCGTTTCTGCGCTCGCGGATCAGCCTTTCGACGCGAAAAGCTTTCCCTTTGCGTTTCTTCAGGCGTTTGGAAACAAGGAGACGACGATCCGCCGGTTGAAGAGTGGCAGCACTAACCAATCTGATCTGCCAGGCGGAATTCTTCAACGCAATAACATTCACATTCAAGTTTGTCCGGAAGGTGAGGTAAGCGCCGCACTCTATGCTTTACGGGAAAGTCCAGCCACGACGAAGCAAAAGGCGAAGTTGATTCTGGCAACGGATGGGAAAACTTTCGAAGCGGAAAACCTTGAGGATGGTGAAACGGTCGCTTGCGCTTACGAACGGTTTTCCGACTACTTTGGGTTCTTCCTGCCCCTAGCCGGAATAACGACAGTTAAGCAGATTCGTGAGAACGCCTTTGATATCAAAGCTACCGGTCGATTAAACAAACTCTATGTCGAGTTACTCAAGGAAAACCCGGGCTGGGATACTGCGGCCCGTCGCCAGGATCTGAACCACTTCATGGCTCGGCTGATATTTTGCTTTTTCGCCGAGGATACACACATCTTTTTGGAAGGACTCTTTACGGCTACGGTCGATCAAATGAGTGCGCGAGATTCCTCGAACACCCACGAGGTGCTTTCTGAATTGTTCCGTGCCATGAACACAAAGCCGTCGGACCGCGCAGCAGCGAACATCCGCAGTTGGGCTGATGCCTTCCCGTATGTGAACGGTGGACTCTTCTCAGGGAGCGTGGATGTTCCACGCTTCAGCAGAATCGCGCGATCGTACCTGCTCCATGTCGGCGGTCTCAATTGGAGGAAGATCAATCCGGACATTTTTGGCTCGATGATTCAAGCCGTGGCGGATGACGAGGAGCGAGGTTCGCTCGGCATGCACTACACCAGCGTGCCGAATATCCTGAAGGTCCTGAACCCGCTCTTCCTCGATGATCTACGCGCCCGGTTGGAAGAGGCGGGAGACAATGCTCGTAAGCTGCTTAACCTACGAGAGCGCATTTCCCGGATTCGAGTCTTTGATCCGGCCTGCGGTTCTGGCAATTTCCTTGTCATTGCGTACAAGGAGATGCGCGCGATTGAGTCGGAGATCAATCGACGCCGGGGTGAAGCGGACCGGCGCTCCGGCATTCCGCTTACCAATTTCCGAGGAATCGAAATCCGACACTTCTCATGCGAAATCGCGAGGCTTGCGCTCATCATCGCGGAATATCAATGCGACGTCCTGTATCGAGGCCAGAAACTCGCGCTTCTGGAGTTTTTACCGCTTGAAGCCGCTAACTGGATCACCTGCGGAAATGCGCTGCGGCTCGATTGGCTAAGCATTTGTCCACCGGTCGGAACGGGCGTAAAAAACCGCGCTGATGATTTGTTCGAGACGCCACTGGAGCAGGCGGAAATCAACTTCGAGAATCTTGGAGGGGAAACCTACATTTGCGGAAATCCGCCTTTTACTGGAGCGCGTGAGCAGTCGAAATCGCAGAAAAATGACTTGCGACAAGCTATGCTTAGCTTTTCTGGAGTTAATAGCTTGGATTATGTATGCGGTTGGATTTGGAAAGCTGTTCAATACAGCAAAAATATCGATGCTGCTTCTGCTGCTTTTGTTGCGACGAATTCCCTTTGTCAGGGACAATCCATACCACTCTTTTGGGATGTCATTATTGATCAGGCCGAGTTGTTCTTTGCACATCGCACCTTCAAGTGGCAGAACAACGCCACAAACAATGCTGCCGTCCATTGTGTGATCGTTGGATTGACGCAATCCGGCAGAGTGCAGAAATTAATCTTTGATGGCGATACCTCAGCACGGGTCGCAAACATATCTCCTTACTTAACCAATAATAGGAATGTCATTGTACAGAAGAGAATTTCGGCGATAGATGGTAGGCCCGAATTGGTCTCCGGAAATCAAGCAATCGAAGGCGGCCATTTAATCTTGGAGAGATCCGAGATGGAGCGCATAGCAGCGAAATATCCAGATTCCATTCAGTTCTTTCGTCCGCTCTACGGTGCCGATGATTTCATTCGCAATACGCCTCGTTATTGTATTTGGGTGCGTGAAGATGAGTTGCAAATAGCCTCTCAAATTCCGGAGTTTCAAAGAAGATTTGATCTCGTTCGTGAATATCGTTGCGGTGCCGGACAAGTCGCTAGCAGTCTCGTTCACATCCCACACAGATTTCGGTACGTGCATGAGGCGAGTAAATCGATGCTTATAGTTCCGCGAACAACGACTGAACGCAGAGAATATCTTCCCATCGGAGTGTTGTTATACCCAGCTATCGTTACAGACGCCGTTCAAGTCTTCTATGATTCAGAAATTTACGTCCTGAGTATCCTTTCATCGAAATTGCACATGAGTTGGATCAAGGCAGTTGCTGGCCGACTTAAGTCCGATCCAAGATACTCAAATACGCTGGTTTACAATACGTTTCCCATTCCAATACTGACCGAGACTAACAAAGCCGAACTAACCCGTTGCGCGGAGGACATTCTAATGGCGCGAGAGTCGCATTTTCCGGCGACGATGGCTGACCTTTACGATCCCGAGACGATGCCAGCTAACCTGCGGGCCGCACACGAATGGAACGATGAGACGCTGGAGCGCATCTACATCGGCCGCCGCTTCAAGAACGATACAGAGCGGCTGGAAAAGCTCTTCGGACTCTATACTAAGATGACCGCTGTGCAAGTGGCGCCGAAGAAAACCACTCGCAAAACGAAAGCGTCTAAGGTATGAGCGAACTGAACTTTACCTCCATAAGTTGGGATCGCGATGACGATCCAAACGGAAACGTCCAACATATAGCGAGGAACAACATCTCAAAGGAGGAGGTTGAAGATGTTTTGATGAACCCGAGTGACATGGATACAAGTCGGTCATCGGGCCGCCCGATCGTTTTCGGAGATACCCGCACAGGTCGGCATCTACTAGTTGTCTATGAGATGATCGATTCCGACACCTTTTACCCAATTACGGCCTACGACGTGCCAAGAAGAAAACAACCATGAAACGCATTACTCGCGATCGACACTTATCGCCTGAAGAAGCTGGGAAGTACGACTCGATCCGCAATCAGGTCGCTGAGGAATTACCTGACCTGATTGCGCGACACCACGAACGTCTGCGCGATCTCGATAAGCCTCAGATAGTCAGTTCTAACTATCGAGCTATACCTTCCATTACCGTTAGGTACGCTCATGACGGAAGTTCGACGAGAGCGAATTTCATGGGGATGCGTCCAATGCAGGAGCGGGTTTGGCAAAAGCGAGGCGAGCAGTATTTGCTAATCAAATCACCCCCGGCTTCCGGTAAGAGCCGGGCGCTGATGTTTGTCGCTCTGGATAAGCTAGCAAACCAAAAACTTGAGCAAGCAATCATCGTAGTTCCGGAACGATCAATTGGCGCCAGCTTTCACGATCAGCCTCTGACTCAGTTTGGCTTCTGGGCTGACTGGAAAGTAAAGCCGAAGTGGAATCTTTGCGATGCGCCAGGTGCGGACGCCAATGGCAAGGTTGATGCTCTAAGGAAGTTTATTGACAGTGAAGACAAGACGCTCGTCTGCACCCACGCAACGTTTCGCTTCGCAATGGAAAAGTTTGGAGCGGAGACCTTCGATAATCGCCTGATAGCTGTGGACGAGTTCCACCACATCTCCGCCAACCCAGGCAACAAACTTGGTGAGCATGTCCGCGAACTGATGGTCCGAGATAAGACACATATCGTGGCGATGACGGGATCCTATTTTCGCGGCGACGCGGAAGCCGTGTTGCATCCGGACGACGAGTCACGTTTCGATTCCGTCACTTACACTTATTACGAGCAGCTCAATGGCTACCAATACCTAAAGCAACTGGACATCGGTTACTTTTTCTATGCGGGGAACTACACCAATGAAATCCTGAGGGTGTTGAATCCGCACGAGAAGACGATTCTGCACATTCCAAACGTGAATTCCCGCGAGAGCACGAAGGACAAGATTCGTGAGGTGGAGCATATCATTGAAGAACTCGGCGAGTGGCAGGGCACCGATCCGAAGACTGGCTTCCAACTCGTGAAGACAGCTGACGGAACGATCCTCAAAATCGCCGATCTGGTTGACGATGATTCATCGAAGCGCGAACGTGTCATCGCCGCACTAAGAAATCCAGCGCAGAAGAATAACCGCGATTACGTGGACATTATTATCGCGCTTGGGATGGCGAAAGAAGGATTCGACTGGATCTGGTGCGAGCACGCGCTTACCGTTGGTTACCGTTCCAGCCTTACAGAGATCATTCAAATTATCGGCCGTGCGACTCGCGATGCGCCCGGGAAGACACGCACGAGGTTTACCAACTTGATCGCGGAACCGGATGCCACCGAGCTTGCGGTTACCGAGGCGGTGAACGACACACTTAAGGCGATCGCCGCCAGTCTGCTCATGGAGCAAGTGTTGTCGCCTCGTTTCGAGTTTAAGCCGAAGCATCCCAACAACGAAGCGACACCAGGCTTTGACTACGGCCCGAGTGGTTACGATCCCAACAAGTCCAACGTTGGAGTCAATTCGAAGATGGGCCTTATCCAGTTGGAGATCAAAGGGCTGGCGGAACCAAAGAGCCCAGAGGCAGAACGGATTTGCAGCGAGGATTTGAATGAATTGATCACTGCCTTTGTTCAGGATAAACCGGCTATAGAGAATGGGCTTTTCAATGAAGAACTTGTACCGGAGGAGTTGACACAGGTTCGAATGGGAAAGATTGTGAAGGAAAAGTTTCCGAACTTGGACGAGGCGGATCTGGAAGCCGTCCGCCAACACGCGATCGCGGCACTGAATCTCGTCCAGCAGGCGAAGAAGGTTCTGATGAACGGAGGCGCCACGGAATCGCAAAACACGTCGCTCATTGATGGTGTGAGGAAGTTTGCCTTATCGGTGACCGAGCTGGATATTGACTTGATTGATCGAATCAATCCATTCGGTGAGGCTTACGCTATTCTCGCCAAGTCAATGACGGAAGAGCGTCTCAAGCAGGTGTCAGATGTCATCATGCGCAAACGTTCAAAACTTACACCGCAGGAAGCCAAGGATCTCGCCGTCCGTGCGTACCGATTCAAAAAGGAACGTGGCCGACTACCTTCTTCCACATCACAGGATGCATGGGAGCGACGGATGGCGGAGGGAGCAGCGGCTTTTGTCCGATTCAAGGATGAAGGGCGTTATGAGTGAAATTGATCTAGACGAACTTCGTTCTGAGTTAGACGACTTCTCACAACCACCTAAAACCGTTTCCAGTTCGACGGCATCACAGCGGATCATAGCGGGCTATGAAGAGATTGAGCGCTTTGTAGTTGAACACGGGCGACTACCTGAGCACAGGGAGGATAGAGAGATTTTCGAGCGCCTCTACGCGGTAAGACTCGATCGGATGCGCGAGTCTGCGGAGTGTCGCGACGTTTTGAAAGCCCGCGACGCGCGAGGACTTCTTGGAGAAAAGGCGAGTGCCCGCATTAGTGATGAGCCAACAGACGAAGAACTACTTTCATCCTTAAGTATGGAGCGTCAGGACGATGTAACCCGATTAGTGAACGTGCGATCGCGCGAGGAAATTAGAGCCGCCGAAGAAATCGCTCAAAGGAATCAATGCGCGGAATTCGAGGTATTCCAACCAATTTTCGAAAAGGTCCAGAGCGAGTTGGATGCTGGCAAGCGGCAGACACTCAAATACCAAGATAATGCTGAAATAAGGAGGGGCGACCTATTCATCCTCGACGGTCAGAAAATAATGGTCGCAGACCTGGGCGACCAGTTTATCAATAACTATGATCGTCCGGATCGAAGGTTAAGAGTGGTTTACGCCAACGGCACCGAAAGCGACCTTCTTCTTCGCTCGCTGCAGCGAGCGTTGAATAAGGACAAAGCGAGTCGACGCATTACCGAACCGGGCTTCGGACCACTGTTCTCGGATCACGAAGACGAAGACGACTTGCCGAGCGGACATATTTACGTACTCCGAAGTAAATCCGAACATCCGTTCATAGCTAAGAACAGAGAGGTCATCCACAAGATCGGCGTGACAGGGGGAGAAGTAAGAAGTCGAATTGGGAATGCAAAGAAAGAGCCGACTTACCTGTTAGCTGACGTGGAACTTGTGGCAACGTTCAGACTCGCAAATATTAATCGGAAGCGCCTGGAAGCTTTGATCCACAGGTTTTTTGACAGCGTGCGATTGGATTTGAAATTAGAGGATCGTTTCGGTGTACCCGTGGAATCAAGGGAGTGGTTTCTCCTTCCCCTGCCGGTTATTGAAGACGCAATTGAAAAAATTAAGGATGGTTCTATTGGAAGCTTTCGTTACGATTCTGAGACGGCGCGACTCGTTGAAGTACCAAACCGCTTAAGCTAACGATATTGTAGCTCCCTCCATTGCCGATAACATCAGAGCGCATACTCAATGAATCAATTTCAGTCAGCACTGCGCCTTGCTGCTTAATACCAAGCTACATCTAAAACAGTTAGGAATAGCCGACCTTAAGAGTTTCCAGTAACAGTTGTCCGACTCTTACGTAACGGTAAGATGCCAAATTGTCTGTATCGGAGATTTTGCTGTGCCTTAGTTGTGACAGGCTCGCGGTGGTCGTCTTGCTAAGTTCTTTATTTGCAAGACTTAAATTTGTGATTTGGTGCCGAAGGGGGGACTCGAACCCCCACGAGTTGCCTCACACGCCCCTCAAACGTGCGCGTCTGCCAGTTCCGCCACTTCGGCATGAAGTGAGTTTAGAGGGCTCGGCCATTATAGCCGGAAAAGTTTTCAATCAAAGAGCACGCGCGATCAGGTCAAACAAGAGGCGTCAAACAACACGTGCGATCAATCAATCGTAACTACTTGCTCGCAGCCGGTGATGCGGCTGGGGCTGCTGGTGAAGCTTGTGGCGCGGGCGCCGGAGTTGGTGTCGGCGTGGCGGCCGGCGCGCTTTCGGATTGCAGCACCGAGCGCGAGCCGGTCAGGAGCGGCAGACCGAGTGTGAGCGCGATCAACATGAACGCCGCCGCCGCTCCAATCGTGATCTTTGCCAACAGACTCGCCGTGCCACGTGGTCCAAAAGCGGTGCTCGATAGCGTGTTAGAAAAGAGTGCGCCCGCGTCAGCCTTGCCCGGCTGCAGCAGGATCACCACGATCAAAATCAGCGCTGCTAAAACAAAAAGCGTATAAAGAATGTAAGTTAACAAATCAAAACCTCATCGCTTGTAATTCACTATCTCCGCAAAACTCTCCGCCTTCAAACTCGCACCACCCACCAGCGCGCCATCGATGTCCGGTTGACTCATCAGTCCCGCGATGTTGTCGGGTTTGACCGAGCCGCCGTAGACAATCCGCAAGGCCTCGCCTGCTTCTTGAGAGTGCCTATCCGCGAAAACGCGCCGGATAAACGCATGCATTTCCTGCGCTTGTTCCGGCGTCGCTGTGCGTCCAGTGCCGATGGCCCAGACCGGCTCGTAAGCGACGATGATACGGACGAGGTCTGAGGCTGTCAACCCGCTGAGCCCCGCGGTCAACTGCTGTGAAACAACAGCTTCCGCACTTCCCTGCTCACGCTGCTCGAGCGTCTCGCCGACGCACATAATCACAGTTAAACCCGCCGCAAGCCCGGCGTGCGTCTTCCGATTCACCTGCACGTCAGTCTCACAATAAAGCTGCCGGCGCTCCGAGTGGCCGACAATCACGTAACGAGCGCCGACATCTTTCAACATCGATGCCAACACTTCGCCGGTGTGTGCGCCTTCTTCGGTTTCGGTCGAGCAATCCTGACCGGCCACACGAATGTTTGAACCTTCGACTCGATCCGCAACTGTCTTGATCGCCGTAAAAACAGGCGCAATAACGACGTCGCAATGGTTGGCGTTGGCGACGAGAGGCTTCAGCGCGAGCGCGGTGTTAACGGCGTCGCCCAGCGTCTTATACATCTTCCAGTTTCCGGCGATAACGGGTTTTCGCATGCGCGGATATTAACAAGGTTTAAGGTCTGGACGTAAACGCTGCGACGGCTAAATGAGTGAAGCTGCTTGCCTTTCGCTGACGATTGGCTAAAATGCAGCCACGGAGTCACGCGAGCAATCCCTTGACGTCAAAGCCCGGTCGGTTGTTCACGCATTGAATGTACCGAAGACGGTATAAGCCCGCGTCGACCTCCGCCTTGCACCTTACTTGGTTCAGATAGGCGAAACATCCCAAGCCACGTGTACGCTTTGATGGCCCCTTTTGATCAATGGTTCCGCAATGGATAGTCCAACCTCCCTATGGAAAACACGACAACAAAAACTACATGGACAATTCTGCATAGTTATCCCGATGAAACGTGTGCCGATCGCTGGAGAGAGTTTCTGACGCGGGCGGATTTCGCTGCACACTACACCTCGCCGGAATATTTTCGCGAACCCTTTTTTCGTGACAAGAAGCCCTTTGCAGTACTTGCCTGGCAGGATGAGCGAGTTGTAGCCGCACTTACGGGTATACACGAAGAGCATCAATTAGTTTGCGGCTTGATGTCACGACCGCAGGTATGTTTCGACAAGGACGTCGATCTTGAAGCCGCATCGGATGCACTCGTCGATGGGCTGCAACACGAAGCCGGTTCAGACAAGCTGGTAACGCTCTACAGTTGGGTGCCCCTCAATACTCTCTCAAAACACGGATATCGATATCAGCAGGAAGAGGGTTGCGTGGTGTTGGACTTGACGCGCGGACCAGACGCATTGTTCAAGGAACATATCAACACCCGACGCACAAACATTCGGAATGCAATCAAACGCGGAGTCGAAGTTGGTATCGCCGAAACCCGTGACGACTTCAAAGCTTACTATGAGATCTATTCTGACTGGTGCCAGCGGAAAAAGATCGCGCCCCATTCTTTCGACGTTGTAGAAGAGGCTTTCAGATTACCCAATCGCCGGGTTTTTCTCGCGCGATACGAGGGTAAGGTCATTGCGGCAGCAATCACTCGCTTATATCCGGGAGGAATGATTGAAGCTGCGGCAAACAGTTCTTTAGGTGAATATCTGAAACTCAAACCGAATGACTTGTTGCTGTGGCGCGTCGTTGAGTGGGGCTGTCGAGAAGGTTTCAAACGTTACAGTCTCGGCGGAGCGCATCTTTTCCTGCGGCTGATGGGAGGAACGATCTTGCCTGTGTACCGCTACCGACTCGATCGAACATGGTTGCATCGTCACGAACTGAAAGAGAGTTTAGGAAAGTCGGGCCGGAACATATACAACTCGCTGCCGAGTGGTTTGAAAACGCAGGTGCGCCGCGCGATCAAACGTCACGAATGAGGTTCGAACCGGTACGTGTTGTGCCACGTCGATTGGTCTACACACTTGAGCGCAGTATGTTGTTCGATAAGTTCGCCGTGGTACGGCGTCTCGTAGAGCAAGGTCACAGCACGTGGATGCGCGTCAAGCGACCGTTGGAGACGTTGCAGTACCGGGACCATAACCGGAGGTCGAAAAGGATTGAACATATAGAGGACGAGCGGTGTCAGCGGGAATTCGAATTCGGTGGCATCGAGGTTCAAACTTTTGACGTTTTTACATTTCTGCGTTTTGCTGCGGTAGTCTCGAATGTTTCGACACGCGATCTCATGCAGCTCAGTAGCGAATTCCACACCGACGATCTCAGCGAAAGGAAATTCTGAAGCGACGAGCAACACGCGACCTTTCCCCGAACCGAGATCTACAAACGAGTATTGTGCGTGGTCGATGCTTAATGAGCTGAGCACTTCGGAAAGAAACTTCGGATGAGACGGATAATATCTGCCGTGACCAGCATTCTTACCTACGAGAGTTAAATCGGTTAGATTAACAGTGCCACAAGTGCTAACCCCATGACGCCAATCGAAAAGTCTGCAACGTGCTTCGCTTACAGCATTGCGTAAGGTATCCGGGATCTTGTTCATTCATTAACCCTGCGAGATCGTGCTGCGAAGTTATTTATCCGTGAGTGCGGTCACGCCGGGAAGTTCTTCGCCCGCGAGGAACTCGAGCGTGGCGCCGCCGCCGGTTGAGATGTGTGTGATTTTGTCCGCGACGCCGGCGCGCGTGACGGCCGAGACTGAATCGCCGCCACCGACAATCGCAATCGCACCGCGCTCGGCCGCTTCCGCCACCGCCTTAGCAACGCCGATCGTGCCCTGATCGAATGGTGGTTCTTCAAAGACTCCCATCGGACCATTCCAGATGATCATCTTCGCGTCCTGAAGCGCAGCTGCGAAGTGGGCCACGGTTTCAACACCGATGTCCATGCCCACCAAACCGATGTTTGTAAACTCAATCGGAATGGTTTTCGTGACGATCTGCTGACCCTTGATTGGCTCGTAACTGTCAACCACCTGATGGTCCGTCGGTAGCAGAAAGACGATTCCCTTCTCTTCCGCGCGCTTCTTGATCTCGAGCGCCGTCGACAACATGCTGTCTTCGACGAGCGACTTGCCGACCGTGAATCCCTCCGCTTTCAAGAACGTGTAAGCCATCGCGCCGCCGATCAGGATCTTATCGACGCCGCGATCGATCAGCGCGTTGATGACGGGAATCTTGTCTGAGACCTTTGCGCCGCCGAGGATCGCGACAAACGGATGCTCGGGATTGTTAATCGCTCGACCGAGATACTCGAGCTCTTTTTCCATCAACAGCCCGGCCGCGGCCTTCGAGACGTGATGAGTTATGCCGACAGTTGACGCATGCGCGCGATGTGCTGTGCCGAAAGCATCGTTAACGTAAAGATCGCAAAGCGAAGCAAGTTGTGTTGCAAAGTTGTCGTCGTTCTTTTCTTCTTCAGCGTGGAAGCGAAGGTTCTCGAGCAACGCGACGTCGCCGTCTGCAAGTGTTTTGACTGTTGACTCGGCGGCTTCGCCAACGCAGTCCTTAGCAAAGGCGATGGGCTTTTTCAGCAACTCTGCGAGGCGTTCGGCAACCGGGCGCAGACTGTACTTGTCGATGCGCTCGCCCTTCGGCCGGCCGAGATGCGACGCGAGAATCACACGTGCGCCGTGATCGATGGCGTATTGGATTGTCGGCAGTGAAGCTGTGATGCGCGAGTCGTCGTCAACCTTGCCGTCTTTAATCGGCACGTTGAAGTCGACCCTCACAAAGAGCCGCTGACCTGAAAGCTGGAGATCTCGAATAGAAAGTTTAGCCACAGAAGTACTATCCACAGATTACGCAGATTATTTAAAATGTCTGTGTAATCTGTGGATGGTTTTAAAGACCTTTGCTGGCGATGTATTTGATCAGGTCTCGGACGCGGCACGAGTATCCCCACTCGTTGTCGTACCATGAGAGCACCTTCAACATCGTCCCGCCGATTACTTTCGTATACTCGGCGTCGACAATCGAAGAATTCGGGTTGCGTTTGTAATCGACAGAGACGAGCGGTTCTTCGCTGAAGTCGAGAATGCCGCGGAGCTCTTCATTCGCCGCGTCTTTGAACGCGCGATTCACTTCCTCAGCGGTCGTCTCCTTTTCGAGGTCCATTACGACGTCAACCAGCGACACGTTCGGCGTCGGCACACGCACCGAAATACCGTCAAACTTTCCTTTCAGCTCCGGCAGCACGAGGGCCACGGCTTTCGCAGCGCCAGTCGACGTCGGAATCATCGACAACGCCGCCGCACGTGCTCGTCGCAGATCTTTGTGTGGCAGATCGAGAAGTTGCTGGTCGTTTGTGTACGAGTGGATCGTCGTCATCTGCGCCGTCTTAATTCCAAACTTCTCATGGACCACTTTCGCTACGGGCGCGAGGCAGTTCGTCGTGCACGATGCGTTTGAGATGATGTTGTGTGCAGCCGGGTCGTACTTTTCTTCGTTGACGCCCAACACGATCGTGATGTCTTCATTCTTCGCCGGCGCCGAGATGATCACCTTCTTCACACTGCCATGCAGGTGCTTCTTCGCATCCTCGGCCTTCGTGAATATGCCGGTCGATTCAATCACGATCTCCGCGCCGACTGACTCCCAATCAATCGCCGCCGGATCGCGTTGCGAGAACACGCGAAACTCCTCACCCTCGACACTGATCCCGTTTTCCGTTGAAGTGATCTGATGATCGAGATTGCCGAGCACAGAGTCGTACTTCAGCAAGTGCGCGAGCGTTCTGGTGTCAGTCAAATCATTGACGGCTACAAAGTCGATGTCTGGATCACCGAGTGATGTGCGAAAAATATTTCTGCCGATACGACCAAACCCATTGATACCAACCTTCACCGCCATTGAAAAATCCTCCAACTTAGAATGAATCTTTGTCTCGATTGTGGGACAATGCCGGTTGCAAATTTGGGACACAATTCCGCCCGGGCGATCGTCGCCTTTGTAACCTGAAGCGGCCCCACAGTGTCTCTAACAAGAGAAACGCAAGATTATGCGGCGCGTTTCTGCCTGTCAAGCCAGCGTTTCGAGCAAGTTTTTGAAACTGCATTTCTTAAGGTAACGTAGTAACGGCTTGATACTGTGGACCTTCGTTTGCCAGAATGTCCCGCTCTTCCTCCAGGCAATCGTTAAGATTGGAAGTAAACACGTTTAAGGAGCTCTTGGTTCGATGTCTAATTTGATATTTACTCAGTTAATAAGATCGGTGGTTCTGGCGTCTGTAGTATTAGCGGGCGTGAGCGCTGCATGGGCACAAACACCACAGCAAACGCCGCGACCGACACCCGCGCCTGGCGATCCGACGAGACCGCCCGGACAGGAGCCGATTCCCGGCGTCCCTTCGCCAGTACAGAATCCCGCGGCGCCTCCGGGAACGCAGCAAACCAGTCCATCGCAGCCGCCGGGAACAGTTGTTCGTCCACAAACACCGACAACAGTTCCGTCAGCAACGCCACCGGCCGGTAACGTGCCGGGTGGTTCGACGACACCTTCGACCGAGCCTTCGCCTTCAACAAACGAGCCTTTGCGCGAACCCGTCATCCCGCAGTTTCAGGCGAAGCCGTTGCCACCCGTGCCGAGTCTTAATCGTCTTGGTGTAGGCAGTGAGGCACTATCGCTCTCACTGAACGATGCGATCAAACGTGCACTCGAGAACAATAACGATATCGAAGTCGCGCGTGATGACGTTCGCTTTGCTGAGACTCAGTTGCGCGCACTCGAGGGCGTCTTCGATCCGATCTTCGCAATCACGCCGCAATACGACAGGCGCATCTCGCCACAGCAGAGCCAGTTGGGCGGCGGTTCCGTGACCAGCACGACGACCTATTCATGGAGTCCGTCCGTGCAGAAGCAGTTCGGTCGCGGTGGTGGAAACTACTTCCTCCAGTTTCAGAATTCGCATACGAACACGAGCAGCAGCTTCAGCTTGCTGAATCCGTTCTATTCGTCAAACCTGTCGTTGCAGTTCACACAGCCACTGTGGCGCGATCGCGCAATCGATAACAACCGCCGGCAGATTCGCATTCAGCGCAAACGGCTGGACCAGTCGGACGCAGACTTCCGCCAGCGTACGATCCAAATCATCACGCAGGTGCAGCAAGCATACTGGGAACTCGTCTTCGCACTGCGTGATCAGCAAAACAATCTGGCGAACTTGAACCTTTCGCGCGAGAGTCTCCGCAACATCGAGGCTCAGATCGCAGCCGGTGCTAAAGCTCCACTCGAGCGAGCTGAAGTGCAAACCGAGCTCGCAAATCGTGAAACGGCGCTCTACTCGGCGATTCAGGCAGTCGCTATCGCAGAGAACAACCTTAAAGTTCTGATCTTCAAGAATCCGAACACTCCTGAATGGTCCGCGCAACTCACGCCGACTGACACACCGTCGTTCGATACGAACCCGGTGAATCTCGACGATGCTTTGAAAGCGGCGCGCGATAATCGACCTGAGTTGCGACGCTTGCGCTTGCAGAACGATATCAGCGACATCGATATCGGTTTCTTCAAGAACCAGACCAAGCCGCAGGTTGATTTGGTTGGCACTGTTGCGCTGACTGGTCTCGCTGGAAACAGCCTCGGAACCATTGTTCCTCCGGGTAGTACGGAGCCCATCATCGCGGGCACTCCGCTCACCGATCCAACGGCGTTCTTACTGAATGAGATACAAAATATTCAGCGGGCCCAAGGACTTCCAGTGGCTGTCGTACCGTCTGCCGCCGTGGTATCAAGTAGCATAAACCCGACGTTGGTTGGCGGTTACGGACGGGATCTTAGAAACCTGTTCGGCGGCAACACATACAACGTTACCGTGGGCGTTTCGATTGCACTCCCGTTCAAGAACAAGACGGCGAAAGCGAACCTCGCTGGAGCACAAATTCAGAAGGAGCAGTTGCAGGCGTCGATGAGATCGCAGGAGCAGATCATCGAAGTTGATGTTCGTAACTCTGCTCAGGCGGTTGAGTCAGCACGCCAGCGAGTGCTCTCGGCGCGTGAAGCGCGCGTGAATGCGGAGATGCAGCTTGAAGGTGAGCAGCGGTTGTACCAGGTGGGACGTTCGACAACGTTCCTTCTGTTCCAACGTGAGAATGCACTCGCGAACGCGCGTGCTTCCGAGTTGCGAGCCGAGACTGACTACAACAAGGCGCTGGCCGACTTGCAGCGTGCGACATCAACGACGCTGCGAGCCAACAACGTGGTCGTCGACTCGCCAGTGAAACCGTAGTTCACCCAAGCTCCGGCTTAAAAAGGGCCGCAGATTTTCGCGAATAAACGCAGATCAGCGTTCATTCGTGAAAATCTGCGGCCTTTTAATTTAGGCTTTGGTAAGCTTAACCTGGATGAAGATCAGCGCCACCATCATCACCCTCAACGAAGAATCAAATATCAAGGCCGCCTGTGAGTCAGTTGCGTGGGCCGATGAGATCGTGGTGGTAGACTCAGGTTCGACTGACGCCACGCGCGCGGTCGCCGAAACGTGCGGCGCACGCGTGATCACAAATCCATGGCCCGGCTTTGGCGCGCAGAAACAGTTCGCAGTCGATCAAACCAAACACGAGTGGATCTTCAGTCTCGACGCAGACGAGCGTGTCTCTGATGAACTCCGGAAATCGATCGAGTCTTTACGTGACAAGGTCGATCTCGCCGACGGTTACCAAATCGCACGGCGTACTTATTACCAGGGCCGATGGATTCGCGGCGGCGGCTGGTATCCCGATCGACAGTTACGACTCTTCAAGAAAAGCAGAGGTCACTGGAAAGAGCGTCACGTTCACGAATCAGTGACGATGGATCCCGGCGCGCGTGTCGAGCGTCTCACTGGCGACCTGCTGCATTACACTTTACAAAACGCCGCGCATCATCACCGCATGATCGGCGAGCGCTACGCGCCACTTGCGGCGCGACAGATGTTTGAAGAAGGACGCCGCACGTCAGTTCTCGGTGTCGCTTCGGCTGGACCAGCGGCGTTCATTCGCAGTTTGATTTTGAAAGGTGGTTTACGAGACGGATTCGCAGGCTTTACGATTGCGAGCTTCGCCGCGCATCATGCATTCCTGAAGCATTTGATGCTTTGGGAAAGGCAGACTGCGGATAAGACAAACAAAAACGGATCAAGATGATTAATTTCAGCCTGGTTCCCCCTGTTGTAGGTTACGTGATCGCGGGAGTGTTTGGCGCGATCATCGGCAGTTTTCTCAACGTCGTCATTCACCGTATTCCACTCGAAGAGTCGATCGTGTTTCCAAACTCGCGTTGCCCTTCGTGTGGCGCGGTGATCGCTTTCTACGACAACATTCCGGTCCTCAGTTACGCGTTTCTGCGCGCGAAGTGCCGCAACTGCAAGGAGCATATTTCGTTTCGTTACCCGGCGGTTGAGTTGCTCACGGCGTTGTTGTTCGTTGGCGTTGCGTGGCACGACGGCTTGAGCGCAGCGTTGCCGTTCGATCTGGTCTTCGCTTCCGCGTTGCTTGCGCTCGTCTTCATCGACGCCGAGCACATGATTCTTCCGAACGTAATCACCTATCCGGGCATCGTCTTCGCAGTCGTCGCGCGCGTTGCGATTCCTTTGCTAACCGGCACGCCCCACTTCGACGATGTTCCATCACTTTCAGGCGGAGCACTCGCCGGCATGCCGCTGTGGGTTGTTTCACTGGCCGGCGCATTCATCGGCGCGCTGATCGGCGGCGGCTCACTCTGGCTGATGGGTTGGACGTGGGAAAAACTACGCGGCATCGAGGCGATGGGCCTCGGCGACGTGAAGACGATGTTTATGGTCGGCGCTTATCTTGGCTGGCGACTGACGATTCTGACGATCTTTGTCGGCGTGTTGGGCGGTTCGATAATCGGCATCCTGTTGATGGCCCGGCGCGGCCAGCGAAACATGCAGATGCTGCTTCCCTTCGGAGTCTTTCTCGGACTCGGCGCTATCGCCGCACTGCTTTTCGGCGCGCCGGTAGTCGAATGGTACGCGGGCCAATTCCGGTGACATATCGCAATCGATTTCAATCCGGACTGACGATGCTCACAGGGCTCTTTCTGCTGGCGGTCCTGTTTGCGATTCTGCTGTATGCCATGACGCCCGAAACGCCGGCCGCTCGTGGTCCAATCCTGCTCGCCTCATTCATCGCCATTCTGCTCGGCAGCTTGCTGTGCATTCTGTTCGTCCTGCGCTGGCTGCTTCGTCCTTATCAAAAGCTTGTTGGTGAAGCGCAGCGCGCGTCAGTTGGCGCTCAGTATAAGTCGCAGGACGAGGCGGAGTTTGTGCTCGAGACGTTTCAGTCGGTCGTCGGGCAGCTACAGGAGCAGCGCAAGGAGCTCGAACAGCTCAGTGCCGAAGCACGCGAGCGCGCGAACTCCGCTGAGAAATTCAGCGAGCGCATCGTCGCGAGTTTACCTTCGGGATTGATTGCGTTCGATGGCGCAGGACTCTCGATGGCCATCAACACACCGGGACGTGCGCTGCTTGAAGTTAACGGCGCGGCGTTGGGAGAGTCGTACAAACAACTGTTCGGTGCGCATGACGAGCTGGCCAAGATGGTGGGCGATTGTTTGCAAACGGGCACTGTTTACCGTCGTACAGAAATCGAGGCAGTCAGTGGTGACGGTAAGCTGCGCCGTCTCGGCGCCACCGTTGCTCCCATTGAATTGCCGCCTGAGCGTGGACCGCGTGGCGCATTGTGTTTGCTGACCGACATCACTGAAGTGACTGAACTGCGTGAGCAGGTGGCGTTGAAGAACAATCTCGAGAGCCTGGGTGAGATGTCGGCCGGGTTGGCCCACGAGTTCAAGAATGCGATCGCGACGCTGCAGGGCTACGCGCAGTTGTTACAGAGTATGGAGTTGAACGACAAGGCGCAGGTGGCAGCCAGTTCGCTGCTGAATGAAGTGCGGAACCTTTCGAGCATGGTGACGGCATTTCTGAATTTCGCGCGCCCGCAGCCGTTGCAATTGGAGGAGGTGCGTGTCATCGAGTTGATCGAGGATTGTGCTGCTGAGCTGAGATTGAAACCCGTAGTTGAGATAGATCCATCGCTGACGGTCCGCGCGGATGAACGAATGCTGCGACAGGCGCTGCTCAATCTCATGCGCAACGGCGCTGAAGCAAACCCCGATGGAGAGGTAACTGTGCGTACGGCACGTGAGAATGGCTCTCTCGTGATACAAGTGCGCGACACCGGCCCGGGGATCGCAGCAGCCGATCTGCAAAAGATCTTCATTCCCTTCTTCACGACTAAACCGAAGGGACATGGAATCGGGCTAGCTCTAACTCACCGGATCATCACGCAACACGGCGGAACGCTAACCGCTACTAATTCACCCAATGGTGGTGCAGTGTTTACGATCAAGCTAACCGCAGATAACGCGGATTAAAAGTATTCTCCCCACCTGCGATCGACGAGTGCTTTGATATCGTCCCGCACAATTAACTCATCCGGAAACCCGGGCTTGGTCCGCGCATCGATCACGATCGGCGCCGTGTAAACCAGATGATGCCGCTTCACTTCTATGCGCGCCGCATAAATATCCGAAGCCGGCTCGAATCGCGTCCACGTCGCCCACAAGAAATCCGGCGACGATGCAGCTACACGCGCATCGTCATGCAAGACGATCAACGGCCACTCGGCAAACACCGGATCGCTCGCGACACGCATCGGCAACGATTCATCTGATCCACATTGCAACACCAAACAGCCACCACAAAACACCTCAGCGCCTGTTATCCACGCCGGTAACTCACCTTCAAACTCGCGCGGCAGTTTGCGCACAGGCTCGCCCAAGCCAAGCATGATGGCCTTGCTGCCCTCGTTCACCTTGCCACTCGTGTAATCAAGCGTGTCCATCGACACGTTTGAGAAAACGAAGAGATCTGTCTCCGGCCGGAACCGCTCAAGCACGTGTTCGAGTAAACGAGGAAAGTCCTTGAGATCCTGAGGCGTGTCGGTGAGCAATAGAAACTTCGTCAACGACAACTGGCCTTCACCGAGAATCCGAAAACCCGAGACAAGCGCCTCGCGACCGTAACGCTCACGCACGACCGCAGCCGCGAGCGAATGAAATCCGGTCTCGCCGTACGTCCAGAGATCGCGCACCGACGGCATGACGAGCGGAAACAAAGGTGAAAGTAATTTCTGCAAGTAATCGCCGATGAAGAAATCTTCCTGGCGTGGCTTGCCAACTACAGTCGCGGGATAGATCGCGTCGCGACGGTGAAAAACCGCTTCGACATTGAAGATTGGATAATCGTGACACAGCGAGTAGTAACCGTAATGATCACCGAACGGGCCTTCGGGTCGGCGCTCGTGCGGCGGCGCGTGTCCGACTAAAGCGAACTCGGCTTCCGCGGCGAGACGATGTCGGCCCGCGCCGAGCGGGTTCGCGGTCATCTTGAGTTTCTGTCCGGCGAGTAAAGACGCAAGCACAAGCTCAGGCACGTCTTCAGGCAGCGGCGCGATGGCAGCCAGCATGAGCGCAGGTGGTCCACCGAGAAAAATCGTCACCGGCAGCGGCTGATTGAGACGCTCCGCTTCGTGGTAATGGAAGCCTCCACCCTTCTGAATCTGCCAGTGCAGTCCGGTGGTGTGCGAGTCGTAGACCTGTATGCGATAGATGCCGAGGTTGTGTTTTTTCGTGACGGGGTTTTCGGTGTAGACGAGCGGCAGCGTGATGAACGGCCCACCGTCTTCCTGCCACGTGGTTAAAACAGGCAGTTGATCCAGTCGCGCCGGACGATCGACAACCTGCGTGACGGGCGAACGCGAAGTGTTGCGCGTTCCGAGTTTTGCTAAGTCAAACGCAACTGAACGATGTTGCCATAACTCACCAAACTTAGGCGGCAGGATCGACTCGGCAACGTGGACCATCTCGCGTACGAAAGCTTCCGGCTTTGGCCCAAACGCGAGCTCGATGCGTCTCTCAGTGCCAAAGAGGTTCGTAACGACCGGATAGCGGCTGCCCTTCACGCGCTCGAAGAACAACGCTGGGCCACCCTCGGCAATCACGCGACGATGAATCTCAGCCAGTTCGAGGTAGGGATCGACCTCCTCTTTGATGGTGACGATTTCGTTTTCTCTGGTGAGTAAATCGAGAAATGTGCGCAGGCTGGCGTGCATTCGTAAGCTTATGGGCGATCCGGGGCCTTCTCGACTGTCCGCGGCCGCGCGCGCGTCGTCGTTGCCGCCGGTTCTGCAAGCCGTTTCTCGATCTCGTCGTGGGCGACTTCGGCGGCTTCAGCCACGTACGGTTGATGCGATTCGCGGTAAGGCTTGATGAGATCGAGTGTCTGCGCGTCGCCGATGCGTCCGAGTGCTTTTATGAGCCCGGCGTTGAGACGCGGCGCGTTGGTGGTGCGCTTCAGAAATGGATAAAGGACGTCGGGACTTTCCAACTCGGATAAGTAACCGACCGCCTGCTCCTGGCGACCAGAGTCGAGGTCGTCAACGACGCGATACAGCGCCTCAGCTTTGCCCATGCGATAGAGCGCCCAATCGAGCGCGAGACGCACTTCCTTGTTCTTCTCCTCGAGTTGATAGCCTTCGACGAGTTTGAGCTGATCAGTAGCGGCGAGACGTGCGAGTGCTTCGGCGCTGCGTTGACGCAAAAGCGGATCGGAGCTGCCGAGTTGCTTGGCAAACTCCGCCGGATTCGACCGCGCATCGACACCATCGACCGGCTGCTGCGCGTGTAACGTCCCAACTGAGACCAGTAACAGAACGGCTGCGATGCTTAACTTACTCATAATCAAATCCGTTCCTAATCCGCTAGATCGGTGGTTACTTTTTCTTTAACTGCGCCGTATTCAAATCAAGCTGTGAGATCGGGATCACTTCGACATTCTGAAACTTCTTCTCCAACTCCGGCAGAAACGCCTTCGCATTACCGACGATAATTATATTGCTCGTCTTCGCATCCAGCCTCGTGCCCGCGAACTTCTGGATGTCAGCTGTGCTCACTGCCTGCACGTTGTTGATGTATCGATTGATCTCATCGAGTCCAAGACCATACAACGCCAGCGATCCAACTTGCCCCACCAATCCATTCGCCGTCTCGAGATTTCGCGAAAAGCTGCCAATCACCACAGCCTTACGCGGCATCAACTCGACATCCGCCGGCGGCGCGGAAGACAACCGGCTGATCTCACCCAACAACAGATCCGCGACCTGCGCACCTGACTCATTCTTCGTCTGCGCAGACGCGAGGAATGGCCCAACATCGCGTCGCGTGTCGAGCGTGCTAAACGCACCATAACTTAAACCACGCTTGATACGAATCTCCTGGTTGAGCCGTCCCGAATATCCACTCAACACCGAATTCGAAACGACGCCGCGGAAATAATCCGGATCCTGTCGAGTGATGCCCGTGCGTGCAAGAAATACCGCAGCCTGCCCCGCATCCGGTTTATCAATCACTACGACGCGACCGGCTTTGCTGCCTGCATTCTCCAGCGCCGCACTCACCGCCGGCAACGGCGTGCTCGGCTTCTGCCAGTCACCAAAATACTTCGTCGCCAACGCGATTCCGTCTTTCGCACTGATGTCGCCACCAATCACCAGAATCGCATTGTCAGGACGGTAATAACGCGTATGCAGTTTAGCGATGTCAGCCGCAGTGATGCGCGTCAGCGACTCCGTCGTGCCACTGACCGGATGGCCATAAGGACTATCGCCAAATACGACGCGCGCTGCGACCATACGCGCAATCGTTCCCGGATCGCCGAGCGCCAGCGTTACATTGTCGAGATACTGTTGTCGCAGTCGTTCAACTTCTTCACTCTTGAAGGTCGGATGGCGCACAACGTCAGCAAGAATCTCCATCGCCTGCGGCATCTTCGACGTCATCCCACTCACAGTTGCGAAGGACGAATCCCAGCGCGCACCTGAGTCGAGCGAGGCGCCGAGGCTCTCGATGTCCTGCGCGATCTTCGTGGCGTCGCGCGTCTGCGTGCCTTTGGTAAGCAGGTTCGCTGTCATGTCCGCGAGCCCCGCAAGCTCAGGCGGATCGACTTCGCTGCCGTTTTTGATCAGTAGTTGCGCGGAAACCAGCGGCGTCTCACGACGCTCGACGACGATCACGCGCAGTCCGTTTGGAAGTGTTTCTTCGACGGGTTTGGGAATCGTGACGGAGTGCGGCGCCGCTGGAGGCGGTGGAGTAGCCTGCGGTGTTTGCGCGTTTACTGCAACAACCGAACAAAGGACCGCGGCCATGACAAGGCAAAGGCGCGCAAAGAAATCTCTCGGGTTATGCGTCATCTACTTGCCCTCCCCGCTTTTCTTCGACGCTTCCGGCAGGTAGTACAACACCAAACGATTCGTCTCAGTTAGATACTTCTTCATCACGCGTTGAATATCCGCCGCGGTAACGGCTTGCAATCGATCGAGATCGGTATTGATTCGCGCCGCATCGCCGAGCAACACCGCTGCTTCGCCGAGCGCGAGCGCCTTGCCGTTGCTCGTCTCCAGTTGGCGTAGATGGGTCGTGATGAGCTGGTTCTTCGCTTTGTCTAATTCAGCCGCAGATACGGGCGTGTCCTGCAGTTTCCTGATCTCCACCTCCATTGCTTTCTCGACATCTTCAACTTTCTTCCCTTCCGACAATACCGCCGTCAGCGCAAACAGGCTCGCATCTTCCCGCGTCTCAGCACTCGAGTTAACTTCAGCCGCCAACTGCTGCGTGTAAACGAGCGAATGATAAAGCCGCGACGACTCGCCACCGGAAAGAATCACATCAGCAACACGCAACGCATCCTGATCAGGATCAGCCTGACGCGGCGTCAAATACGTCAACCCCACCGCCGGCAGATCGTTACTGCCGTATTCCGTCACGCGCATCTCGCTCTTGCGCGGCGGCTCTTTTACCTGCACACGGGGCAACGGACGCGACGGCTTCTCGATCGGAGCAAAATACTTGTCGAACCACGCATCGAGCTGTTTCGGATCAAAGTCGCCGACTACAACGAGCGTCGCGTTGTCGGGCCGGTAGAAGGTCGAATGAAAATCCTGCACGTCCTTGAGCGAAGCGGCGTCAAGATCTTCGATGCTGCCGATGGTCGGTCGCTTGTAAGGATGTTCGAGAAACGACTTCTCTTGCATCAGATACTCGAAGCGGCCGTACGGCGGTGCGAGCACGCTTTGGCGATACTCTTCCTTCACGACGTCGCGTTCCGACTTGAAGTTGGCATCGTCGACATTGAGCCCGGACAATCGATCGGCTTCGGCCCAGATCAACGTCTCGAGATAATTTGACGGTACGACTTCGAAGTAAACCGTCACGTCGTCGTTAGTAAATGCGTTGTTGAAGCCGCCGACGTCTTCCGTCAGCCGGTCCATCATCTCCGACTTCATGTTCTTCGTACTCTTGAACATGATGTGTTCGAACAAGTGCGCGAAGCCGCTGCGATTCGGCGGATCGTCCTTCGATCCGACGTGATACCAAACCTGGATCGCGACAGTCGGGCTCGAATGATCGGGCGCGGCCAACACACGTAGCCCGTTTGCGAGCGTGCGATCGGTGAATTTGATTTGCGGCATCCGGGTCTGTGCGAACCCGGTTAACTGGAGACTTGCGAGGAGAAGGATGCTGAGAGCAAGTCGGATTGAAGTACGAACCATCAAGTGTTCTCCGGTGTGGTTAATCGATGTCCAGGGGATTTCGGTAAGGCTTGTCTTTGTCTTTCTCAGCTCGCTTCATTGCTTCCTGAAACTTCTGTTCGAGAATGCGATCGCGGTCTTTCATCGAACTGAGCTCCTGCGCGAAGATTTGTTCGCGCATCTGTTTCTGCTTGTCGAGGCCTTTGACCATCTCGTCGAACGAAGCAAGCGGTTTCGCTTTTTCCTCATGCGAAAGGATGGCGCCGGTTTGCGCATCAATCTGCAAGGTCGCCTCGCAGCAGGGACAAATGATCGTAAACCTTGAAGTATCTACCATGGGTCTTCCTCCTTGCCACGCGTAGTATAGCCACAAAAAGGCACAAAAGGCACAAAGGACTCGGTCGACCTTTATGCCTTTCGTGCGTCTGCCGTTGATTAATTCCGGCTCAACTCGATCGATCAAATACTTTCCCAAACTGCCTTTCGATGATCGTAGTCCTTTTCTTATGTAGCGTACCCGACATAGTGCTATACTCCGCTCGAACGCCAGCTCGATGTAGTACTCTCGATGGAATTCCGCCAAAACAAGTCATTTCGCAATCTTGGGATCTACAAACTTCAGGATGAGTTGTTGATTCTCTTAAAGCGCTCGGAACAGATCTCTTTCCTGTTCACGCCAGACACTTGGAATCTGCATGGACCCGTCGATTATCGCGTGAGTCATGGGGGCATCTATCGCCATGGCGAGCTCACGACGTGGACTGACGAGGATTTACAGGACACGGGACTGACAGCAGATCCGCCCAATCCTTTCATGCGCATCGATTACCTGAGCACTAATTAGCATCGATGAAGAAACAGGGTGACAGCGGTTAATCACCCTAATTGCCCTTCAGGCACCGCTCTCACCCTGAGAGCAACAGCCGCCATCCCTGCTCGTCCGTGCATGATCGACAAGTCAGGCAGACCATTACCCAGCCTTGAGAACCGTTAATGCTTAATGTCGGAGATAGTGTCGGGAAGGCGAAACATTCAACGGATCGAAATCAGATGTACATAGAACCAAGTTGGACCATCAATTGTCGGTACGTTCCCAGACCAACACGAGACGCAAGAAGCACAAAAGCTCAAACCAGACTGCTGCTGTTTTGAGCTTTTTGTGCTTCTTGTGGTTGAAGTCGAATAAGAGTTAAGGAATCACTTTCTTCACTGCCTTACCGGCTTTCTTTGCACCTTCAGCTGTCTTGGCGCCGACTTTCTTCGCGCCTTCGACGCTCTTCTCACCAATATTCTTGCTCGTGTCGACGGTCTTGTCGCCTACGTCCTTGCTCTTGTCTTTCACGTCTTCAGCTTTGTCGCCTACTTCGCTGCCGACCTTCTTGGTAGTCGAAACAGTCTTGTCCTTCGCGTCTTCAGCCTTGTCGCCTACCTCGCTGCCGACTTTCTTGGTAGCCGAAACGGTTTTGTCCTTTGCGTCTTCAGCCTTATCGCCTGCTTCGCCAACCGCGTCCTTACTTTTATCAGCTACGAAACCTGCGGCGTCCGCAACTTTGTCGCCGGTAGCATGGAGCACGTCTTCACTCGTGTCCACGACTTTTTCTTCGCCACTGCGCGAGGTCGCCTTCACGGTTCGTACGCCATTGTGAGTGGTCACTGTTACTTTGGAGATGCGCGAGTTGTCATGGAAGGTCCTTGTTTCAGTCCGAGTGCCTTCGGAATCCACGGTCGTAGCGATCTCTGAATTATCGGGGCCGGGTGATGTAGTGGCCTGTGCTTGTTGAGTCTGGTTAGCAGTCGAGTTGACATTGGCGTCCTGCGCCTTGTTGGTTGAACAACCGATGCCAAGCGCTGCGATCAACGGTATCGTAAAAAGGCATATTTTTTTCGTCACGCTTCTATCCTCCTAACTGAGCAAAGCTTCCTCGCAATGGAGCAAGCAACGTGCCAGATTCGTTATCGCATAAATAGTGGCGTTAGTATAAGCGAACGTTCAAATATCATACAGCGCGAGCGCCCCGCTCTGTTTTTCGTTGACTTTCGTTCGGAATTCCTTTAGAAGCACACTTACTTCAGTCAGAGCTGCCGCTGAATCTTCTTTTCAGTATTTGAGAATCGACATCGTTGATTGCCAATCATCAGCCCCAAGGAGCTTCCTCTATGCGCAGACTGTTATTTATTGCAACAGGCGCTTTTTTTGTTCTCGCTACATTGCTTCCGACGCAACCCGCCTTCGTCGTGCACGCCGTGTCAGACGGCGAACGCCTCGCAATGTTCAGCAAGCCGGCGGTCGTACGCATTGTCGACGGCGCGGCCGGGCGCATCTGGTTTCAACCACCCGGCTACCAGGGACAAGCGTTTGACGTTTCCGCGATCGCGCTCGGCTCCGGGTTTTTCATCAGCGCCAACGGCTACATCGCCACCAACGCGCACGTAGTCTCCTTCACGCATGATGGCGAAGACAAAGCGAAGCAGGCGCTCTTCTATCAAATGGTGCAGCAGATTGCGCAGCAGCTTGGTAAGGATCCCCGCACCCTGCCCACGAGCTACATCAACGAGCACAGCACGTTGCAGAGTTTCACGCTGTTCCATCACGTAATCATTCCCGACGGCACCGCCCTTCCTTTCGAGATCAAGCAGTACGGCGCACCGACGGGCGAGAGTAATGACCAGGGGAAAGACGTCGCGATTGTCAAAATCGAGGTAAGGGGCGCGCCGGTTCTGAAACTCGCGGACTCGGATAAGGTTCAACTACAAGATCACGTCACCGTCATCGGTTATCCAGGCGCGGCAGACACTTTCAACTCCGGACTGCTGAGCAGTAAGTCGGCACTTGAAGCAACTATCAACGACGGCAAGATCTCCGCGAAGAAACAGGCGTCGAGCGGCGCACCGATTCTGCAAACCAACACTGCCGCAACTCACGGAAACTCCGGCGGTCCGGTAATCAACGACCAAAACGAAGTCATCGGGTTGCTCACCTTCCGCGGCGACACCATCAACGGGCAGGAAGTGTCGGGATTCTCTTTTATCGTGCCTTCAAACACGGTGATGGAGTACGTGAAAAGCGCCGGCACGACGAACGATCTAGGTCCAACTGATAACCTCTATCGTGAGGGCCTCAATTTTTACTGGGATCAATATTACTCGTCAGCGATTCCGAAGTTTGAAGAAGTAAAGAGACTCTTTCCGCAACACTCTGAAGTCGATCGGCTGATTCAGAGCAGCCAGCAACTCAAGGCTGAAGGAAAGGAACGATCCAGCTTTCCGGTGTGGATCGTCGTCGCAGTCGTCGTCGTTATTTTGCTGTTCCTGTTCCTGCTGATCATCGTCATTTCCGGAATCGTGATTGCGCGCAAACGCAAGAAGGCGAAGAACGCAGGTCCAGCGTCTGGCCCAGCTTCTGACGGCGGCAGACCACACCATCCACCCACGCCCGCACCAACACCGGCGCCTGCTCCAGTAGTTGCAAGGGCGCAGTCTCCAGCACCCGCGCCAATGCCTTCACCCGCACCACACATCATGGCGGGCGATCAGGGCATGACCATCGATCTCTCGCGAACGATGGCGCTCACAGCCGACGATAAGTTTCCGAACTATGGATCCATCCACTTCGTGTCCGGGCCACTGTCCGGACAACAGTTCGAGGTCAAAGCTGACGGTGATTACATCGGGCGTGACGGCGGCTCGTCGCAGATCGTGATCGGCGATCCGAGGATCTCGAAACGCCACGTGTGGATCGGAGTTAAGAATGGACGCGTGGTGGTCGCGGATCAGAATTCGCGGAACGGGACCTTCGTCAACGATCCACGCTCAGCGCGCGTGTCTGAGATATCATTGAATCCGGGCGACACGGTGATACTCGGTGAGTCCGACGTCGCCCGGTTCGAATATCATTCCGCGTAGTCCGCGTTCATCAGCGGCTCAAATAGAGAGACGAGTTTGTCGGCGGGCAGGGGTTTACTGAAGAAGTACCCCTGTATCTCGTCGCAACGCAGCAACTGCAGAAACCGGAGCTGGTCCTCAGTTTCGACTCCTTCCGCAACGACGTTCAACCGCAGGTTGTGTGCGAGGGTGATGATCGCCATCACGATCGCCGCATCGTCCGGATCAGTGGTCGCTTCCCTCACGAACGATTGATCGATCTTCAACGCATCGATCGGCAAACGCTTCAGCGAACCGAGTGAAGAAAAACCAGTTCCGAAATCGTCGATCGAGATGTTGACGCCCATGTTCTTCAGCCGCGTCAGCATGTCAGCCGCAAACTCCGCATTCTGCATGATGGAGCTTTCCGTGAGTTCCAGTTCGAGATACTTCGGCGACCAGCCTGTTTCTTCGAGGATCCTGATCACGGTTTGCGTCAAGTCCTGATCATGGAACTGCCGGGCTGAGATGTTTACTCCGATCTGAATCGGCGCGAAACCCTGATCGCGCCAGCGCTGGCCCTGCAAACACGCAGTCCGCAAAACCCACTCACCAATCGGCACGATCAAGCCAGTGTCTTCGGCCAGCGGAATAAACTCGGAGGGCGAAATGAGACCGAGCTGCGGATGTTGCCAGCGCACCAAAGCCTCGACGCCGACGATCGCCAGCGAGTCGACGGAAACTCGCGGCTGGTAATGAAGCAGAAATTCCTCGTTCTGAATAGCGCGTCTCAAACTGCTCTCGAGCGCCAAACGCCTCGTCGCGAGATCGTGCATGTCCGCGGTGAAAAACTGGTAATTCGCACCGCCTGATTTCTTTGCTTTGTACAGCGCGGCGCCCGCGTTCTTCAGGAGCGTGTGACAGTCTTCACCGTCGAGTGGAAATAAACTCACCCCGACACTCGCGGTCGCAAACAACTCGTGACCAGGCAGATCGAACGAAAACTTCAACACCTGCGACAACGCGCCGATCGTTTCGATCACATCTTTGGTGCCGTCGATCTGCGTGCGTAATAACGCAAACTCGTCACTGCCAAAGCGCGCCACCGTGTCTGACTTGCCGATGCAACTCTTCAAACGCTCGGCAAACTCATGCAATAAGACATCGCCGGGACCATGGCCCAGCGAGTCGTTCACTTTCTTAAACTGATCGAGCGAGATGAACAGCACGCAGAGCGACTGCTCCGAAACTTTTGCGATCGCACATGCCTGCGCCAGACGATCTTCAAAAAGCGCGCGATTGGGAAGTTGGGTGACGGTGTCGTAGTAGGCGAGCCAGTCGACTTGTGCCGTGCGCTTCTGCAAGAGATGCTCGAGTTGTTCTTTGTAACGGCGGTTCTCCTTCAGCACGTTGCAGTGGTTGAGCGCCCGTTCGACAGACGCCTCAACGTGTCGCAGATCGAGCGGCTTACTGATGTAATCAAAAGCCCCAACGCGCAGCGCGCGAATCGCGAATTCAATATCCTGATTGCCGCTGACCATCACGACGACTGTGTCCGGTGAGAGTGAGTGAACACGCGGCACGAGCTCGAGACCGCTCATCCCGCCCATGTCGATGTCGCTGATGACGAGGTCGAAGGTGGTGTTAGCAAGCGCGGCCAGTGCTTCTTCGGCTGAGCCTGCATCTGAGCACTGGTAGGAATCGCCCAGTACATCGATCAGCAGATTTCTGATCTGTTCCTCATCGTCGATGATGAGAACTTTTGGCTTGTGAGTTTGAACCGCTTCCATTGCCTAAAGTCCCTTGCACATTCCCGGCACCCACTGTTCGCGCAGCACGCGCTCGTAGCTACCTTTCACCTCGGCAAGATTCCAGGCTTTTCTTTGCCAGATTGAACCGTCTGAATACTCCACCCGGTTAATGAAAACGTTTTCTTTGAAGCTGGTGCCGGCGTTGAGAGTCTTCACGTCAATCACATCGCTTGGTCCAGAGATACTGAAGCCTTCGAGATCTTTTCCCTTTCCTGCCGGAATGTTCACGCCGCACAGAAACTGTCTGCGCGCGACGAGGTCGGGGTTGGCAGGATCGTGAAACTGGTATTCCCAGAAGACGATCTCAACGACTTTCGTCGTCGGGTTCTGAACTTTGATTCGGTAAGCGAAGCCGTCGAGTGGTTGTGCTTTGGGAGCGCGTGATTCGGCGACGCTCTTTTCAATTGCGGCGCTGCGACCGTCGAGCGTGTCGGCGTTTGGATCCCTAACTCCCTGCGGATCGTTGATTCTCGCATTGCGTGCGAAGTTTCGGTTTTGCGGAATCATTGCGCTGGCGGGAGCGTTACCTTCGACTGGCGCCATCTCCACGTTGCGGCGCCCGCGCGTCCATTTGAAGTTGCTAACAGTCAATGGTGAGGCATCTGAAGACACGATTGGCCCTTGAAAAGGAATCAATAAACTTAGAAGAAGCGAGAGGAGCAAAAGGATCTTCATAGTGCCGCAGTATGCGCCACTTGTCTCAACGATTCAACTATTAAGTAGTGCCTGAATTTGAAATTACGCCGAAGGCGTTCGCTAATTTCAGCCCAGGGTTGGAGCGCAGCGACAACCCTGGGTACGCAAAAAGAATTGTGCGTTGAACCCTGAAGGGTTCCTCTCGCCGCGAACCCTTTCAGGGTTGATACGTTTTCTTGGATTCGTATCTCAGGGTTGTCGCTGCGCTCCAACCCTGGGCTGAAATTAGCCAACGCCTTCGGCATAATTTCAAATTCAGGCACTGCTAACTATTATTAGCCACGAGCAGAAAAATTAATTTGTGCTTCTGGTGCTTTTTTGTGGCTTGGTCTTATATGACTACGGTTTCCCGGCATTGATCACGAGATCGTTGACATCACGATCCACAACCTCGACAGATACCGAGTCACCGCGAACGTCGCTGTCTCCCGGGACGATGAAAACAACATATTTTCCGGGCAGCGCGTTTTCCAATTTGAACTCACCATTAGCATTCGTAAAATTCCGTCCTACGATGCTCGTGCCACCACTGTTGTCAGCACGCCCCTGGTACACCCCGTAATTGATGTTGACCAGCGGCTTCCCGGTTTCGGCGTCGAGAACGCGACCGCTGATTTTAAACGTCGACACCGGGCGACCAACGGCGATGTCGACGTTTGTTGTCTCACTTCCCTCTTTCACGTCGATCACAGTTGCTTTCTCAACATCGGTTACGGACGGATAGAAAGTCTGGCGGTAAGTCGGTCCCCCTTCGCCTGGAAGCAACTCGTTCTGCCCCACAGACACTTTGTACTTCCCTGCGCGCAAACCAAACGCCCTGTAAATTCCTCTATCATCTGTGAACACAGGAATCCATCGTACATTGGGATTTGTCCCGTCGACCGGTCCGACCGTAACACGCTGATCGATCACCGGCTTGTTATCGGCGTCTGTGATCTTTCCCGTGATCACACCGCCCGGGATCAGCGAGAAATTAACGTCTTCGACGTTTTCGCCTGCACTAACGACAACGGAGTCGTTTGTTAATTCGTCGTCGAATACGAATGACGGCGCGATCGGCCTGATCCTGTAAGTAGCGGCAGGCAGATTTGTAATCCGGTAGTTGCCGCTCTGGTCGGTAGTGCCGTGGTAGTTAGCTCTCATCGGGACGCGAGGATTTTGCACCTCTGCTAGCACGGCAACTCCGGGCACAGCTTTATTCTTGAGAGTGACTTTTCCAGTGACACTCGCGGTCGTCGATTTTTCGGGGTTTGTTTGCGACGCAGCAACCACGACGGCGCTGAAAATCATGAGGACACAGACAATGATCCGCCGGGCTAAGTCAATGCTTTTAATCCTGGAGGTCATGTAACCCTGTCTGAAGCTTCGCCTCAAAACTCCGAAATCATTCTTGGATCGGGTCAGTACAGGGAGCGGTAGCGACTTGGTTACTGATCGGCATGCGATATTTCCGAATGATTTTTAACTTCCATGATTTGATCAGGTCGCTACCGCTCCCCTGTACTGACACGATCCAAGTGCGATTCCTACTTTAGAGGCAAGCTCCTGTCTGATGATCGTTCGTGCTTCTTCGTCGCCAAAAAATTATATCCTCGCTGCTGGTCATTTTATCAATTTAGAATTAATCTAAGAAAAACGAAGCACTGATAGGCGATGTTCGGTTCGGCGCGGACTGTTACGCTGCGGGCCTGTGTCCTGAGTGCGGAGTATTGACAATCACCTGATTAATTTCGCCAGAACAAATACACGGAAGGAAGTGAACGATGGAAAGCAATGGAAACAACACTGACCAGGTCCACGATGCGCAAGGTTCAAACGGCGGATGCCCTTTCAACGGCGGGGCGTCGAAACGCGTATCGAACCGGCACTGGTGGCCCAACGCCCTGGATTTAAGCTCCCTGCGAGCAAACTCTGCGCTGTCCGATCCGATGGGCAAGGACTTTAGTTATGCGGAAGAGTTCAAGACGCTCGACCTTGATGCTGTGATCAAAGATCTGCGTGCGTTGATGACGGACTCGCAGGATTGGTGGCCGGCTGACTTTGGCCATTACGGCGGGCTGTTCATCCGCCTCGCCTGGCACAGTGCGGGCACCTATCGAATTGCTGATGGACGCGGTGGCGCCGGTGGCGGACAGCAGCGCTTCGCACCTCTCAACAGTTGGCCGGACAATGCCAATCTCGACAAAGGCCGCCGTCTCTTGTGGCCCATCAAACAGAAATACGGTCGCAAGATCTCCTGGGCCGATCTTTTCGTCCTCGTAGGCAATGTCGCACTCGAGTCGATGGGCTTTAAGACATTCGGTTTCGGCGGCGGCCGCGCGGACACATGGGAACCACAAGAACTCTACTGGGGTCCTGAAGGAACTTGGCTCGGCGACGAACGATACAGCGGCGAACGTCAACTTCAGAAACCGCTCGGCGCAGTACAAATGGGTCTCATCTACGTTAATCCGGAAGGACCGAACGGCAAGCCCGATCCAGTCGCCGCTGCTCACGATATCCGCGAGACATTCGCACGCATGGCGATGAACGACGAGGAAACTGTTGCCCTAATCGCCGGCGGGCACACCTTCGGCAAAACCCACGGCGCGGGTGATCCATCGTTCATTGGTCCAGAGCCGGAAGGCGCCGTGATCGAGGATCAGGGTTTGGGCTGGAGAAGCAAACATGGATCGGGTTTCGGCGGTGACACGATCACTGGTGGTCCAGAGGTCATCTGGTCACAGACGCCGACCAAGTGGAGCAATCACTATTTCGAAAATCTTTTCAACTTCGAATGGGAACTCGAGAAGAGCCCGGCCGGCGCGTATCAATGGCGCGCGAAAAACGCTGACGCCACGATTCCGGATCCTCATAATCCGTCAACCAAGCGCGTGCCGACGATGCTGACGACCGATCTTTCGATGAAGGCTGATCCAGCTTACGAAAAGATTTCGCGGCGCTTCTTAGAGCATCCGGATGAGTTCGCGGATGCGTTTGCGCGCGCGTGGTATAAGCTCACGCACCGCGACATGGGTCCGATCCAGCGTTATCTCGGACCACTCGTACCGAAGGAAGTTTTGATCTGGCAGGATCCGATCCCGGCTGTTAATCATGAACTGATCAACGACCAGGATATCGCGTCGCTGAAGTCGAAGATCCTCGATTCGGGCTTGTCTGTTTCCGAACTCGTTTCGACCGCGTGGGCGTCGGCGTCAACCTTCCGAGGTTCCGACAAACGTGGTGGCGCGAACGGTGCGCGCATTCGTCTGGAGCCGCAGAAGAATTGGGAAGTCAATAACCCGGCTCAACTTTCCACGGTGCTCGAAAAACTCGAAGGCATTCAAAACGACTTCAATAAGTCTGGCAACAAGCGGGTTTCGCTTGCCGACTTGATCGTCCTCGGCGGATGCGCCGCAGTCGAGAAGGCCGCTAAAGATGCCGGTCAGGACGTGAAGGTTCCTTTCACGCCGGGTCGCATGGATGCTTCACAGGATCAGACTGATGTTGAGTCGTTCGCTCCGCTGGAACCGTCTGCTGACGCGTTCCGCAACTATTACACAGGCGAACAGCTGATGAAGCCCGAGGAGGCGATGATCGATCGGGCAGAATTGCTGCGGCTGACGGCGCCCGAGATGACGGTGCTCATCGGCGGTCTGCGAGTTTTGGGCGCGAACGCTGGCGGATCGAAGGACGGCGTGTTGACCAAACAGCCCGGCACGCTGACGAATGATTTCTTCGTCAATCTTCTGGATATGCGCACGCGCTGGCAGCCGGCCGGGACCGACGGCGTGTACGAAGGCCGCGATCGGCACTCGAATGAACTGAACTGGACCGGCACGCGTGTCGATCTAATCTTTGGTTCGCATTCCGAGCTTCGCGCAATAGCCGAAGTCTATGCGTGTGCAGATTCGAAGGAGAAGTTCGTGAACGACTTTGTAGCGGCGTGGAACAAGGTGATGAATCTTGACCGCTACGACCTGGCGTGAATTTGATTGTTAGGTGCTACAAAGGTGGTCGGGTTAACCGGCCACCTTTTTTAATTAGCGGAGCTTGTTCAAAATCATTCTTGGATCGGGTCAGTACAGGGAGCGGTAGCGACCTGGTCCGTGATCAACATTTCCTAACGATTCCGACTCCCATCGTTTGACCAGGTCGCTACCGCTCCCTGTACTGACCCGATCCAACTTGCCTTCCCACTTATGAGGCAAAGCCAATTAGCGGACTGCCGTGAGAACGCAGTGAAATTCATCAACTACTTCTCTCAACGTATGCCCACTTGTTCGCAACATCTTCGACTCTTCACTCAATTCCTTACTCTCACTGCATAAGAGCTTAGAAATCTCACGTAGCTGCGAGTGCTCCTCGCGAAGTTGCCGCGACAACTCGAGCAATTCGATGCGCCTTTGCTGCAAGGCTGTTTCAGTTAAACGTTTAGTGGGTCTGTTCATCTGCGATAGTGGGCAAGAATTAACATTAATCGTGGTGAACCAGCAAGCTTCTAGCACCACAAAGAAGCACAAAAGATTCAATAGGTGCTGCTGATTCGCATTCGCTTTGTGAGCTTCAATCGTCTTGACGCTGAGGTTCAGGCGCGAGCCGATTTCTTTGTTGGAGTGCCCCAATATTGGAAGAAATGCCCGACCTCGAAGCCGAAGATTTACAAGCGGCCTTGCAATATGCCGCTCGTAGGCTGGATCACCCGGTATTGGCGGCATGACGATCTGGATTGACGCCCAGATGTCGCCGTCTATCGCTGCCTGGATCAGCAACACTTTTGCGGTCACTGCACTGGCGGTTCGCGATCTGGTCTACGCGAGGCTGAGGATCAAGAAATTTTCCAAGCGGCAAAACGAGATGAGGCCACAGTCATGACCAAAGATAGTGACTTCGTGCTATTGCTGGAAAGATTCGGACCGCTACCTCAAATCGTTTGGATCACATGCGGCCATACATCAAACGCTCGTTTGAAGGAGATCCTAACAAACACCTTGCCGAGAGCCTTGGAACTGTTGAGGTCCGGGGAGAGGCTTGTTGAAATCAGCACCGTCTAATAATCAATTCGCACTACCCTTGGTTCTTCCGGTATGTTCCGTAGGCTTGGTCATTGCAGGAATCAAACTGAGGCGACGATAAATACCGAAAGCTGAAACCTGACCTCCACTAAGACGATAGACGTAACACAATCAACATCTATTCTTGAATTAGCTGACGAATCTGTCGTTCAGATTAATTTGGAGCAAGGGGGGTGTCGTGAAGCTTTTCAAGAACAAGGGTCGCTCGTCCGAACCACTGCAACCTCGCCGACAGAACCATTCACACTCGATCCAGCCGTTTAGTCGTAACTCGATAGAGAAGCATGCACGCATACGGGATGCGGTTGCTGTTCCCAGCGTTTGTCCTTACTGCGCGGTTGGTTGCAGCCAACTGGTTCATGTGAAAAAAGGCAAAATCATAAATATAGAAGGCAATCCGGAGAGTCCCATCAATGAAGGAACGCTCTGTCCCAAAGGCGCAAACACCTTTCAGCTAACGATCAATCCGCACCGCATCAAGCACGTACTCTACCGAGCGCCTTATTCAGATCACTGGGAACAACGGCCACTCGACTGGGCAATGGACCGCATTGCCGAAAAGATCAAAGCAGTGCGTGACGCAGACTTTGTCGAAAAAGACAATGAAGGAACGCCACTCAATCATCTGACGACCATCGCCTGCCTCGGCGGCGCGACGATGGACAACGAAGAAAATTATCTGATCAAGAAACTCTTTGGAGGAGGTTTGGGCGTGGTCTCAATCGAGAACCAGGCCCGTATATGACACAGCGCATCGGTGCCCGGTCTGGGCGTCTCCTTCGGTCGCGGTGCGGCCACTTCATTTCAGCAGGACCTCGAGAATAGCGATTCGATACTGATCATGGGCTCGAATATGGCTGAAGCTCACCCGGTGGGTTTCCGCTGGCCCATGAAAGCGAAAGAGCGCGGCGCGAAGTTAATTCATGTTGATCCGCGCTTCACCCGCACCTCCGCGCTGTGCGACCAGTATGTTCCTATTCGTGCTGGCACTGACATCGCCTTTCTCGGCGGTCTGATTAATTACGTTCTCACCAACGATCGCTGGTTTCGCGAGTATGTAATGGCGTTCACCAACGCAACCACGCTCGTAGCAAAAGGCTTTGTTGACGCAGATCAACTAGGCGGAGTTTTTAACGGCTTTGATCCAGAGAAGGGTCATTACGAACCTCAACACAAGATTTGGCATTACCAGGGAGAAGAAGGAACAGCAACAACCGACACGCCGCCTCATATCAAGAACGAATCGTTCAGCGAACGCCTGGGCTTCGTGGAAAATCCGAACCCGCCTTCAGATCCGACACTGCAAGATCCGCTCTGCGTGTTGAATGTAGTGCGCCGTCACTACGCCCGCTACACCCCGGAAATGGTCGCTTCAATTTGCGGCTGCAACAAAGAGGACTTCCTGCGTGTGGCGGAAACGTTGTGTGAGAACTCAGGCCGTGAGCGTACCAGTGCGATCGTCTATGCAGTTGGTTGGACTCAACACACGACTGGTGTGCAGACGATCCGAGCTGCCAGCATTTTGCAACTACTGCTCGGAAACATGGGACGACCGGGCGGCGGCATCATGGCGATGCGTGGTCACGCCAGTATTCAGGGTTCGACGGATATACCCACGCTCTACAATCTGCTGCCCGGTTATATTCCTCAGCCCGCTGCAATCCGCAATCACGAATCGCTGAAAGATTATTTCGAACAGGAAAACGTGCCAAACGGTTACTGGCACAACTTTCCAAAGTTCATGATCAGTCTATTGAAAGCATGGTACGGAGAAGCAGCCACGAAGGAGAATGATTTTGGCTTTAGTTGGTTACCGCGCATTGATGACAATTATTCACAGTTACCGACCTTCGTGAAAATGTCGCAAGGCAAAGTCAAAGGGCTTTTCCTTTTCGGACAGAACCCTGCCGGTGGCGCACCAAACGCCAAACTAAACCGTGCTGCATTGCGTGAGCTTGATTTTCTGGTAGTGCGTGACTGGTACGAGATCGAGAGTGCTTGTTACTGGTACAAAGGACCAGAGGCGCCGGATCCCGCGTCGATCAAAACGGAAATCTTTTTCATGCCCGCTGCCGCCGCCGCGGAGAAAGACGGCTGCTTCACAAACACCCAGCGATTGATCCAGTGGCACGATAAAGCAGTCGATCCGCCAGAAGACTGTCGCTCAGATACGTGGTTTGTCTATCACCTCGGCCTGCGGCTGAAAGAACTCTATAACAACTCAACGAAGGAACGCGATCAGGGATTGTTGAACCTTACCTGGGACTACGCGCGCTCTTCGACAGACATACTGCCCGACGGCACTCAGAGTCGTATTCATGACGAACCGGACGCAGACAAAATCCTCAAAGAGATTAACGGCTACACAGTTGCCGATCGCAAACAAGTGAAAGGTTTTTCGGATCTCAAAGACGACGGTTCGACCGCGTGTGGTTGTTGGATTTACAGCGGAGTTTATCCGGAAGCTGATCGCAATCGCGCTCGTGAACGAGAACGCGATCCGAACAACTACACGAATCCAAACTGGGGATTCGCGTGGCCCCACAATCGACACATCATGTACAACCGTGCGTCCGCTGATCCGCAAGGGAAACCATGGTCGGAACGCAAGAAATACGTTTGGTGGGACGAAGCACAAGCGAAATGGACCGGACTCGACGAGCCCGATTTCGAACCTGATAAGAAGCCATCCTACAAGCCCGACGATAAAGCAGAAGGAATGAAAGCAATCGCGGGCGACGCGCCCTTCATCATGAAACCTGACGGCAAAGGTTGGCTGTATGCTCCGGCAGGTACGAGTGATGGTCCATTGCCGACGTATTACGAGCCCGTCGAGTCACCCGTGCCGAACCAGTTGTATCTGCAACAGTACGATCCGGTAGTTGAGAAGTTTGATGTGCCCCTGAATGAACTTTCCGAGCCGATGAACTCCGAGTATCCGATCGTCGGCACCACTTACCGTCTGACCGAACAATATCTCAGTGGACCAATGAGTCGCTTCAATAGTTGGCTCAATGAGCTGCAACCGGAAATGTTCGTCGAGCTCAGTCCTGAGCTGGCGGACGAACGGGGTATCGAACACGGCGGCTGGCTAGTCGTCTGGAACGTGCGCGGCGCGATTGAAGCACGCGCGATGGTGACCGCGCGCATCAAGCCATTGACTGTTAATGGCAGAACTCTGCATCAAATCGGTATTCCGTTTCACTGGGGTTACGCAGGCGAAACCATCGGCAGTATCGCGAACGACTTGACCTCCATTGTTCTCGATCCGAATGTCAGCATTCATGAAGCCAAGGCGTTTACATGCAATATCCGCCCGGGCCGGTTGACAGAGAAGCTGCAAGCCGAACCTTTACCACCCGCACCATGGCCCACGCGCGAAAAAGCACCTGATACGCCGGCAAGCAATCAACCCGAGGGACAATCGATATGATCGATTCGCTGATAGAACCGTTTGTGAAACCCGATCCTCCGGTCCAAAAACAGGAGATGGGATTTTTTACCGATACAACGTTGTGCATCGGTTGTAAGGCCTGCGAAGTTGCATGTAAGCAGTGGAACCAATTGCCTGCCGATGGATTTCACTGGACAGGCAACAGCTACGACAACACGGTGATGTTATCGGATACAACCTGGCGTCACGTTGCGTTTATTGAACAACCGGGCGCAGGTAACGGTGTTCCGGATCGCTGGTTGATGATGAGCGACGTCTGCAAGCACTGCGTGCAAGCGCCATGTCAGGAAGTGTGTCCAACCGGATCCATCATCTACAACGAGTTTAGCGATGTGTATGTCCAGGAGGACATTTGCAATGGCTGCGGCTACTGCGTCGCTGCCTGTCCATTCGGTGTGTTGGACCGTAACCGTGAAGATGGTCGCGTGCACAAGTGCACGTTATGTTACGACCGTCAAAAGGATGGTCTAACACCTGCTTGTGCGAAAGCCTGTCCGACAGCATCGATAAAATTTGGTCCAGTCGAACAGCTCCATCAAATCGCCCACGCGCGTGTGGCCGAACTGCACGACAAGGGTGAAACAGATGCATACCTTTACGGCGACAAACCTGCGGGCGAGTATTCCGCGCTGAATTCGTTCTTTCTGCTCAAAGACAAGCCCTCGGTCTATAACCTTCCGGAAGCCCCTCGACGACCACACGCACACATGAAAGCAAATTACCTGATTAGTTTTGCTGCTGCGATTGGTTTGACAGCGGTGACCGCGTTGCTGATGAAACAGAACGGAGAAGTCTGAATGCAGCGTCGTTCAGCACATGATGGAGAGTGGCTTCCTGACTTTACACCTTCGTCTGATCTCATTGAGAACAGTAAACACGAAGGTTATTACGGCATTCCTTTATTAAAGAAGCCAAAATGGAAGTGGGAGATTGCGCTTTATTTCTTCTTCGAAGGAATCTCGGCAGGCTGTTCTTTGCTGGCTTCAATTGCTCAGTTCTTCGGTGGCAAACGTCATCGCGATTTGGCTCGTGCGGCTCACTATACTTCGTTTTTGACGCTGCTTCCCTGCCCGCCGCTATTGGTTGCCGATCTCGGTAAGCCGTCGCGTTTTCACCACATGATGCGGGTTTTCAAACCATCGTCGCCAATGAACCTCGGTGCGTGGACGCTGCTTGCTTACAGCATTCCGGTATCGTTGTTATCAGCGAGAGCCTTAATCACGGATGGATCGGAGAACAGTACGGTCGCGGCTTTGGTGCCTGAAAAGACGTTGTCACTGGCAGGTATCCCGCTGGCGCTGATCATGACGAGTTATCCAGGCGTTTTACTCTCGACTACAAGCACGCCGGTTTGGTCCAGGAGTAGATTTCTCGGCGCGTTGATGGCTTGCAGTTCCATCGATACCGCAGTTGCTGCTTGCTCGCTACATCTTGAACTTCACGGCGGCAGCGCTGAATCGAAGCGGTTGTTGAAGCGTCTCGCAACTGTCACAAGTATCTGTGAAGCGGGGATGGTGGTTACTTACCTTGCCACTGCCAAAGAAGCCGCGCGACCGCTAACAAAAGGTCGCTATCGTTGGCACTTCTGGCTCGGTGCGGTGGCGGCAGGAATCGTTGCTCCAATAGTTCTGCGATCAGATAAAAAAGTCGTCAAGACTGCGCGCTCAGTTCTGAGCCTGCTCGGTGGACTGGCGCTGAAGTGGTCCATCACGCACGCGGGCCGCGAATCCGCGATCGACATTCACGCAACGCAGAAAGCCACGTCCCCCACGACAGGCAATCCCGGCTGGCTGAAAGCTTGATAACTATGCTGAGTGGCCTTGCACAAAAAGTGCGGAAACACGAATCAGAGCGCCAACGGCGCGAGATATGAAAGCCGGGGGCAAGCGCGAAGCGCGTCGCCCCTGGATTGCGATACCTGTAAGTTAACGAGGCCTGAAGGGCCGAAATATCACGGTATTACGCTCTTTCAGAGCTGAGGGTCTTTTTTAGATGTGTAACCCAGGGGCGGCGCGCTTCGCGCTTGCCCCTGGCTTTCATATTTCGCGCCGTTGGCGCTCTGGTCCGACTTTTTTGTCCAAAGCCATGCGGAGTAGGCATCGTGGAAGACGCGACTAAAGATCTGGAACAAAGAACGATAATTAAAGTATAAGACCCCGAGGAGGAATGCTTATGAAGTACTTTCGCTATCTGGCACTCGCGATCGTTACGTTTGTAATCGGCGTCGCCATTTCACCAATCCGCTTCTCTGCGGAAATGATTGCGTGCGGGCCACGAAGCTCGGCTACCAGTTACCGATCCTCCTACTTTGTACAAACCACCAAAAGCCACGTGACTTACGACTCGGACGCAGAAGCGAGTGATGCCTTCAATGAGCAACTCAGCGAAGCAATTACGGTTTATGACACTTCACCAAAGGTCAATAGCAAAGGGGCCCTGATTGAGCAGCGCGCGGTAGCCCTTTTCCACAATCAGGATCGCAATGAGGATTATGTCGTCTCTTTTTGGAGAGACGAACGAACGCTTGTCGCCATCAGTTCCCGCTCCTACATTCACGTCAAGGAGTTCGAAAAGCAGAACTTCTGAGGGCAACTCAACCCAATACAGAACCGCTCCGTTTGAGCCTGCTCGGCATTTTTGTGTCTGCGCAGTTTCTACATCGCTCCTTTATGATTTTGGGACTAAATCCGGTCAGCATGATGATCATCAAGGGGGAAGTTCATCATGTTCTACTTTCAAACGCCCAGCCCCACCGCTTCGAAATCGTTCGATCCAAACATCATCTGGCAAGTGTTTCGGCACCTTGGCACAAGCCTGCTCGCGCGCGTGCCTTACCTGCTTTTCGGACTGTTAGCGTTCATAATATTTCTTGTATTAGCGCGCATCCTGAAGGCTGTTTTGGTTACCGCCGGCCGCCGAACGCGCCTCGATATAACGCTGGCGGAGCTGCTCGCACGACTCACCTCAGCGGCAACAATTATTCTTGGTCTACTCGTCGCGGCCGTGATCATCTTCCCTACCTTTCGCCCCGGCGACCTCATCGCGGGCCTGGGAATCACGTCAGTAGCAATCGGCTTCGCCTTCAAGGACGTGCTGCAGAATTTCTTCGCCGGCATCCTGATCTTGTGGCGACGCCCTTTCGTCGTCGGCGATGAAATCAAAGTCAGGGAATTTGAAGGTACGGTTGAGGACATAACCACGAGATCCACTCGCGTAAAAACGTACGATGGCGAACGCGCGGTCTTGCCGAACGGCGACGTCTACATGAATGCGATTCTGGTTCGCAGCGCTTACGAGAGTCGCAGAGTTCGCTTGACGGTGGGAATTGGTTACAAAGATTCGATCGAGTCTGCTCGAAAGACCATTCACGACGTGCTGCGCAAAACTGATGGGGTGCTAAGCAGTCCGGAGCCCTGGGTGTATGTCTCAGAGCTGGCGCCCTCGTCAGTAAACTTCACCGTCTATTTCTGGACCGCGTCTCATCAGGCTAACGTTCTGGCAAAAATTGACGATGTGACTACCGGCATTAAGAACGCGTTAGACCACGCGCACATCGACATCCCCTACCCGCAAATCGTGATTCACGGTGACGGGCAAGAACAATCGAATAAGAACGCCTAAAGTAGCGTGCCGCGCAGCACGACGACCGCGACGCTGAAATAAATCACCAGACCAGTCACATCAACGAGCGTGGCCACGAATGGCGCCGATGACGTCGCCGGGTCGAAGCCCAGGCGGCGCAGCATAAATGGCAACATGGATCCGGCAAGCGTTCCCCATAAGACAATGCCAATCAACGCTACGCCGACAGTGAATGCTACTAATAACCAGTGTGGTCCATAGAGCTCTGAGAACGCGGACCAGACCGTGATCCGTAGAAACCCGATCGTGCCCAGGATCACACCCAGTCCCAAACCTGACAGCACTTCACGCCGCATCACCTGCCACCAGTCACGCAGCTTGACTTCACTAAGAGCTAAGGCACGGATCACAAGCGTCGAAGCCTGTGATCCTGAGTTTCCGCCCGACGAAATGATCAGCGGGACGAAGAGAGCGAGGACCACAGCGCGCTCGATTTCTTTTTCGAAGAAACCCATCGCGGTCGCGGTCAACATTTCACCAAGAAAAAGAATCACCAGCCAGCCGGCGCGCTTTCTGATCATGGTTGGCAACCTGACTTGCATGTAAGGTTTATCGAGCGCGCCCGGCTCGACCGCCGCCATCCGCAGGATGTCTTCGGTTCCCTCTTCAACCATCACGTCGATTACGTCGTCTACAGTGACGAACCCAACCACGGCGCCGTCTTTTTCCAGCACAGGAACGGCGAGCAGATTATATTTGGCGATTTTGTGCGCCACTGATTCCTGATCCTCCAGAGCAGTTACGGTGATCGGTTTGCTCCGCATGCATTTCATCACCGGCGCGTCGAGTTCATTCATAACGAGGTCGCGCAACGAGACGGCGCCGAGCAAACGCTTTGTTTGTGGATCGAGAACGTAGCAGGCGTAGATCGATTCCTTTTCACGTGCGACCGAACGAATGTGCTTGAGAGCAGCGCCAACCGTCATCTTCGGATCCAGTTGCACAAACTCCGTGGTCATGATCCCGCCCGCAGTGTGGACCGGATACTGCAAAAGATGTTCGAGTTCTGTTCGTATCTCGGGACTGAGTTTAGGCACCACTCGATGCCGTTCATGGAGACCCATCTTCTGCACGATGTTCGTGCGTTCATCGGCCGATAAGCCGGTGAGGATTTCGGCGACCCGCGCAGGCTCGAGTTGCTCAAGAATAGCGGCGCGCCGTCGCATTGTCGGCTGGTCGAATATCTCGATAGTCCTCGGAACCGGCAGCATCGACACCACGGCTCCGGCCTCACTTAACGTCAACTGATTGATCAGATCAGCCAGATCTGCCGCGCGCAGATCTGACACCATTTGTCCGATTCCGACAAAACTCTCATCAAGACGCGTCTGAATGCGTTCCAGCAGGGCTTTCAGATCTTCCGGGGGCATGAGTCCGTCTCCTGTGTTTACTGTGAACTGAAATCTTTAGCGTTGGTTCGATGTTATATCAAAGTAGTATGATTAACGCCGCCAGCAGATGAAAGAATAGCTATGATTCGGCGCCAAATAATTGTCGTATTCCTTTTTGCCTTTTTGGTCTTAGCTACACTCCTGCGCAGTCTGGGTCAACAACCACTTTCAGGTTTCGAAGATGGCAATGTCACGAGCCGCTATCACCCAACACAGTTGCAGGCGACTACCAAGCCGTTCGGGGAGTATAGATTTGTCCGCCTCATTTATCCCTCACCGCATTCGCCATACAACCAGTGGTTTGGCGGCGCCTGGAAGGTCGATTATCCGGAGGCGGACGAGAACTTCACTGAGGGAATTCATGACTGGGCGAGCACGAATCTGAATCTCTCCCGACCAATACAGCTACGGCCAACCGACCAGCGGCTATTCGATTACCCATTCGCCTATATCGTCGAGCCTGGCAATCTGGAACTCACCGACGCCGATGCAGCCGCGTTACGCGAGTATCTGATGCGCGGCGGTTTTCTAATGCTCGATGATTTTCACGGTGAGTACGAATGGCAACATGCCCGGAATGAAATTCGCAAGATTCTGCCTGAGTATGAGATCAAAGATCTACCGCTCACGCATCCGATATTTCACAGCTATTTCGATGTGGACCAGGTAATCCAGGTTCCCGGCGTCGCAGCACTAATTCGCGGCGTGACGTACGAGAAGGGCGGTGTGACGCCGCATTACATGGGCGTCGAAAACAAAGACGGTCGCCTGATGGTCTTTCTCACTCGCAACTGTGACCTGGGCGACGCGTGGGAGTGGATCAATGATCCTCGTTATCCCGCGCGGTTCGGCGTCGTCGCTTACAAGATCGGCATGAACGTCATCGTTTATGCGATGAGCCATTAAGCGAGATACGCTGCGACACCGAATGCAAAATCGGGAATAAAACGCTCACTCACTCACTTTTCAGCAAGTTCTCACAATCTCCAACTATTCGCGTAAACCGCGCCGCAAAAAATTCCCGGCGGATGATCACAAAAAGTTCTTCATTTAGATCGGGAATACATCCTGCAATTGGACGGTTCAATCAGTGGTCAATGGATTGAGTTATCACGTGAGTCTGCCGCGTCAGTATTGGCAGAAAGACTAGGGCTCACACTTGATCTGAAAAACATTTGCTTCATTGACTGTGAAGAACTTGCGCTTATCAAGAGCTTGATGGGCCAGGAAGTTCAACAGGTAAACGCTCCGCTCTTTGTGGCTGAATAACTCAGGAAGTGTGAAGCCACAGAAGGTGATTGAGCTCCATCGAGCCTTGCTCGAAGCAACACGGGCCGCCGCGTTAAGCCGCAGCTCCATAACCCGCGCCCGAGGCGCGAAAAGGAATATCATGAAATATATTGCACTCAAAAATCAGATGATGCGTCGCCTGACGCTCATCGCATGTAACGCTGCTCTTGCCGTGGGATTGATGGTCGCGCTGCCGCAGCTTGCCCAAGCCCAAAACGTCACACCACCAACCGTGCCGGACAACAAGCTACAGGTGGAACCGGGGAATGAGGCGTTCCTCCTGGGTCACGCTACCGGCACCCAGAATTACGTCTGTAAGCCGTCAGGCACTGGCGTCAAGTTTGTACTTTTCACGCCGGAGGCCACCCTGTTCAAGGACAATGATGATCGGCAGATCATCACCCACTTCTTCAGTCCTAATCCGTTTGAGCCTAATACTGATGCAACGGTGACGGCCAATGGTCTCATACGCGCCTCATGGCAGGCTCGGGACTCGAGCATTGTCTGGGCCAAGGTGCACCAGCCCGATGGAGCACTCACCGTCGACCCGAATGCGATTCAGTGGCTGCTGCTCGATGTGGTTGGAACCCAGGACGGACCGACTGGTGGCCACACATTGTCCGATACCACCTTCATTCAGAGGGTGAATACAACTGGAGGTCTCGCACCGGCAAACGGTTGTACTTCTTTAACTGACCTCGGTAACACGGCGTTTGTGCCTTACACCGCGGACTACTACTTCTACAGGAAACAGCATGGCAACAATTAAGAGTTGATGCCAGGGTTAGAGGAGCCGGACGGCACACCCGTCCGGTTCTCAAGTTCCGAGGCGTCGCAGTTCTAAAATGAAACGGCCCATCGGAACGGACTCCGACGGGCCTTATTATCCGGATATCAGCTCCTCACTGCTTCGGTATTTCCTGAGCAATACTTTTCGCCAGGTCTTCCGCTACCGCCAGCGAGGGTGCACTCAGATCGACATAAACGTTAGCTTTCCGGAAGCGGATACCGGCAAACCCGGTGGTTTCGTCCTCCCAGAAATACGCCTCGTCACCAATACCTGACCGCTTTTTCCCTGGTCCAACGGAAAGGATCTTGAATGCGGCTTTCATTCTGTCCACGGCTTCCTGCTCCGACGCACCATAAAAGACCGTAAGCGCTACATCTGCCTTTTCCGGTCCGAAGAGGTAATTGATCTGCTTTCCTCTCTCCTCTTTTCGGACCAGCTTCCAGTGGGGGTTTTTGGCCTTGACGATCTTCTCGGCTTTTTCGCGCAAGGTTGGAAAGTCCTGGGCCATAACTACCACTGAAGCACAAAGCGAAAACGAGAGTAAGACAAGGATCGATAATATTCTTTTCACGATTTACCTCCAATCAGTGCGGACAAACAAAGCTCGACAGCGAGTCGGAACTCCAGAATGATGAGTGTACCTGTTGCGGCGTGCTGTTAGAGGCCGTCTCATCAAAAGTCAAACTGTTATATATCAATCCATACGACGGATCATACCACTTGCTGTTTGTCGAAACTACAGCATGAAACTTGAAGTGTGGATTTAAAGGGGCGCTATCGTGTATGCCACGGATTATTCGAAACGATGGATTTTGGTCTCCAGTGCTTCCTACCGTGAACCTTGTCAGCGTACTGGCGTTAGGCCCGGCCCAGATGTAAAGCGTAGTCCCGTCAATTCCGATGCTGCGGAGAAGACCGCGGAGCAGGTTCGCCTCGTCTGAGCATTGGATTCCATCGGTCCTCTCGTAGGCACTCAGCGGGTGAAGAGTCCCGATGCTATTACGAGGGTTGTACTTGGTGTCGTGGTCAACGCCAGTGTTGATGTTGCCTATGACGGCGTCTAAATCGACAGCCCCAGTTGAAGTAACCGCCCCAGCTGCGTATCCGCACGCCTTCTCCAACGCTAAATCGTAAAGAGCTGAGTAAGTAAAACCGCTGTCGTCCTTGAAAGGCGCATCTAGCGGCGCCGCATTGGTCCAATACAGGAGATGGGGACCGCTCGTGCCTATGGACGCCCAACTACTGCCGCCGTCATAAGAAATCTCCCAGGCAAAAGTAGGGGCCGTGGTTTTGATGGTAGTCTCAATGGCTGAGCCTGCCGTGAATCCGGTAACTGAAATAGTGCTGCCGGATAGTGTTACGTCTTTGGTCGCAAGCACAGTAGTGCCATTCTTGACCCTAATCTTTGCGGCCGTGTTCGTGGTCGCCGCGGGACTGATTGTGAATTTCGCGAACATCGTAATCCTCGCCTCCTTCGCATAGGCGGCGGGCAGGTTGGGATTACCTGTCGCTTTCCAAGTTGGACTGGAACCGTCGGGACTGTCAATCTGAGTACTGTCAGACCACTTGGTTATCATGAAGTCGCCCGTAAAGCCGACTTCGCTCACTGTGACGGTGGCCAGGCAATTGGGAGGAGTTCCGCCTCCGCCACCGCCACCACCGCCGCCGCCATCACCGCCACCATCGCCGCCGGGGTCGATGGGCATCAGCGGGGCCACATCGTCTCCGGGCAAATATCCAATCGGTGCATCATCCGGCGTGAGTGGCTTACCGGCCGCTCGTGCTTCATTGATCTCTTTTGCTATCGCGCGGTATAAGCCGGTCTTAACGTATGTACTCCAGGGCGCGCGCGCGCGTGGCGAGTCGTCGCGATAGACTCCAATCATGTCGACGGTAACGTTGTCGAGAATCGCTATTTGGGTTGGGCGCTGTGTCGCGCCTGAATTGACATCATCGAGGCGATAGACTGCCAGTGCCCGGTAGTCGCGGTGTTTCCCGTTAAGTTGAACTCTGACTTCGTACGACGTGTAACGATCGAAATTTGCGAATGGTTTAGCGCTCTTGTCTGCTGAACTGCTCGGCGGCACAACCGCCCACGCAGCTTCGTAGTAAGCGTGAGGCGGTCCACCGGGTTGGCTCAAACGCACCGGTTTGAGCTCGACTACATCGCCCCCTCGTTGGGTTACGATTTCTGATAGCGGCAACTGTGCGATTTCGGAGATTGGTCCCCAGTGAATATTCTTTAATTGGTAAGTGAGAAAATCTGTGGTCGCTGCCGCTTTCCCGGTAGTCGCTGCTTTTTCATCAATCGCAGCCGATTGATAGCGCATCAATCGTGCGTAGACGTCGCGCACAAGCTTCTCTTCGGCATTCATGGCCTGAGGCTTCGTCAAGAGCTCCTTTTGCGCCAGGGCCGTCGTCGTTGCTCGCGCTGCCGGAGCACGTCTCTGGCCGCGCTGATCATTCGACCGGTTGGCCGCGTCCCTTGATCGGGTGGTGGCCGCGGACCACGAGCCTAGTAGCAACAGAGCCAATATCAGACTAGCCGAGACTCTTCGCACGTTGTTCATGATTGCCTTCCTCCGCAAGGTTTCCGACAAACTTCAAGCGTCTACTGCGGCGCCCTGGTCCTACTATTTGTTGCTTTTGCGCGGGACTGCCTTGTGAATGTCATGAAGAAATGAGACCGCGCTCATTTTTCGATACTTGACGCTGATAGGATCGTCCGGCGTCACATCCGCAGGCTCGACGATGCCGTTCGTTAATGCAAACAGACCTTGATCTTCAGAGACCAGCCGCTGACCTTTGAAAGCAGAGTCTTTGTTTTTGGTCTTCAGAAACAAGACATAGAGACCGCCATCTTCAGGCTGCTTGAAACCAACGGGCGCGATGACCGCAAACGTTTTGTCCGCGAATCTGTGCGTGCCGCCCGGCAGGCTAACAAGCAGAGACGCGCCTCTCGGCGATTCACCTTTGATCACTTCCTGCACTTTCACGAGGAAGTCCTGGGTGATAAAGCGTTCGTCCGTTGTCAAATTAGCCTTATGACTGAGTACTCGCCCGACCACGATCAGGTCGCTTCGTTTTGCAAGCTCTTCGACGTTTGGATAAATCGTCCCGCGCTCCGGCTTGTACTTCAGAACGTACTTGCCACCCGCTTTCTTTGTTTGTTCATACAGCGTGACTCTTGGCTTGGTATCTTTGGTTTTTGCGGTCTGGGCGACAACGGCTGCGCCGCCCGCGACCGCTAGCAAAGCCAGCCCTACCAGTAAGACTTTCGGTCGAATGTTCCTCGGCATCACGTTACCTCCTAACCTAACCCTGGACAGATTTCCGTCCGCATTCGTTAGTCAAAGCTGATCTGCTAGTTAGCGAATGCCTCTTCCTCGTAGCAGTAATCGTATTCGCAGCAGATTCCCCACCAGTCGTCACACCAGCAATCGCCGGTGTCCCAGCAACTGCCGCCACCACCACCACCGCCGCCACCGCCGCCGCAGTACTCGCCGTAGCTGTAGCAACTGGTGACTTCCTCGGTCCAATACCTTGAACTACAACTGCCCTCACATTCCTGGTAGTAGTCGCGATACGTCACGGTGCAATACTGATAGTAGTAACCGTCGCAGTATTCGTAGTCGTACTGGTCAAAGCCGATTTCTTCCGGGTCAAAACAAACACACACACTTGTTTCGGCACAGGTGCAGGTGTTTGGATCCCATTGCCGGCCGGCGTCTATGCAAGCCTGTCGCTGAGACCCGGTGGGATCGCAACCGTAATAACTGCAAGTGCAGGAAAACGGATCCCAGGAGCCGCCGTCATTGAGGCAGGATTGTTGTTGCGATCCGGTTGGGTCACACCCGTATTCGCAGAAGCAGGAGGCAGAATCCCAATAGCCACCGCTGTCGATGCAGTTCCACTCCTCAGTGGAACTACAACCGCAGGTCGCGCAGTTCACGTTGGGTCCGCAGCCCGACGCCTGGAAGCAAGTACCGTCGAAGCATTCCCAATGTGGATCTTTCCAGCACAGTGGGATCCGAAGCTTGGAATTCACGTGACTTGAAGTCGCGGC
>JADMIO010980205.1_pt1 | contig 65451 bp, 64 predicted proteins | sample 8958161 | NCBI WGS metagenome assembly JADMIO01 (sample SAMN16585339, study PRJNA669376) | soil metagenome | isolation source: Crop rotation soil | place: USA: Cullars Rotation, Alabama | collected 2011
GGCCGCGACTTCAAGTCACGTGAATTCCAAGCTTCGGATCCCACTGTGCTGGAAAGCCTCTTCCCCATCCTCGCCCGCGTGGCCGTTGTCGCCGTCGAGCGTGACCTCGATGCGCGGCGGCTCATCTTCCGTCTTCTCGTACTCGTCCTGGATGTCGCCGAAAACATCCTCGATGATGTCCTCGAGCGAGACCAAACCCGTGACCGCCCCGTACTCGTCCACCACCACCGCCACATGCACCTTCTTGGCGACAAACTCGTCGGCGAGCTCGCGGATGGTCTTGGAGTCGGGCACGTGCAGGGCCGGGCGGAGGATGCTCTTGAGCTCGAACCCGCGCGAGGTGTTTCCCAGCCCGGCGCCGCTGTTCACCTGCGTTCCGACGGGCACCGCGGGCATTCCCGCGGTTCGCGGCAAGTCACCCGCGAGCCAGCGCAACAGGTCCTTGGTGTAGAAAAACCCGATCACGTCGTCGAGCCCGCCCTCGGCCTTGTACACCGGCACGCGCGAGTGCCTGACCTTGCGCACGAACGCCGTGATCGCGCCCAGGTTGTTGGTGTACTCCAGCGCCTCGATCTCGTTCCGCGGCGTCATGATCTGCTCGACGGTGCGCTTTTTGAAGTTCACCACCGCCTCGATCATGCGCCGCTCGTCCTCGTCGATGAGCCCCTCGCGCTCCCCCTCCTCGGCGACGGACAGGATGTCCTCCGAGACGGCCTCGGTCCGGTCGATCTGCTGGGCCCCGGCCATGCGCCGCACGGCCGTGTCGAGCGCTCGGGCCAGCGGGCGCAGCGGCGTCTGGATCAGGTACGTCGCGCGGACCAGCGGCCCGAACGTGTACAGAAACCGCTCGGCAGCGTGCCGGCCGATGCTCTCGGCCAGCGCCACCGAGAACACCCACAGCAGCACGGCGCTCACGACCACGCCGAAGGCGACATCGGCCACCGACGGATTGATCGGCTCGTGCGGCTGGCTGTGGGCGGAGGCCACCACGAAGATTGCGGCCACCGCGAGCCCGAGATTGCACAGGATCCGACCGAGCGCGACGGCGTGGCCGTGCGCAGGGAGATCGGCGATGATGCCGCGGATCGCGGCCTGGCGCGTCCCATCACGCTTCTCGCGGGCGTGCGCCGCGAACGCCTCCAGGGCCGCGCCAGTGGTGTTCTCCAGGCACGCGTGCAGCGCGCTCAGGAGCGTGCCGAGCGCCCAGCAGAAGCACAGGAGCATGAACGCGCTCGTGGGCATCAGCGGCCGGGCCTCCCCGAGAGCGAGACCGCCCCATCCCTGGCCGGGTCAAACACCGGTCCGACGCCGATGGCCCGCAGGATGCGGTCCTCCTCGGCGTGCATGCGCTCGTAGGCCGCGTCGTCGTGGTCGTCGTGGCCCAGGCAGTGGAGCACGCCGTGAAGGATGTAGAGCAGGACCTCGCGCTCGGCGGCGTGGCCGTGGATCACGGCCTGCCGGCGGGCTTCATCGACGCACACGAGAATGTCCACGTCCAACGCCGCGCTGGCTCCCGTCGCGGCCGCATCCTCGGCGAGGTCGAACGTGAGCACGTCGGTCGTGCCGGGCACGTCGGCGTACTTCAGATGGGCGTCGGCCATCTCGGCATCGGCCACCAGGCGCACCCGCACCTCGCCCCCGCGCCCGACCTCCAGCATGGCCGCCGCTGCCTCCCGCGATAGGTTGGCCAATACCCGCTCCCCGAGCAGGTCCTGCGGATCATCGATATGAACGACCGCGACGGCGTCCGTGCGCGCCCCCGCCTCCGTCCCGCCCGCGGCGGGTCCATGCTGTTGTGCATCCCCGGTCATGGTGCAGCCCCCTTAGCCCGCACAAGGATAGCGGCCGAAGGAGATTCGCGGTATAGTGGAGGCCACATTTGTTTGTATTTTGATTGGTTCGATTGATGCAAGCAACACCTTGGAAACGGGATTGGGCTGGCTTACCCCTCATTGTGGGGTTGGCATTGCTCGGCGCATGCTCTTCTCAGCTCCCCGCAAAGCCCTCTGGGCAGCCCGCACCCGTCACAGGGTCATCCCCAACCGGGGTCGCCGGGGTACCGGACTACGCCACCAAGCTCGCCGAATGGGTCGAGGCGCACCAGGCACGCCCCGAGGCAAACAACCGCTGGCCCGAGTTCTTCGATGCGGGCGCGGCCCTGTGCGGGATGTGGGACTACTTTACCCTCTCCGACGCGGCCATCGAGGCGGCAGTGGCGCAGGACGCCGAGAACGCCTGGCGGGCGGCCGATCCGCTCGTGCTGATCGACGATCTCGCGTACGCCAAGCTCACGCCCGAGCTCCGCACGTTCTTCGGAACGCTGGACAAGTCGACCATTCTGTTTCGGCTGGATGATTTGGCGGCGCCTTCGCGGTTCGTCGCGCTGCGTGCGACCGAGCCGTTGATTGCGACGTCGATGCCGGAGCTGGGTCGGGCGCGGCTGGGCGCGAAGATCTGTGCGGCGCGCATGCGGGTAATGCTGCTCGACAAGCGGCCCGAGCAGGCGGTGCGTTCGCTGGCGCACGCGCTGGCGCTGGGACGTGGCACGCCCGCGCGAGGATCGCTCATCGCGCACATGGTCGGGCAGACATGCTGGACCGTCGCCGAGCACGAGGTGCGCATCGATCTGCTCGACGCCCGGCTCGATGCGGCCACGTGCAAGTCGATGCTGGAGGTGCTGAGCGAGGCGGAGGTGCCGGACCCGGCCATGGCGCTCGGGGGTGAGCGGTTCTTCGTGCTCGACACCATCGATCGGTACTTCCTGCAGGAGGCCGCGGAGCGCCAGGCGGCGCCGGCCGGAACCAATGCGCAAGCACCCAGCGCCTCCGAAGTCCCGCGCGATGCGCAGGTGGCCTTGGCCAACGAGTTCTTCGACGCCGCGGCCGGGCTCTTCACCGATGACCGTGACGCTCGGTCACGAGCGAGGACACATCTGGCCGGCGTGCGCGCGCGGATCGAAGATCGCACCAACGGCCGCGACTGCCGCCCGCTGAGTATGGCGCTCACCGCCGTGGAGGAAGCCGCGGCCGCCCACACGCGCATCCGGTTGGCGCGCGCGGGCATGCGGACGATGCTCGCGATCGAAGTGTTCAGGGCGCGGACCGGGCACGCTCCCGAGTCGCTCGCCGAGCTGGTTCCCGCCGACCTCGACGCTGTACCCGTCGATCCCTTCGCCGGCAACGCGCCGCTGCGGTATCGCCGCGAAGCGGGCGATGGTGCGGGTGTGGGCTATGTGCTGTACTCGGTCGGGCCCGACGGGGAAGATCAGGGTGGGGCACTTCCCAACGCAACAAGCCCCGGCCCATCCGGCCGCGGCTCCGACATCGTCATCAACTCTCGAAATCGCTGATTACCGGCGACGGCGACGCACGGCAACCAGGCCGCCGAGTCCCAGGAGGGCGGCCGAGCCGGGCGCGGGGACGATCGTCTGGCTGAAGGTCTGGCGGACGAACGAGGCGCTGGCCGAGTCGGAAGCGCCGGCCGCGAAGAACTTCACGTCCTTGGACACGGTGAACTGCGTGTAGTTCGCCGGAGAGAAATCGCGATAGTCCTGCAGAACGGCGGTCTGCCCGAAGATGTTGTTGGCCGCGAGCGTGGCGAGCGTGGTCGCGCCGTTCATGACCGTCTCATCGACGCGGGCGAATGAGCCGGCGCCGTTGGAGGAGCCGTTGAAGGCCAGGCCGATGTCCTTGAGCCGGTACCCCTGGGCGAGGAAGCTGGCCTGGATGTCGACGGTGTACCCGAGGGTGAACCGGGCGGTGGTGGCGTCGCCGGGCTGGGTGTCGCCGAAGCCCCCGGTGATGTCGAAGCCGATGCCGTCATTGGGCACTGGCGCGATGAAGCCCGTGACGAACACGGACGTGGCTGGGAACTGGACCGACGTGTACGAGTTGAAGGTAAAGGCCTTGTCGCCAATGAGCACCTGGTGGTCGGCGCTGGCGAGGACCGTGGACAGCTGAACCGACTGACCATTGGTCAGTGTGATCGCTGCTTGAGAGACTGACGAGGTGACCGCGGCCAGACCAATGGCCGCTGCCCAGAACAAAGTGCGAGAGCTCATGGCTCCTCCGCAATCCGAAATGTCGCGTCGGGTGAGGACCGGCGCGGGGTGAGAGAGACGATCCCAAGCCGCACGGCTCAGGGGCCGACTTCCCGGGTCGGCCATACCACCCTACTCCGGGGTGGTGTGGTGGCAAGCAAAACTCATCGATCGGAAGTCCGTGCGCGCTACTGCATGGATTGTGTGGGGCGTAGAACCCGAGCCCCACGCGTTATCACGCCCGCCGACGGCGAGCGGCGACCAGACCGGCGAGTCCAAGAAGGGCACTGCCGGCTGGAGATGGGACCTGGCTGAAAGACTGACGAATGAAGGACGCTGTCGCGGAGCCATTGACGCCGTTGGCAAAGAACTGCACGTCCTTGTTGACGTCGAGCTTGAGGAAGCCGGGGGGGCCGAAGATCCGCTGGTCCTGCAGAACCGGGGCGGGCGTGCCCGAGCCGTAGATGAACGCGCGGGGGGTCACGATGAGGTTCTGGCCGGGGATGCCGTTGTAGTTGAAGATCGATTCGTCGACGCGGGCGTACGAGCCGGCGCCGGTGGCGTTGCCGTTGAAGGCGAGCTCGGAATCGGTGATCCGATAACCGAGGGCGGCGAACGACGGCATCACCTCCACGGTGTACCGGATGTTGAACTCGTTGATGTTGGTGTCGCCCGGCGAGGTGTCGCCGAACGGGCCGGTCAGGTCAAAGCCCGTGCCCTGCAGCGGATTCGGCGCGATGAACCCCACGATCGAGATCTGGGATGCGGCCAAAGACACCGTCGTGTACGACAAGAAGACGAAGGTCTTGTCGCCGATGTTGACGGTCTTATCCGCGGACGCAAGGACAGTGTCCAAGTTCACGGACTGGCCATTGGTCAATGTGATGGCTGCGCGAGAGGTGGACGCGGTAGCAGCCAGACCGGCGGCCGCGAGCGCGCAGAGCGCAAGGGATTTCATGCCTTTTCCTTCAACGACTTGTGCGGGGGAGAGAGACCCCGCGTGCGAGAGAGAGAGAGAGACCAACACATGCGCAGACTTCAAGGGCTGCGCGGGACAATCATTCATCACGAATGCTGAGCGTGCTACCCGTGACGTCTGTGAGGGCGAAAGAAAGTTGATTTTCCGGCACCGGAACCGGTGGCCATCTTTCCTTGCCCATTTTCACAGGCGTGAAAATGCGCAAAAAAAGGGGGAGCAGCGCCATTACGCGGTGCTCCCGAGGAGAGAGAGTAACCTAGGGAAGGGTCGCCCCTGATGGGCGACCGTAAAAACAGTCTACCTGCGCCTTCGGGTCAAAAGCAAGCTTCCCGTGAGAAAAAGTGCAGTTGAGCCGGCGGGCGAGGGGGTCTGGCTGAACGTCTGACGAACGAACGAGGCCCCGGCCTGGTCGTTGGGACCGACGGCGTAGAACAGAATGTCCTTGTTGATCTCGAGCCGGGTGTACGTGGCGTTGTTCGCAAAGAGCTGGAAATCCTGGGTTTGCGAGGCACCGGTGCCGAAGGTGAACACGTGACGGGTGCCGATGAGGTTCGTGCCGGGGATGCCGCTGGGGTCGAACACCGACTCGTCGACGCGGGACACGGAGCCGGGGCCGAAGGCCGAACCGTTGAAGGCCAAGCCGAGGTCCTTGATGCGGAAGCCCTGCGAGAGCTGGGGCTGGAGCACCTCGACGGTGTAGTGCAGGTTGAGGTCGGTGATGGTCCCGTCGCCGGGGATGTCGCCGAAACCCGCGGTGAGGTCGAAGCCGATGCCGTCGAGCGGATTGGCGGCAATGAATCCGATGACGCTCACGTTGGCCGCGGGCACGGTGGCGGACGTGTAGCTGCCCATCGTGAAGAGCTTGTCGCCGACCTGGAAGCTGCGGTCGATGGAGTTCAGGATGGTGTTGAGATTGATGGAATCGCCGTTGCCGAGGACGAACACGGCGCGGGCGGAGGAGGCGGCGCCGAGCAGTGCACCGGCGGCAAGCAAGAGCCCGAAACGCAAGGCCATTGGAGGTACTCCTCGAACAAAACGGGTTGTGGGGTCGGGGGAGAGAGCGCGGACGGGGGCGAGTTCAAGATACCGACCGAGCGCCGTCATACCAGCGAAATGCGGCGTAGACGGCGCAGGCCGCACGCACGGCAGGGCCGATAGCGCGAGCGCGCGCGATAACGCGCGCGGGGGAACGAGCTCTGAGCAGTTGCGAGGTTTGTGGTGGCTAACATACAGTGATGGCTCTTGTTCCGTGGATCATCGTGGCGAGCGCGGCCTGGGTGCTGTTTGCGGTGGCGTGCCGCGCCTGCTCGGATACGTTCAGCGGCGATGTGGTGCGTGATCTGGCGTGGGTGTGCTTGAAGGCGTACGCGAAGGTCGTGCATCGGGTGCGGGTCGAGGGGCTCGAGCATGTTCCGGCGTGGAGATTCGGGGAGCCCCCGCCGGGGCCGCTCGTGGTTGTGCCGAATCACGCGTCGGGCGCGGACCCGCTGCTGGTGCAGGCGGCGTGCCCGTTCGAGGTGCGCTGGATGATGATGCGTGACATGATGTCGCCGAACCTGGACCGGCTGTGGGAGTGGATCGGGGTGGTGCCCGTGGAGAAGTCCGGGAGGGATGTCGCGGCCTTGCGCACGGCTATGCGGCACTTGAAGGACGGCGGCGTGCTGGGCGTGTTCGCCGAGGGCGGGATCGAGCGGCCGCCGGAGATGGTGATGCCGTTCGAGCCGGGGGTCGGGCTGCTGGTGCAGAAGACCGGGGCGCGGGTGCTGCCGGTGATCATCTCGGGCACGCCGCGGGCGCGGACGGCGATCGGGGGGCTGCTGCGACCGAGCCGGTCGCGGGTGAAGTTCCTGCCGATTCGGACGTATGCCAAGGGCGGGCTGGATGCGGCCGGGATCGCGCTCGACTTGGAAAAACTTGCGGCGGCGGAGCTGGGATGGCCGCGAGCGGGCGGGACGTGAGGGGTGTGCATTGCGTGAATCGGGCGGGGCGGTTATCCTCCGTCACGATGCAAGCGTTCGTGCGAACAACTCTGGTCGTGGCGGCGGGGGCGACGTTGGTACTCGCGGGGTGTGAGACGTCGGCCACGGCGCCGTGGGAGAACTTTGCCTCGGCACACGGCGTGCGCGTGACGAACCAGACGGATCGGATCGTGCGGGCCGAGCTGGTGCAGCTGCGCCCCAACGGCGAGATGACGACGTGGTCGACGCAGACGGTGTCGCCGGGGGCGGAGTTCAAGGACGTCGTTGATGGTGAGGAGCGGCGGCCGGGGATGCGTGTGCGGTTCACGCTCGCGGATCAGACGGTGGCGGACGGCAACTGGGTGCTGCTGAACCTGCCGGACAAGAAGGATCGGGTGTACGACCTGGTGCTGATCGGGAACCACCTGTCGGCGCGAGAGCAGAGGCGGGGGGAGAAGCCCAAGCTGGCGCAGTGAGTGATGGGGGTGGTGGGGAAGCCGGAAATGATGCCGGTGAAAGTTCGCATGGATGTGGCCCGAGTGGGGATGCCATGCGGCGAGCAGCATTGAGCGTTGGTGTGGTGGCGAGCGTGTGCGTGTGCGGCGCTGCGCCGGACGAACCGAGGGCGCCCGCGAGCCCGGCGGCGCCCGCGCAGAAGTCGACGCCGAGCGTCGAGCCGGGGCACGAACCGGCCGCGCCCGCGTGCGCGTATCCGCATCCGCTCATCTCCGAGGTGTTCTTCGCCGTGCCCACGACCGGCGAGTTCGATGCGAACAGGGATGGCAAGCGGGAGGTGAGCGGAGATGAGTTCATCGAGCTCGTGAACCCGCACGAGCGCCCGATCGAGCTGCGCGGCTACACGCTCACGGATGGCTCGCCGAGCACGAAGACGCAGCTTCGCTTCGCATTTCCGGCGACGACGGTGCCCGCGCACGGGGTGGTTGTCGTGTTCAACGGACACGACTCGAAGATCCCGGGGCCGGTGGGAGACTCGCGCAAAGCGCCCGGCGGGACGAACGAGCAGTTCGGCAGGGCGCTGGTGTTCGCGGTGAACCCGACGAGTTCGCGGTCGTCGTTCTCGAATGCGGGCGATGCCGCGTGTCTGCGTGCGCCGGATGGGAAGCTACTCCAGCGGGTGCGCTGGGGGAAGGCGGATGACAAGGCGGGCGGGACGGGGTTCGTGCTCGACGAGATCGCGCCGACGACGACCAAGGCGAGCGTGCAGCGGGATGGGATCGGGAAGGATGCTCGCTGGCGGGTGCACACGGATGTGGAGACCGGCGCATTCAGTCCGGGGGTGTTTGCGCCGGCTGCGCCGATCAAGCCTTCAGAGAAGACCGATGTGCCAGCGGCGCCGAGCGTGACGCAGCCGCCGGCTTCCAAGCCCTGAGTGCTTGTGGGGCGCGAGAATCCGCGGGATTCGCGGCAAAGCCCGCTCATCCCGGGCGTGTACTCTTGGCATGCGGATTCTGTTGACGAACGATGATGGGATTCGAGCGCCGGGGATCATCGCGTTGTTCGAGGCGCTGGTGGATGTGAAGGGGCGCTGCGGCGAGGCGCTCGCGGAGGTGGTGTATCCGATCGCGCCGCTCACGGTGCAGTCGGCGACGGGGCACGGGCTGACGGTGCACACACCGCTGATGGTGGCCGAGGAGAAGGTGACCGAGCGGATGACGGGCATCTCGGTGGATGGGCGGCCGGCGGATTGTGTCAAGCTCGCGGTGGCGAACCTGTGGCCGGAGAAGTTTGGCGCGGGCACGACGCCGGACCTGGTGATCTCGGGGATGAACTCGGGGGCGAACGTCGGGATCAACGTGATCTATTCCGGGACCGTCGCGGCCGCGCTGGAGGCGGCGTTTCTGGGGATCCCGTCGATCGCGGTGAGCTTGCACATCGGCGGAGCGAAGCCGGACTACGAGCTGGCGGCCCTGCACGGGCGGCGGGCGATCGAGGCGATCATCAAGGCCGGGCTCCCCGAGCCGCACACGTGCCTGAGCGTGAACATTCCGGTGACGGAGGTGGGCGCGCCGGCGAGCCAGACGGGGCGGTATCCGATCCGCGTGTGCCCGATGAACACGCACGGGCTGAACGACAAGTACGAGCGGCGGGTGTCGCCGGGGGGCACGGTGTACTTTTGGGCCGCGGGGCACGGGCTGGACTTCCGCACGACCGATGAGGGCTCGGACGTGCAGGAGCTGTTCAAGCGGTGCATCACGGTGACGCCGCTGCGATATGACCTGACGAAAAAGTCGGCGATGGGGGGGTGGGGGGCGCGGCTGAAGGGGGCGGCGAGCGCAACCTAGCTCGGCGAGTCGAGTTGGGCGCCGCACTCGGGGCAGCGGGCATCACGCAAACCGTTGATGTCATAGGAGCATTTCGGGCACTGCTGATTGGTGCGGCGAAGGCGATCTCGGATTCTGAGGCGATATCGGTCTGCCCACAAAACCGCGCTGGCCAATCCGATGAGTGCAATGCAGCCGGTAAGTGCATCGTGCGCCACTCCTCCCCACAGGGTCGTCGTAACGCTTTGCTGATAGCCAACAGAAGGTACCCAAGGAGTGCCATTGCTGCGGATGAACTTGATGGATTGGAGGACACGTGGACCCAGGTCTCCCGTCGGACGGGACATCACCCACGTTTCCAGTGAGCTGAGGAAATCGGCAGGGTGCCTAGAGATTACGTCGTCGAGTTCCAGAATTGAAGCGGATTCGACTCGAGAGGTATTGGCCCAGACCCCATTCTCGCAAGACCCGAACAGGACAATTTGCACAGCCGGTTCAGCCGGTTGTGACTCGTTGGACACGCCGAACATCCAGCTCCCATTCTCGTACAAGGCGCGAACGGACTGCGCGTGAAAGCCGAAGTACCTGCATCCGACGACTCGGAGAGATATCGCTCCAACCGCTGATCCATCGATGAACACCCAGACCGCCGCCAAAAGGGCGATCAAGCTAGGCATTGATGGCATTGCGATACGAGGCGCGCCCACGTTACCTCATTGTTCGCGGCAGACCGCCCGGTTGATCCGCTATCCTGCGGGCCGTGGCGGCCAGTACTGCCAATCCCCTAGTCAAGCTCCGCGACGAACTCGCTGCAAGGGCGGTTTCCGCGTCAGAGGCGACTCGCGAGGCGCTCGACGCTGCCGCGACTGTGAACCCCTCGATCAACGCGCTCGTCCAGTTGTTCGGGGACGAGGCAGTAACGCGGGCCAAGGTCATCGACGCCAAGCTGGCCGCACGTGAGCGCGTCGGGCCGCTCGCTGGCGTGCCGATCGTGCTCAAGGACAACATCTGTCTGTCGTGGGGCAGGACGACGTGCGGCAGCCGCATTCTGGAGAACTACCGCTCGCCCTACACGGCGACGGCGGCGCAGCGGCTGATCGATGCGGGGGCGATTGTCATCGGCAAGTCGAACATGGACGAGTTCGCGATGGGGTCGTCCACGGAGCGGTCGCTTTTCGGGCCGACGGCCAACCCGCACGACACGACGCGGATCGCGGGCGGGTCGTCGGGCGGCTCGGCCGCTGCGGTCGCGGCGGGAATCGTCGCGGGGGCGCTCGGGTCGGACACGGGCGGGTCGATCCGGCAGCCGGCGGGGATGTGCGGGGTTGTCGGGTTCAAGCCGAGCTATGGGCGGGTGTCGCGCTATGGGCTGGTGGCGTACGCATCGAGCTTGGACCAGATCGGGCCGATCGCGCGGAGCGTGGGGGATGCGGCCCTACTGGCGAGTGTGATCTGCGGGCACGATCCGCTGGATTCGACGAGCGTGGATGGGCCTGCGCCGGAGTTGCTGCGCGACCTGGAGAAGCCCGTGGAGCGGCTGGTGGTGGGCGTGCCGAAGCAGGCACGCGATCCGGGGAATCATCCGGCGGTGGGGGAGTCGCTGGATCGGGCCACCGCCGCGCTGCGCTCGATCGGCGGCGAGGTGCTGGAGATCGATCTGTCGCTCATCCGCCACGGCATCGCGGCGTACTACATCATTGCGCTGGCGGAGGCGAGCTCGAATCTGGCGCGGTTCGATGGGGTGCGATATGGGCGGAGAGCGGCGCTGCGGCCGGGGGAAGACTTGATGGCCCTGTACTGCCGGAGCCGAAGCGAGGGCTTGGGCGAGGAAGTGCAGCGGCGCATCATGCTGGGGACGCACGTGCTGAGTGCGGGATACGCGGAGCAGTACTACCTGACGGCCTTGAAGGTGCGGCGGCGGATCCGGCGCGATTTCGATCGGGCGCTGGAGAAGTGCCATGCGATCCTGATGCCGTGCGCGCCGCACCCGGCGTGGCGGATCGGAGAAAAGTCGGCGGACCCGCTGAGCGAATACCTGGAGGATGTGTACACGGTGGGCGTGAACCTCGCGGGGCTGCCGGCGATCGCGCTGCCGGCGGGGTTCGCGCGCGGGGCCGGGAGCGCGGGGGAGGACCTGCCCGTGGGCGTGCAGCTCATCGGCGCGATGATGGAGGATGCGACGGTGCTGCGGGTGGCGCGGATGCTGGAAGCCGCCCTTACGCCGTGACGCGCAGGTTGTCGCCGCTGGCGATGCTCGGGCCGAGGCGGCGGCTGAGGCCGGCGCGCCGGGCCATGATGCCGAGCTGGACGCGGCTGGCCGAGCCGGTCTTGTCCGTCAGGGCCGCGCGGTGCGACTCGACGGTCTTGACGGCGCGGTGCAGGCGGGCCGCGATCTCGGCGTTGCTCAGACCCTCGCCGATGAGGGCGAGGACCTTGAGTTCGCTGCTGGTCAGCTTGCTCAGCGGGCCGAGGTCGATGTGGCGGGCCTCGACAACTCGGGCGCTGTGCTCGCTGCTCTCCTCCAGCAGGGCGGTGTCCTGGCAGCACACGACGAGCACGGCGGGGCCGTTGGCGTCGGGCAGATTGTCGATGCGCCGGAGCGTGCAGCGGAGCGCAATGCCGGCCCAGAGGTCGCGAACGACCAGCGGCTCGCCGGAGGCGAGCACCTGGCGGACGAACTCGAGGCGTTCCGACGCGGCCGGGCCGGGAAGGAAATCGCTCAGGCGCTGGCCGGTCAGATCGCGGGCCGCGCGCCCGGCGAAGAGCTTGCCCGCGGCGTTGTTGGCGGAAACGACCCGCCCCTGCGGATCGATAACGAGCACGCTCAAACCGCCGTCGGAGGCCACGGTGGTCCAGTCAATTGCCGAGTTGGAGAGATGTCCCAAAGCTGCAGTCCTTGAAGCTTCGGGCACGCCGCGCCGGTGAGGAAGGCGGGCGTGCGCACTGGTATTTCAAGTCGAGCCGGATCGGGATTCCCGAGACCCTTCAAGCCCAACTCCATGAGTACCTTTGACTTGCGGACGGGTTATGTCAAGTAGAAACCCCGACTGGGTGAGGGTTTTTTTGAGACCGACGAGGTACTCGGACTCTCGCCGGGGCGCTCGCGAGGCGCATCGGGCGGAGAATGCTCGAAGGATCGAGCAGGTGCGATCGAGTTCCACGGTTCGGAGGTAAGCGGCGGCGTGACCGATCAGAAGCCAAAAGATGCAACCGAGTCTGGGATGTTCTCGGCGCGAGGCGAGTTGTGGTCGAGCATCGTCGCCGGTGCGCTGCTGCTTGGGGGCGTGATCGCGTGGTGGGCGATGGGGCGCTCGGAATCCGGCGTGCTGGTGCGGAATGCGTGCGCGTGGGTGAGTCTGGCGATCGGGCTGGTGCACTCGCTGCGGGCCGCGTGGGAGTCGGTGCGGGCGTGGAAGTTCGAGATCGATGTGCTGATGGTGCTCGGGGCCGTGCTCGCGGCGTTCATCGATCATCCTGCGGAAGGGGCGCTGCTGCTGTTTCTGTTCGTGCTCTCGGGCGCGCTCGAGGATCTGGCGGCACAGCGGACAACTCGGGCGGTTGAAGCGCTGCACAAGCTCATGCCGACCAAGGCGCTCCGGTTGAATCGGGCGAGCGGGGAGTGGGAGACGGTCACGCCCGAGTCGCTGGAGCGCGGCGACACGGTGAAGGTGCTGCCGGGGGAGCTGGTGCCGGCGGATGGGCGAGTGGTCGAGGGTCGGACGGCGATCGACCAGTCGAACCTGACGGGGGAGAGCGTGCCGCGCACGGTCGGCGTCGGCGATCAGGTGTTCGCGGGGACGATCAACGCGGGCGACCCGGTGCAGATGCGGGTCGAGCGGCGGGCAGCGGAGTCGAGCTTGCAGCGCGTGCTGGACCTGGTGCTGCGGGCGCAGAGCCAGCGCGAGCCGGTGCAGCGCGTGCTGGACCGGGTGAATCAGCCGTACGCGGTGGGGGTGGTGGTGGCGAGCGTGCTGGTGTTTGCGGTGTGGCTGTGGGTGTTCCACGATCCGTGGAAGCAGGCGCTGTTCACGGCGATCACGCTCTTGATCGTGGCCTCGCCGTGCGCGGTGATCATCGCGACGCCGACGGCGACGCTCGCGGCCATCGCGCGGGCGGCGCGGGCGGGCGTGCTGTTCAAGGGTGGGCAGGCGATCGAGCGGCTGGCGGGGATCGGCGCGGTGGTGTTCGACAAGACCGGAACGCTCACGGTCGGCAAGATGCGGGTGCGGGCGCTGCACCCGGTGGGATGGTCCGACGAGCGGGCGCTGCTGGCGGTGGCGGCCGGATTGGAGCAGGACTCGACGCACCCGATCGCGGCGGCGATTCGCGCGCGGGCGGAGCAGGACGGGATCGAGGCGCGGGCCACGGCGCGGCCGCGATCGGTCGTGGGGCGCGGCGTGGAGGCGGAGGTGGACGGTCGGCCGGCGCGGCTGGGAACGCTCGTGTATGTGGAGGAGTTGATTCCCGTGTGCCTGCGGGCGCGGGTGCGTGAGGTGCTCGGGGGTGTGCAGCGGCGCGGCGAGATCGGGACGGTGGTGGCGCACGACGAGCAGGCGGGCGTAATCATCATGGCCGACACGGTGCGCCCGGGGGCGGAGCGGCTGGTGGGCGAGTTGCACGCGCTGGGCGTGAAGCCGGTGGTGATGCTGACGGGGGACAATCGTGCGACGGCCGCCGCGGTGGCCGGGGCGCTGGGTCTGGACCGGTTCGAGGCGGAGCTGCTGCCGGAGGACAAGCTGCGGATCGTCGAGGCGCTGAAGACCGAGGCGCACGCGCGCAAGGCGGGCGTCGGGGTCATCGGCGACGGCGTGAACGATGCGCCCGCGCTGGCGGCGGCGGATGTATCGATCGCGATCGGCTCGATCGGCTCGGATGCGGCGCTGGAGTCGGCGGACATCGTGTTGCTGTCGGACGATCTGGGCGTGGTGCCGTGGGCGGTGGGCCTGGCGCGCCGGGCCCGCCGGACGATCATGCTGAATCTGACGGCCGCGCTCGGGGCGATCGTGTTCATGTCGGTGGCGACACTCGTCGGGGCTCGGCTGGGCCACGCCTTGCCGCTCTGGGCGGGCGTGCTGGGCCATGAGGGGGGCACGCTGCTGGTGGTGGGCAACTCGCTGCTCCTGCTGGCGTTTCGGCCCCCGGCACGTTCGGCTGCGGCGGAGAGCGCAAACCCGATTTCGGATGAGCAGGTGGGTGGACCGGCCGCCGTGGCGTTGCAGCAGGGATAAATCCCGCCCGATTCTCATTCAGGACAAATGTGGCCACACCACACTACAGTGGCGGGTGTGGGAAGCGTTCCGGGCGGCCTTGAAAAGGGGTCGTGCGGTCACTCTTTGCAGGGGTACGGCGTTGTTCTCTCAAACGACGGAATATGCGATGCGGGCGATGGCGTGGCTGGCCCTCAGCCCCGAGACGCTCGTTCCCACGATGACGCTGGCGGAGAAGACCAAGGTCCCGCCGCACTATCTGGCCAAGGTGCTGCAGCAGCTCTCAGCGGCGGGCCTGATCACGGGCCGTCGGGGCGTGCGGGGGGGGTACAAGCTGAGCCGCTCGGCGGCGAGCATCACCCTGCTGGATGTGGTGCGTTCGGTCGCCGAGGTGGAGCGAATCACCACGTGTCCGCTGGGATTGACGACGCATGGGTCCACCTTGTGCCCCCTGCACCGGAAGGCGGATGCGGCGGCCAAGTGCGTGATTGATTTGTACGGGAGCGCGACGCTGCAGGAGCTGGTCAGTGAGGCGGACTCGCCGACGCCCCTGTGCGAGGCACGGGCAGAGGTGCGGGCGGAACTGACGGTTTCCGGCCCATCGGTGAACGGGCGGCGGATGTAGGTTGGCGCTTTGCCGACCCTACCATCCTCTTCCCATGAACCCACGGCGCGTCACTCGTCAGATCAAGGTCGGAGACTCACGCACGGGCATTGTTGCCATCGGCGGCGGGGCGCCGGTGAGCGTGCAGACGATGACCGCGGGCTACACCCACGAGATCGACAAGTGCGTGGCGGAGATCAACCGGATGGCCGCGGCCGGGGCGGACATCGTGCGAGTGGCCGTGCCGGAAAAGAAGGACACCGAGGCGCTCAAGGAGATCCTGCCGCAGACGCAGGTGCCGATCGTGGCGGATGTGCACTTCCACTTCCAGCGGGCGCTGGAGGCGGTGGAGGCGGGCGTGCACAAGATCCGGCTCAATCCCGGCAACATCCAGGATCGCGCGCAGGTGATCGACGTGATCCAGGCGTGCAAGGCCAAGGGCCTGCCGATCCGCGTGGGCGTGAACGAGGGGTCGATCATCGAGCGGCGCGACAAGCAGAAGCGCATGAAGGAGCTGGGGCAGGTCTTCAGCGAGTCCAAGAACGGGTATCTGCTGGCGATCATGATCACCAAGCTCGAGGAGTATCTCGACATCTTCTACGAGCAGGATTTCTACGACGTCGCGATCAGCGCCAAGAGCGTGGACCCGATGATCGTCGTGGATGCGTACACGGAGATCAGCAAGCGGTTCGATCACCCGCTCCACCTTGGGGTGACGCACGCCGGGCCGAAGGAGACGGGGTGCATCCGCTCGATCGCGGCGCTCTCGGGGCTGCTGTGCAACGGGATCGGCGACACGATCCGCATCTCCTACGCGAACGACCCGATCTACGAGGTGCAGGACGGGCTCGAGCTGTGCTACTGCCTCGGGCTGCGAACCCGCAAGGGCGTGGACCTGATCGCCTGCCCGACGTGCGGGCGGATCCAGGTCGATCTGTTCACGCTGGTGCAGGATGTCCGCAAAGCGCTTGACGCGATTGAGACGCCCATCAAGGTCGCCGTCATGGGGTGCATCGTCAATGGCCCGGGCGAGGCGGAGGGCGCGGACATTGCCGTGTTCGCCGGCGACCGTCGCGGCATCATCTACGTGCAGGGGGAAAAGGTCGCCAACGTGCCCGAGGAGCAGATCCTCGAGAAGCTCATGGAGCACTGCCGCGAGTTCGAGGGGCGGGTGCTGCGGGGCGAGGCGAAGCTGGGCGAGAAAAAGGTCGAGATCATCCCCCCGGACCCGATCGGTGAGCTGGGAAGCGGGTACGAGAAGATCGCCGCCGGGCGCGTCGAGACGCTGACGGTGGGGAAGAGTTAAACACGGAGATCACGGAGACCACGGAGGTGGACTCTGGCTTGAACCCAAGCCATTTCCTCCGTGTTTCTCGGTGTCCCTCCGTGTTTCAAGGGCATTTCGCATACCCTTGACCCATGGCCAGTCGGCGCGTGTATCTTGAGACTTTTGGCTGCCAGATGAACGAGCTGGACAGCGAGCTGGTGAGCGGGCAGCTTCGCGCGCTGGGGTATTCGTTCACGCGCGAGCGGGATGAGGCGGATGTGATTCTGTACAACACCTGCTCGGTGCGCGAGCACGCGGAGCAGAAGGTGTGGTCGCGCCTGGGGGAGGACAAGGCCCGCAAGCTGGCGCGACCGGCGATGGTCGTCGGCGTCTTGGGGTGCATGGCGGAGCGCGACGGGACGGACTTGATCCGCCGGATGCCGGTGGTGGATGTCATGTGCGGGCCGGGAGAGCTGGACAAGCTGCCGGCGCTGCTGGACAACGCGGTGCGGACGCGGGAGTCGCTGTTGGCGGATGCCCAGAGGAACGCAGAGGAACCGGAGCAACCAGAGCAAACCCGAGACGAACCTGGAGTAGATTCAGGAAACGGCTCGTCTCCGGTCGCCTCCGGTTTCTCCGGTTCCTCTGAGTTCTTCCTGAAGCGATCGGCGAGGCAGGTCGCGCTGCAGGGAAACGCGTCGCGGCGCTCGTCGACGCTTGCGGCCGCGGCGGACACGCTGGAGATGCTGGACCTTTCGCGTTCGGTGTCGCCCGACGACCATACCGGGTCGGCGTACGTGCGGATCACGCGCGGGTGCAACAAGTTCTGCACGTACTGCGTGGTTCCATTCACGCGCGGGGCGGAGGTGCACCGCCCGCCGCGACACATCGTGGATGAGTGCAAGCGGCTGGCGGACTCGGGCGTGGTGGAGGTGACGCTGCTGGGGCAGACGGTGAACCACTACCGGTTCGAGCACGGCGCGGCCGTGACGGTCGGGGGCGTGGCGCAGCCGCAGAAGGGGCGGTCGTACACCGGTGGCCACCGGCGCGACCCGTTCTCCGGGGATAAGACGACCACGTTTGCGGATTTGCTGGCGATGATCCACGAGGAGGTGCCGCAGATTCAACGGCTGCGGTTCGTCACGAGCTACCCGCGCGATTTCGGGGACGACGTTCTGGCGGTCATTCGGGAGCATCCGCGCATCTGCCGGTATCTGCACGTGCCGGCGCAGAGCGGGTCCAATGCGGTGCTGGCGAGAATGAATCGCGGGTACACGGTCGAGGAGTATCTGGAGTTTCTCGATCGGGCGCGGGCGGCGCTGCACCAGCCGGAGATCGGCCGGCCGCTGACGGTGGCGGGGGACATCATCGTCGGCTTTCCGGGCGAGACGGAGCCGGATCACGAGGCGACCAAGGCGCTGCTGGAGCGGGCCCGGTACAAGAACAGCTTTATTTTCAAGTACTCGCCGCGACCGGGGACGGTGGCGTTCGACAAGCTCGCCGACGATGTGCCGGACGAGGTGAAGCGGCGGCGGAACAACGAGCTCTTGGCGCTGCAACTTCGGATCAGCGAGACGGTGAGCGCCGAGTTCGTCGGGCAGACGCTCGATGTGTTCGTGCAGGGCGTGTCGAGGCGGGAGGAGAAGAAAGCCATCAAGGCATCGAGGTACCAGGGGATCGCGCTCACCGTGAACGGCCGCGCTGCGGCACCGGATGTGGAAGCGCCGGTCGTCGATGCGGCGGGCGTGCAGATGTCCGCCCGGACCGAGGGCGATGTGATCGTGTTCTTTGATGCCCCGGGGGGATCGTCGCCGGATGATCTCATCGGCCGGATCGTGCGTGTGCGGATCGATTCGTCGACGCCGCTGGCGCTGCATGGGCGGTTCGAACCCTGAACGATTCGTGCGGGCTCATCCGCGGGATTCGGCCCAGAGCGGCCTCATCCCGGGCGTGGATTAGTTTGAGCCGCCCTCGTAGGCCTTGAGCGTGTCCTGGAGCTGGGTGCGGAGGCCTTCCTCGTCGCGGGTGATGGTGGCGATCGCCTTCTTCTGGAGCTCGATCGCCCTGGGCTTGTCGCCCTTGAGCCAGTAGCAGCGGGCGAGGGTGTCGAGGATCGCGGGGTCCTTTTCCTTGGTGATCTCGACGGCCGCGGTGGCCGCGCGCATCGCGAGGTTCAGGCCCGGGCGCGGGTCGGAGACGCTGCCCTCGGGATTGACGATGTCCCACGCGATCTTGTTGAGCGCATCGGGGTTGGATTCATTGATGGCGTGGTCGGTGACGGTCTCGCCGACCTTGAAGGCCGCGGCGTACTGGCCCTCCTTCATGAGGGCCTCGTACTTGGGCTCGGCGAGGCGACTGGACAGGCGCGGGTACTTGACCTCGAAAGCCTCGATGGACTTGAGCGCGGCCTTGTGGTCGTCGCCGAGGTCGTCCATGATCTTGCGGAGGTCGGTGCGGGCCTTCTCGATGTTGGCCCCGCTCTCGCGCGCGCTCCACTTGCCGGTCATGACGTCGTCGATGACGAAGTCGAGGTCGGCGGGCTTGCCGACCCAGAGGAGTCTGCCCTTGTCATCGATGACGAAGACGCGCGGGATGCGGTCCTGCTGGGCGGCGCGCATGTAGGCGTCGTTGGTGGCGCCGAGTATGACGGGCTTGCCCTCAGAGGACTTGTCGTCGGTGGGGACGGGCTTGTCCCAGGCGATCGGGAAGCCAATCCGGTCTTTCATCGACTTGACAGACTCCTCGACGAGCGGGAGCGTGTCGCGCCAGCCGGGAGAGGCGACGCCGACGATGACGAGCTTGTCCTTGAACTCCTTCTGGAGCGCGCTGAGGTAGGGGAAGATGGGCTTGCAGGGGTCGCACCAGGTCGCCCAGAACTCGATGATGTAGAACTTGCCCTTCTCAAAGCTGGCGACCGGCTCGCCCTTGACCCACTTCTCGATGGCGAGTTCGGGGGCGGGGTTGCCGACGAGGAGGGGCTTGCCGTGGTACTCGGGCGGCTTGGCCGCGCGCTTGACGGCGGGCTCCTGCGAGGAAGCGGGCTTCTCGGGTTGGGTGGCAGGTTTGTCCGGGGTCGAGGGTGTGGCGGGGGTCGCCGGGGCCTTGTCCTGGGCGAGCGCGGGGGCCGCGAGCAGAGCCGCGGAAAGAAGCGTGGCGATGGGTCCGAAACGGGGCATGGGGCCTCCTTGTCGGGCGGAGTGTATGACCGCGGGGGTCGCAGGTTGCTCAGTCTTCATCCATCCGGCGCTGGGCGCGACGCTTGGCGGCGCGGAGGCCGGTTTCGGAGTCCTGCGGCGAGGTGGGTGCTTCGATTATGGGAGGCTGGGTGGGAGCTGCCGGGCGGGCGCGGCGGCGGGTGCGCTCGCGATCGCGGAGGGCGTCGGCGTCTTCGTCGGTGAGCGGCCCGGGGCCGGGTACGGTCGCCGATGGCTGGGGAGATTCGCGCCGGAGCTGGCCCAGCGTGGCCGCGGCCTGGGAGGAGCGGTCGCGCATGGCGGCGGAGATGTTCTGGGCGACCTCGGCGCCCATCTCGCGGCTGAGGAGGCGGTCCCAGGCGATGCGTCGGGTGGCGGTGTCGAGGAGCATGAGCACGACGCTGGCGATCGCGAGCATGGGCCAGAGGGGCGTGCGGCCTTCGGCGGGCTGGCGGCCGGTGTGCGAGAAGAGATCGGCGGTGGCGTCGAGCGAGAGCACGTCGCCGCCGGTCTCGCGGGCGAGTTGCTGCATGAGCGACTCGTTGGAGCGCAGCGAGCGATACTCGGCGCTGGCCGCGCCGGGGCGGGTGATGCCGCCGATGACCGGGGGGAGGAGTTCGGCGCGGCCGCGAGTGGTCTGGCTGGGCGACAGGATGATGACGTACGAGCCGGAGGCGCTCGAAGGGGAGAGGTCGTGCTGGGTTTCGTACTCGCCCGGGGCGACCTGTGCGAGCCGGAACTCGGAGGTAGCCCCGGTGGGGTCGTAGAGCGTCGCCGGAATGGTGAGGCCGTCGATCGCCTTGCCCTCATCGCTGGAGGCGCGGAGGCGGACGGTGAGCTTGTCGCCGTCGAGGTCGGCGCGGAGCTCCTGCGTGCGGGGCGAGCCGGGGGCGCGGGCGATGGTGCGGGCGAGCTGGGTCCAGAAGCGGGCGAAACCCGCCCCCGCGCTCGCATCGAGCCACGGCGCGGCCCAGCGAGGGTGGGCGTCGGACGTGAACGCGGCGACACGCCCGAGGCCCGCGCTCCAGTAGGCGAGGACGGGCTCGCCGCCGCCGTCACCCTTGGTCGGCTTGGGAGCGATCAGGACATTGATCACTCCGGGATCGGTGCGGGCCTGCGTGAGGACAAGGCCACCCAGCGGCGCGAGAGTCGAGTCGCCCATCGCGCTCGCCACTCCGTCGAGCACGGGCGAGCCCGAGGGGGGCACGATGGGCGTGAACGCCCCCTCGCGCACCAGCGGCGAGCGGACGATGCGTACGGCCTTGATGAGCACGCGCGGGAGCACGTTGGGGTCGATGACGCGGTAGAACTGGCCCTTGCCGCGCTTGGCCATCTCGGCCATGCCGCTGGCATCCGCGTCGTTGCCGATGGCGATGGTGGTGACCATGATGCCGTCGGCGGCCATGCGGTCGGCCATGTCGGGGAGCTGCTCCTTGCCCTGCGAGACGCCGTCGGAGAGAACGATGCAGTGCTTGACGTCGGCGCGGGCGGCGGCGAGCTGGCGGTGGGCCTCGGCGAGGGCGGGGGGCATGTTGGTGCCGCCGTCGGCGCCGATGGAGCGAACCAGTTTCGCGGTGGCCTTGGCGTCCTTGTTGGGGGCGAGCGGGACGTCGACGGTGTAGTCGCTGTTGAAGGTGATGACGCCGACGAGGTCGGACTTGTCCATGCTTTCGATCGCGAGGGCGGCGCCCTCGTCGGCGATGTCCTGCTGCGAGCGGCCGGAACCGAGCACGGGGCGGTTCATGGAGCCGGAGTTGTCGATCACGATGACGACGGCGGCGGCGGGCGTGACGACGCGCTCGGGAAGGTCGAGCTTGACGGGGAGGAGCGGCTCAAGGACGCTGCCCTTCCACCCGCCGGGGCCGAAGGAGTCTGGGCCGCCGAGCATGATGAGGCCGATGCCGAGCTGGTTGATGCAGGCGGCGAGGGCTGAGTGAGCGCTGCGCAGGATCGCCTCGGCCGCGACGTTCTGGAGGATGATGAGATCGAACTGCTGGAGGAAGAGGAGGTCGGGCTGGAGGGCGTCGGGGCCGATGGACTGGACCTGCAGTCCGGCGCGGGCGAGGGCGTGCCCGAGGGTTGCGCCCGGGCCTGCGGGGTCGCCGCCGCTGACACCGTCGACGATGAGCACGCCGGCGCGACCGGGGGAGACGGTGACGGACTCGGCTCGGTTGTTGGCGGCGATGGTGTCGGCGCCGGCCGGGCCGGGGTCGGGAGTCCAGATGGCTTCGAAGCGATGGATGCGGCCGTCGGGGAGCGGGACGTGGAAGAGCTCGACGTTGGGGCCGGGCTTGAGCTCGAGGCGGAGCTGGCTGGGGGTGGGCGGGGTGGGGTTGATGTCGAGGGGTGCGCCCTCGTGGAGGATGCTGAGCGTGCCGGTGGCGGGCTTGGTGGCGGTGAGGACGACGCGGATGGGGATGGTGGAGCCGGCCTGGGCGGTGGGAGGCGTGTCGATCGATTCGAGGACGACCTCGTGGTCGACGGTGTACGTGAGGGGGACGATATCAATGGGGATGGGTTTGGCGCTCGAGGATGTTCGAGCGGCGGCGAGCGCATCGCCGCTGGTTTGCACACCGTCGGAGAACAGGACGATGCGGCCCGCGGCGTCGGGCGGGATCATGGCGCGGGCGAGGCGGAGGGCCTGGTCGATGCTGGTGCCGTCGGCGGGGGCGTCGAGCGTCTCGGGGATGGCGAACGGGCGCGGCTCGAGCACGCCGGTGGCGCTGGGGGAAGCGCCGAAGACGATGACGCCGGCGAGGTCGTCGGGGCGGCGCGATTTGGACGAGCGGTCGAGAAACTCGCGGGCGGCGCGCGAGAGGGAGCGCTCCGTCCCATCAGCGGCGGGCGCGGGATGGAAGAACTGGCGGACCGAGCCGGAGGCGTCGATGCACGCGATGACGGCGAGCTTGTCGGAGCGGCGCACGAGCGAAGCGCCCGCGAGCATGCCGAGCAGCGAGCACATCAGGAGCGTGCGGAGGATGATCGCCGACCAGCGGCGCGTGCGGGTCATCGCCGCGAACGAGGCGAGCGCGGCCGCGCCGATGGGGAGCATGAGCAGCAGGCCGAGCAGGAAGAGGGGTTGGTCGAAGCGGAGGGACATCGCTCAGCGAGCGTCCTGCGCGGGCTGGGAGGAGGGAGTGGAAGCGGGCTCGGGCGCACCCTTGGCGCGATCGGGGAGGCGCTGGAAGTAACGGAGCAGGAGCTTGTCGAAGCGGGCGGGGACCTGCTGGGATTCGACGGCGCGCTCGCCAGCGCGGGCGGCCTGGTGGACGGCGGACTCGGCGGCGGGCGGGAGTGCGGGTGCGCCCGTCGCGGCGGGGTCGATCGGGCGGTCGGTGTACCACTCGGCGATGGTGCGCTCGGGCTGGGTGGGGCGAGGGGTGGGGCGGCGGGCGTCGACGGTGTCGGTGCGGGAAGTGGTTGGCGCATCGGGGCGCGACGGGTTCGCGCCGGCGGCGCCTTCGGGGTTGTTGCCGGACTGCGGAGTGTGGTCCTGACGCTGCATGCCGGCCCCGAGGGGGCGATCGGTCGGTGCGTCCTTGGAGAGTTCGCGGGCGAGTTGCTGGTGCCAGCGCTCGAGCTGCTGGCGCTGCTCGGGCGAGGCGGACTTGAGAATCTCCTCGGCCTGCTTGCGCATCTGCTCGGCCTGGCGGCGATGGTTTGCGGCGTCCTGCGGAGCGGAGGCGTACTTGCGGATGTGGTTGGCGAGTGCGCGGACGCCGTCGGGCGTGGGCTCGGGGATCTTCGATGGGAGCGTGCCGGGCTTGGAGTCGCTGGGATGCTCGGCGCCCTGCGAGGGCTGCTGCTCGCTCGGGGTGGTGCCGGTTTCGGACGCTGGCTTGGGAGTCGATGATGGAGCGGTCTGCGTGGAATGGGCCTGCTCGCGCTCCCCCTGACCGGATGAATCTCGTGCGGTCGTGCCATCGGGCGAGGGCTTCTGGCCGTCGCCGGGCTTGTCGCCGTTCTTGCACTCGCTGGGCTTGGCGGAATCGTCGGGCTTCGGCTGCTGCTCGGGCGATGGCTGCTTGGGTTCGTTCGAGGGCGAGGGCTGGCGCCGCTCGGATTCGGTCTTTGCCTGTTTCGGCGTCTCGGGCTGCGCTTGTGGTTGTGGAGGTGCTGCGCCCGGTTGCGGCTTTGGATCTTGCTTCGGTTGTTCCGGTCGATCGCTGCGCGGCTGCTCCTGCGGCGGCTGAGCGGGCTTCGACTCCTGCTCCTTCGAGGGTTTGGTGTCCTGCCCGCTGGGGGCTTGCTTCTGCGCTGGGGACTGCTTGTCCGGTGGTGGGTTTGGCTCGCGCTTGCGGAGGGCATCAGCGGCGCGCTCGATCGTCTTGGCCAGGTCGTCGGTGGCGGTCGGCGGGGTCGGGGATTCGCGTTGCTTGTCAGATGACGGCGCGGCCTCGGTCGGAGCGGGCTTCTCGGGCGGCGGCGTGGGCTCGGTGTGCGATGCCGACTCTGCATCGCGCTTGGCCTGGGCCGCGGCGCGAAGGTCGCTCGCGATCTGGTCGAGCTCTTCAGCGGTCTTGGCTCGCGATTCGGGCGTGTCGGCGGATTTCGGCGTGTTGAGGAGTTCCTGGGCGGCCTGCGACGCGGCCGCGAGGTCGCCGGATTTCAGGGCCTTGGCGAGGTCGGAGTCGGGCTGGCTCGGATCGCTTGCGCCGGCCGTGCGGAGGGCGTCGGTGACTTCGTTGTGCTGCTGCTGGGTGCGCTCGGCGAGCTTGTCGCGCTCGGTGGCGATGCGGTCGAGTTCGCGGACGGCGCGCTGCGCGGCGGCCTGCGGGTCGGACTTGCCAGCGGCGAGCTCGCGCTTGATCTCGTCGAGCACCTTGGCCGCGTCGGATGAGGGAGGTGGTGTCGGGGCGTCCGGGGCGGGGGGCGTCGGTTGATCGATGGACTTGGCCGCGACGTCGATCGAGCGCTGGACCTGCTCGCGGTTCGCCTCGACCGGTTGCGTGCGGCGTGCGAACAGGTCGGTGCTTGGAGCGAAGAGCGCGAGGGCCAGAGCGCCCAGCGCCAGCGTGGGCCAGGCGTACCAGGTGCGCGGGATGGCGATCGGCACGGCGCTGCGGACATCCGCGGTGGCGCTGGCGGATTCGGCCTCGTCGAGGGCGAGCTGCACGAAGGGGCCGGTCGAGGCGCCCTCGAACGCGGTCGCGGAGCCGAGGCGGTCATGGAGTTGCAGGGCCCAGTCCACGCGTGCGGCCGCGACGAGGGAGGAGGCGCGTCGCGTCAGGCCGCTGACGAGACCGAGCACGCCCGCGATGGCGAGCGATCCGCCGAGGAGCCAGGGCCACGCGATGGGCAGCGGGATGAGCTTGGAGACGCCCACAGCGAGCAGGGCGGCGAGTGCGCCGATGGTGAGAGACCGGCCGCTGGCATCGAGCAGAGCGCCCGCGGTGAGGCGGCGCTGCGCCTGACACACGATGCGGCGGGTGCGCTCCATCGCCGTATTCTACGAACGGGGCGTCAGGAGGATCGCGTGCGGGAGAACGTGCGGAGCGCGGTGTCGCGGGCGGTCGGCGGGGCGACGCTCTCCGAGGGCGAGGCATTCGACGTGTTCGAGGCGCTGCTGGCGGGAGAGATGGACGAGGCGGGGATCGAGGGGATGCTGGGGGCGATGGCCGTGCGCGGGCCGAGCGTGGATGAACTGGTCGGGTCGATCAAGGCGCTCAGGGCCAAGGCCCGGTTGATCGCCTTGATCGACCCCGGCACACCGGCGGGAAAGCCCCCGCCGCCCATTCTCGACACCTGCGGGACGGGTGGGGCGCCCAAGCTGTTCAATGTGTCGACGATCGGGGCGATTGTCACGGCCGCTGCCGGGGGTGGGGAGGTGTGGGTGGCCAAGCATGGGAACCGGAGCCGGACAGGTCGGGGGTCGTCGGAGTTGCTCGAGGCGCTCGGCGTGGGGATATCCGCCCCGGCGGAGGTGCAGGCGAGGTGCCTGCGCGAGATCGGGGTGTGCTATGCCCATGCCCCGGACCACCACCCGGGTGCCCGGCACGCGGCCGCGGCCCGGAAGCGGCTGGGCGTGACCATCTTCAACCTGCTCGGGCCGCTGGCGAACCCGGCGGGGGCGACGCACCAGCTTGTCGGGACGTGGACTCCTCAGAATGCTGAGAAGCTGGCGATGGCCCTGGCCCGGCTGGGCTGCCGGCGGGCGTGGGTGGTGACGAGCGCGGATGGGCTGGACGAGTTGACCACCACCGCCGGAAACCTGGTGTTTGAGGTGGCAGACGGGCGGGTGGAGCGGCGGGACTTCGATGCCGGGTCGCTCGGACTCCCGCGAGCACGGCGGGAGGAGCTGTCGGTCGGCTCGCTGGAAGAGGCGGTCGGGGTGGCCCGGCGGGTGTTGGCGGGGGAATCCGGGCCGCACACGGACATGGTGGCCCTGAATGCCGGGGCGTCGCTCTCCATCGCGGGCGTTGCGCCGACGCTCGCCGAGGGGGTAGCCATGGCCCGCGCGGCGATCGACCGGGGTGAGGGCGAGCGGGTGCTGCGGGAGCTCATCCGCCTGACCAATGAATGACCGGCGGCGGACCCGCAAACAAAGCGCCGCGCAAGTTGTGCCTCGCGGAGCGCAACTTCCGATACATCCGACAGTCCCATCGCAGGGTTGAAACCCTGTCGGATGTGCGGGATCGCATGTGCGACCTGCTACGCTCCGCTTCCGTCCCCCCCCGGCGCCGCGACGCGTTCACCCAGGATTCCACCGTGCTCGACCGCCTCTTCGGAATGTTCTCCATCGACATGGGGATCGACCTCGGGACGTGCAACACACTGGTCGCGGTGCGCGGCCAGGGCATCGTGCTCAACGAGCCGAGCGTGGTCGCCGTGTGGAAGGGGACCAACCGGGTCGTCCGCAACGGCGAGGCGGTGGGGTGGATGGCCAAGGAGATGCTGGGCAAGACGCCGGGCACGATCACGGCGATCCGTCCGCTCAAGGACGGGGTGATCTCGGACTTCGAGATCACCGAGCAGATGCTCAAGTACTTCATCCAGAAGGTCACGGGGAAGAACCGGCTGCTCAAGCCGCGGGTGGTCATCGCGATTCCCTCCGGCATCACCGCCGTCGAGAAGCAGGCCGTGTTCAACTCGGCCGAGCGCGCGGGGGCGAGGCGGACGTACCTGATCGAGGAGCCCATCGCGGCCGCGATCGGGGCGGGGCTGCCCTTTGCCGAGCCGACGGCGAGCATGATCGTGGACATCGGGGGCGGGACCACGGAAGTCGCGATCATGTCGCTGGGGGACATCGCGGTGTGCGAGAGCGTGCGTGTGGCCGGTGATGACATGGACGAGGCCGTCATCAACCACATGAAGAAGACGTACAACCTGATGATCGGGGAGCAGACGGCCGAGCGGCTGAAGATCGAGATCGGCTCGGCGGCGCCGGTGGCCGGGTGGGAAGAGAAGACGATGGAAGTGCGGGGGCGGGACATGATCTCGGGCCTGCCGCGCAAGACGGTGGTGACCAGCGAGGAGATCCGCGAGGCGCTGCAGGAGCCGGTGCACGCGATCACCGAGGCCGTGACGCGCACGCTGGAGAAGGCCGAGCCGGAGCTCGCGGCCGACTTGGTCGAGAACGGCGTGACGATGGCGGGCGGCGGGTCGCTGCTCCGCGGCCTGCCGATGCTGGTGTCGAACGCGACGGGGCTGCCGGCCAAGCTGGCCGACGACCCGCTCACGTGCGTGGCCCGCGGCACGGCGATCTACCTCGAGCATCTCGAGGAGTGGAAGATCACGCTTGAGAATGACCTGGATGCTTGAGAAAGCGAAAAGCGCACAGCGAAAAACGCAAAGCCGGTCGGCGTGTGGATTCTGATTTGCGCTTTTCGGTTTTCGCTCTGCGTTTTCACCCATGCGTTCCGCACGTCCCACTCTTTCCATCGCCATCGTGGTCGTGATCGTGCTGGCGCTCCTGCCGCGATCGGGGCTGCGCGTGGTCACGTGGTTCAACCGGCCGGTGGCGCTGCTGCTGGCGCCGATCGAGGGGCCGACGCGCCGCGTGATGGTGTGGCTGACGTCCACGCGCGCGGAGCCGGGGCCGGCGGTCGATCCGCAGAAGTGGGATGAGGCGCTGCGCGAGCTGAACGCGGCCCGGCAGGAGAACGAGGACCTGCGGCGCATGGTCAAGGATCTGTCGCGCGGGGCGGAGCTGAATCCCGGCCTGGCGGTGCGCCAGATCGCGGCGACCGTGATCGGCTACGGCGGCGATCCGTCGGGCGGGCTGATCACGGTGAAGGCGGGGCGGCGCGACGGCGTTGAGTCGGGCGCGGTGGTCGTCGTGCACGGCGTGCACCTGCTGGGGCGCGTGGTGCGGGCGGATGACTGGACGTGCTCCGTGGCCGCGATCACCGATCCCGGGTTTACGAAGCTGTTCCGCAACCAGCGGCCGTCGGGGGTGATCATGCTCGACGAGACCAAGCGCGGGCCGACGTGGCGCATGGAGTCGATCGAGGATGGGCGGCTGGTGGGCCGGGTGTTCTACGAGGGCGATGAGGAAGGGAGCGCGACGGGCGAGCGGCCGGCGGTGGAGGTCGGGATGCTGGTGCGCCTGCGCGACGACACCTGGCCCGCGGGGGCGCAGATGCTCGTGATCGGGAAGATCGTGCGGGTGGACGTCGGAGCGCACGAGCGGCCGGTCGTCGCGGTGCGGCCGCTGCACGAGCTGTCGCACGCGAGCGAGGTGATGGTGCGGGTTGCGGGAGGCGCCAAATGAAGGGCCCCGTGCTGCTGGTGCTGATCGGGTATATGCTGCTGGCGCTGCAGCCGGTGGTGGGGGAGGCGCTGCGGCTGGGGCCGGCGAGCACGGGGGCGGCGCCGTCGCTGGTGATCCCGCTGGTGGTGATGGTGGCGCTCTACGCGGCCCCCGCGACGGCGCTGTGGGCGGGATTGCTCGTCGGGCTGGCGGTGGATGTCTCGACGCTGCGCGGCGATGAGGCGCTGGTGGTCGTCGGGCCGCACGCCCTCGGAGGCCTGGCGGGCGCGTGGACGGTGCTGCGGATGCGGACGCTGTTCATGCGGCGGAACCCGGTGGCGGTGGTGGTGCTGAGCGTGGTGGCGGCGCTGGCGGGGGCGGTGGCGGCGACGCTGGTGTTCGGGGTGCGGCGGATGGTGCTGGGGGCGTCGGGGGATGTGGGGAGCGGGGCGCTGGGGAGCGAGCTGTGGGCGCGGTGCGTGGGGGCGCTGTACACGGGCGTGCCGGCGCTGGTGCTGGGCGTGGTGCTGCTGCCGATGGTGGAGCGGTGGGTGCGGCCGAAGCCGGGGACCTGATACAGTGAGCGCATGGGCGCAAGCGTGGTGCTCTTCGATGATGGGCTGGGGGAGCTCTCGCCGCTGACGGACCTGCGGGCGGCGTTCGACGTGCGCACGGGCGCGTTCACGCTGCGCGAGCGGCTGTGGCGCGATGCGGGGTCGGGCTTGACGCTGGCGGCGTGGGAGTGTCCGGAGCCGCTGCGAGCGCTGGTGCGCGAGCGGATGGGCGGGGGTGCGCCGTGGATCGGCGAGATGCGCGGGAGCGAGGACGTTCTGTTCATCAACGGGCGGTGTCCGCTCGTGCCGGTGGAGGCGATGGCGCTGGGTGCGGGCACGGCGCTGGTGGAGGCGGAGAGCGGGCACATCATCGCGGCGCGGGCGGGGCTGAAGCGGGCGGCGTCGGTGGTGCGCTCGGATGCGACGGGGCTGGGCGTGGTGAAGCACTCTGAGCGCGTGCTGCTGGCGCGGCCGTGGGATGTGATCCGGTTTCGCGACAGGTGCCTCGCGCACGACCTGGGCCTGCTGATGCGCGTCGGGGGAGGGGGGGCCTTCGCGTTCCGTGTCGATGCGAGCGCGAAGGTGCACCCCTCGACGATCTTCGACGTCGAGCGCGGCCACGTGCACATCGCCGAGGGCGCGACGATCCGGCCCGGGGCGATCATCGTCGGCCCCGCGTCCATCGGGCCGCACTCCACGGTGCTGGAGCGCACGCTCATCAAGCCGGGCACGGCGATCGGCCCCTGGTGCAAGGTCGCGGGGGAGATCGCCGGGACGATCTTCCAGGGATACGCGAACAAGGCGCACGACGGGCACCTGGGCGACTCGTGGGTGGGCGAGTGGGCGAACCTTGGCGCGGGGACGACGAACTCGAACCTGCTGAACACCTACGGCGAGGTCATCGCACGCCCGCTGGGCGCCGGCGGCAAGCCGGGGTCGAACGAGCGCACCGGGTTGCAGTTTCTCGGCGCGATGATCGGGGATCACGTCAAGACGGCGATCTGCACGCGGATCATGACGGGCGCGGTCGTCGGCACGGGCACGATGTTCGCCGCGACGGGGCCGCTGAGCGGGACGGTGCCGCCGCTGTCGTGGATCACCGATGCGGGGATGCGGGCGTTCACGATGGAGAAGTTTCTGGACGTCGCGAAGACGGTGATGGAGCGGCGCTCCCTCTCTCCCAGCCAGAGCTACGAGGCGGCGCTTCGGGCACTGTCGGGTGGGTTGGCGGGCTGACCGAGAGGTGCGCTCTTGTTCCTTCGTCACGAGGGGAAACGGAAGATCGGCTGGCTGGTTCTCGCCTGTGCGCTCATTTCGATGGTCGTCGTCACGTGGTTTTCCAAGGATGATCTGGCCGGTCGCGCGGCGTGTGCGATCTTCTCCTTCGTGGGCTTGTCGATCTGGATTGGGCTCGCCGTGGGGCTTCGCGCACTCTTCTATCGCGGCCGGCAATACTGGGAGTGCAAGTTCTGCCGCTACGACCGGCGCGGCCTGCCGCCCGATGCCCCGTGTCCCGAGTGCGGGCGAGCGCCCGCAAGTTCCGATGGCTGACCAGGAAGAAGGCACCAAGGCATGAGGCATCCAGGCATCGAGCCGGAGCGGCGGATCGTGGGTGGATGGGCGTGGCAGCTCGCCTTCGCCGTCTTCGGACTCGCGTTCCTGATTTCCCCGATCGCGGCCGCCGCCACGGGCAACTGGGTCGTGCCGCTCATCGTCGGCGCCCTGTCGATCGCGATCCTGCTCGTGCTGGAGCGGACGATCGGCCCGCGACGCGCCGGGAGACGATCGCGGTGAGGTCGACCGATCCATCGCCCGCCCGGGCCGAGCTGCTGGTGTGGAGCGTGTTCATCCTCGCCCTGCTCGTCACCGCCGCGGCGTGGGCGATGGGGGCGTGGAAGGTCGTCGGGGCCGTGGCGCTCGTCGCGGCGATCGCGTTCGTGATGTTTCTCGAGCGTGCCGGCAAGCACCCGCGCCGCCACTGCGGCTTCTGCGGCTACGACCGGCAGGGCCTGCCGCCCCGCCAGCCCTGCCCGGAGTGCGGCATCCCCGGCGACCGGCCGGGCGGGCCGCTGCACAAGGCCGTCGGACATCGGGCACTGCCGGTGTGGATCTGGCTGCCGGCGGTGCTGGGGATCCCGGCGATCATCCTCGCGGGCGGGTTCTTCCGCCAGCGCGAGTTCGTCGAGGCGGGCATCGTCGGCCTGGTCGCCCTGCTGGTCGCGGCTGGGTGGTGGGCGTGGAGCCGGGGAAGGTGAGCGGCCGCGGCGGCGTAAGTCCATAGAATGTGGCATGGGCCGCGACGAGATCATCTCCAAGCTCCGGGGAGCGTTGCCCGAGTTGAATCGGCGCTACGGCGTTTCCGGGCTGATGCTCTTCGGGTCGTGGGCCCGAGGCGACTCGCGGACCGAGAGCGACGTCGATCTGCTCGCGGAGTTCGATCGGCCCACATCCCTCTTCGACCTCGCGGGGCTCAATGGGTATCTGGAACGGCTCCTCGAACGTCCAGTGGATGTCGGGCCCGCGGATGCGCTGCGCCCGCACATGCGCGACGAAGTGATGGCGGAGGCATGCCGTGTCGCCTAGGCATTGGCAGCAGCGCATCCACGACATGATCGTTGCGCTGGAGGACATCCAGAGGCTCGCGGCCGGAAAGACGGCGGCGGATCTCGCGACCGAGCGAACGACCTATCTTGCGATTCTGTACAACTTCGTGGTCGTTGGGGAGGCGGCCCGTGAAGTTCCGGGCGAAGTGTGCGAGCTTCATCCAGAGATCGACTGGGACGGGATGCGTGGGATGCGGAATGTTCTGACGCACAAGTATTTCGGCGTCGACGAGGCGCGCGTGCACAGGGCCATCGTGGAGAGCGTGCCTCGCACGCTCGTGGAACTGCGTGCGGTTGTGGAAAAGGGATCGGGCGCCCCGTGAGCCAGATTGCCAGCCAGGCCAGGTCCCACCCCACGCTGTATCTCATCGACGGCTACGCGCAGTTCTTCCGCGCGTACCACGCGATCCGCACGCCCATGTCGTCGCCCGTCACCAAGGAGCCGACGAACATGTCCTTCGGCTTCATCGGGATGCTCCTCAAGCTCCTGCGCGGCGAGGGCAACCTCGGCGGCAGGCCCGACTACGTCGCCCTCACCCTCGACGTCTCCGGCGATCGCGGCACGTTCCGCACCCAGATGTACACCGAGTACAAGGCCAACCGCTCTCCCCCGCCGAGCGATCTGGCCCCGCAGGTCGACCGCATGCTCGCCACCATGAAGGCCATCGGCATGCCGATCATCGGGGCCGAGGGGTTCGAGGCCGACGACGTCATCGCCACGCTCGTCTCTGCGTTGCGCGCGAGACACCCCGACCTGCGCATCCGCATCATCTCCAAGGACAAGGACCTCAAGCAGCTCCTCGTGCACGACCATGTCTCGCTGTATGACGTGCACAAGGACGAGGAGATCACGGCCGCGACGCTGATGGAGGAGAGCGGCCTGCGCCCCGAGCAGGTGATCGACTACCTGGCGATCATGGGCGACAACGTGGACAACGTGCCGGGGGTGGAGGGCGTGGGGCCCAAGACGGCGAGCCAGCTCATCGCCGAGTACGGCTCGCTCGCGGGCGTCCTGGAAGAGGCGGCGCGGGAGAAGTCGAAGATCACCGGCAAGCGGCTGGAGAACATCCGGGCCGCGGCCGGGAAGCTCGGGCTCTCGCGCGAACTGGTGACGCTGCGCCACGATGCGCCGGCGGCGCTGGAGCTCGGCGCGGCGGAGGTGGGCAAGCTCAAGCTGGGCGAGCTGATCCCCGTGCTGCGCGAGCTGGGGTTCAACCGGTATCAGGACGAGGTGCGGGTGCTCATGGGTGGCACTGGCGGCTCGCCCGCCGGTGGTGCCGCGCCCACGAGCAACGGCCAGGCCGCCGCCGTGATCGAACGCACGGCCGCCGTCGCTGCGAAATCGTCCGGTGATCGCGCCCTGTTCTCCGGCGGGTTGTTTGATCAGGTGAGCGAGGGGGGGGGTTCGGCGCCGGCGCTGCGCATGCCGCAATCGGGCGAGTATCGGTGCATCACCACGCCCAGGGAGCTCAAGGACCTGGTCGCGGAGCTGCGCGAGGCCGAGTGCATCTCGATCGACACGGAGACGCGCGGCCTGGCCCCGCTGCGCGACGGCCTGTGCGGCGTGTGCCTGAGCACGAAGATCGGCACGGGCGTGTACGTGCCCGTCTGCTCCCCCTCGCCCCGCGAGCACATGGACGAGCCGACGGTGATCGCGGCCCTGCGACCGGTGCTGGAAGACCCGACGCGCCCCAAGTGCGGGCACAACCTCAAGTTCGACTCGCTCGTGCTGCGCAAGGCGGGGATCAAGCTCGCGGGCTTTGATGCGCCGCCGGTCGGGCCGGGGTCATCCTCGCTGGGCCCGTGCATCGCGGCCCGGCTCCCGCACGCGACGGTGTTCGACTCGATGGTGGCGTCGTTCCTCATCGACGCCGATCGATCGTCGCACGGGCTGGACTCGCTCGCCCTCGCGCTCCTCGGGCGCACGAACATCTCGATCAAGGAGCTCATCGGCACCGGCAAGGAGCAGCGCACGTTCGACTGCGTGCCGCTCGACCAGGCGACGCAGTACGCGGCCGAGGATGCGGACGTCGCGCTCCAGCTCCGCGCCCTCATGCTCCCCAAGCTGCGGGCGATGGAGCTGTGGGAGCTGTTCACGCGCGTCGAGATGCCGCTGGTCGAGGTGCTCGCCGAGCTGGAGTGGAACGGCATCCGCGTGGACAAGGCCGAGCTCGAGCATCAGCGGGCCCGGCTCCAGACCCGCATCGACGAGCTGCGAAAACAGATCGTCGGCTACGCCGAGGACAAGCTCCACCGCCCGTTCAACCCGGACTCGCCGCGACAGCTCGCGGCCGTGCTCTTCAACAAGGCCGATGCGAGCGACGAGCAGGGCGGGCCCGGCTTCGGCCTCCGCTCGCTCAAGAAGATCAAGACCGGCCACTCGACCGACGCCGAGGTGCTCGAGAAGCTCGCGGAAGACCCGACGATCGAGAACCCGATCCCGAAGCTCATCGTCGAGCATCGCGAGCTGACCAAGCTCGTGGGCACGTATCTCGAAGCGCTCACCGAGGAGATCTATCCCGAGGGAGCGCTGGGCGGCGGGCGCATCCACTCGTCGTTCAACCAGACCGTCGCGGTGACGGGCCGCTTGGCGTCGAGCGACCCGAACCTCCAGAACATCCCCATCCGCACCGACATCGGGCGCGACATCCGCAAGGCCTTCGTCGCCGATGCGGGCAACGTGCTGGTCTCGGCGGACTACTCGCAGATCGAGCTCCGCCTGCTCGCCCATCTCTCGCGCGACCCCGCCCTCATCGCCGCGTTCCACGCGGGACAGGACATCCACACCGCCGTCGCGGCCCAGATCCACGGCGTCGGGCTCGAGCAGGTCACGCGCGAGCAGCGCAACGGGGCCAAGATGGTCAACTTCGGGATCGTCTACGGCATCACGCCCTTCGGCCTCGCCCGGCGCCTGGGCTGCTCGAACACGCAGGCCGAGGAGATCATCACCGGCTACAAGAAGCGCTTCGCCGGGATCACCACGTTCCTGCAGGAGTGCATCGACCACGCCGATCGCTTCGGCTACGTCAAGACCATGCTCGGACGGCGCCGCCCGATCCCGGACATCCGCTCGAACATCCCGGCGCGTCGGGGCCTGGGCGAGCGCACCGCGATCAACTCCGTCGTGCAGGGCTCCGCGGCCGACCTGATCAAGCTCGCGATGGTCGAGCTGCAAGGGAACCCGCCGGCACGCACGCGCATGCTCCTGCAGATCCACGACGAGCTGGTGTTCGAGTCGCCCGAGGCCGATGCCCCGGTCGCGGCGAGGGAAATCGCTTCGGTCATGGAGCGTGCCATGACCCTCAGCGTGCCCCTGAAGGTCGATGCCCGCTGGGGGAAGAGCTGGTACGAGGGGAAATAGCCCCCCGCAGCCGCCTTTTCTCGATGTTTCTGCGGCAAATTGTGGCGTGTCACCGCCCTTGGTCCAAGATCAAGGCGAGGTCCTCATGCGTTATTCGTGCTTGGGGGGACCGATCACTCTCGGGGCGTTGCTCTTGGCGTCGGTGTGTTGCACGGCTGGCGCGCGCGCCCAGACGTTCACCGGGCTCGGCACGCTGGCGGGCGGCACGGGCACCACCGGCACGGATGTGAGCACCGGCGGGGTCGTGGTGGGATACGACAACCTCACCGGCTCGTTTCGCGCATTCCGCTGGACCTCGGCGACCGGCCTGACCGACCTCGGCGTTCCGTCGGGCGCGAGCAACTCATACGCGTTCGGTGTCAGCGGCGACGGGTCGACCGTCGTTGGCTACGGCATCTTCACGGGCACCTTCAACTCCGTCGCGTTCCGGTGGACGAACTCCGACGGCATGCAGGCCCTCGGCTACATGCCGGGCGGGAGCAGCTCCTACGCCGCCGCCGCCAGCGACAACGGCTCGGTGATCATCGGCGACGGCAACTCGACCACCGCGTACCAGGCCTTCCGCTGGACGAGCGCCGGCGGCATGGTCGGCCTGGGCGTCCTGCAGGGCGGGTCCTATTCGTACGGCTACGGCGTGAGCGCCGACGGCTCGGTGGTGGTCGGCGAGAGCGACCCGGGCGGCAACGCCCGCGCCTATCGGTGGGTGAGCCCGGGCGGCATGCTCAACCTCGGCACGCTCGCGGGTGATTCGCTCTCGTCGGCCGCGAGCGTGAGCGGCGATGGAGCGACAGTGGTGGGGTTCAGCGGGTCGAGCACGAGCAGGCGCGCCTTCAAGTGGACCAGCGGCGGCGGCATGGTGAGTCTCGGCACGCTGCCGGGCGGCGCCGACTCGGCCGCGGCGTCGGCGAGCCAGGATGGCGCGGTGATCGTGGGCTCCGCGAACGTGTCGGGAAGCGAGCACGCGTTCGTGTGGAAGCAGGCGACGGGGATGGTCGACCTCAACACGCACCTGCCCACGCTCGGGATCTCGCTGGCGGGGTGGACGCTGCGCTACGCCAACGGCGTGAGCGCCGACGGGAGCATCATCGCCGGATACGGAACCCACAACGGGCACAACGAGGCGTGGATCGCGCGGCTCGTGGCCTCCTGCCGGGCCGATTTCAACGGCGTCGGCGGGCTGGAAGTGACCGACATCTTCGATTTCGTGAACGCCTGGTTCGCATCCGACCCGCGCGCCAACTTCAACGGCATGAACGGGATCGAAGTGACCGACATCTTCGATTTTATCAACGCGTGGTTTGCGGGCTGCCCGTAAGCGTGCTCAACCGAGTCCGGGCCCCGTCATTCCACCCATCCCGCCCATGCCCTGACCGCTGAACGTCCCCAGCTCGCCGGGCCCGCCCGCGGCCCCACCCGCGGGTCGGAGCTTGCCCTCCTGCTTCATCTGCGCGATGGCCTTGACGATGTCGACGTAGCGCAGCCGCAGCTCGTTCACCGCCTGCGACAGGTCGGACTCCTCGTCCTTGCCCAAATTGCCCTTGGTCTTCTCCTGCAGCACCGCCAGCAGGTCGATGTGGAAGCGGGCGTGCTCGAGCGAGACGATCGCCCGCCCGGTCTCCGGGTCGGGGAACGCGCCCATGTACATCAGCGCCTGCGTGACCATCGTGCCCACGAGCGTGTGAAAGTCGGCCGGCGGTATGGCGGGCGCACCGCCCGCGCCCGCGGCGGCCGCACCGGCCTGAGCCCCCGGCATCCCCGGCACGGGGCTGGCGGCCGGCTTGGCCTTCTCGGCCTCCTTGGCGGCCCGCTCCTTCTCGGCGAGCTTCTCGCGCTCTTTCTGGGCCTGGGCCTTCCAGTCGGTGTCGACGAAGATCTTGGGTGGCTCGCCGGGGTGGGGGTCGGCCATGGAAACGCCTTTCGCAGCAGAAAAAGGGGGCTTTGGCGAGTATAGCGGGCTGGCCGCGATCGACGGCTCTGGTCGATACCCTTGCGGACGAATACCGAGGCCGGAGGGCGTATGGACAAGCGATCGCAATGCGTGCTGGTGGTGGTCGGGGTGGCGGGGCTGGCGCTGGGCGCGATCGGGGGGTGCGCCGAGAAGCAGGAGCGGGCGGACGACGTCGGTCGCGGCAGCTTCGTGCGAGCCGCCGACTTCGGCGGGGCCCCGATCCTCGAGGAACCCGAAACCGATCCATCGCGCCCGGCAGAGAAGGCCGCCAAGCCCCTCGAGACCGGCGCCCATCCGGTGGGTGTGGTCTCGATCGGCTCGAAACCGAACGCGTCGGGCGCATCCACGCCGGTCTCGTCCAAGCCACAGGCCTCGCCCAAGCTCGTGACCAGCGTCGGCAACCCGGCCCTGAGCACTTCGGCCGCGCCGACGAGCGACCCGGCGGTCACGATCGACGCGGTGGTGGGGCAGATCAACGGCCGGCCGGTGTTCGTGTCGGAGATTCTTGAGCCGCTGGACGGCCGCCTGCGGGCCGCGGCCGGTGAAGCTCGCGACGGCGCCGCTTGGCGCAAGACGGCGGCCGAGGCGATCGTGCGCGAGCTGCAGCGCCGCATCGAGGATGAGCTGATCCTGTCCGAGGCGCGCAGCGCCCTCAGCCCCGAGCAGAAGGCGGGCCTGTTCCGCTTCCTCAAGCAGATCGAGGGGCAGCTCGTGAGCACGAGCCAGGGCAGCGAGATCGCGGCCGACGAAGAGCTCCGCGCCCAGACGGGCCGCGGGCTCCGGGCCGAGGCCGAGGACGCCAAGGACCGGGCGCTGATCTACAACGAGATCCGCTCCAAGGTGCAGCCGCGCGTCGTGGTGTCCTGGCGCGACGTGCAGAACGAGTACGAGCGCAAGGCGGCGAAGTACAACCCGCCCTCGGAGTACACCTTCCGCATCGTCTACGCCGCGGCCGACAACAGCGCCTCGATCGCGTCCATCGAGACGGCGATCGCGAACGGGCTCAACTTCGACGAGATCGCGCACCTCCCGGCCAACGAGTACAGCGCCAAGGACGGGGGCCTGATGAAGCGCGCGTGCGACAAGCCGCAGGCGGAGTGCGAGTTCCATCCGTCGCCGGAGCTGAACTCGGCCCTGCGCTCGATCGCGCCCGGCCAGTCGCTCGGGCCGATCATGTATCCCCCCGACAAGAGCAAGCCCAACGCGCTCCGGGCGGCGTGGGTGTATCTCGAGAAGATCGAGCGGCCCGAGCCGGTGTCGCTCTACGACGCCCAGCTCGAGATCGAGAACGAGCTGCGGGTCGAGCGGAGCGACCAGGAGTTCCGGCGCTATCGCGAGCGGCTCTACAAGCGCGGCAACGTGTCGGACATCGCCGTGATGGCCGAGAAGCTCATGGCCGTCGCGACCGATCGGTACGCACCGAAGTTCGCCGGCAAGTGAGGTTGGCCATGCTCGAACTGCTGCGGCGAGCGCTGGGAGCGGGAAACGGGCGCGATCCGCTCGGCCCCGCCGGCGAGCGAGCCGCGGCCAAGCATCTGCGCACCCTGGGCTACCGCGTGCTGGGATGCAACCTCCGCGTGCCCATGGGCGAGGCCGACGTGCTCGCCTTGGCCCCGGATGGAGACACGATCGTGCTGGTCGAGGTCAAGGCCCGCCGCGTCGGCGCGGAGGGGGCCTTCGCCGCCCCCGAGGCGAGCATCACCGCCCACAAGCGCCGGAAGCTCGCGGCGATCCTCGACCACCTGGCCCGGGCCAACGGCTGGACCAAGCGCCCGCTCAGGATCGATGCGGTGGCGGTCGAGTTTCCCGGGACGGGCAAACCGCTGGTGCGCCACCACGTCGGCGTTCAGGGCTGAGGGGGAGTGGGCTGAGTCTGTCGCGGCGTCGTGACCACCAGCGTGAGCCGGGCGGTCACCGTCTCGCGTTCGGCGACCCCGCCCAGCGACGACGCCACGACGTCGAGGCGGAGCACCGCCGCCTGCCGGTTGCGATAGGGGGCGATCCCCGTCACCGTCACGAGCATCTTCGAGGGGTTGGCCGTGGGCATGGCGTCGACGACGACCGACGTCGCCTCGTCGCGTGCGGCCACATCCAGCGAGTGGATCAGGATCGGCCCATCCTCGGCGACGATCTCGAAGGAGGCGATGAACGGATCGCCGGGTCGCAGCTCGCGCCCCGCATCCTCCGGGCGGACGTGGATGGTGCCGAGCACCTCGGCGTCGATGTTCACGTTGATCGGGCGTGCATCCGGGTCGGTCGTGACCACGCGGAGGTTCCCCTTGACGGGGCCGACAGGCGAGGACTTCGCGAAGCGAACCGTCACCTTCTGCTTGCGGGCGCTCTTGCCGTAGCAGTCCTTGAGGTCCTCGACCGGGCTGATGTCGATGGACTCGGCGGCCGGGTCCGGCTCGATGTGGTCGATCTTGAACCCGCGGGAGTGGCCCGTGACCGTGAACTCCGCCTGGCCCGGGCGGCCGCGCGGCATCTTGTCCCCGATGATGAGCGGCTCGACCCAGACGCGCGGGCAGATGTCGGCCTTGAGCTCGACGCGCACGGTGGTCGCCGAGATGCGGGTCGAGTCGCACACCGAGGCCGACGCGGAGGTCGGGCCGCGACGCCCCGCCGGGTCGAGGACGATCACGAGATTGGCCGACTCGCCGGGCTTGAGGACAGTCTTGTCCAGCAGCGGATGCTCGCACAGGTGGCAATAGCCCATGGCGAGGTTGACGGTGCGGTTGGAGGTGTTCGTGAACTTGAAGGGGTGGACGATCTGGGTGTCGTCCTCGATGACGCCGACGTCGAAGGTCGTGTGCTCGAACTGGAAGATCGGCTCCTTGGCGGGCTCGGGCTGGGCGGACGACGGGGGCGCCGTGGCCAGCATGGGCAGGGCGAGCGCGCAGAGGATGAGCGGGCGGAGCATGCAGGATTATCGGCGCTCACCGGGGCCGCCATGAGGCCCCCGGCGGCCGCCCGACGCGAAAAAAACCCCAGGGGCGTGCTATCCTCGCACCGACCGAACCGACCCGCGCTCGACCCAGCCACTCGCGCTCGACCCAGCCAAGGAGGGCTGCCAATGACGGCGCTCGCCGATCCTCCCATCGAAGTTGCTCCCGTGAAGAAGAAACCCCAGTCCTCTCCGCGAGCCACGGCGGAGTCGATGGCCGCGCGGCAGCGCGACATCTCCGTCTCCGAGTTCTTCGCCAAGAACCGGCACCTGCTCGGGTTCGACAACCCGCGCAAGGCGCTGCTCACGACCGTCAAGGAGGCCGTGGACAACTCGCTCGATGCCTGCGAGGAGGCGGGGATCCTGCCGGAGATCACGGTGGTCATCGAGGACCTGCAGCCCACGCGCGGCAAGGAGGTCAAGCAGTCGCGCTACCGCATCACCGTCGTGGACAACGGCCCCGGCATCGTCCGCCAGCAGGTCGAGAACATCTTCGGGCGGCTGCTCTACGGCTCGAAGTTCCACCGCCTCAAGATGAGTCGCGGCCAGCAGGGCATCGGTATTTCCGCCGCGGGCATGTACGGGCTGATCACCACGGGCAAGCCCATGGGGATCCAGACGCGCCCCAAGGCCCACAAGAAGGCCCACCACATCGAGCTGGCGATGAACACCAAGACCAACCGCGCCGAGGTCACGGTGGACGAGGAGACGGAGGATTTCCCGCTGGCGCGACTGCGGAACCTCACGCCCGGCACGCGCGAGCTGGCCGAGAAGGGCGAGCTGCTCACGAGCAAGCTCTATCCGACGGGCACGAGCGTGAGCATCGAGCTGGAGGGACGGTATCAGAAGGGGCGCGGGTCGGTCGACGAGTTCCTCGAGCTGACGGCGATCGCCAACCCGCACGCGCGGATCGTGTTCGTGCCCCCGTCGCGCGAGAGTGCGGCCGAGGAGGAAGACGTTCCGCTGCTCAGGGGGAAGAAGGGGGCGGAGGAGACCGAGGCGAAGGCGGAGATTGCTGTCGAAGCACCGGCCGCGCCGGCGATCACCACCGAGACCAACGGCGTGATGGTCTTCCCGCGCACCGTCCACGAGCTTCCACCAGAGACCAAGGAAATCCAGCCGCACCCCCGCGGGATCGAGCTCGGCATCCTGCTCCAGATGCTCAAGGAAGCCGAGCAGGAGGAGAAGGGGTACACACTGTACAACTTCCTGCAGGACAAGTTCAGCCGCGTGAGCGCGGCGACGGCCCGGCAGTTCTGCGAGAAGATCGGCGTCACGACTCGGGCCAAGGTTTCTGACGTCGACCACGCCGAGGCGGAAAAGCTGTACAAGGAGATGCAGGAGGCCAGGCTGCCGCCGCCGCCCACGGACTGCCTCGCGCCCATCGGCGTGCGGCAGCTGCTGGCGGGCCTGCTCAAGGGCGTGCGGGCGGAGTTCTACGCGGCCAGCTCGCGTGAGGCGGCCGTCTATCGCGGCCGGCCGTTCCTGATCGAGGCCGCGATGGCCTTCGGGGGCGAGCTTCCCGCCGACGAGACGGCCCGCGTGATCCGCTTCGCCAACCGCGTGCCGCTGCTGTTCCAGCAGTCGGCGTGCTCGAGCTTCCAGGCGGTGACGGAGACGAACTGGCGGAACTACGACCTGCAGCAGCCGCGCGGGAGCGTGCCGATCGGGGCGCTGGTGATCATGATCCACATGGCCAGCGTGTGGGTGCCGTTCACCAGCGAGAGCAAGGAGGCGATCGCCGACTACGACGAGATCCGCAAGGAGATGAAGCTCGCGCTCATGGAGTGCGGCCGGAAGCTCGGCACGTACCTCCGCAAGCGGCTGCGGATGAAGCGCGAGGCCGAGCGCCGCGACATCTTCGAGCGGTACATCGGCGAAATCTCCCAGGCCGTCAACGCCATCAATGGGACGGATGCCAAGAAGCTCTACGAGGCGCTGCTGACCCAGGCGAGGAAGCGCACGGCCGTCGCCGACTTGCAACTCGACGAGGAGGGGAAGCGGATCAAGGAAGAGGATGCGGCCGACACCGAGGGCGTGATCATCGTCGAGAACGCCGTGGGTGGCGCCGGCGGCTTGCCCACTATCGACGAGCCCGGCAAGGGAGCAGGGGAGCGGGGGAGCAAGGGAGCGAAGAAGAGCAGGTCGGCCGACCCCTTCAAGCAGTCGAAGGCCGAGACGGCGATGCTCAAGGTCGCCTCGCTGGCAGCGGCGGAGAATGAGCAGCCCAAGCTCATCGAGGTGGACGAAGCGAAGCGGACGTCACGCAAATCCAGGACGGCTCCCAAGTCCACCAAGGCCGCGACACCGGCGCCCAAGCCGACGAAGATAACGCCAACAACCGCCCACACGGCTCCGCCCGGGCCGAAACCCAAGCCGAAGATGCGGCTGGTGAACGGGAGACTCGTTCCTGTTGAGGAAGGGCCCAAGCTGTTCTAGGCAGAACCTGCCCGAGAGGGCTTCCGTATTTCCGGCGTGAAGCTGCATCCTCCCATGGGCACGTTACGCGTAGCTTGTGCGATCCTCGCGTGTGTCGGCACACTTGTCGCCGGCGGGTGCTGCTGGTCGTATGTTGGTGTCGTGTACCTCGGAACTGCGGTGAAGTCCAAGCCGGCAGTGGTGGAGGTTGCCGGCAGCTACCGAGTCCGTCAGTATGGTGGCGGGAGCGCCCACGCGAAGTGGCCGACCGATCTTGTGCTCACCCTTCACGACGACGGCACCCTCTCGTGTTCCGGCGATTACTCTGTGTTTGTTGTCGACTTCCAAGTGCCAAAGTCGTCCATCGACGATGGTCATCTCGGTGCGTGGGAGTTCCAGTCGGGACGCGATGGTTTTCCCGTGGCGGTCAGACTCGTGGTCGGTGGGGTCAACATTCCGGCCGATCTCCTGCGGAGCGGGAAGAGATACGGACTGGGAATCTCGCAAGGTCCGTGGCAGGGCGACCCCGACGAACGCAACACCTTGGAGTTCCTTCAGGATCCGGCGCCAGAGGCGTCGAAGTGATCCGTAGGATTCAAGTCTGATGTCTCCCAACTCCCACGCCCCGCTCACGCCCGCGCTAGCCCACGCGTTCGCCGCCTCCTGGTACGCCGCGTGGAACGCGCACGATCTCGACGCGATCATGGCCTGCTACGACGACGCCATCGAGCACTCCTCGCCGTTCATCAAGCGATACAACGGGACCGACGATGTGGCGATTCGAGGAATCGCGGGCGTGCGTGACTATTTCGCGCGGGCCCTTGCTCGAAATCCGGCGCTTCGCTTCGATCCTCTGCACGTCACGATCGGGCTTGAGAGCGTGTGCCTGGTCTACCGGCGCATGTCCGGGGACCTCGCGGCCGAGGTGTTCTTCCTGAACTCCGCCGGGAAGATCGTGCGGTCAGTTTCACATTACGGGTGATACGCGAGCTAGCGGTTCCCCGCATTGTCCTCGCCCTCGCCCGCTCCTGGCGGCTCGGGCGACTCCCGATCCAGCGTCGTCGGCCCGTCGCCCAGGCCCACCATTCCCTTCTCCTCGCCCGCCGGTGTGCTCGCTCGTGCCTCCGGCTCGCTCGGCATCGCCCCCGGACCCTCATCCTCGCTCGCCGTCGTGTCGTCCTTGGTCCCGCCCGTGATGTCGATCAGATCCTGCTCGAGTTGGGCCGCGGCCGCGCGGATGTTCTCGCGGGCGATTTCCAGATCCACATGGCGTGCATCCGTCGCGGCATCGACCTCGAACTCATCGGGGCGCTCGGCGAGATGGAATCGCACGCGCATGCGCACCCGATCTCCGAAGTCCTTCACCACCTGAAAGTTCAGCTCGGGCTCGAGCAGGTCGATCTCCGCCTCTTCGGGCTTGCCCGAGCCGACCGCATCCAGCCAGTCGCGCAGCCCCCGGATCTCGTGCAGGTTGAACTCGGGCGAGGTTTCCTCCCACTCGTCGTCCTCGGTCGCGACGCGGAACGAGACCGTCGCGGCGTGATCGTCGCCGAATCCGTCTTGGGCCTCCGGCAGCCGGTCGGCAATCAGGGCGAGCTCGAACTCTTTGCCATCTTCGCTTCGCAGGAGCATGGGCATGGGGCACCTCGCTTCCCCAGAGTGCCACAACCCCATGAACCGCACGTGCGGAACGAATGAACGCCAAACGATCCGCCCCTGGGAACGCCACCGCCGCTCGTGCGCCCGGTACAGGTGGACATCCAAGCCCGACCGGCCATTTCCCGTAGACTCGGCCGCGCTCGCCGACTGTTCACGCTGCGCACTCAGGAGACTCGCCCATGAAGTTTGCCACCACCTTGTGCATCACCACCTCCATGCTCGTTGCCAGCGTCGGCGTCGCGGCCCCTGTCACGGCTCCGCCGGCCGCGACCACCGACCCGGCCAACGTGCTCACGGGCACGATCGACGCCGTGACCGTGTATCGCGGCCAGGCCCTCGTGACCCGCGTGATCGACGTCCCCGGCAGCACGGGCCTGCGCGAAGTGGTCGTGACCGACCTGCCCGAGGCGATCCTGCCCGGATCGCTGTACGCCGAATCCACCGATGGAGTTGAAATCCGAAGCGTCTCGTACCGCATCCGGCCGGTTGGCGAGGACGCCCGAGAGAGCGTTCGGGCGGCCGAAAAGGCCGTGCGCGACGCCAAGGACGCCCTCGACGCGGCCAAGGCCCGCGCGGCCTACCTCGATTGGCAGAAGACGTACCTCGACAAGCTGGAGAACTTCGTCGCCCCGACGGCACAGGCCGAGCTCAAGGGTGGCGTGCTCAACGCCGAGACGCTGACCAAGCTCACCGATCTGGTGACAGGGAAGCGCAAGGCCCAGTCCGAGGACGTCCAGAAGTCCAATCTCGAGCTTCGCATGCTGGCCGAGACGGTCGTGCTCAAGGAGCGCGAGCTGGGTGTGCTCACCGCCAACACCTCGCGCACCGCCCGCGAAGCGGTGGTGTTCCTCAATGCGACCAAGCCGACGCCCAAGGTGCGGCTGTCATATCTCGTCAATGGGGCCAACTGGTCCCCTTCGTACAACCTCCGCATCGCCGACGCCAAGGCCGAAAAGGCCAAGCTGGAGTATCAGGCCAGCGTGCAGCAAATGAGCGGCGAGGACTGGCCCGGCGTGTCGCTCACGCTCTCGACGGCCACGCCGGCGCTGGTCGCCACTGGGCCGTCGCTCCAGCCGCTGACGGTGGCCCTGGCCGCACCGGGCGGGCCGCAGGGGGCCATCTACGCCGCGCTCGCGAACAAGAGCTACGAGGAGGCCAAGAAAGCGATCGTGCAGGAGCAGCGCGACGTCGAGCGGAACCGAAACCTCACGGGCAACGACGCCCAATGGGCGGCCAACGGGCTCGCGGTGCCGGCCCAGCCCGCCGCGGGCCGGCCGATGTCCTCGGGCGGGCAGAGCGTGTTCCAGTTCCAGGCCGCAACTGCTGCCGACGCGGACGGTCATTTCAACACGCGGACCACCGACGATTTCGTGCTCTCCCTCGATACCGGCCTCAACGAGGTCGCCGACAAGAGCCAGCTCCTCGACCTCATCTCCAACGCGAAGGTTGAGCGCAAGTCCAAGCCCGAGCACCTCGCCGTGCGCCAGGGGGACGAGGGCGTGAGCGTCACGTACAAGGTCGCGGGCCGCACCAGCATGCCCAGCCGCGCCGACCAGCAGCTCATCCAGATCGCGCAGATGGACCTGCCCGCGCAGGTCGTCCGTGCCGCGACACCCACGCTCACGCAGTTCGTCTACAACGAGGCGCACCTCACGAACACCAGCGATTTCGTTCTGCTCGCCGGTCCGACCGCCAGCTACATCGGCGGCGAGTTTGTCGGCTCCGGCGGCGTCGGCACCGTCGCGGCCGGCGAGGGCTTCCGGGCCGGCTTCGGCATCGACTCATCGCTCCGGGCCACCAAGGAGCTCGTCGAGCGGACCGAGACCACGCAGGGCGGCAATCGCATCATCGAGTTCACCTACAAGCTCACGATTGCCAACTTCGGCAAGGCGGCCGCGCCGGTGCGTCTCATGGACCGGCTTCCGAGCCCGAAGGGCAAGGAGATCAAGCTCGCCGTGGGCGAGCAGAAGCCGGCCCTGAGCGACGAAAAGGAATATCGCGATACGGACTTCAAGAAGAACATCCTCCGCTGGGACCTGACGGTTCCTCCGGGCGCGACGGGCACGAGCGCCATGGCCGTCGAGTACAAGTTCACGCTGGAGTACGACAAGCAGATGTCGCTGGCGGAGGGAAAGTAACCCTCACTCGGCACGGATTTCGGACTGAGCCCGCTTTGGCAATCCCGCGAGGACCAGCTCGTACGACTTTCTGAGGAATCGGCGCGCCTCAGCCGCGGGAAGGGCGCCCTTACGCTGCACGCTCACCCAGCCGTGCTTTGCCACGTAGGGGGCGGGGATGATGCCGTCGCGCTGGATGAGCGCAAGCTGGTCCTGCTCGGTGCACTTGAAGCTGAAGTTCGCCTCGCTGTCGAGGTCGAAGCCGGCAAACAGTTTGCGGCCGACGGAAAAACAGAGGTCCTTGCCCCACTTGACGTCCTCGGTCACGCCGGGGAGCGAGCGGCAGTAGGCCTTGAGACCGCCGGTCGCGGGCTTCGAGCCGCGGCTCTTCGATCGAGTCACGGGACGGGATGTGCGGGCACGCTTGGCCATGAGTCATCTTTCTATTGGGGACGCATGTGCTCGCCCACCCCGTCAACGAAGAACTCGACCGACCCGCAGCGCGGGCAGGCGTAGACGTCGAACGTCTCCTTGTTGACGAAGAGCTCGCCGATGTCGCCGAGGATGCCCCAGCGCCGACCCTCGTGGAAGTTCTTCGTGCCCATGTAGCGTTTGACGACGTTGCACCGGGTGCAGACGACCTGCTTGGGAGGGGCTGGCTGCTCCATGACCGGAGTGTACGAGCCACTTACACTCCCGCGAACTGCCCAGCAGGCAATGGAGTGCCGCAGACATGGCCAAGACCAAATCGCCCACCCGCTCGTCCGCCCGTTTGAAGGAGCGCGACAAGCGCACGCTCGGCAAGCTCACGGATCTCGCCGACGATGTCGCAAAGAAGACGTTTGCGGGACGCGAGCCGAAGGTCGAAATCCCCACGCGCGCCAAGTCCAACACGATCTGGAATAAGAAGCGAGGCATCCTCGAGATGGGCTCGGCGGTGCAGGAGCGCGAGCTGTTCAACCTGAACCAGGCCAAACAGTTCATGCAGACGATGCTGCACGCCAGCACGATCAAGGACCTCATCGACGCCGACAAGACCAGCTCCCTCCGTGGCGTGTTCTATAAGGCCAAGCACACCGTCGCGGGCACCAAGGAGAACACGTTCGACGATCAGGATGAGAGCGATCCGATTCTCGAAGACCTCGAGGTCTCGCTCGGGGCCCTCCGCGAGGAGCTGCACGTCTTTGCCGAGAACCGCGGGGCCATGGTCGGCAATATCACCGTCGTGGACAAGGGCGACGAGATCGACTGCCGGCGCATGGGCTCGGGCGGTTACGCCATTCCGAGCATCGTCGAGCCAGACATCATCCAGTTCAAGAAATGCGAGGCGAAGTTTGTCCTGCACGTGGAAAAAGGCACGGTCTGGAATCGTTTCAACGAGGACCGGTTCTGGGAGGAGAACAACTGCATCCTGACCCACGGCGCCGGCCAGCCCCCGCGCGGCGTGCGACGCCTGCTCCAGCGCTTCAGCCAGGAGCTCAAGCTGCCCATCATCTGCCTGCTCGATTGCGACCCCTGGGGGCACTACATCTACTCAGTCATCAAGCAGGGGTCGATCTCCCTCGCGTTCGAGTCGTCGCGTCTGGCGATTCCCGATGCCCGCTTCCTGGGCATCCGGGCCAAGGACTACAAGGAGTGCGATCTCCCCGACGCGGTGAAGATTGATCTTTCCGAGAATGATATCAAGCGCGCCAAGGAGATCGCGGCCTATCCGTGGTTCGAGACCAACCGCGTCTGGCAGAAAGAGATCGCCGCGATGCTCAATAACGGTTTCAAGATGGAAGTCGAGTCGCTCATCACCAAGGACATCTCGTACGTAACCGAGGAATACGTTCCGCAGCGCCTCAGGGACAAGGACTGGCTGGACTGAGACCGTCTTTCATGCGGGCATCATCCTGGCACTTCAGCTTTGAGGAGTGCCGTATCGTTTGACCGTTGCAAGCATCGTGTTGTCGGCGCTGGGGGGATGCACCGGTCTCGAGCCGGCGGCGCTTTCGGCGGGCGCATCGGTGGCCCAGACAGGCGTGACCATCTTCGAAAAGGGCCGAGCCCGCACCGCCGAGAAGGTGAGCCTTGAAGATGCGCTGGCGTCGACGAGCCGGGTCGCGGCCGATCTGTCGCTCAAGCCGCTGGGGGAGGAGCAGGCGAGCGGGCGGGTTCGCTGCGTCTTCCGCGACGACCGGGGCGACGACATCATCGTGGTGGTCGAGCGTCACACGGCGACGATGACGCTCATCACGGTCGACGTCGGCGCGTTCGGCGAGATCAGTTTCGCCTCCCTCTTCATGAAACAAGTGCTGGCGGACCTCGCGAAGACGGGCCCGTGCGGCGACCCACGGTGATGCGATGAGCGGCATGATCATGGGTGGCGAGGTCGACGAACCCCCTTACACTCCCCCCGCGTGACTGCGCCGCTTGCCACAGTTGTCATTCCCACCAAGAACCGGCGTGAAGACATCCTGCGCGCGCTGGCCTCGTGCGAGCGTCAGACCGTCCCGCTCGAGATCATCGTGTGCGACGACGCATCGACCGACGGCACATCGGAGGCCGTGAAGCAGCAGTTCCCCCGGGTGATTGTTCTGCGGACCGAGCGATCCCTCGGATCCACGATCAACAGGAATCGCGCCGTTGAGCGTGCGACAACCCCATTCATCTTCTCGATCGACGACGATTCGGAGTTTCTCAGCCCCCGAACAGTGGAGCAGACGCTCATCGATTTCGATCACCCGCGCGTCGGCGCCGTCGCCATCCCCTTCGTGAACATCAAGTACTCCCCCGATGTCTACCAGCGGGCCCCGGATCCCGGCGGTGTGTATGTCATCCATGAGTACCGGGGGTGCGCGGCCGCGTGGCGCCGGGACCTCTACCGGCACGTGGGGGGCTACTCGCGGGTGCTGGGCCACATGGTCGAGGAACCGGAGTTGTGCCTGCGATTCATGGGCAAGGGGTACGTCGTGCGGATGGGGCGGGCGGACCACGTGGTCCACCTTCAAAGCCCGCGCCGCGACGAGCGCCACCAGTACTACCTCCAGGCCCGAAATGTTGTCCTGCTCGCGTGGATCAACGCGCCGCTGCCCGATGCGCTCTGGGCCGTGCCGGGAGCGGCCGTGGGAGCGGTCGTGAACTTCGGGCTGCGCCTGAAGGCCGGACGGGTCGCGCTCTCGGGCGTGCTCAACGCGGCTCGTGTGATCCTTGCCGGCAAGGCGCCGCGGTGCCCGGTGCCGCGACGGGCGTGGCGCGCCTGGCAGGGCCTGAAGAAAGGGCGAAACGTTCCCCTCGAGCAGATCGCGCATCAGCTTCCGCCGCTCACGAGCGATCTGCCCGCGCGCACGGAGGCGAACACGGGCGATGCGGCGCTCGCGGGCGGCGCGTGGAGCACGCACTGAGAGGCCGCACTCCCACGCCTACGGCCGTGTGAAGTAGTCCGTGAACGTTTCCGGGCGGTCCCACAGGTGCTCGCAGCGTGTCAGCCCGGCCTGGGCGAGCAGTCTGCGGCATTCGTCGACATCGCACAGTCCCGGGTGCAGTTCGAACACCGCGCGACGGATGCGCCGGAGCAGGTCGGGGTAGTTCCGAAGGAAGGTGAGTTCGGCCCCTTCGATGTCGCACTTGAGAAGGTCGATGTCGCCGCTCTGGCCCGGTGGATAGAGGTCGTCGAGGTTCACGAATGGCACGGGTGTGCCGGCGCCGTCTCGGGTGAGTATCGAGTTCATCCCGTTCATGTGGGCCGATTCGTGGATGACGGCTTGGCCGCTGCGCTCTCCAGCCAGTCCATGAACCAGGCGGACGGTGGTGGGGGGAAGCTTGCTTCGGCCGATGCGATCGGTGAGCTCGGCAAAGTTGCGCGGACTGCCCTCGACGCAGGTCATCTGGAACTCAGGAGCGGCGCCGGGTGATTGATGCCCGGAGCGCCAGGCCATGTCGCCCACGCGCACCGCGAAGAAGCCGAGGTTGGCTCCAAGATCGAGGATCCGTGCGGGCCGGCCTCTCGCGTCCATCAGGGTTTCGGCGATCGGACGGTCGTACTCGCCGTCGACGAAGATGTCGTTGTAGACCAGCCATTCGGAGCGGGTCTCGAGGCGGATGTCGAGGCCGGATCGGAGCGTCCACGAAAGGTCGCACGCCCGCCAGGGCCAGACCTTGATCCGGTCCTTGACGCCGGGGGGGACGAGCGTGCGGGCGACGGCGCGCAGGGGGTTCATCGCGTGGCCTCCTGGTGAGCGCCCCGGGCGTGCGCCCGGTGCATGAGGTCGGGCAGGACTCGTTCGCTGAAGTGATCGTAGAAAAGGTATCGCAGGGTTCCGCAGTAGTGCTCGGCAACGACCCCCGTGGCCTGCCTCGAGAATCGCCCCATGACGTCGTAGCGCGGATCCAGCGGTCGAGCGCGCCCGTTCCGGGATGAATACAGGGCCGTGAGCGTCTGCTCGAGGAAGTACGGATGCCAGCGATCGCGGGGGAGCCGCTCCAGGCACAGTTCCAGAAACTCGAAGAGGTCGTCGGAGCGGTGCAGGCACATGACGCCGACGTTGCACAGCGGCACAATCGAGAATCCCAGAGCGTTCCGAATCTGCTGGTCGTCCCACGTATAGGAAAACTGCGCATCGAGGTTGAAGCAATCCCACCAGGCGGGGCCGGGCGGCACCGCAAGGGCGTCGATGATCTCGCGCGGCTCGTCGAAGAAGAGCACATCGGAATCGAGCTGCAGAAAGGGCGTGCCCCTGGCGTAGTAGGCGAAATCGAAGAGCTTGAGCTGGTGCGGCTGCATCCGCCGGAGCTCGATGCAGCGGGGGAGCTTGCGCCGCCGGAGTTCGGCCTCGAGCACAGGATCGGCGTCGGCGCGGAGCACGACCTGCGCGCCGGGAAAGTGCCGCTCGATGCGAGCGAGATCGGCCTGGGTCATTGTCCCATCGTCGTGAAAGAACAGGGGATATCTCGCGGCCGGATACCGGAAGAAGCTCTTGAGCGTGGCGATGCCGTCGGCGAGGCGATCGTGCGAGCAGAGCATGCGGACCTGGGCCCCGCCGACGCTTCCGACCGGGACCGGGGGCGTCTGCTCGACCTCGCGCCGAATCCGCTGCTCGCGATGGTGCAGCAGCCGGTACTTGGCGTACCGGTTTCGGACCTTCCTTGGGAGCGAGAGCACAAACGTCAGCATCGGGCGGTCTCTCCTGGCTCCGAAAGGGTCGAAAAAGTCCGGCCGCGACATCTCCGCCACTCCCCGTATCCGCGAACGTGCAGGCAATATGTCGAACGCGGGCATGGTATTCCGGTCATCGAGCGCCTCCCCGGGCGGCGCCGGCTCTGATCGCCGGCAACCCGATCATCCGCGACAATCTGTTGACGATGGGCGTTGCACGGAGCCACGCTTCGTTCCAGCTCGATCGCAAGAACAGCCACGACCCAAGCGCGATGACCGGTAGGGCGATCATGGCGATGATCGTTCCCTGCACGACGTCGCCCCAGCGCCCGGATGGCATCGCGCTCGAGGGCAGAGCCCGCGCCACCAGCAGGGCCGCGCCGCAGGCCACCCCGCTGATCGCCGCCGGCGGCGCCACCACGCCCAGCACGGAGCGCACTCCGCGGCCCATGGGGCGGATCGTGAAGAGGAGGACCGAGGGCTCGATGATGATCGAGTAGACGGCCGTCGCTCCGGCCACCGCGATCACGCTCGGTCCGAAGGCCAGCACCGACCCGCAGATGAGCGACAGGAACAGCACGACCCCGCCAACCCCCGTGAGGAACAGGCCGCGAAATCGGCCCTGGGCCAGCAGTAGATTGGCCGCGGGCTGGCTCAGGAACCGGGCGGCCATCCCGAGGCACAGCAACTGCATGGGAGCGACGGCGGCATCCCACTTGTCGCGGTAGAGCAGGTGCAGCACCGGCCCCGCCACGGCCGCCTGCAGCAGACACAGCGGGGTCAACACCATCCCCAGCACCCGCAGCGACCGGAGCAGCGCATCGGCCTGCCGTCGCGGCTCGGCCCCGAGCTTCCCGAGCGCCGGCAGCAGGATCGAGCCCAGGTTGTTCACCAGGAGCACGTTGGCCTGGAGCGAGAGACTGATCGCGAAAAAATAGACTCCCGCGCCATCGGCTCCGAGCAGCTTGCCGACAATCGCCGTATCTCCGGCGAGGATGATCGCGTTGCACACGTTGTACGCAAGGATCCACGCGGAATCGCCCGCCATGAATCTCCATCGATTCGCCTGGGGACGCATCCGCGGCGTGAAGCCAGAGATGCGAAACAGCACCGCGCATCGTCCGACGTTGACGGCCAGTCGGGGCAGCACGAACGAGTACGCGCCGAATCCCAGCCACGCGAGCAGGATGCTCAGGCCCACCGTGCCGATGGCCGTCCCGAACGTCAGCCAGGCCACGGCCTTGAACCGCAGGTCCATCTGCAGCTTGGTCTCGTGCACGATCGTGACGTTTGCCAGCGTCGTCGACACGGCCAGGATCAGGAGCATTCCGACGAGCGTCGGTTCCTGATAGATGCGTGCGGCGACGGGGGCCAGCGCGGCCATGAGCAGGCCGCACACCACCCCGGTGACGACCGTCAGCCAGAACGCGCTGCTGGCCCACCGCCGGAACGACGTCTGCCGATGGATCAGCACCTCGCGCACGCCGATCTGCTGCACGAGCGACGCGAAGCTCGTGACCGTCGTGGCCATCGCCAGCAGCCCGAAGTACTCCGGCGCCAGCAGCTTCGCCAGCACCAGGTTCCCCGCCATGCTGGCGAAGCGTGCGATGATCGTCTGGACGGTCATCATCGCGAACCCGCCCGCGGTGCGATCGCTCAAGCTCGGCGGGAGCGGCTCGACGTAGCGCTCGCCGCACTCTGGACACACGCCGACGGCCAGCCCATCGAGTGAATACCCGCACGCCTGGCATGTGGCGCCGGGCGGGAGCGCGTTGGGCCGCGGCGGCGCCGGGGCGTTCAGCGCCGCGCTCATCGCGCCCGCTCCGGTCCGGGCCCGAGGTCATGTCCGGCATCGCGCAGCGTCTTCTCCCGCGCGGCCAACTCGAGATCGGCGTCGACCATCATCGCGACGAGCGTCTCGATATTCGCGGCGGGCCGCCACCCCAGGACCCGCCGGGCCTTCGACGCGTCGCCGCAGAGCACATCGACCTCGCTCGGGCGGAGATAACGCGGGTCGATTCGGATGAAGTCGTCGGCGGCAAGGCCCGCGTGGGCGAATGCCCGCTGCGCAAACTCGCGCACGGACATCGAGCGCCCCGTGGCGATCACGTAGTCGTCCGGCTTGGCCTGCTGCAGCATCGACCACATGGCCTGCACGTAATCACCGGCGAAGCCCCAGTCGCGCTGGGCGTCCAGATTGCCGAGAAACAGGGCCGATTGCAGGCCCAGCTTGATGCGTCCGACGGCCCGTGTGATCTTGCGCGTGACAAACGTCTCGCCGCGCCGGGGCGATTCGTGGTTGAACAGGATCCCGCACGACGCGTGAAGCCCGTACGCCTCGCGATAGTTCACGGTCGCATGGTGGGCCATGAGCTTGGCGACCGCATAGGGCGAGCGAGGATGGAACGGCGTGCTCTCGCGCTGCGGCGACTCGGGCGAGGTCCCGAACATCTCCGACGACGACGCCTGGTAGTAGCGGACGGTGCGACCCGTCACCTGCTGATAGTCTCGTACCGCCTCGAGCAGCTTGAGCGCTCCCATCGCCACGCTCTCGGCGGTGTGGATGGGAATCTCGAACGAAACTCGGACGTGGCTCTGGGCCGCGAGGTTGTACACCTCGTCGGGCGCGATCGAGCGCACCAGCCGCTCGAGGATATTGGCGTCGGTGATGTCGCCGTGGTGCAGCACCATCCCCGGCGCGTCGCCCGCGCGGGCGTGCGGGTCCTGGTAGATGTGGTCGATGCGGGCGGTATTGAACAGCGACGCCCGGCGAATGATTCCGTGGACCTGGTACCCCTTGGCGACGAGCAGTTCGGCCAGGTACGCGCCGTCCTGGCCGCTGATGCCGGTGATGAGCGCGCGTTTGGGGTGATGGGGGTGGGGGGGTGGAGCGGACATCGTGGAGGGGTGTTATCGGCGATTCGCGGGGCCGGGTGTCGGATGTCCGCACCGGCAGTACGCCCAGGCCGCGCTACGGGTTTGCAAGGGTCGGGTCCCGCCCGGTCATGAGCCCGTACACAGTCAGGGCGGCCAGCAGAGCGGAGAGGGCAAGCGGGCCCGCAACTGCCGCGAATCGCTGCACCCGAGACCGCTCGGCGGGAATCGCGGCCGCGACGAGGGCGAAGATCATGAGCAGCAGGGGCTCGTGGTAGCGTTGCCAGGCGTTGGCGTTGGCGGATTGGGCGGCGACGAACGACGTGATCGCCATGGCCAGCACCCACCGGGCGCTTCCGATCGCGAGGGAGAGCCACGCGAGCAGGCACGGACCGCCGATCGCCGCGAGGACCACGATCAGCGGGCTGGTGCGCCCGGCGACGAGGAGGCCGTGATGTTCGAGGACTTCCACAAGATTCCACAGGCCACTCGAACGCGGCTCGCGCAGAAAGGTCGTTTCGGGCAGAATCGACAGCGTGGCGCCGGCGAGGGCCGCGACCAAGATCACCCACCGCCGCGTGCGCCAAAGCGAAGCAAGGGCGGGCCAGATCCACGCCAGGTAGAACGGCGAGAACAAACCGACGAGCGCGAGGAAGAACGCGGGCGTCGTCCAGTTGATCCCTCGCTCATGCTGGGCCTGAAAGTGGGGCGGCGTCAATCCATGCCAGAGGCGCGCGAAGTAGGCCAGGAACAGCAGCGCGGGCAGGCAGGCCGCGCACGCGAGCGCCGCCAGTCGCCAGCGCGGCCGACCGAGATTCGCGAACCAGGCGGCAACGACAAATGGCGCGGCGAGCCACAGGTTGGCCTGACGCACCGCGACGTTCGCCAGCAGGAGCAACGCGCCCACGGCGATCCAGCGTGTCGCGTGTAGTCCGGCTCGCGAGCCCCCGAGTTTCAGGCACATGAGCAATGTGCCCAGCACCAGCAGCCACCCCGCGTTGTCGGGAACGAGCCAGACGCCCGAGGTGAAGACATACGGGCTGGCCGCCAGCGAAGCCGCCAGCGAGGTCAGCACCCATGGCCGCCGCGATCGGCCCATCGACCACACCGCCCGACCAAAGAGCCACAGCAGCCCGACGGTGAACACCGAGGCCACAATCTGCAAGAGCGTCGTCTGCGTCGGTACAAGCCAAACGATGGCCGCTAGCAGCAGGTGGTAGCCGGGCGTGGTCGCGGAGAGGTAGTCGTGGAAATCGGGCCAAGGAAGTTCCTTGGCGAACTTCACGATCGTCGGCAGGTGGTACTCGTGCTGGTCGCACGCGGCCCGACCCCGCATCCAGCCCAGCCACCACAGGACGGTGGCGGGCGCGAGAAATACACTGACCAGCACCAGGGGAAGGAGCTTCGATTCCGAAGCGAAATGCCCGGATACGGACTTGTGTTCGGGGGCGGGGCGCGGCATACTGATGTCGGGTCGAGCTTGTCCCCCGGTTCCAGCGAAACGTGAACCCTGCTACGTCATATCGGCGTCTGGTGTGCGGCCTGTGCATGGCCGCAATGGTCGTTTTCGCATCCCCTGCTCGCGCCGACGACCCGCGGATCATCGACCGGGCCGATTACGCCTCTCATCTGCGGGCCATGTGGGCCGGCGAGAGCATCGCCAACTGGACCGGGCTCCGCACCGAGGGGCTCTGGTACGAGCCGCCGTTCCTCACCGACGCCGACTGGAACACCTTTCCCTACCCGTCGCGGCCGTGGATCTATCTCGACTTCAACAACAACGACAGCCCGTGGCGCTCCGACGATGACACCGATGTCGAGTACATCTACCTGCACGCGATGCACACGCTTGGTGTCAACCGGCTGACCCCCGAGGCGATCCGCCAGAACTGGATCGACCACATCAACACGAACATCTGGGTGTCCAACGCCTCGGCGCGATCGCTGATGAGTATCGGCGTGCGACCGCCGATGACCGCGCTCGCCCAGGGGCTGGATCCGGCCGCGACGTACGACAACTCGCTCATGATCGACGCGCAGCTCACCACGGAGTTTTTCGGGGCGCTCTGCCCCGGCATGCCCGATCGCGCGCTCCAGATGGCCGACCTGCCCATCCGCACCACCGCGCGCGGCCACGCGGCCCACGCCTCGCAGTTCTTCGTCGTGCTCTACGCGCTCGCCTCGCAGGTGGACCAGTCGCTGAGCGGGCGCGACCAGGCGCTGTGGCTTGTGCGCGAGGCGCGCAAGTACATCCCCGACACCTCCGTCGCCGCCGACGCCTGCGACTTCGTCGTCGCCGAATTCCTCGCCAATCCCGACGTCAACAACTGGGAGCTCACGCGCGACGGCATCTACCACCGCTATCAGGAGAACTCGCCGGCGAGCGGCTTCGTCTATCGCGCGTGGTACGAGTCCACCCTGAACTTCGCCACCGGCATCATGTGCCTTCTCTACGGGCACATGGACTTCGAGCGCACGATCCAGATCGGCACCCTGTCGGGCTGGGACTCGGACAATCCCACGGCCACCATGGGAGGCCTGATCGGGCTTGTACGCGGCATGGGCACGTTTGCGTCGTATCCGTGGCTGAGCGATAACTTCTGGATCACACGGACTCGCGACAACCTGCCCGACTACACGCCCGGCCCCGACTTCGACGGCGAGGACACGTTCACTCTCATGGGCCGGCGCATGCTGCCCATCATCGACCGCGAGGTCGCGGCCGCGGGCGGGCGGGCGCTCGCCGGGCCGGCGCAGGTCGATGGCACGCCGACCGGCACGTGGATCCTGCCCCCCGGCGGCGCGGGAGATGGCCTGTCGCACGCCGATGCGCTCGCAAAGGCGCCAACGCGTGCGGAAATGGCCCGGAGCGCGACGTGGCAGGTGCGCCTCGCGGGCGGGACGGTCACTCCATCCGTAAGCGTCTCGGGATACTGCGAATACGGCTATGGCGTTGAGAGCCCCGCGGTCATCGCCGACGGCTTGGAATCCGACTGGCGCGGCTTGGAGGAGCTCGGAGTCCCCCGTGCATACTGCTCGACGGAACGGTTCGGCGGCAATCCACCTGGCGTTGCGCAAGCGTTTTCGGTGGTCTACGACCGCCCGATCCAGATCGCGTCGATTCGGTTCATCGGGGGCAGACACTTCACCACCGGCCAGATGCAGGGCGGGTGGTTCCAGTCGATGAGCGTTCAGGTGTTTGTGGCGGGGCAGTGGGAAACGCCATCGCTCGCAACCTCGCCCACTCCAAGCGCCGATCGGCCATTCGCGATCGACGACTTTGTGCTCACGGCGCCCATCTGGGCGACGGGCATCCGTGTCAGCGGCCTGCCGGGCGGTTCGGGAGCGTTCGTCACCTGCATGGAGCTTGATGCGTTCGCGCCCGAAGTGGTCCCCACAGTTCCGGGCTTCGACCTCACCGGCGATGGTCGTCAGGGGATCGACGACCTGTACGCATGGCACGGCACGCAGGTGAGTCTGCATACCGGAACCGCGCCCGACGAGCGTGATCTGCTCTACCTTGAAGCGGCGATCCGAGCCGGCGAGGCCGCGGGCATGGCCGCCGGTCGTTGAGGGCGCTGGTACGATCGCGCGTGTCCTCGGCCACCGCACGCATCACCATCCCGGCCTTCGCGAAGATCAACCTCGCCCTGTCGGTCGGGCCGCCGACGCCGCCTCGCGGCTATCACCCGATCGCATCCTGGTTCGTGCCCATTGACCTGCACGACGATCTGACCATCGAGCGGCGTCGCGAGGGGGAGCCGAGCAGCTATGAGATCTGCTGGGCCGACGATGCGCCACGCCCGACGCCGATCGACTGGCCGATCGAGAAGGACCTTGCCGTTCGCGCCCATCGCGCCTTGGAGAGCCGCGCGGGCCGGCTGTTGCCCGTCCGGGTCCTGCTCGACAAGCGCACGCCCGTCGGCGGCGGCCTCGGCGGCGGCTCGTCCGACGCGGCCGCTGTGCTCCTCGGCGTGAACCACCTGTTCAGCCTTGGGCTCGACGACGTCGCGTTGCGCTCCATCGCGCAGGATCTCGGGAGCGACGTCGCATTCTTCATCGATGCTCGGCGCACCGCTGATCCCTCCGTAGCTCCCCCGCCCGCGCTCGTGACGGGGTTCGGCGACTGCATCGCGAGAGTCTCGGCTCCCCCGGCGGGAATCCTCCTGTTCTTCCCTCCGTTCGGCTGTCCGACCGGCGATGTCTATCGCGCCTTCGACGCCACACCCGCGAAGGGTCCCGAGGAGTCGCGCATGAGTGCCCTCATCGAGGCCTCGACAAGTTCCAACACGATCCCGACCGGGTCACTCTTCAACGACCTCGCAAACCCGGCGTGCATCAACCAGCCCGAGTTGCAGCGGGCGATCGACGACCTCGGCCGCGCTCTCAACACGCCCATCCACGTCAGCGGCTCGGGAAGCACGCTCTTCGCCCTCCTGCCCCCGGCCATGGCCGAGCGAGCCCGCAAAGCCCGCCCCGACATCATTGCCCTGCCCGCGAGCATCATTGCCAGCCGCTGAAGCGGCCTGAACCCTCGCCCCGGAACATCCGATAATCTGCCAGCATGCCCACCCGCCACCACAAGCCCATCGTCGGCATCGACCTCGGCGGCACCAACATCAACGTGGGTGTCGTCGACCATGGCCTCCGGCTGCTCCCCGGCTCGCAGGTGAACAAGAAGACGCAGGCCGTGCTCGGCGTGGGCACCGTGCTCGACCGGATCGCCGCCGCCGTCCGCGCCTCTATCGACGGCGCGGGGCTGTCGATGCGCGAGGTGTCCTCGATCGGCATCGCGGCCGCCGGCGCGGTCGATTCCTCACGCGGCGTCGTGCTCAAGGGCGGCAACCTCGGTTTCACCAACGTCCCCCTCGCCGCGCAGCTCCGCAAGCGCACCGGTCTCCGCGTGTTCGTCGAGAACGATGTCAACGCGGCCGTCTACGGCGAGTGGGTCCACCCGCGCGGCGCCATCCAGGGCGCGCGCGATGCGCTCGGGGTCTGGATCGGTACCGGCGTTGGCGGCGGGCTGATCATCTCCGGCCGGCTCTATTCCGGCGGCTTCTTCACCGCCGGCGAGATCGGCCACACCACGCTCTTCCCGGGCGTGCCCCTCGGCCGCCGCTCGCTCGAGCAGAACTGCTCGCGGACCGCCATCTCGGATCGCCTCCTCGCCCTCATCGCCTCCGGGCACGAGTCGGTGCTCCGCCAGACAATCGAGAAAGAGAAAAAAGACCTGCTCGACAAGGCCCGCAAGGACCTCAAGGACAAGGGCAAGCTTGGGTGGAACTTTGAACCGAGCAAGATCCTGCGTTCGCGTGCGGTCGCCGAGGCGTACGAACGCGGCGATAAGCTCACGATCAGCGTTGTCCACGAGGCCGCCGAGCACCTCGGCATCGCCATCGCCGGCGCGGTGACGCTCCTCTCGCTGCCCCACGTCGTTCTCGGCGGCGGCTTCACGGAGGCCCTCGGCGCCCCATGGGTCGGCGCCGTCCGCGAGGCGACCAAGCGGCACGTCTTCCCACCCGAATGCCGCAAGGTCCGCGTCGTCGGCACCCGGCTGAAGGACAAGGCCGGCATCATCGGCGCCGCTCTGCTCGCACGGGATGCAGGCCGCGCCTGAGTTGCGGACCAATGCACGCGCCAATACGCTCGGCGTGTTCCGCGTCCGACGCATCCTGCTACCGATCGCGCTGGCGCTCCTCGCCGGCTTCTTGTTCCAACTCATCCTCGCCTACGCCCTATATTTTCGCGCGGGCGGCGCCAGCATCACGACTCTCAACGCCGCCGCCATCGCCCGCCCGCTCGACATTCCCGTCGCGCGCCATCCCGACGGCAGCACCTGGGGTCCGCCCATCTCCGAAGGTCTGTGGTCGATCCAGAGCTTCGGCGTGCGCGGCGATGCATCGATCGCCCGCATCAAGACGCCCAGCGGCGCGAGCGGATGGGGTCAACTGGCATGGATCGAGTGCGGTTGGCCGTGGCCCTCCCTGGAGCGACGCTGGGCTCGCCTCGCGGACGATCCCTCCTGGCCGCACTGGAAAGACTCTCCGAACGGTCCAAGCGGCTGGGCCATCACCGAAGCCCTCCCAACCCCCGCAGGCCAGACCATCGCTCTTACGCCGAATGCGCCCCTCTGGCGCGGGGCTCTCTTCAACACGCTCGCCTGGGGCCTCGCCCTGCTCATCGTGACACGGCTCATCCTGCGAGCCCGTCGCGGCTGGCTCGCCGCCGAGCAGCAGGTCCGGCGCGAGGCCGGCCTCTGCACCGCCTGCGGCTACCCGCGTGCCGATTCTGGGGTGTGCCCGGAGTGCGGCCGCCCCTCGGATTCCTGACCACCCGCCTCCCCGAACCCCGGGAATACCATCCGCCGGAAAGCCGGATGCGCCCCGGGATTCTCCCCCAGCGCACCCCTCGTGTCGGCGTCGTTCAACCCCTCCCGGCCTCCAATCGGAAACCAGCCATGCGCATCGACGTCATCGGCAAGCACCTCGAGATCACCCCGGCCATCCAGACCTACGCGGAGAAAAAAGCCGACAAGCTCACGAAGTATTTCAACGGCACCCAGCAGATCCGCGTCTACGCCGAGAGCCCGCAGGGCAAGAAGAACGAGTTCCACGTCGAGGTCGTCGTCGAGGTCGTCAAGCACGACGACTTCGTCGCCAAGGCCGTCGACGCCGATCTCTACGCCGCGATCGACGCGGCCATCGAAAAAGCCACCCGTCAGATCCGCGACTTCAAGGACAAGCTGAGGAGCTGACGTGAAACTCACCCAGATCGTCAGCAAGGGCGCCATCGTTCCCAAGCTCGCTTCCACCGAACGCGATCCGGTCGTCACCGCGCTCGCCGACGCCCTCATCTCCTCCGGCGCCGCCGACGCCTCCATCCGTTCCGAGCTCATCTCCCGCGTGCTCGACCGCGAGCGCATCGGGTCCACCGGCTTCGGCAAGGGAATCGCCGTCCCCCACGTCAAGCACAAGAGCGTGAAGAAGCTCGCGGCCGCGATCGGCCTCTCGCCCACCGGCATCGACTTCAACGCCCTCGACCATCAGCCCGTCTACACCGTGTTCCTGCTGCTCTCCCCGGCCGACAAGCCCGACGACCACCTCCAGGCCATGGAGGTCATCTTCAAGCATCTGTCGCAGGAGACGTTCCGGCGCTTCCTCCGGCAGACGCAGACGGTCGACGAGGTCTGGTCGCTGCTGGAAGAGGCGGATGGGAAGCAAGGCGGTTGAGTCGGCGGGGTCGGGCGGGTCGGATTCTGCGGTTGGAATGGAGCGCTCGTGTCGAACCGTGCCTCGGTCAAGGTCGTCATCGCCAACAAGCTCGGGCTGCACGCCCGGCCCGCGATGTGCTTTGTCGACGCGGCCACGCCCTTCAAGTCCACCGTCACCGTCAAGCGCGCCGAGCAGCAGGTCGACGGCAAGAGCATCATGCAGATGATGATGCTCGCGGCCACCAAGGGCACCGAGCTCGAGATCATCGCCGAGGGCGAGGACGCCCCGCAGGCCGTCGCGGCCCTGAAGAAGCTCGTCGAGAGCCGCTTCGACGAGGATTGACGATCCACATCGCAAACCCGTCGTAGCCCTTCGCGCCCACGGTCTGGATCGCGGTGCCCGACAGGCGTTCGTCGCCCGCCGCCCGACGCACCATTTCGCGCACCGCATGCACGCGCGCATCACGGCCGGCTCCCGTGATCACCTTGCCGTCGCGCACAACATTGTCCGCGACAATCATCGCCCCCGGCGAGGCCAGCCCGATCGAGTGTTCCAGGTACTGCGGATAGCTCTCCTTGTCGGCGTCGATGAACACGAAATCGAAGCGTGCACGCTCGCGCCGGAGCGTGTGGAGCGATTCGAGCGCACGGCCGAGCCGAACCTCCACCACTTCTCCCAACCCAGCCCGGCGGATGTTCTCCTCGGCGACGCGCGCACACTCCGGCTCGATCTCCAGCGATACCAGCCGCCCGGCGCGCTGCAGCCCGCGGGCCAGGCAGATCGTGCTGTACCCCCCGAGCGTGCCGATCTCGAGAATCCGCCGCGCCCCGCACGCCCGCGCCAGCAGCGTGAGCATGCGCCCCTGCATCGGCGACACGGAGATCGCGGGCAGTCCGGCCCGCCCGCTCGCGGCCAGCGCATCCCGCAGCGCCTCGTCAGTCCCAAGAAGCATCTTCTCGAAATACGAGTCCACGGCCGTCCACGTCCGTTGTGCCACGCTCGATCCTCCGTGGGCCGCGCTATCGTGGCCCGTCCCCATCATTCGCCCTTCGGAGTCGTTCCATGGCCCGCGGCCAGCACCTCACCCGCCACCAGCAAGGCATCGTCCGGCGCTACTACGAGCACCTGGACAGCATCACGCTTGGCAAGCTCGCCGATGCCTCCGCCGAGCTCTTCCTCTGCACCGATCCGAAGAAGGCGGAAAAGCTCTGGCAGTCCGTCTCGCGCGCGCTGGACAAGACCGCCGCGAGCGATGCCCAGGTGAAGCGCACTCTCGATGCGCGCGACATCAAGGCCCTTGCGGAGCTGGTCGCGAAACTCTCGAAGTAGCGGCCTACTTGACCTCTGTGATCACGGCCGTCTTCGCGACAAACCGCATACCGGTCCAGTACTGGTCGATCTCCATCCCGGTCGTATCGGCAAGGCCATCCTTTCCGGCCACGACCCGGGCGCCCTCGAGCGTGACATCACACGAGAAGCCCGAGCCCTTGCTCGGCCAGGCGATCCACAGGCAGCCCGCCGGCCGCATCAGCTTGGCCAGCTGGCTGAACCGTCGGGCGAGGGTGTTCTGGTTGGGAACGAACAGCACGGCCGTATCAAACCCGGCCCCGCGCATCGCCGAATGCCGCAACTCGACCCCGTCCGGGAGCTTCCCAAGCTTGTCCGGGAAGTACGACGGAGCGTCGATCAGGACCACCACATGGCCCGTCTGGATCCCAAGCTTCTTGGCCAGGCCGCCAGCTCCGGAGGAGGGCGCAGTGCCGTTCTTCGAGGCCTTCGATCCGTTCTTCTCCGGCTTGGCGACACGGGAAATCTTCCCGTTGCTGCTCTTGCCGACGCTCTTGGACTTGGGCTTGGCAGTGGTTGGCATGGGTCCTTATTTTATGCCACTCAGACCAATCCGGCTTGGCGAATGCGAGAAATCAGTTCGGCGCGATTTTCCGGGTCTAGCGGGCGCTCGAGTTCCGACTTCGGGCGACCCCAAATGACGTTCAGGGGGTCTGGGTCGATCGGCGCCGCATATCGCGGGATCACGTGCCAGTGCACGTGCGCCATCTGGTTCCCAAGGCACTCGTAGTTGATGCGTCGCGGCCGGAACGCCCGCGCGATCGCATCGGCGACGCGCCCGACATCCTCCGCCAGCGCCAGCCGGCGCGACGGCTCGATGAGGTGCAGGTGCTCGGCGTGCTCCTTGAGCAGCAGGATGCACCACCCCTCGTACGGCTGATGATCCGCGAGCACGGCGAACGATTCGCGCAGCTCCGCGATGAACGCTGGATTGGTTCCGGCACGGATCGCGGCGATGCGCTGGCAGGCAAGGCAATCGGCCATGACCAAGCGTATGAGCTAGCGAATCTCCTCGCCGCACTCCGGACAGCGCGTCACCCCATCGACGGTCGGGATGCCGCGGAGGTCGTAGCCGCACCGCGTGCACACCTCGCGTGCTTCGCGTCGCCATCCCGCGCCGCACTCCGGGCACCGCTCCACACCCCGCAGGTCGAGCCCCGACATGTCATACCCGCAGCAGTCGCACCGGGACCCGTACCACTCCTTCCGCCGGCGCGCCAGCACCGGGAGAAAGATCGCGGGCCCGATCGTCACCAGCCCCGCGCCGATCAGCAGCGTGAACGCCCAGAACGTTCCGGCGAAGCAGTAGCAGTCCGACTTCCGCCGAAACATCACATCCAGCGGCAGGATCGCCACCGCCTCCACGAGCGTCCCCTTGAACAGCGTCGCCGCGACCTTGGCTAGCACCTGCTCATGGCGGTCGCCAAATCGGAGCCGTTTCAAGCAGAACCCATACATCAACACGCTGCCGGCCACGAACGAGCCGGAGCACCACGCCGCAAACACCCAGCCCATTAGGTTGCTATCGCGCAGCCACCGCGGGCGAATCTCCTCGTTGATCTGGAGAATCGTTCCGAGGCCGAAGAAGATCGCGGCCGCCAGCATCGTTCCCAGCAGCGCACCCGCCCCCACGCTCGCCCACAGCGGCACTCCCTTGCGATTTCGCGCCCGCGGCCGCCGCACCGGCCACACGAGCACCGACTGCAGAACCATCAGCGTCGCGATGACCCCCAGCACCGATCCCCAGTACTCCCAGCTCGACAGCACGCGGAGCACCCAGTCCCACTTCCATTGCCCCAGCGGCTGCTCCGGCCCGCGAACGCTCTCTCCCTGCATCAGCCACAGCGGCGCCACCAGCAGGACCAGCGCGGCCTGGCTGGCCCAGTACCACGCGATCAGCTTCCACTTGCTCAGGATGTGCACCGACGCATCCGAGATATTCCGTTCGCTCGCGCCCACGGTGTTTCTCGCGTGCATCCCAAGGACCGCCCGGTTCCTGCCGATACCATCGCCCGATGTCGGCCGCTCGCGCCATCGCCGTCCAGAAATGCATCGATGCCGCGTGCGGCGCCGAGTTTCCCGTCGATCGCATCCTCACGGCCTGCCCGGCCTGCGCCACCGCCAGCCGCGGCGAGAGTCTACTCGATGTCGTGTATGACTGGGCGGCGAATACGAACAAGCCGGAGTTCGAACGCCTGTTTCGACCGAACGAAAGCGATGGCGGTTCGGGAGTCTGGCGTTTCCGCGACCTCCTGCCGTTCCTGCCCGGCGGGGGCAGCCCCGTCTCCGTCGGCGAGGGCAAGACCATCCTGCAGCAGGCCGACGACCTCGCCCGCACCCTCGGCTTCCGCGAGTCCTCCCTGTTTCTCCAGTATGAAGGCCTGAACCCCTCCGGCTCGTTCAAGGACAACGGCATGGCCGCGGGCTTCACGCACGCCCGCATGGTGGGCGCGAAGGTCGTCGCGTGCGCCTCGACCGGCAACACCAGCGCCTCCCTGGCCCTCTACGCCCGCGAGGCGGGCATGAAGGCCATCGTCTTCATCGGTGATGGCAAGATCGCTCTCGGCAAGCTCAGCCAGGCCCTCGACTACGGCGCCACCACGCTCCAGATCGCCGGCGACTTCGATGCCTGCCTCGCCCGCGTGCGCGACATCGCTTCGGACCCGAAGCGCGGCGTCTACCTCCTCAACTCGCTCAATCCCTTCCGTCTCGAAGGTCAGAAGACGATCATGTTCCGGGTGCGGGGCGATCTCGGGCGAGTTCCCGACTGGATCGTCGTCCCCGGCGGCAATCTCGGCAACTGCTCCGCCTTCGCCAAGGCCTTCGTCGAGCTGCGCGCCCTCGGCCTCATCGATCGCCTGCCGCGTCTGGCCGTCATCAACGCTCACGGCGCCCGCACGTTCGACCGCATGGTCAACGAGCTCGGCATCCATTGGCAACCCGCCCCAACCGATCCCATGCGCGGCGCCTACGACCGCGCCGCCGTGGCCGCCGAGTACGCCCCTTTCCAGCACATTGGGATCCTAAGCTTAGAATTCCACGTGGACAAGTTGTCG